>Ga0335077_10002203_pt1 | contig 23247 bp, 22 predicted proteins | sample Lox_Sample_31_FD_207151 | JGI IMG/M metagenome (GOLD analysis project Ga0335077, IMG submission 207151) | Soil microbial communities from Loxahatchee National Wildlife Refuge, Florida, United States - Lox_Sample_3.1 | ecosystem: Environmental > Terrestrial > Soil > Wetlands | place: USA...
CGCCGGCTGGGGCGACGCCGCCGTCATCGTTCCCTGGGAGATCTACCGCGCGTACGGCGACCGCCGGCTGCTCGAGGAGCAGTGGCCGTCGATGGTGGCGTGGCTGTCGTTCGTCGAGCGTTTGGCCGCGGGAGCGCGCCACCCCGAACGCGTGGCCCGGCGGTCCGAGCCGCTGCCGCACGAGCGCTACCTCTGGGACTCGGGTTTTCACTGGGGCGAGTGGCTCGTGCCCGGCGCCGATCTGAAAGGCCCGGACGAGTTCGAGGCGTTCCGCCGCGCCGACAAGGCCGACGTCGCCACCGCGTACTTCGCCTATTCAGCGCGGTTGATGAGCCGGATCGCAGCGGTGATCGGCCGCTCCGAGGATGCGCTCCGTTACCAGGAACTCGCCGAGCGTGTCCGGGCGGCATGGGTTGCGGAGTTCGTTCTCCTCAATGGCCGGTTGCAGCCGGATACGCAGGCCAACCACGTGCGGGCGCTGGCGTTCGACCTCGTGCCGGCCGCGGCGCGCTCCGATGCCGCGGCGCGCCTCGTCGAACTGATCCGGGCGGCCGACACCCATCTCGCGACCGGCTTCCTGGCCACGCCGTACCTCCTGCCCGTTCTCGCCGACACCGGCTATGCGGACGTCGCGTACGAGCTGCTGTTCACGAACACGATGCCGTCGTGGCTGTACATGATCGACCGCGGCGCGACGACGGTGTGGGAGCGCTGGAACGGAATCGACGCCAACGGCAAGCCGTATGAGTCGCTCAACCACTACTCGAAGGGCGCGGTGATCTCGTTTCTGCACCGCTACGTCGCCGGGATCAGGCTCCCCGACGACGTAGATCCCGCGTACCGGCATTTCCGCGTTCAGCCCGTGCCCGGCGGCGCGATCACGTGGGCGCAAGCCGAGCACGACAGCCCCTACGGCCGGATCGAGTCGTCGTGGCGCCTCGCCGGCGACATGTTGGAATTGGAGGTTGTTGTCCCGCCGGGCACGACCGCGGAGATCGTGCTGCCCGACGAATCCGCTTGGACCGTCGCGGCTGGCCGGCACACGATGCGAGGATCAGCAGGCGATCCGGCCCGGCGCCCGGGGATCTGAGCTCGCCGGGCACGCGACGACCGACCGCGGCGGCACCGCGATCGTGGTGGCGGCGCGCGCGGCCGTGAAATTCGTGCCCGTCAGGCTGGCCCGCACGCCAAGTGTCGTCCCTGGCGATGAGACGATGCGGGCGGCGAAGCGGAATGTCCGCGACGAGCCGTTGACGAGCGCGTCCGCTTCCCAACACAGGCGGCCGCGGGCGGCGATCGCGCCCGGCGCGGTGGCGATGCGGAGCTGACTCGGGACTGTGACGCAGACTCTGGGCATCACTCCGGGGATGGGCTTGACGGCGCCGATCGTGACTACGAAGCCGACCACGTGCCCGGCGGCGGCGATTGGCTGAAGGGGGACGATCCTGACCCTAGCGGCGGTCCGGCGCGGCGTCACCGTGGCGGTCGTCTTCGCCGAGTCGTTGGCGTAGTTCGGGTCGAACTGGTCACCGCTAAGGGTGACGGCGGCGATCAGGTGACCTGGGCGCAGTGGACGAATGTGCAGTTCAAGCGCCTCGCTCGCGCCGGCGGGGAGGTCGCCCAGGGTGCATTGGATGTCCCCCATGGACGTGCACGTGAACGATCCAGGGTCGATCGCGATCACCTGGGTGGCAGCATCGAGGGCGTCGGTGAGATCGACGCCGGTGGCCGTCCCCGGGCCGTCGTTGATGACGGTGATCGTGTCGGTCAGCGGTCCGCCTAGAGTGTCCACGGGCGAGCTCTCGTGCTCCTCGATGACGAGATCGGCCGCCGGTGCGCCGGCCGGTGGCATCGCGGCGGTCGCGTCGCCAGTGTCGTTCGATGGGGTGGGGTCGAACTGAGTTGCGCTGATGCTGGCTTCGCTGATTGAGCCGGAGAGGGCGTCGCCCGCCGGTTCGATCATGACGACGTCAACCTCGGCGGACCCGCCGGCATCGAGGTGAGAGATCACGCAGGTCACCTCGTTCGCTCCGACCGAGCACGAGCCCTGATCGATCGTGGCCGAGTCGATCGTCGCCCCGGGCGGCACCGCGTCGTGCAGGACGACGTCGGTGGCATCGCCGGGCCCGTTGTTCTCGATCGTCACGTGGTCGTCGACGGTGTCGTTGCCGAACGCGCCGGGCGCCACCGTCTCGCTTTGGGCAAGGCCGAGATCCGCCGGCTCCGAAGGCGCGGGCACCGGCGTCGCGCTCACGGTCGTCTCCGAAGACAGGGCAGTCAGCTCGTTGCCGAGCGTGGGCGCGATGAAGGTCGCCTGAGCGGTGTTCTTGATCTCGTGCTCGGCGGTCAGGTTGTCATCGACGCGGACCTCGAAGCTGATCTGAGCGGTGTCACCGGGCGAGCCGGCGACCGCGATCGTGCCTCCGCGGCCGGCGGCAGACCCACTCCCGAGGAAGAACCGCACCATGTTCTGCGCAGAGTCGTACTCGCCTAGGTCATCGCCGATGAGGTCGGTTGGGGTGGTCGCGGTCGCCGGCGCGCTCGGAATTCGCAGCGTCCCCGCAACGTATGTCGTGTTCGGCGGGAGCTTGTCGGTGGTCACGAAATTGGTCGCCGCCTCGAGGCCCTCGTTGACGAATCTGACCGTGTAGCGCAGCCGATCTCCGGCGCGGGTGGGACCGTCGGGATGCGTCAGGTTCTCGACCGTCTTCGTAGCGCGGATCACCGGCGCGTACAGGTCGGTCGCGAACGTGATCACGTGCGGCAGGTACTGATCGCTGCTGGTTTTCAGCCCGATGGTCGCGCTGGTGGCGCCGTTGCCGAGGAACCCGTCGATCCCGATCAGCTTGGCGTCGAACCCGAGCTGGTTGACGTAGTCGGGCGTCTTATTGGTGAAGTTCTGGCCGTTGATCGAGATCGCGCTGTTGAAAAAGTTGTTTGCCGCGTTCGCCTTGTCGCTGAGCAACTTGCCGTCGAGGGTCGCGCTGTCGCCGGTCAGACCCCTGTCGCCCTCGTAGGCGACGAAGCCAAGCTTCGTCCGCACCTGTCCGCTGAGTGGCGTCTGAAATCCACTGACCGGGATGGTCACTGCCGGCTTGCCCTGTGTGACCGACTGCAGCCCATCGAACACGGTCAGATTTCGGGGCGGCTCGCCGGCGGCCTCGTACGCGACCACCAGCGCCCAACCTGCATAGCGGTCCTCGCCGGTCGCCGACTGCACGTTGGCGACGGTGTACACGCCGGATCCGGCGCGCTGCACCCGTCCGGTGACGTCGACGAACGCGGCGTAGGCGCCCGTGACCTCGGTGCTCTGATCGACCGTGGCCGTAAGGTGATCGAAGCCGGCAGCGCCCGGCGGTTTCAGGTCCACCTTGCCGAGACCCGCGAGCGAGGAGTCCGGCGCCTTGTTGCCACCGGTTCCCGCGGTCGTGCGCGACCCGTAGTACAGGCCCGCGAACAGCACCCGAGCGCCGGCGGGCAAGCTCAGGCGAGCCGACGAGGAATCGAGCGCCGTGGCGTCGGTGTTCACGCGCACCATCGAGAAGTTGTTGTTGTTGAGCACGGTGCCGATCCCGGCGCGTGCGTTCGCGCAGTCCGCCACCGACGTCTGACAGGTCTCGAGCGTGTTGCCGACGATCGCGATGTCGCCGTTGGCGTTAGTGCTGAATCGCGCTGTGAACCCGCGATCGGCGAGCGCGGGCGAGGCCACACCGAGCGGGAGTACGCCAGCAAGTACGACGGCAAGTCGTAGCAGCAGCAACTCTCGTCTCACGGTTCCCCTTCCCGTCGACGTCCCCGAAACTGTCGATCAATCCTACCGCCCGTCGGGGCGCCCGCCAAGCAGAGCGGCGGCGTTCCCGCCGCCGATCGCCTCGAGCGTGTCGGCACTGAGGCCGAGGCTTCGCAGTCCGTGTGCAGTGGCCGCGATCGGGACGTACGGGTAGTCGCTCCCGAAGAGGATGTGATCGTGGCCGAACAGCTCGGTGGCGGCCGCGAACGCCGGACGACTCGCGGTAGTGACCGCGTCCGTCCGCAGACGCGACAGCTGCCCCAGCGGATCGTCGACGCTTCCGGTCATGTGGGCGAGCGCGACGATGCGCTGCGAGAGCATCGGCACCGCCCCGCCGCCGTGAGAGAAGATGAACAAGATCCGCGGCCAGCGTGTGAATGCGCCCGCGTACAGCAGGCTGGTGACCGTGCGGGTGGTGTCGAACGGGAACTCGAGGAACGGATCTGGGTAGCCGGGCAGGGCACCACGGCAGGACGGGGGCGCGATCGGGTGAACGTGGACGACCGCGCGTCGCCGATCGAGCTCCTCGAGGAGCGGCGCGAACAGCGGGTCGCCGAGATGACGGCCGCTGTAGTTGGACAGCAGGCCGATCCCGTCAGCGCCGAGCTGATCGAACGCGTACTCGACCTCGCTCAGGCTCGCATCGACATCCGGCAGGGGGAGGGAGGCGAACACGCCGAACCGGCCCGGGTAGTCGCGCTTCAAGTCCGCGGAGTACTCGTTACACGCGCGGGCGAGCGGCGGCTCGCCCGCGCCCGGCACGCCTAGCGACACGTACGCGGTGTCGATTCCGAAACGGTCGAGCTGCTCGAGCGCCCGCTCCCGGGTCCAGTCGAGCACGGCCGGGTCGCGCGCGAAGTACAGGATCTCGTCGCGCTGCTCGGCGACGAATCGCGGCGGCAGGATGTGATGGTGAACGTCGACCCAGCCCACGTCAGCTTTGTGCGAGCGCCGCCGCGAGCGTCTCCGGTCGCAGCGGGAGCTCCTCGATCGAAGTCCCATGCGGGGCGATCGCGTCGAACACCGCGCAGATGATCGCGGCCGGGGTGGCGGACGCGGGCCCCTCGGCCATGCCCTTGATCCCGCCGGTCCCGTTCTCGGATGGCGTCTCGATGTGCTCGATCTCGATCGGCGGCAGGTCGGTGGCGCGGGGGAGGAGGTACTCGGCGAGCGTCGTCGTCTGCGGCTGCCCGAAATCGTCGTACACGTACCGCTCGAGCAGCGCGAGTCCGACGCCCTGGGCCACGCCGCCACGAATCTGGCCCTCGACGATCATCGGATTGACCATCGTCCCGCAGTCCTCGACGACGACGATGCGTTCGATCGCTACCCCGCCCGTGTCGCGGTCGACCTCGACGGTGGCGGCGATCGTGCCGTTGGAGTGAGTGGGACGCGGCGGGTCGAAGAACGCGGTCGCGGTGAGCGTCGGGTCGCCGAGCTCGGCGCGGACGTGCGGGGCGAAGTGGGCGGCGCCGGCGACGGCCGCCAGCGGAATGCGGCGAGACGGCGCTCCGCGGACGCCGACCGCGCCGTCGACGAGCTCTAGGTCCTCGCAAGCGGCCTCGAGCAGGATCTCGCCGACGCGCATCAGCTTGTCGCGCACGATCTCGCCCGCTCGGTTCACGGTGCCAGCGATGAATACGCCGCTGCGACTGCCGAACGTCCCCATCCCGAACGGCGTGCGCGCGGTGTCGCCGTCGATCACCCGAACGTCCTCGGGGGCGACTCCGAACATGTCGGCGACGAGCTGGGCCGCGGTTGTGCGGTGGCCCTGGCCGTGGGAGAACGTCGGCAGCGCCACCGTGATGCGTCCCGAGAGGTCGATGCCGATCGTCGCGTTGTCATGCGAGCCGCCCGGAAGACCGCCGGCCCCGCCGGCCGATCCGATCCCCGCGGCCTCGACGAACGGAGAGACCCCGATGCCCAGCAGGCGGGGTGGGCGGGTCACCTGTTTCCGCGCGAGCGCCTGACGCTCGAGGAAGCCCTCGTAGTCGATCAGCTCGAGCGCCCGCTCGAACGCCGTCCTCCAACTCCCCGGCTCGTACTCCTCGCCGAGTACGGTTCGCCACGGTCCGTCGGGGACCATGTTCCGCCGCCGCAGCTCCATCCGGTCGATGTCGAGCACGCGGGCGGCGTCGTCGAGCAGGACCTCGCGAACCGTCTGGCTCGTCGTCATGCCGACGCCGCGGAACGGCGACAGCGGCGCCTTGTGGGTGACGACGCCCCCTGTGTCGTAGGCGTAGCCGCCGAGGTCATAGAGGCCCGGCACGGTGAAGGCGCCGACCATGAACTCGACGTAAGCGCCAATCCCGCTCGAGTACGCCCCGGTGTCCGAGACGAAACGCGAGCGCATGGCCAGAAGCCGACCGTCGCCGTCGAGCGCGGCCTCCAGTTCGGCCTCGGCCTCCTTGCCGTGGGCCCCGGCGGTGAGCGCCTCGCTTCGGTCCTCGACCCAGCGCACGGGCCGGCGCAGGCGGATCGCGGCGACGGCGGCGCACAGGTACTCGGGCAGCATCACCTCCTTGCCGCCGAAGCCGCCGCCCATCGCAGGGCAGATGATCCGGATGTGGCTCACCGGCAACCCAACCGCCTCGGCGAGCGCCGCGCGCGCCAGATGCGGCTGCTGCGTCGACAGGTAACAGGTGAGCTCGCCGGTGGCCGAGTCGTAGTCGGCGACGATCCCGCACGTCTCGAGCGGAGAAGTGACGACGCGCTGGACATGAAGGCGCCGGCGGACCGTGTGCCGCGCGCGCTCGAAGGCGCCCTCGACATCGCCGTGGGCGGCCACCTGGTGGAAGTACCGGTCGCCGGGAATATCGTCGTACATCGGCTCGCCGTCGCCGAGCGGCTCGAGCTCGACGATCACCGCGTCGGCCCCGTCCTCGGCGGCGTAACGATCGTCGGCGAGCACCGCGGCCACCGGCTCCCCGACATAGCGGACGCGGTCGCCGGGCAGCGTGAACCGGGGTGTCTTGAGCGCGCCGTCCAGATGCAGGATGTCGACGGTCGGCTGGACATCGGCGACGTCGGCGGGCCCGAGGACCGCACGCACACCGGCGACGTCGCGTGCGGGGTCCAGGTCGATAGACACGATCCGGGCGGTGGGCGCGTGTGACCGGACGAACGCCAGCTCGAGCGTTCGGGGGAGCTGGACGTCGGTCACGTAGCGGGTCGCGCCGGTCAGCATGCCGGGGTCCTCGAGGCGCTGCACGCGCCTGCCCGCCCACCGCCTCTCAGCCTGTGTCGGCCAGTCGGTCACCGCCGGCTCGCCTCCACGACCGCCTCGACGATCGTCTGGTAGCCGGTGCACCGGCACAGGTTGCCGGCGATCGCCTCGCGGACGGCATCGGGCTCGAGCGGCTGCCCGGACTCAAGCATCGGCGCGACCGACATCAGCATCCCGGGCGTGCAGTAGCCGCACTGGAGCCCGTGGTGCGCTTGAAGCGCCGCTTGAAGCGGATGCAGGTCGCCGTTCTGGGCTGCGAGGTCCTCGACGGTGCGCACGCTGCGGCGATCGGCCTGCACCGCGAACATCAGGCACGACCGGACGGGCTCGCCGTCGACGAGCACGGTGCAGGCCCCGCACGCACCCATCGCGCAGCCGATCTTCGTGCCGGTGAGACCGAGCTCGTCGCGGAGCAAGTCGGCGAGGAGCAGCCGCGGCGACACGTCGAGCTCATGGGTCGCGCCGTTAACGGTCAGCGAGATCGCGGTCACGAGGACGCCAGCTCCTCGAGCGCGCGGCGCGTGAGCGCGTTCATCAGCCGGCGCCGGTAGGCCGGTCCGGCGTGGACGTCACCGGGCGGGTCTTCGGCCGCGTGCGCCGCGGCCCGGGCTGCTGCGTCGAGGGTCTCGGCGGTGGGCTCGGCTCCGGCGAGGAGGGCCTCGGCCTCGCGCGCCCGGATCGCGCGCTCGGCCACTCCGGCGAACGCGAGCGAGACGTCGGCGAACGAGCGGCCGTCGTCGCCGAGATCGGCCGTCGCGGCGACCGCGACCGTCGCGAACTCCCCCGTGGAGCCGCCGAGCCGCGGCGTGACCTCGAGAAAGGCAACGCGCCGCCGTGTCACTGGGATCCGGACGGCGACCACGAGCTCGTCGGGCTCGCGCGCGGTCGTAAAGTAGGAGCGAAAGAAGTCGTCAGCCGCCACCACCCGCCGCCCGCGTACGCTCCGCAAAACGACCTCGCCGTCGAGTGCGAGGAGCACAGCGGGCAACTCGGCCGCGGGATCGGCGTGCGCGATCGACCCGCACACGGTGCCGGCATTGCGAATCGCGGAGTGGCCGACGTGGCGGAGCGCGCGGCCTATCAGCGGGACGCCCGATCCCTGCTCGGCTTGTGTCATCCGGATCCCGGCGCCGATCTCGATCCAGTCTCCGACGCGCTCGATCGTCCGCACCTCAGCGATCCGCATGATGTCGACGAGGACGGGCGGCGCCGCGATCCGCAGGTTCATCATCGGGATGAGGCTCTGCCCGCCGGCGAGCACGGCCGCCTCGTCGCCGTGTTCGGCGAGCGCATCAACCGCTTCGGCGCACGAGTCCGGCGCGAGGTACTCGAACGCGCTGGGCTTCACAACCGCTCGCGCAGCAGCTCGAGCGTCCCCGCCCAAGCGCGCTCGGCAGCATCGTGGTTGTAGGCGGGCCGGTCCGGCATCGTGTAGCCGTGGTCGGCGTCCGGGAACACCTCGATCCGGTGTTCGACGCCGCCCCGCACGAGCTGCTCGCGCAACGGCGGGATGCTCGACACCGGCGTAACGTGGTCCGCCTCGCCGAAGCCGAGGTAGAGCGCGCCCGTGACCCGGTCCACGGAGAGATGCGGCGAGTCCGGCTGGTCGGTAACGAGCCGCGAGGGGTGGAGCAGCGATGCGGCTGACAGGTCCGCGCCGAACGCCTCGGCGCCGCGCAGCCCGAACCGGCCGCCCATGCAGAAGCCGACGCAGCCCCACGGCCCGGAAGGTCGACCCGGCAGCGCCTCGAGCATCAGCGTTGTGTCCTCGACCACGTCGTCGTCCCGTACGCGCGATGCGGCCGCTTGCATCCGCTTGAACTCGTGGGGATCACCGGCGGCGAGCCGCTCGGGGCTGGGCCGGTCGGCCGGATCGAATTGGTAGTAGAGATCGGGCAGGACCGCGATGTAGCCGGCCGCGGCAAGTCGCTCGGCGTGGTCGTGGAGCGCGGGACGGATCCCGGGAGCGTCCATGTACAGCACGACGACTGCAGACGGCGGGTTGCCACTCGGGCGGTGAACGTGCACGGGCATCCTGCCGCGCGGGGTGTTGACCTCGATCGTCTCTGCGCTCATGTCACTCCTTCAGGGGGTCGCGTTCGTGACAAGGCGGCCGGCTCGCAACGCCGCGCGCTCGCCCGCGATCCGGCCGAACACGATCGCGTCGGTGAGCCCGCCGCCGTGCTCGGTCAAGTGTCCCCAAATCGAGCCGGCGGCGCCGGCCGCGAACAGCCCGGGGATGGGGTCCCCACCCGTCCCGCCGCCTGGGCGGAGGACTCGTGCGTCGGCGTCGCGGCGCGGACCGCCCGACGCGGTGGCGACTCCCGGCGTCATCTGGATCGCATACAGCGGCGGCAGGAGTGGCACGAGCGTGGCGGGCGTGCGGCCGAACTCGTAGTCTCCCCGCCGGCTGACCGCGGCCGCGTACCCAGCCAGCGTGTCCTTCAGGATCGCCGGGTCGAGTCCCGTCGCCGCCGACAGTTCCGCCGAGTCCTCGCCCCGCTTGATCCAGCCGGCGGCCACCTCGGCCGAGTTGTCAGGGCTCCACTCGTAGTCGTTCGGGCTGCCGACGATGCCGTGCAGCGGCCCGGCCTGGCGCGCAGCCTCGTCGAAGATGATCCATCCGGGGATCCGCGGGCGGTTCGCGCGGCGCGGGAGGAACGCGGTCAGCGAGCGGACGCGGTCGTGCACCTCCCAGCCGGTCTCGTCCGCGAACCGTCGGCCGTCGCCGTCGACGCAGATGAAGCTCGGGGCGTGAACGTCGAGCGTGAACGCGGCCGGGTAGTCCGGGTGCAGGAACGAGAGCCAGCCGAAGAATGCGCCCATGTGCCATAGCGACGCGCCGGCGGCCTGGGCCAGCCGGATGGTGTCGCCGGTGTTGCCCTGATGGCCGACTGAGACCAGCGGGAGCGGGAGGTAGGTGTCGCGCAGCTCGGGATCGGCCTCGAAGCTGCCACTGCTCAATATCAGGCCGCCGCGCGCCGCGATCGCGGCTCGCTTCCCGCGGTTATCGACGATCGCGCCGGTGACCCGGTCGCCGTCGATGAGGAGGTCGATGACCGGCGTGTCGAACGCGACCGGGATCCCCCGGTCGCGTACGCCGTCTTCGAGCACGCGCCACAAACCCGGGCCGGGTCGCTCGCCCGGCGCGGGAACGAACTGGCGGTAGCGGACGTGGCCGGCGCCCGGGAAATAGGGCCACGACGGGAGCATCCCGCCGAATGCCTCCATGTCGACGGGCGGGGCACTCCCTCCGAGCGATTGCACGAATTCAGGGACGTCTGCCAAACCCCGCGCATATGCCTCGAGCACCGCTCGGTCGGTCTTGCCGAAGCACAGCGCATCGAGATGATCGACCGCATGCGGCCCGTCGACATCGAACAGGAAGCCGCCCGAGTAGACGCAGTTGCCGCCGCCCGACGAGGTCTTCTCGACGATGCAGACGCGCGCGCCGGCATCGTGGGCGGAGATCGCCGCGGCCGCGCCGGCGGCGCCGAACCCGACGATGAGGACGTCGACGTCGGCCGGTGGGTTCATTCGGGCAGTTCGGTCATGGGGCGATAGGGCTCCTGACCGTCCCATCCCTCGCTCGCGCGCCTCAGCATGTCGTAGAAGCCCAGCAGCTCCTCGCGGCGCTGCAGCACTTCGATCGGGTGTCCGAGGAGCGGACCACCGTCGAGCCAGACCGCGGATACCGGGCCGATCTGGCCGGAGTGGAAGGAGACGAAGCCCTCCGCCTCGAGGCGAGCGACCTCGTCCTCGAGCGAGTCGGCCAGAAAGCCGGCGTGCCCAATTCCGTCCCCCGGCTTCAGCATCGCCTCCGCCAGTCCGGCTGGCTGCGCGTCGTGCACCTCGGTGAGCTCGACCATCATCGGACCCCACCATCCGAACGCGGAGGAGTGGTCATAGACCGCCGGCCCGCCCCGATAGGTGACCTCGTCGAACACGATGTGCTCGAACGCATAGAACGGCCCGGCGCCAAATTGCCGGGCGAATCGCTCGGCCGCCACCGGCAGATCGTCGACCACGTAGCCGATGTGATGGAGCTCCGCGGTCACTGCGCTAACTGTAGACGATTGGTCAATCTGTATGCAATACTCCCGACAGGATGCGAGTCGCGGTCGACCACGTCGGTCTGTCGGTGGCGGACCTCGACGCTGCCGAGGGGTTCTACGGCACCGTATTTGGATTTCAGCGCCAGCTCGCGTTCGAGCTCAGCCCGCACCCGATCCGGGGTCTGATGCTCGCGAATCCGTCGGGATCACGGCTCGAGCTGTTCGAGCACTCGGGATCTGTGCCCGGTCTCCGGGCTCCGGGGCCGATCGAGGCGCACGCCACGCGCGGGTACAACCACTTCGCGCTCGTGGCGCCGGAAATCGACGGCCTGTTCGCGACCGCGCTCGCGGCGGGGGCGACCGCGGTGATCGAGCCGCGTCCATCACCCGAGCCCGGCGTCCGCTTCGCGTTCCTGGCCGATCCTGAGGGCAACCTGGTCGAGCTCGTGGAGAAAGGCGAATGAGTCGTCTCGATGGCAAGGTTGCGCTGATCACCGGGACGGCCGGCGGTCAGGGCGCGGCGGCGGCGAGACTGTTTGCCGGTGAGGGGGCGACGGTCGCCGGCTGCGACCTCGACCAGGCGCGGGCGACCGCGGTGGCGGAGGAGATCCGCGCGGGCGGTGGCGAGATGTACTCCGCGGCGCCCGTCGATCTCGCCGACCCGGGCGCGGCCGCCGCCTGGGTCAACGATGCCGCCGAGCGTCTCGGCGGCATCGATGTTCTCTACAACAACGCCTCGGCGCCGAGAGTCGGGCCGTTCGACGAGATGACCTGGGACGACTGGCGCTTCACCCAGCGGAACGAGCTCGACCTGATCTTCACCGTGACGAGTGCCGTCTGGCCCCACCTGGTGGCGCGGGGAGGCGGGGTGATCATCAATACGGCCTCGGTATCGGCCCACCGTGGCGCGACCTTCATCGAGCAGGCTGCCCACGGTGCCGCCAAGGGCGGCGTCCTTGCGATCACCCGGCACCTCGCCGCCTCCGGCGCACGCCACAACATCCGCGCGAACTCGATCAGCCCGGGGCTGATCGTGACGCCGCAGATCGAACCGTTCCTCGAGGAGCCAGGACATCCCGTGCACGAGATGCTCCGGACACACCCGCTGGGTCGCCTAGGCACGCCCGACGACGTTGCTCGGGTGGCGCTGTTCCTCGCCTCCGACGAGGCGTCGTACTTGAACGCGGTGGACATCGTCGTCGACGGCGGACAGTCGCTGATCTCATGATCGTGTGGCGGGGCGAGCCGGGGTACGAGGAGGCGCGCGTCGGCCGCGTGTTCAACGCCCGCCGGCCCGAGCGCTACCCCGCCGGGGTGCTGATGGCCGAGAGCGAGGACGACGTCCGCGCGGGGGTCCGCGTTGCCCGCGAACGTGACCTGCAGATCTCGGTGCGCGCCGGTGGCCACAGCTGGGCCGCCTGGAGCGTCCGGGACGACGCGCTGCTGATCGATCTCGGGGGAATGCGCGAGATGACCTACGACCCGGACACGGGGATCGCCACCGCGAACCCGGCGGTGAAGGGCGGCGCCGAGCTCGTGCCGTTCCTGACCTCGCGCGGACGGGCCTTCCCCGGCGGGCACTGCCCCAGCGTCGGGATCGGCGGCTTCCTGCTCCAGGGCGGCCAGGGATGGAACAGCCGCAAGTACGGCTGGGCGTGTGAGAACGTCGCCGCGATCGACGTCGTCACCGCCGACGGCGAGCTCATCCGGGCCGACGAGGACCAGAACTCGGACCTGCTGTGGGCGGCGCGCGGTGCCGGGCCTGGGTTCTTCGGCGTGATCACACGCTTCCATCTCCGAACCTATCCGTTGCCGCGGGCAATGACCCAGGACACGTGGATGTTCGAGCTCGACGACCTCGAGGCGCTGCTCGGCTGGATCGACGACCTGCTGCCGTCGCTCGACCGGGTGGTCGAGCCGGTGATCGCGGCGACGCGCGTGCCGCGCCCCGAGGGCCCGCCGGTGCTGCTGCTCCACACGACCGCGATCTGCGACACCGAGGAGGAGGCCGAGCGCGTGCTGGCCCCGCTGGTGGCGTGCCCGATCGCCGACCGCGCGATCGCGCACGAGCACGGCCTGACGACCGTCGAGCTCGAGAACGAGGCCCAGGCGGCCCAAAATCCCGAGAACCACCGGTACGCCGTGGATTGCACGTGGACCGACGAGCGGGCCGCCGAGCTGGCTCCGCGTCTGCGGGCGCTCTGGTCCGAGCTGCCGACCGAGCACTCGTTCTCGATCTGGTACGGCTGGGCCCCGAGCCGGCCGCTGCCCGATATGGCCTTCTCGATCGAGGGTCACGCCTACATCGCGACATACGCGATCTGGACCGACCCGGCCGACGACGAGCGCTACCGCAGCTGGGTCGTTGAGCACACGCACGGGCTGGCGGAGCTCGGGAAGGGCGTGTACCTCGGCGACACCGACTTCACGCGTCGGCCGGACCGGTTTCTCAGTCCCGAGAACTTCGCGCGGCTTCAGGAGATCCGGGCCCGCCGGGACCCCGAAGGGCGGTTCTGCTCCTATCTGATCGCCGACGGCGCGGAGGTCAACGCCGAGCCGGACGTTCGCGTCGGCCGCTAGTGCGGGATCCCTCGCTCGACCTCGTGGCCCTCGAGGTCGGTGAACGTGAAGCTGTTGTAGGCCACGCAGATGTCGGTGAACTTGCCGTCGGCGACGGCGTACATGATCACCCCGCGATAGTCGAGGCACTCGCCGCGCCGGAGCGCCCCGAAGATCGAGTCGTCGGTGTCGACCAGGGCCTCGAAGTGCGTCCACATCTGCACGGCGAGAGTCTCCTCGTCGCTGACGAAACGCTCGACGTGCAGCGTCTCGCGCAGGGTGCCCCAGATCTTTGCGTAGTGGTCCTTCATCCCCTGGGCCCCGTGGAATACCAGCGTCCCGTTCTGCATTCGCATGTCGGGCGCGATGTAGTCGTCGAACGCGGTCGCGTCCTCGGCGTTGAAGCGCCGGATGTACTCGTCGTAGTCGGCTCGGTTCACGTGCTCACCGAAGGATTAGTCCGCCGTCGGCGCACAGCGTCTGTCCCGTGATCGCGCCGGCGGCCTCGGAGACGAGGAAGGCGACGGCGGCGGCGATGTCGCCGGGGGCGAGGGGGCGGTCGATCGCCTGTCGCGACTGGACCTGAGCGAACGCCTCGAGGGGAGTGTCGGCCACGGCGGCCGGCGTTGGCGTCAGCCCGGGGGCCACGCAGTTGACGGTGATTCCCGAGCGCCCGAGCGCGCGGGCGAGCGTGCGCGCGATCCCGATCAGCGTGGCCTTGCTCGCGACGTAGGCGAGGAGGTCGGGCGCCGGCGGGTCCCAGACCGTGTCGGAGACGACGAACACGATCCGCCCGAAGCCCCGCTCCGCCATCCCGGGAGCGAACGCCTGGGACAGCCACAGAGCCGATTCGACGTTGACCGCCTGGACGCGGCGCCAGGTCGCGACGTCGAGGTCCGCGAGCGACGCCCGGTCGAACGCCGCCGCGGCGTGGACGAGCACGTCGCAACGGCCGTGGGTTTCGAGCACGCGCGCGGCGGTGGCGCGGACCGCGGCATCGTCCGCGAGATCGACCGGGAAGTCGGCCGCGCGGTCGAGGATCGCGACGGTGTGATCGGTGGCGGCGAGCGCGGCGGCGATCGCGCCCCCGATCGCACCGGCGCCACCGGTGACTGCGGCTACTCGTGTCAAGACGCGCGCCGGTCCCCCTGTATAACGCGCCAAAGCTCCCTTCTGGCGTCCCGATTGGCCACATAAGCACGGAGAGCATGCTTATGTGTCCATCGGGGGTCGCGCGGGTGGAGGTTTGTCGCGTTATTCATGGTCTCGTGGGCCGGCGCACTTGGAGTATGAGCCGGAACCGATTGCTGCACGCATTTGACGAAAGTGTATACAATCCAACCAAGAACCCGGAACCTAGGCTGTGAGGAGAGCAATGTCCCACCAGGTCCATTCGCCGGCGCCCGTACGTGAGCTGCCGGGCGAACCCGTGCCCTACTACCTCGCCGACGGCGACGGCCGCGCGCACCTGCTGCTGGGTCAGGTCGGCCGCGCCCTGGCCTCGACCGAGGAGACCGCCGGCGCGATGTCGGTGATGACCGCGGTCGGGCCGGCGGGAGGGCCGATTCCGTTGCACCGCCACGAGAAGGAGCACGACTACTTCCTGTGCGTGCGCGGTGTCGTCCAGGTGTGGGCCGACGGCGCGAGCCGGATCCTGTATCCCGGCGACGTCGCCAGCGTGCCCGCCGGCGTGCTCCACGCCTACCAGTTCCATGGCCACTACAGCCAGTTCATGGGCCCGATCGCGCCCGCGGGGTGGGACCGGTTCTTTGACTTCACCGGCACGCCCTACGCCGCTCCGGCGTATCCCCAGGTGGACAACAGTCCGCCGCCGTTCGCGAAGTTCGGGGCCGCGGAGGCCAAGTTCGGGATGAAGTACTTCCCCGACGAGCCCTACACCGACGTGACCACGGGCCCCGACGACTCGCTCCCGGGGGCACCAACCGCCTACTTCCTGAGAGCCGGCGAGGGGCCGCGCCATGTCCTCTTCGGTCAGGTCGCGTTCCAGTTGATGACGGGGGCCGAAAGCGGGGGAGAGCTCGGGATGACGGTCACCGAGGGTTCGCGGGGACCGGCGATCCCGGCCCACGTGCACGAGCGCACCTACGAGGCGATCTACTGCCTCGACGGCCGCCTGCTGGTCACCGTCGATGGCGAGGAGCACCTCCTGACCCGGGGCGATTTCGTCAGCATCCCGGCCGGCGTCGAGCACACCTACGCGATGGACGCCCACCTCACGCGGTTCGCGAGCATGTACGGACCGGCGGGGGTCGAGCGCTTCTATGAGGTCGCCGGCCGGGTGGCCGAGCAGCGCATCTTCCCGGAGCAGGCCGAAACAGTCGATCGCGACCGGCTCGCGGCCGCCGCGAGCGACGCCAGGATCGACATCGCGTTCGTCGGCTGATCGGAGCAAGAGCATGGACATCGGACTTGCCATGACCGCGCGGGTGCTCCCGGACAGCCCGCGCCCGCTCCCGGACGTGTACCGGCAGGTGATCGACGAGGCAGTTCTCGGCGAGGAGCTCGGGTTCTCGAGCTGGCTGATCGCCGAGCACCACTTCGCCGAGGACCGCCACAACCCGTCGCAGTTCCCGCTGCTGGCGGCAGCGGCGGCGCGGACCGAGCGGATCCGGCTCGGCACCTACGTCCTGCTGCTGGCGCTGCACAACCCGATCCGGGTCGCCGAGGACGCCGCCACCGTCGACATCCTGTCGAACGGCCGGCTACTTCTGGCGATCGGTGCGGGGCCGATGGAGGGCGAGTGCGCGGTCTTCGGGATCCCGCCGAAAGAGCGATTCGGCCGCACGTACGAGGCGCTCGAGATCATCGAGCGCTGCTTCAGCGGTGAGCGGTTCAGCTACGAGGGCCGCTACTTCAGCTACCCCGAGCTCGAGATGACGACGACCCCGGTGCAGCCCGGAGGACCGCCCATCTACATGGCGGCGATGGGACCGCAGAGCCTGGCCAAGGCCGGCGAGCGCGGCTACAACCTGGCATCGGTTCTGCACACCCCGCTCGCCCACGTCTACGCCGACGCCCAGTCTGAGGCGGGCCGCACCCGTGACGCCTACCGCCTGATGTCGGGACCGGTCACAGTCCACGTCGCCGCGACGAGAGATCAGGCCTGGGACGAGGCCGAGCGCTCACTGCACTGGTGGGTGACCTTCTACCGCAACCGGGGGTTCGACATGCCGCTGCCTTCGGTGAAGGAGATGCGCGACACACCGGGCGTCGGGATCTTCGGACAGCCGTTCGCGGTTGGGACGCCCGACGACGTGCTCGCGGTGCTCGAGCGCCACAAGGACGTCGATCTCGACGAGATGGTGATCCAGTTCAACCATCCGGGGATGGGTGCCGAGGAGGTGGCACGCTCGATGCGAATGTTCGCCAGCGAGCTGATGCCCGAGGTCAAGCGCTGGGGACGCGCCGGCGCGCCGGCCCCAGCGGCGTGACGCCGTCGGAGACGTGGGCCACACGACCGACATCCCGCTGGCCGACGCACGCCGGCTGATCGCCCGCGCGATCGACAAGGCCGCGCACATCGGCGCGCGGGGCGCGTTCGCGGTCGTGGGCGGCACGGGCGTGCTCGTCTCGGCGTCGCGGATGGACCATGGCGGCGCCGGTGGGATGGCGCGTGCCCGGTCGAAGGCCTGGATTTCGGCGACCCAGCAGATCCCGAGCACCGAGCACCATCAGCGGATGACCACGTTGCCGGCGCCGATCGCCGCCGGGTTCGTCGCGTGCTCGCCGGAGGCCATCTTTCCCGGTGCCGGCGGGATGCCGATACGGGATGACGACGGCGTCGTGGTCGGCGGCTTCAGCGCTTCGGGCGCGACCATCGGCCCGTTCGTCGACATCCCGGGAATCGATCGCCGCATGCTGATCGCCGAGGGCAAGCCCGCCAACTCGGAGGACCTGATCGTGCTCTGGACCCTCGGGTTACCCTACGAGGGCCAGCACGGCGACGACAAGAAGCGGTGGCTGGATGTGTTCGAGGAGCTGCCCGACGAACCGGGCCTCGGCTATGCCGATCCTCCGCCGGCGAACCAGCCCGAGCACGAATGGGCGATCGGGCTCGCCGACGCGGCGATCGCCGAGGCTGTCGCCCGCGAGACCCGGATCGCGGTGGCGGTGCTCGACAGTCGCGGCGACCCGATCCAACAGGACACGATGGACGGCGCGCCAAGCGCGGCGCCGTTCATCGCCGAGGCCGTCGCCGCGGGCGCGGCCACGTTTCAACGCCCGAGCGCCGAGATCGACTCGGCGCTGACGTCGGTGCTCCCGTACCGGGTGCTGACGGTGGCGGGCGGCCTGCCGGTCCGCGAAGGCGATCGGGTCGTGGCCGGCCTCGGGATCGCGGGCCCCGACGACGCCGTGTGCGCGCAGATCGCGACCGCGGTGCTCGCGGGACGGTAAGGCCGTGCCGGAGCGCATCTGCGTCGTCGGCGCGGGCGCGATTGGCGGTCTGTTCGCGGCCCACCTCGCCCAGGACCTGGGTCTCGAGGTGTGGGTGTTCGATCCCGCACAAGAGCACGTCGACGCCATCAACAGGAACGGCCTGCGGGTCACCGGGGCCGTCGAGTTGACGGGCCGCGTACGGGGGCGTACCGACCCGTCGGAGATCCCGGATTGCGCGCTCGGGATCATCGCCACCAAGGGCACGGTGACCGAGGCCGCGATCTCGTCCACGGCCCGGATCTTCGGCGCCGCTGCGGTGTGCAGCGTGCAGAACGGGATCGGCAACGAGGAGGTGATCGCCGATTACGTCCCGCGCGTGATCCGAGGCGTGACACTCCCCGCCGGGCAGGTGGTCGAGCCCGGCGTGATCCGCATGATCGGGGCCGGGCCGACGTGGATAGGGCCGTTCGAGCCGCGCCCGGCGACATCCGAGGAGATCGAGCGGCTGGCCGGGTGGTTGAACGGGACCGGCCTCGAGACGCGGGCGCGGGCCGACGCCCGCGGCGCGCAATGGACAAAGCTCCTGTTCAACGCCTGCACGAATCCGCTGTGCGCGCTCACCGGCCTGACCCACGGCCAGCTGTGCGACTACGCGCCCACAAGCGACCTCGTCGACGCGCTACTCCGCGAGGGCAGGGCGGTCGCGGATGCGCTCGGGCTCGAGCTCGAGGAGGACCCGGCCGATCTCGTCTACAGCGCGGCGAAGGCGAACTACAGTCACCGCCCGAGCATGCTCCAGGACGTCGCCGCGCGGCGTTCCACCGAGATCGCGACGCTCAACGGCGGCATCGTCGCCGTCGCAGACGAGGTCGGGATGAAGGTCCCGCTCCATCGAGCGATGGTCGATCTGATCCGCGGCGTCGAGCGGAGCTGGAGCGAGTCGTGAGGGCCGGCGCTGCTGGGCCCGAACCTAGCGGGCTAAGTGCGCACTCGCCGGCGCAGCGGTGTACGAGTGCGCAGTTGTCCACACAGGAGGTGGCTGAACCGGCGTTCACCACCCGTGGGGGGCGCGAGTGCGGGGTTGTCCTGGTTCGGCCCGGAACAGTTGCGCCTAATGTAGACGGATCTATAAACTGTATGCAATAATCACGGAAGTCATGGATGCGCCGCAGAAGATCGATTGGAGCGAGCAGTCGTTCGCCGAGGTCAGGCCTGGGATCTTTGGCGCCACTGTCCACACGCCACAGCTCACCGCCACCCTGTACCGCTACGGCGCGGGGTCGAGCTGGGAGGAGCACCATCACCCTCAGGACCAGATCACGACGGTGCTCGAGGGAGAGATCGATTTCGTGGTCGCGGGCGAGCCCGTTCACTTGACCGCCGGTCAGCTTGCGACGCTGCCGGGTGATACGCCGCACTCCGCGACCGTGCCTGAAGCCGGGGACGGAGCGGTCACGCTGAACGTGTTCACGCACAGGGAAAAGACTCCTGGTGGCGGAGCGGGGGCGCGGGAGGAGTCGACCCCGAGTGTCTGACTGGCTTGGGCTGGAGGGCCAGCGCGTCCTCATTGCCGGGGGTGGCGGGACAATCGGCCGCGCACTCGTCGACGGATTCGCGAGCGCTGGCGCCACGGTGGCCATCACCGATGTCACCGACGACGCGATGACGGGACTGGAGGAGCAAACCGCCGTCCGCCACGCCGCCGATCTGAGCGATGCCGCGGCCGCGCGAGCGGCGGTGGCGAACGTCCGAAAAGACCTCGGCGGGCTCGATGTGTTCGTCCACTGCGTGGGCATCAATGACCGCAGGCCGATCGAGGACTACAGCGCGGACGATGTCGAGAGGATCATCGCGGTCAACCTGACGAGCGCGCTCCACACCGCGACCGAAGCGGCCGTCGGCATGCGCGAGCAACGAAACGGCCGGATCGTGTTCTTCTCCTCGGTGGCCGGCCGCAGCGGCCACAAGCACCATGGTCCCTACGCCGCCACCAAGGGCGCGATCAACCAGTTGATGCGGGTCATCGCCCACGAGTACGCCGAACACGGGGTGACGGCCAACGCGGTCGCGCCCGGATACATGGACACGAGCCTGACGCGCGCGTACCTGGCCGCGAACCCCGACAAGCGCGCGGCGCTGGTCGAACTGATCCCCGCGGGACGGTTCGGGACCCTGCCCGAGGTGGTCGACCCCGTGCTGTTCCTGTGCTCGCCCCACGCGAGCTTCATCACGGGTCAGGTTCTGTACATCGACGGCGGTCGCACGATCGTCTAGTGGCCGCCCACTAGGGAGAGGGATGCACCAGAGATTCGAGGGCAAGACGTTCATGGTCACGGGCGCCGGGACCGGATTCGGCGCCGCGCTCGCGGCGCGCGCGGCCCAGGAGGGCGCGGCGCGGGTCCTGCTCCATTACCGCAGCTCGGCCGACGGTGCAGAACGGACCGCCGGCAAGGTCCGCGACGCCGGCGCCGAGGCCGAGATCGTCCAGGGCGACATCACCTCGTGGGCGGACATCCAGCGCATGGCGGCGTGGGCGTTCGAGGAGAACGGCGGTATCGACGTGCTCCTCAACAACGTCGGCGACATGGCGTCTGGCCAGGCGTCGTGGAAAGAGGTCACCGAGGAGGCGATCGACCACGTGCTCGCGGTCGACATCAAGGGGACAATGCTGATGGTGCACGAGTTCGGTCAGCGCATGGTCGAGCGGGACGGTGGCGCGATCGTCAACGTCGGCTCGACCGTGATCGTTCGCGGCAGCCCGCGAGCGCCGCAGTACGCGGCGGGCAAGTACGGGCTCCTCGGGATCACCAAGTCATACGCCAAGGCGCTGGCTCCGAAGGTTCGGGTGAACACGTTCGCGCCCGGTTTCATGGAGACCGAGGCGCTGCTCGCTCGACCCGAATGGAAGGCGGGACGTCGCGAGGATGTCCTTTCCGGGACACCCGCTGGGAAGATTCCCAAGCCGGAGGACATGACGGGCGCTGCGCTGTTTCTGGCCAGTGACGACGCTCATCACATCACCGGCTCGTACATGGTCGCCGACGGCGGTTACAGCATGCTCGGCGCGTGACCGGCAGGAGGAGCCCGATGGCAGACAATGGTCAGAACACGGAGGACGTCTACGAGCGGGTTCGCACCGCGATCCTCGACGGCCAGCTCGCGCCCGGTGCGGTGATGTCACAGGTGGCATTGGCGCAGGATCTCGGGATCAGCCGGACGCCCCTGCGCGAGGCGCTGCGCATGCTCCAGAGCGAGGGCCTGGTCGAGGGCGAGCCCAACCGCCGGGTCCGGGTCGCGCCGATGAATGCTCGGGACCTCGAGGAGCTGTACGTCATGCGGGTCACGCTCGAGGCCGAAGCGCTGCGCCTGTCGGTGCCCCGCATGACCTCGGAGGATCTGGCGCGGCTCGAGGGGCACATGGCCGAGATGGCCCACTACGCCCAGGAGAAGGACTACAGGCGCTGGAACCTGCCCCACGAGCAATTCCACCGCGGCCTGACCGCCCACGCCGGCGAGCGGATCAACTTCGTGCTCGGGCAGATGTTCGACCACGCCGAGCGCTACCGGCGGCTGCACATCGGGCATGGCCCGACCGCATGGGCGACTGCGGGTCATCGTGAGATCCTCGACGCCTGCAAGGCGGGCGACCGCGACCAGAGCGCCGGCGCGCTGGCCTCGCACCTGGCTCGAACCGGCCTCGAGGTCTCCGAGCTGCTCGACTCCGAGTACCGCCCGGAACTCCTCGAGCGGGCGCTGCTCGACGCCGGCGGCACGCTCCCAAAGCGAACGCGCCGCCGCGGTTAGAGCGTCGAGGATCCGAGCCGGGAGGGCCTATCCGGCGGCAGGCCCGGCCACCGTTGCTGCGCCAGTGCCCTGGCCGGCGCCTGCGAACTCCGCGATCACGTTGGCGAGCGCGTCGGGCTGGTCGATCATCGAGAACGTCCGGGCGCCCTCGATCATCTCGAGCCGTGAGTCCGGCAGCGCCGCAGCGAGACGGCGGGCGTCATCGATTGGGAAGAACGTGTCGTCCGCGGACCAGGCGATCAGCGCCGGCTTGGTGAACTGCCCCAGGCGCGCGCCGGCATCGAGCATCGTCTCTCGTTTGAGCGATCCGGTGAATTTCCGAAGGTCCTCGCGGATTCTCGAGTCGGTCAGCGCGGGCTCGATCCATTCCTGAACCATTTGGTCGATGTCGGTGTGCGCCAGCATCCCGTAGCCGCGTCGGCGAACCGGCTTCGTCCTCAGCGTCGCCAGCAGGGCGTGGAACGTGGGGGCGGTTTTGGCGGCGGCCATCAGGGGCGCGAAGCCCTTGGGCGGGAAATGTTCGAAGGCGTCGCAGCTGGTCAGCACGAGCGCACCGATCCGGGCCGGCGCCGTAGTGGCGACGATCTGGGCGATCGCGCCTCCGGTGTCGTTGCCGACGAGGACCACGTCGTGGAGCTCGAGCGCCTCCAGGAACTCGGCGACCATCGCGGCAACGCACTCCATCGTCAGCTCGACTCCATCGCGGACGGGCTCGGTGTGGGCGCCGAGGGGCCAGGTTGGGGCGAAGCACTGCAGTCCGCGCCCGGTCAGCCGGTCGGTGAGCTCGTGCCAGAGCGAGGTGCTCATCGTATAGCCGTGGATGAATACGATCGGCCGTCCCCCGGTCGGACCGGACTTCTCATAATGGACAGCTCCAGTGCTGAGCGTGACATCGGGCATGTGGTTTCCTCCGAACGGCGCAGGATTTACGGACAGGCTGCACGTAAGATACCAACAGGCTGCATGTAATGGCAAGAACTCAAGCTGAACGCTCGGCTGCGACCCAGCGTGCTCTGATCGATGCCGGGCGCCGGCTGTGGGGCGAGCGAGGCTATGCCGACGTCGGCACGCCCGAGATCGCCGAAGCTGCCGGCGTCACCCGCGGCGCGATGTATCACCAGTACGCCGATAAGGCGGCGCTGTTCCGCGCCGTGATCGAGGCGATGGACCTGGAGCTGATCGAGCGTCTGCAGGCCGAGGTCGCGGCGGCCGAGCCGAAGACTCCGGCGGACACGATGCATGCCATGGCGGACGCGTGGCTCGGAATCGCCTGCGAACCGGAGGTCCGGCAGCTGATGCTGCTCGACGCGCCGAGCGTGATCGGCTGGGCCGAATACCGCGAGATGTCGCAACGCAACGGCGTCGCCGCCACGGAGGAGCTGCTGAACGCCGCGATCGAGGCGCGGCAACTCAGG
>Ga0335077_10002204_pt1 | contig 23243 bp, 12 predicted proteins | sample Lox_Sample_31_FD_207151 | JGI IMG/M metagenome (GOLD analysis project Ga0335077, IMG submission 207151) | Soil microbial communities from Loxahatchee National Wildlife Refuge, Florida, United States - Lox_Sample_3.1 | ecosystem: Environmental > Terrestrial > Soil > Wetlands | place: USA...
CTGTTTAAGGTCAGAGCGATGCTCGACGAACAGATCAACTCGCTCGATGCGGCGGTAGCGAAGGCTGCCGAAGAAAACGAGCTGGCGCGTCTGCTGATGACGCATCCAGGAGTGGGGCCGATCACGTCACTGGCGTTTGTGGTGACAATGGGGGATGTGAGCCGGTTTCCGCCGCATACGCCAAGCACAATCATCTTGTCTTGGTCACACGTGACTTCGATTTTGCGAATATGCCCACCTGAGTCAGACTCGTGCTTTCTTACGAGTTGGCGAATTGCCTCCTCCGAGCGCAATCCCAATTCGTAGTCAACGACCACTCCTTGCCGGTCTATGATGACGAGGACTGGCATTGCCTCGACCTTAAAGTCATCGAATGCCTTTTTGCCAACCACCAATGTCACGAATGAACACTTGTATTCGGAGAGCCACTTGCTAACCTCATGCGCGCTCTGCTGTGTGACACCAAACAATGCCACTCCAGGCAACGCTTTTTCGGTCTGCAGTTTCTCAAGGGTAGGGATTTCTTCCGCACACGCGCCACACGACGTAGCCCAAAAATCGAGAAGTACGATTTTGCCGCGCAGTTCAGCCAAGCGCACGACCATGCCATCCGTCGTCCGTAGTTCGAAGTCTGGCGCTGCCTTACCGACCAATGACGGCGGCTTCCAGGGAGTCGAAAGGGCGACGAGCCAGGCAGCAGGAGCACCACCTATTCGGATCTTCTCGAGTGTTGCAGTCCACGACCTAGCGCCCTGCGCCAACGTTTCCGTGAACTGCACTCTTCGGATCAGAAAGGTATCCAAGTCGACCCAATAGCGGATAGCGCCGTCATATGACCTGAGTTTCCGGTGGTAGTCATCGTAGAGGACCTCCATAACTGCACAACGAATGTTCTGACCAGGCAGCTTGAGAATCTGCTGGGGCAACTCGCTAACAGTTACGACTCCGGCGGCGATTTCAGTGAAGTAGGACCATTGGGGCGGCATACCGACAGAACCCAACTTATTGAGCGCATCGATACAAACTTTTGGGACCTTGCCGCTGTGAAACTGAATCCCTGGAGGGAACTCAGGAAGAGCCGCGGCGACCCTGACGCCAAATTCGAGCGTACAGTCCGTGCCCGAAAGTCGGGTACTTAGAATGCCATCAAATTCATAAGACATCAGAGCTTCGTATTTGCTGGCAACCGCGCGGAGCAAATCATTCACATCTTCAGCCTGTAACGCTGGTGTGAAGAGCATGAAGACGGTGACGAGAAGAGCGCATCTCACGCGCCGATTATAACCCGTCCGACGGTACTAAACTGAAAGGAGCAATCGTGCGTGGCAATTTGTTCTGACCTAATGGATGTCTCTCCTCGGACGCCAGCGAGCTTAGCAACGGTTGCTCGTAAGCAGAAACCGGAACAGCCGGTAGTGTGCAACCTTTTCCCGGACTGCGCAGACGCGTAAACTAACAGCGTCGCGGGTGACGGAGGTGGTGCCTATGCTCCTGGATTTCTACCAGCTGCGAGAGCAGCCGTTTGGCGTCTCGCCTGACCCCTCGTATCTCTACCCGAGCCGGACGCACTGCGAAGCGTTGGACTCACTAGCCGAAGCGGTTCTTTCCGACCGCGGATTCCTGGCGCTGATAGGCGAACCGGGCATAGGCAAGACAACGCTATTGCACCAAGTGGTCGCAGCGATGCGGGACACCGCGAGAGCAATTTTTCTTACACAAACACAGTGCAGTTCGCGCGAGTTTTTCGAATACCTGATGAGCGAATTGGGCGTGGATCCATCAAACCTCAGCCTTGTGGGGATGCACAACAAGCTGAACGAGATTCTGTTCGCCGAGATGATGGCCGGGCGGCGGTTTGTGCTGATCGTCGACGAGGCTCAGAACCTGGAGGAATCGGTCCTCGAAACGATCCGCATGCTGTCGAATTACGAGACGCCGAACTGCAAGTTGATCCAAGTGATCCTGGCCGGGCAACCGCAACTTCAGGCGAAATTACAGCGCGAGCCAATGACGCAACTGGCGCAACGCATCACGGTGATGAAGCAGCTGGAGCCCCTGTCGGGCGCGGAAACGGCGGCGTACGTGCGACACAGATTGCGCGTAGCCGGTCATCCGCATGGTGAACTGTTTGACCGGGCGGCGTTAGCGCTGATTGCAGAGAGGAGCCGCGGGGTTCCCAGGGATATCAACAAGATTTGTTTCGGCGGGCTGGCGGAAGGATATGCGACCAAATGCCGGACGATCTCCGCAAACGTTGTGGAGGCAGTGGCGGGGAAACTGGAGTTTTTCGCGGGACCGCGACAACCAGCAGCAAAGGTGAAGGCGGTCCAAGTTGTGGCCGCCTCGAACAGCAAGCCTCGCGTAGTGGGCTTGAGGCGTCGCCGGGCAGGGAGGGGTTTCGCGTCGGCGGCACCACCGTTGACGGGCCGGACGATCTGGCAGGGAGCATTGATGGCGGCGTTTACGATGGCAGCAGTGACACTGCCGTACCACGGAGTGAGACGAATGACGGGATCGTTACGCGTGGATGCAGCGACGATGAATGCCTTCCCGACGAGCGCAGGCGTGAATGCTGACGATCGAACGCGTGGTGTCTCGCCGGGCGAAGAGAGTCGTGGGAAGGACGGGGAGGCCAAAACGGTGGCGGATGCGCCGTCAGCGACGGCCATTCGGGTGGAGGCGCTGGCCTCCGATACGCGACGCTGGGCGAACAACGATTATGGCCAGCCGGGAACTCGTGGAGATGACGAACTGCTTCCCCTGGGACGGCGGCTCTCACTAACGCGGGAGTTGGGGCTGAGTGTGAGGCGCATCGCTATTGATCCGGGCCACGGTGGAAGCGACACCGGGACAAAGGGGCCGAACGGGCTGATGGAGAAGGATCTTTGCCTGGACGTGGCGCTGCGGCTGGGACGGTTGATTGAAGAGAGCATTCCGGGTGCGCAGGTGATTTATACCCGCACGGACGACCGGCACGTGCCGTTGGAGGAGCGTACGGCGATCGCCAACGATGCGAATGCGGACCTGTTTATATCAATCCACGCGAATTCAAGCGAGAGTCCAGAAATCCGTGGCGTAGAAACCTATTATGTAAGCCTGGCGGGCTCGCGCGAAGAAGGAGAAATTGCAACACGCGAAAACGCCGAGACGGGCTATTCGCTGCACAACCTTCCGGAGCTGGTGAGAAAGATCACGCGCAACGAGAATCTGACGGAATCGCGGCAGCTGGCCACGGATATTCAGAGCGCGCTCTCGCGGCGTCTGCAATTGGTGAACCGGGGAGAGAGAAACCGCGGGGTGAAGCGCGCGCCGTTTCTCGTGCTGACCGGAGCGAATATGCCGTCAGTGCTTTCGGAGATTTCGTTCGTGAGCAATCCGAGCGATGAAAAGCTGTTGTTTGAAAGTGAGCAGCGGCAGCGAGTCACAGAAGGGTTGTACCGCGGAATCGCGGAGTACCTTGGGCGAATGCCGAGCCGCACAGGCGTGGAAGCGCCAAAGGCCGGCGAGAGCCCGCGGATTGCGTCGACGGGAATCGCGGCGACCGCTGGCGAGGGAAGCCGTACTTCGCTGGACGCGTTGAGCGCGCAGGGAACCCGGCCGTAGGCGTCGAACCACGAGGCAGGGTCTTGTTGGCGAGAATTCTTTGATAACTTCACGGTAATAAGTCACAGCTTCCACGAAGTCACGCGGTCTATAATCCGTGTTTATGACTTTAGGTGCCCCTATGTGCTGGCCACGGTGGTTTGTCTTCCTTTTGGTATTGCTGCTCGCGCAGTCCGCTTTTGCAACGACAACGATGGTAGGGGTGGTTCGGGAAGCGGGGAAAACGCCCGTGGAAGGGGCACTGGTGATCCTCGTGGGCAGCACGGGGCGCCTGGAGACGTCGACCTCGGCAAACGGCCAATTTCGCTTCGCGGAAATTGCGGCACAGAGCTATCGGGTGAGTGTGCGCTTTGCGGGAAAAGAGTGGAACGGGACGCAAGCGTTGGTGGTGCAGGACGGCGTGCCGGTTCATGTGGAGGTGGTGCTTTCCGACAAAGATCAGTCGCTCAGCGTGGTGCCGGTGATCGGGAATGCCTCGATGCAGGGAAGTGGAGGGACGACGCTATCGAGTACCGAAGTATCGAGTTTGCCGCTGAATTCGCGCGATTTCAGCAAATTGCTGCTGCTGGCGGCGGGCACGATGACGGATGCGAATGGCTCGGCGAATTTCACGCAGCAGTTTACGGTGAACGGACAGCGCGGAGCGGCGTCGGTGTTTGCGATGGACGGAGCAGACAGCAGCGACCCGGAAATGGGCGGAGCGACGTTTTCAAATTTCAATGTGGACGCGATTCAGGAAGTGCAGTCGAGCGCGGGAGTGATGCCGGCAGAGATTGGGAGAGGGGCTGCTGGCTTTACGAATGTGGTCACCAAGCCAGGGACGGAGCAAGTTCACGGCAGCGCATTTGAGTTTGTACGGAATGCGGCGTTTGACGCGCGCAATTTCTTCGATCATGTGAATCCGGAGGACCCGCGGAGGATTCCACCGTTTGTGCGGAATGAATTCGGCGTGACCAATGGCGGGCCGGTGGTGTTGCCGGGAGTCTACGACGGGCGCGGGCGGACGTACTACTTCGGGGAATATCAGGGATTCCGGCAGGTATTAGGGACGACGCAGGTGTTTGCGGTGCCGACCGCAAACGAGCGGCAAGGGATCGATACCACAAGCTATCCGGGTGACACGTTGTACGTTCCAGTGAGTCCGGCGATGGCGCCGCTGCTGAACCGGTATCCGCTGCCGAATGATCCGCAGGGGGCGTTTGGCGCGCGGACGTACGCGACGTCGTCGAAGGTGGTGACCGATACGAATCAATTTTCCGTGCGCATCGACCAGAAGCTGACAGACAGCGCGGAGTTGTTTGGACGATTCAGCTTGAATCAGGTAGAGGGGCCGACCACGAATCCGGATCAAACGGCGATTGACCCGAGTTTTGGAGTGACATTCTTCGATCATCAGCGAAGCGCGGCGTTGCGCTGGGCGCAGAAGGTGACGCCAGCGTGGAGTTTCACCACGGAGTTTGGATATATCCGAAGCACGCCATTTTTCCCGACGACGAATGCGGTCGATCCGGCACTGGCGTATGGCGATGGCCTGTATCAGGGATTCAACACAGCGGACGGATCGATCTTCGGGTCGTACGGGAACCTGTACCAGATGAAAGCGGACGTGACCTACCTGCACGGGACGCACACGATTCGGATTGGCGGGGAAGTGCGGCTCAACAAAGATGCGACGATTTTCGGGATGAACCCGAATGGGATTTATACGTTTGGCGGAGGGACGGCGTACTCGCCGGTGCAGATCTTGTCGGCAAGCGGCCAACACAATATTAATGTAGGCGATGCGCTGCCGGATGCGCTGACGGGATTGCTGACGGCAACGCCCTACGCCTATTCGGTGACGGCGGCGGCCAGCGTGACGCCGAAGGGGGACAAGTTCGACGAAGCGGCCGTGCGGCGCGAGGCGTACAACTTTTACGTGCAGGATTCATGGAAGATTTCGCCGCGATGGATGATGAATTATGGCGTGCGCTATGAGGTGAACACCAGAATCAAGGAGGCGAAACACCGGACGTCGATTGGAAGACCTGTGGCGGTGGGTAACCCGGACGCATCATTTACGACCCCTGGGGCGAGCGTGATTTATCTGTACAATCCGCAACCGGCGTATCCGGTGGACTGGAGCGGGTTGGCACCACGGGTGAGTGTGGATTTTTCGGTGACGAATAAGACGGTGTTGCACGCCGGTGGGGCGATCACAACGCTGCTGCCGAATCTGTGGTTCGACAATTACATGACCGGCGGAATTCCGCTGGTGTTTCAGCCGATTTTGACGGCGACAGCGGGTACGCCGGTGCCATTTTCGAACACGGCAGTGCCACTGCAGGTTCCGGAAGCGTACGCTACGAACGGACAGCCACTGTTTCCGAACGGAGACAGTTCGGCGGTGGCAGCGAACACGCAGATCGACTTGCAGCGATTCCAGAACGATTTGAAGGCACAAACGGGGCAGGTGCAGTTGTTGACCTCAGGGACATTCTGGCGCGGCTTCAAGAACGGGTACATCGGGACGTACACGCTGGGGGTGGATCACGACTTCGGGCCAATCAAGGCGAGCGCGGCGTATGTGGGAACGGCTGGAATTCACCTGGCGAGCGTGTTTTCGCCAAATGCATATAACGGGGCTGAGCCGGGGTTCGCGCCGTTCACGCAGTTTGATGCGCAAGGTAACCCGACAGGTGGTTTCGGGCCGATATCGCTGATGAACAGCGGCTCGCACTCAAGCTACAACGCGGTACAAGCGAGCGTGACGCAGAACTACTCTTCGTACGGATTGAGTTTTCAGGCGAGCTACACCTATTCGAAATCGATGGACGACGTGAGCGCGCTGCTGGGAGGGGTGTCGTCAAATGCCGGCGTGATTCTGCAGACGCTGCCGCAGGATCCATTCAATCCGGGGGCGGAGAAAGCGGTTTCAGTGTTCGATGTGACGCAGGTTTTTTCGTTGAGCCTGATGCAGGATCTGCCGGTGAATAAAGTGGGATTTCTGAAGCCGGTGAGCAGATATGTGACGGCGGGCTGGCAATTTCTGAATATCACGACACTGACGACGGGGCCGCCATTCAGCGTGTATTCGGGGATTCAGCAGACGGGGATGGGTGCGGGCGGGACAGACCGGCCGGACCTGGTGTCGCTGCCGGATTTTTCGACGGGACGGGTGATTCGCGAGGATTATTTCGGGCGAGGCGCGAACAACGCGTCATTCTTCTCGTTACCCATTGGAGTGCCAGGCGGGACGGGGCCAAATCAGGGACGATTCGGAACGTTGGGAAGGAATACGTTCCGCGGGCCGGGATTCCACCAGTTTGACATCGCGCTGATAAAGAATACTTCGTTCGGGAAGCGGGGCGGCGGAGAGTGGGGCATCCTGCAATTTCGCGCGGAGTTCTTCAATGTCTTCAATATCGTGAATTTTGGATTGCCGTCGAATACGGTGCTGGGAAGCGGGTTCGGAACCATTAGCCGGACGGCCGGATCATCTCGGCAGATCCAGTTTTCGCTGAAGTTGGTGTATTGAGATTCCGCTGAAGCTCGGCAAAAGCGGGGCGGGCCGGAAAAGTTCTTCATTTACTCCACGATAAAATCGAATAGAATCAGGCGAAATTCAATTGCAGCGTGGTGGTCCGGGGAAACGCGGCAGTTCAGGTCAACTCCAATGAAACTGAATGCATCGCTGTTGCGCAGCACGATTGTGGCGGCACTGGGTGGATTGCTATTCGGATTCGACACGGCGGTGATTGCGGGAACCACGTCGGCGCTGACGGATTTGTACCACCTGAGCCCGACGGCGCTGGGCGTTACGGTGTCCAGCGCGCTACTAGGAACAATTATCGGTGCCATGACCGCAGGATATCCGGGAGATAAATACGGGAGGAGGGACAGCCTGCGGATCATGGCGGTGTTTTACGTGATTTCCGCGCTGGGATGCGCGTTCGCCGCGAGCTGGGGAATGCTGGTGGTGTTTCGGGTGATTGGTGGGCTGGCGATCGGCGGGTCGTCGGTGCTGGGGCCAATGTATATCGCGGAAATTGCGCCGGCGAAGTTTCGCGGGCGGCTGGTGGGATTTTTCCAGTTCAACGTGGTGTTTGGAATCTTGCTGGCGTACTTCTCGAACTACGTGGTGGGGCTATTTAATTTGGGGGCCACGGAATGGCGCTGGAAATTGGGAGTGGCAGCCATTCCGGCGGTGGGATTCCTGTTGATGTTATTTGGAATTCCGCGGAGCCCGCGTTGGTTGGTGAAACAGCGGCGTGTGGATGAAGCGCGCGACGTGCTGAAACTGATCGGCGAAGAGAATTACGAGCAGGAATTGAAAGACATCGTGGAATCGATCGACGCGGATCACGTGAGCGCGGACGAGCCATTCTTCTCGCAGAAGTACCGGTTGCCGATTTTCCTGGCGGTGACGATCGGATTGTTCAACCAACTGGCGGGGATTAACGCGATTCTGTACTACCTGAACGCCATTTTTGCGGATGCGGGATTCAACAAGGTGTCGGCGGATTTGCAGGCGGTGGCGATCGGGTTCACGAACCTGGTGTTCACGATGATCGCGATGACGCTGATTGACCGGGTGGGACGGAAGAAACTGCTGCTGATCGGATCCGTGGGCACGGCGCTGTGTCTGGCGGGAGTGGCGGCGGTATTTCTGGCGCACGAACACAAAGAGCTGCTGGTGTGGCTGCTGGTGGGCTACATCGCGTTTTTCGCGTTTTCGCAGGGCGCGGTGATCTGGGTGTATATCGGGGAAGTGTTTCCGAACCGGGTGCGGGCGAAGGGGCAGAGTCTGGGGAGCTTTTCGCATTGGTTCATGAATGGAGTGATTTCGCTGGTCTTTCCGGTGATGGCGGCGAAGTCCGGCGGGTATCCATTTGTATTTTTTGCGGCGATGATGGTGCTGCAGTTCGTGGTGGTGCTGCTGTTTTATCCGGAGACGAAAGGGCTGTCGCTGGAAGAGTTGCAGAAGAAGTTGGGGATCAGCTAGGGAATCTGCGCCGCAAGTCGCTGAAGTAAGGCCACCCTATTTGGCTAATTTGGCGACGTAGGTGCCGTAGGGCGCTAGAGTGACGGATTTGAAGGTCCCTGCCGGGACTTCTGCGCCGTTTTGCGCCAGGGTTGCTGCTTGCGCAGCGGCGAGTCCCTGCTTAGTTAAATCAAACGTGGGAGTTTGTTTTGTCGCCGACATGTTGAGGACGACGATGACGGCGGTGTCTTTGTATTGGCGCAGGTAGGACATGACGTTGTGGTCGGTGGTGTTGAGCGCGACGTAATTGCCTTCGCGGAGGGCCGCGTCATTCTTGCGCAGGTTCAAGAGCTTCTTGTAGAAGTTCAGAAGTGAGTTGGGGTCCTTGGATTCGGTTTCGACATTGTAGGCTTTTGCGCTGGCGGGAACCGGGAGCCAGGTTTTGGGGCCGGTGGTGAAGCCAGCGTTGGGGCCGGGAGTCCACTGCATGGGAGTGCGCTCGCCATCGCGGCCTTTTTCCAGCGGCCAGCCGAGTCGGCCGATGGGATCCTGAACGTCTTCCTTGCGGACAGGGTCGCTGTTCTTCATGCCGATTTCCTCGCCGTAATACATGATGGCGGTGCCGCGGAGGGTGAGATAAAAAGCGGCCATAAGCTTGGCGATATCGTCGTTGTTGGCACTGTCGCCGAGGCGCGTGTAGGAGCGAGTGATGTCGTGATTGGTGATGACGTAGGTGGGCCAGAAGCCGGAAGAATCGATGGCGGCGATGTGATTGCGGAGCGCGGGCACGGAGAGGGGCAGGCGAGTCAGGATGAGATCCATGGGCATCTGGAGTTCGTCGTTGTGCTCGCCGTAGTAGTCCTTTAGTTCCTTGACGTCGTCGGTCCAGGTTTCGCCAATCAGGACGGCGTTGTACTCGTCAGCAACTTTGCGCAGACCCTTCAGCGCGACATGCATTTCCGGCTGCTTCTTGTTGAATTTTTCAATCATGTTGGGGCGGCCGAATTTGTCGGTGCCGGTGGCGAGAGGATTGTCCGTGAGGTGGACGTCTTCGAACATGGTGTCCACAGCATCAAGCCGGAAGCCGACTACGCCGCGCTTGTACCAGGAGCGCGTGGTATCGAACATAGCCTTTTCGACAGCGGGATTGCGCCAGTTGAGATCGGGCTGCTCAGGATAGAAGTAGTGATAGTAATACTGTTTGGTGGCGGAATCGAACTTCCAGGCAGGAGTGCCGAAGGTGGAATACCAGTTGTTGGGTGGCTGATCGGGGCTTTTGCCGTCGCGCCAGATGTACCAGTCTCGGTGAGACGAGGTGAGAGAGGATCGGGAGTCGACGAACCATTTGTGCTGATCGGAGGTGTGATTGACGACGAAGTCGAGGATGACTTTGATGTTGCGTTTTTTGGCTTCGGCGACGAGGCGATCGAAATCCTTCAGCGTGCCGTACATGGGATCGATGGCTTCATAGTCGGAGACATCGTAGCCGAAATCCACTTGAGGGGAGGGGAAGCAGGGGGTGATCCAGATGGCGTCGACACCGAGGTTGTGAAGATAGTCGAGCTTGGACGTGATGCCGTTGAGGTCGCCGATACCGTCGCCGTTACTGTCAGCGAAGCTGCGCGGGTAGACTTCGTAGAAGACGGCGTGGTGCCACCAGCTATTGGCGTTGTGATCCGTCTGCTGAGCGGCTGGGCGGGTGGGCAGCAGAAAGAAGGCAAGCAGGGTGGCAAGGAAGATCCTCTTCATGGCAGGCTCCTAAAGTGCAGCGGGGGGCATGTTTCCACGAAACCGGAATGGATGCAAGAACGGCCGTCACATGGGCGTGCGAGGCCGATTTATGCGAAGCGCGCGAGTCGGTTATGATAGACAAACCACAAAAAATGGAACGCATCTGACTTTTTGGGAAGGCACAAGGGACGTTGGGATCCACGCGACGAAAATTCCTGGAATCGCTCAGCCGAACGGCGCTGGTGTTGCCGCTGGAACGCGTCCTTTCTCCCTGGGTGAAGGGTGAGAGTGCGGCCCCGAGCGGGGCCGCGGCCCCCGAGCAGCTTCCCCTGGGCGTGAATTTTATCGACGTGGCGAAGGAAGCGGGCCTGAAGACCACGACAATTTTTGGCGGCGAGCACAAGAACAAGTATCTGCTGGAGACAACCGGTTGCGGGGTAGCGTTCTACGACTACGACAACGACGGCTGGCTGGATATCTTCCTGGTGAATGGGACGCGGCTGGAGGGCTTCGCGAAGGGGAAGGAGCCAATCAACCGGCTGTTCAAGAATAATCGCGACGGCACGTTTACGGATGTCACGCTGAAGGCTGGGCTGGCGCATTCGGGCTGGGGCCAGGGCTGTTGCATCGGCGATTACGATAATGACGGCTACGACGATTTGTTCGTCGCCTACTTCGGGAGGAACGTGCTGTACCACAACAACGGCGACGGCACCTTCACGGACGTGAGCGAGAAGGCCGGCGTGGCGGGCAGCGGGAAACTGTGGAGCACGGGTTGCGCGTTTGTGGATTATGACCGCGACGGGAAGCTGGATCTGTTCGTGGCGAATTATATCGATCTGGATCTGGCAACTGCGCCGGTGCCGGAATCTGGGCCGTGCTTGTACAAGGGCGTGATGGTGGCGTGCGGTCCGCCAGGAATGAACGGAACGAAGAACATCCTATACCGCAACAATGGAGATGGGACGTTCAAAGACGTATCGGTGGAATCAGGAATCGCAACGGCAAACGGGACGTACGGGCTCGGCGTGTTGACGGGCGATTTCGACAATGATGGGTGGCCGGACATTTACGTGGCGAATGATTCGACGGCGAGCGCGCTGTATCAGAACCAGAAGAACGGGAAATATGTGGATATCGCGGTGGATGCAGGATGCGCGTTGAGCGCGGATGGAAAGCCGCAGGCGGGGATGGGCGTTTCAGCCGCGGATTACGACCTGGACGGAAATCTGGACATTGTGAAGACCAATTTTGCCGGGGATACGCCGTCGCTGTATCACAATTTGGGTGGCGCGCAGTTCGAGGATGCGACGTTTCCCGCGGGATTGGGGAAGCACACGCAATTTTTGGGCTGGGGCGTGGGGTTTTTCGATTACGACAACGATGGCTGGGCGGACATATTGATCTGCAACGGACACGTCTATCCGGAAGTAGAGCAACTGCGGACGGAAGCCGGGTATTCGCAAAGGAAGCTGCTGTACAAGAATCTGCGGAATGGGCGATTTGACGATGTGTCGGAGATTGGCGGACCGGGAATTTCTGTCCCGACGGCTTCCCGCGGATGCGCGTTTGGAGATTTCGACAACGACGGGGATCTCGATTTCGTGGTGAATTGCGTGAATCAACCGCCGCAGCTGGTGCGCTGCGACTCGTCGACGGGAAATAACTGGATCAAGGTGCGCACGATCGGCACGAAATCGAACCGCAGCGGGATCGGGGCACGGCTGAAGTGCGTGACGCAGATACCCGGCGAAACCAAGCCACATTCACAGATCGATGAGGTGCGGAGTGGCGGCGGGTATTTTGCGCAGAGCGATTTGCGCGTACATTTCGGGCTGGGGAAAGCGACGAAGGTGGATTTGTTGGAAGTTCGCTGGCCCAGCGGGACCGTGGATACGTTGAAAGGTGTGGCGGTGAATCAGCTGGTTTTTGTAAAAGAGGGCGAGGGGATCACAAAGAAGGTTACCTTCGGGAAGTAAATCGCAGGCGCAGGGGGTGCTCGGTGGAAGCAGCTCCGATGTTCCATTCCAGAAGAACAAAGCGGGTGGTTGGAATCCTAGCGATGGCGGGAGTGTGCGCTGCCGCCTTGGCGGCAGTTGCGCCGGGCTGGAAACGGCTTTCGAATACGCCGATTCTTTCGCCCCAAGGGACGAGTTGGGAATCGGCGGGGACGTTTAACCCGGCGGTGATACGGCACGGCGGAAGAATTGTGATGTTGTACCGGGCGCAGGATGCGGCGGGAACTTCGCGGCTGGGATACGCGGAGAGCGAGGACGGAATTCATTTCACGCGACGGAAGGAACCGGTTCTGTCGCCAGAAGCGGATTACGAGAAGGACGACGGAGTGGAGGATCCACGGCTGGTGGAGATCGGCGGGCGGTACATCCTGACGTACACGGGATACAACAAGAAAGACGCGCAGTTGTGTATGGCGGAATCGAAGGACTTGGTTCACTGGGAGCGCAAGGGCGTCGTGCTGCCGGCGTACAAAGGAAACTGGAACGCGGGATGGACAAAGTCCGGCGCGATTGTCGCGGAGAAGATTCAGGGCCGCTACTGGATGTATTGGCTGGGGACGGCGCCGGATAAGACGGATCAGATGGGACTGTCGTCGTCGGAAGATTTGATTCACTGGAAGGAAGAGACGATGACGCCGGTGCTGCCGAAGCGACCGGGAAAGTTCGATTCGCGGGTGGTGGAGCCGGGACCGGCACCGGTGATTACGAAAGATGGGATTGTGCTGGTGTATAACGGCGCGGACGACAAGCTGGTGTACCGGACGGGGATTGCGGTGTTCGACCGCAACGAGCCGCGAAAAGTAATTTACCGGTCGGAAGAGCCGGTGTTTGCGCCGGAAATGGAATGGGAAAAAGTGGGGCAAGTGCCGAACGTGGTTTTTGTAGAGGGCTTGCTGGTGGAGAAGAACCAGTGCGTGTTGTATTACGGCGGTGCGGACAAATATGTGGGCGTGGCGGCGACGGAGTCGCTGTATCAGAAATAGGGAGTGGTCAAGGGGGAAGAACGATAGATTCCTCACGTCGAGCGGAATGACGAATTTGGCAAGTGCGTCGGAGTTCACAGCAACATCGACGCCAATCGGGCGACTGGCGTTCCCCGGATAAAGACGCACAGGCTGAAGTCTATGCTACGGCTTGGCGGCGGATTGTTCTTTTGCCAGGCGCTCGACTTCGGACTTGGGCATTTCATCCATGAAGACAAGAAAAATGGCGTTGGTCCAACCGAAGCCGATGACGTTGATGGCGTAGCCGCTGGTGGTGCCGGCACCGGTGGAACGATCGACGGCGTTATATTTCTCGCGGATGTCGCCATCGCGGCGGAAGTTCTCGCCGATATCGCTAAGGAATTCGTAGGAAAGACGATTGGCCTCGGTGTTGAAGCCGTAGCGGCGGAGTCCTTCAACGGCAACGAGTTGGAGAGGAGCCCAGGCGTAAGGGGCGTCCCACTGTGCGCCAGTGTTGTAGGGGCTGCAGAGGAGTCCGCCAGGCTTTTCGAAGTGGTCAAGATTTTTCACGATGGCCGCGGCCTGCTCGGGAGTCGCGAGGCCGGCCCACAGCGGATAGAACGTGGAAGCGTATTCATAGACGGAGCGCTTCTTGTCGGTAAAGTTATAATCGAAGAATTCGCCGCGCTGTGCGTCCCAGGTGAAATCGACGATCTGCTTCTGACGCTTGCCAGCCTGTGCTTTCCAATCGCCGGCCTCTTTTGGTTTGCCAAGCATGCCAGCCATTTCTTCCAGATCTTTTTCCGCTTTGTAGAGGAGGCTGTTAAGGCAGACGGGCGCGAAGTGGTGGGTTTCCGCGCCAAAGGGAGAGAAGCGGAAAGAGACGTCAAAGCCGGATTCCCGCATGGAGCGGTCGGCGCGGTAGTAGTCGCGGCTGAGGGAGAGTTGCTTGACGTTTTCGCAATGAGTGCGGGCCATGGTCATGGGGACGTCGCAGAGCTCGAGGTTGTAGCGGCCACCGGCGGTGTCGGGAGGGTTTTCGCCGGGCTTGCGAGTGACGAGGAGTTTGGCGCCCGGGTCGGGATGGTCGAGGAAGTACACGGCGACTTTCTGATAGTGGTCGGTTTCGTCTTTGAGACTTTCCGGGGCGGGAGCGTCGCCGAAATCGTAATAGCGAGAGAGGCCGGTATCAGCGGCGAGATGCGGCTCGGTGTTCCACATGGCGTGATCGCGAACGGCGTAGGCATAGGCGCGCTCGAGCCACGCGCGGTCGTTCTTGCCCTGAGCTTTTTGCGCGTTGTAGACCGAGAGAATCATGGAGGTAAGAAAGGGCGGCTGAGAGCGGCTAAGGTAATAGGTGCGGTTGGCGTTGAGGATGGCGCCGTAGTGGTCCATTTCGAAGAAAAGGTTTTCGATCATGCCTTGAGCGAGGTCGAGTTTACCGGCCTGGACGAGGCCGCGAATGATGAAATAGCTGTCCCAGCCGTACATTTCATTGAAGCGGCCGCCGGGGACGACGTAGGGATGCTCAAGATAGAGGAGGCCGTTAGGGTAGAAAGTGTTGGTGTCGATCTCGCCGAGTTTGTGAATGACTTTGGGGAGGGGCTTGATTTCGACGTTGCACTTGGTTTCGAGGGCGCGAACGCTGTCGGGTACGGTGAAATCGGCAGGAACGTAAAGGATGGACTTGGCGGAGATTTTGGAGTCGACAATGGTGGAACAGTCGTTCATGGAGCGAGTGAGAGTGTCCCAGCCGCTAGAGATGTAGGTGAGGATAGGGGCGAGGCCGGCGTTCGAGGAAGCGGCCTGGGATTGCGGCTCAGCGGGAGGGCTGGGTTCGTTGGCGAGTAACGGAACAGCGGAAAGAAAAACGGCGGCAAGGAAAATGTTACGGCGGTGAATCGGACGCAGCATGTTGGTGGGCCTCCCGGCAAGATCCGAATGATCTATGAGGTCAAACGGTCTTTGGAAATTGGTTTCACTTCCCAAACGTTGAAGCTGGTAAACGACTGCAAATCTCGATCAGTGGCGGCGATGCCGACCCGGCCGTGGGGCACAGTGTAGGCGCGTGCTGTGAGCGCAGCGGCATGGTCGGCGAGGCATTCGACGACGGACCCATCGAGGTAGAGGTGGAATTTGTGCTCGCCAGTGGCGGAGGGCGGGAGCGCAATTGATTTTTCGCCGACGCGGAATTCACCGCCAGTTCTGGTGGGGTCAAATGAGATCGAATAGATGGATTGGGAATTGGAAGTGAGCGTCAGGGTGAAGGGCTCGCGTTTCGACAGGAGTTCGATCTCGCAGACGCAGTCGGCGAATGTGCATTCGCGCAGCGAATGGAACCGTGATCCGGGTTGGGCTGGAAGAGAAAACTGTTTGCCGCGTAAAGTGACCAGTTCCGGCAGGAACGCCATATTTAGGCTGTTGTCGGGCGCGAGGACAAGCACCCGAGGCAAGGACATGCACCCAGCCCAACCAGCGGCGCTAAGTTCGGCTTCGGGACGCGTTTCGGGAATCCAGCCCCAGAGAATGCGACGTTGGGTGGCGTCGAGCTGGCTTTTGGGAGCGTAGTAGGAGCCGGAATCGAGGAGGCCCTGTTTTTCAGAGTGGAAGACGAGTTCCTTGTGGTCGAATTCGCCGACTTGCCAGAAGACTTTTCGTTCGGTGGAGTAAAGCAAGACGTACTTTTTGCCGAGCGGGAAGAAATCGGGACACTCCCACATTTCGCCGGAATCGACGAAATCCGAAGTCTGTTTTCCATTTGATTTTCCAGAAGTGAGGGGATGAAGAAACTCCCAAGAACGCAAATCTCTGGAGCGATACAGAAGAACGTTGCCACCTATGCCGCGCTGGCCGGAACCTATGCCCATGTACCAGGTGTCTTGCTCGCGCCAGAGGCAAGGATCGCGGAATCCGGTGAGTTCGGGATCGTGTGGCGGCAGCAGCACAGGAGCCTCGAGCTTGTGGAGAGTGCGCAGATCCGCTTCGCTGGATGTGGCGAGACATTGCGTTTCAAGAAAATTGTGTCGGCCGTCGCGGAGCGTCGCTTCGGAGGGCGGAACGGATTTTACGGCGGTATAGAGAAACGCCGGGCTGCCTTCTTGGAGTACAGCGCTGCCGGAGAAACAGCCGTCCTGGTCGGGGCCGCCGGGAGTGGGCGCGAGTGCCACGGGCATATGCTTCCAGTGAATCATGTCAGGACTTATGGCGTGGGCCCAGTGCATATCGCCCCATACAGCGGCGTTGGGGTTGTACTGGAAAAACATATGGTAATTGCCATTCCAAAAGATTGGGCCGTTGGGATCGTTCATCCAGTTGCGGGAGGGAAGAAGATGGAATTGCGGGCGAAGGGGATCCTGAGCCAGACGCGACGCGGGCACGGATTGATCGAACAAAGGGAACTCCGGAACGACGGCGAAGGCGCTTGAAGCGGCAAGGGCTCGCAAGAAATCGCGCCGCGAAGAGGCCATGCAATTCCTCCGGGGAAAACGTCGATGCGGACAGCTTTTGGCTCGGGGAGAGCGACCCAAGTCATCCCATAATACACAAATGTTATACTCGCGGAATGTTTTGCGACGGAATACGTAGAAATCTACTGCGCTGGTCCGTTGTGGCAATGCTCGCTGTGCTTTCATCGAGACCGTTACATGCGCAGTCGAATGCGTCGGTAAGGGGCGTGGTGGACCTGCAAGGGCAAGCGGTGGACCCATTTCATCGGAGTCCCGGAAAAGTGGTGGTGCTGGTGTTTGTGCGGACGGACTGCCCAATCTCAAACCGGTACGCGCCGACGATACAGGAGATCAGTAGAAGATATAAGGGACGGGCGGAATTCTATCTGGTGTACCCGGTGAAAAGTGAAACGGCCGAGGAAATCCGAAAGCACTTGAAAGAATATGGATACCAGTTGACAGTGCTGCGGGATCCGGATTACGCGTTAGTGAAAAGGGCGGAAACGCAGGTGACGCCGGAGGCGGCGGTGTTTTCAGCGGATGGGAAGTTGCTGTATCACGGGCGGATCAACGACTGGTATGCGGAATTTGGCAAGTCGCGACGCGCGCCGACGACCCAGGAATTGGTGGACGCGGTGAGCGCGGCAATTGCCGGGAAACCGCTGACGGTTGCTTCGGTACCCGCGGTGGGATGTTTCCTTCCGGACCGGCCATGAAGGCGAGGCACGCAGCGATTGCAGTGCCGGCGATATTTTCGGTGATGCTGGCATGCCTCGCCGATCAAGGGCAGACCTCAACTACACGAACCAGGACACCGGCGGAACGAACGAACGGGGAAGTCACCTTTACTCGAGACATTGCACCGATTGTTTTTCACTATTGCTCGCCATGCCACCGGCCCGGTGAGGCGGCGCCATTTCCGCTGCTGAACTACGAGGACACGGCCAGATTCGCGCGACAGATCGCCTACGTGACGGAAAAACGAATCATGCCGCCGTGGTTACCCGCGCCGGGCGAGTTGAAGTTTCAGGGCGAGATGCGGCTGACGGATGAACAGATCACGCTCTTCAAGCGATGGGGAGAAGCCGGTGCACCCAGGGGGAATCCGGCGGATTTACCGCCTGCGCCGGTGTTCGCGCAAGGGTGGCAGTTGGGAAAGCCGGATCTGATCTTGCAGGCGCGAAAGCCGTACCTGCTGCCTGCCGGGGGAACAGACAATTATTGGAATTTCATTTTTCCGACGCAGCTTTCCGGGACGCACTGGGTGAAGGCGGTAGAGATCCGTCCGGGTGAGAAGCGCGTGGTGCATCATGCAAATGTACTGATTGACCGGCTGCATTCGTCGCGCAGACAGGAGAAGCAGCCTGGCGCGGGATTCGCGGGGATGGAATTACGGATTGAATCGGAAACATTCGATCCGGACAGCCATTTGTTTTTCTGGAAGCCGGGATCGATTCCGCATGAAGAACCGCCCGGGATGGCGTTGCGGCTCAATCCGGGCGACGATTTTGTGTTGAACACACACCTGCAACCCTCGGGAAAGCCGGAGCAGATCGAGCCGAGCATCGGGCTGTATTTCACGAAGCAGCCGGCGACGAAATTCCCGATGCTACTCGAGTTGCAGAACGACAGGGCGCTAAACATTCCACCGGGGGCCAAGGACTTCGTAGTGACCGACGAATTCACGATAACGGCGGACGTTGATTTGCTGGCGATATACCCGCACGCGCACTATTTGGGAAAGGAATTGCGGGCCACGGCGACAAAACCTGACGGTACAGCCTTGACGCTGATTCTGATTCCACATTGGGATTTGAACTGGCAAGCGGTGTTTTACTACGAGCAGCCGATTTTTCTTCCCAGCGGAACGAAGGTTGCGATGCGGTATGTGTACGACAACAGCGCGGCGAATATCGCGAATCCGTTTCATCCGCCGCAACGCGTGGTTGGCGGGAACCGCACCACGGACGAGATGGCGCATCTATGGCTGCAGGTACTGCCGAGAGGAACGGCCGAAGAGCAGGAGACGGCGCGGAGAAACTTGCAGGAGGCGGTAGCGCGTCACGATATCGCGCGAGACCTGGGTGATTTCGCGCAGCAATACAATCTGGGGGCGATGCTGCAAGCGCGCGGTGATCTTGGGGAGGCGCTGGAACATTACCGTGCGGCGGTGAGTGTGAGGCCACACGATGCCATCGCGAATAATGCGCTGGGCGGCGCGCTGCTGGCTGTGGGAGAGGCGAGCGCAGCGCTTGGGCCTTTACGCGCCGCGGTGAAGGCGCAGCCCGATTATTTTCCTGCCCACTACAACCTGGGGAATGCGCTGGCGTCACTGGAGCAGTTTCGCGAGGCCGCGGAAGAGTTCCGAAAGGCCGTGCGGCTGAGGCCCGATGATTCGATGGCGCAGGCGAATTTGGGAGGGGCGCTGGCCGAGTCTGGTGAACTGGAGGAGGCGCAGCGGCATCTGGAAAGGGCGATACAGCTCGATCCAAGGAACAATGTGGCGCAAGAAAACCTGGCGGAAGTGAAGCGATTGCGCGCGGGCGGGCCAAAACCATGAGTGATGACGCGCACGGCAAAGGGGATTTCGGGCCTCAGGATGTTGGTATGCGGAATGGGCTGGGGCGCGGAGATATTGGGCGCGCAGTGCGTGAAGCGGGATATTGCGCGATCGGGATCGTGGCGCTGCTTCTGTGGCTTAATTGTATTTCTGCGCGAGCGCAAACGGCGAGTGCGACCCTGCAGAGCAATCCCGGCGCATCGAAGGCGGTGGAACGGTACCACCAGGGACTCGCCGCCGTGCAGAAAGGTGATTTGAATGCGGCGCGGCAGGCGTTCGAAGCGTCGGTGCACAGCAATCCCAAATTGCCCGAAGCGCAGAGCATGCTGGGATGGGTGCTGCTGGTGGAGGGTCAAGTCGATCCCGCAATTGCGCACTTAAAAGAAGCAATTCGGTTGAAGCCAGGAGTGGCGGAACCGCACCTGACGCTCTCTCGCGCGTACGTGTTGAAGGGAAATGGCGTGGCGGCGGTGCAGGAGGCGCAAGCAGCAGTGAAGCTGGCGCCGGGAATGGCGGAAGCGCAGCACACGCTGGCGCATGCGTTGGATTATTCAGGCAGCGTGGAGCCTGCGATTGCGGCGATCCAACAGGCGATCGCCATCGATGGTGCGAATGCCGAATACCATGACGATTTGGGATCGTTGCTGGTGCGACAAGGACACAACGCCGAGGCCGCCGGCGAGTTCGCAGAAGCAATCAGGCTGAACGGGAATTTCGGGCCAGCACATCTGCATCTGGGCGCCTTGGAACTGGGAGAGAAGAAATTCGACGAGGCGGCAGAGGAGTTGAAGAAGGCAACCGCCTTGCTGCCGGCGAACGCATACGCGTTTTTGTATCTTGGAGAGGCGGAGCGCGAACGGGGAGACACGGAAGCGGCAATCGCGGCGCTGCAGGCATCGGTGAAGATCAATCCGGAACAGGCGGACGCGCAGAATGAGTTGGGATTACTGCTGCAGCGAGTGGGGCGGCCGGACGAAGCAGCCGTTGCGTTTCGTGAATTTATCCGCTTGGAGCCGAGCAATCCTGACGGCCACAACAATTTGGGACTATCGCTGTTGCAGACGGGCGACGGCGACGGAGCTATCGCGGCGTTCCGGGAGGCGGTGCGGCTAAAGCCCGAGGACCCGCAATATCAGGGAAATCTCGGAACGGCATATTTGCAAAAGGCGAATTTTACGGCGGCGGTGACGGAGTTTGAGGTGGCGTTGAAGCGCGCGCCGGACGATCAAACGCTGCACTACAACCTGGGGTTGGCGCTGAAGCTGCAAGACAAATTACCGGAAGCGGTGGCGGAATTGCGGAAGGCGGAGGCGATCGACCCTTCGCAGCCGGACGCGCCGTACACGCTGGGCGTAACACTGTGGCAGATGGGAGACAACGACGCGGCAGTCGAGGAATTGCAGAAGGCAATCAAGGCGAAGCCGGATTACGCCGAGGCGTACTACACGTTGGGGACGGTGTTGAAGCAACAGGGGAAATTGCCTGAGGCGGCGGCAGCATTGCGGGACGCGATTCGTCTGCAGCCGGATTTTGCGGGCGCGCATACGACTTTGGCGGCGGTGCTGCGGCAGTCGGGCGACACGCAAGGCGCGGTGCAGGAAGCGCGGTTGGGGAATCAACTGGCGAAGCAAAAGACGGATATGCAGGCGACGTTGTTCGCGACAAATTCGGGAAAGCGCCTGCTGCGCGTGGGGGATTTGGAGGGCGCGATTTCACAATTCCGCGCGGCCATCCATACGTCGCCCAACTACGCGCCGGCACACTATCAACTGGGGATTGCGTTGCTGCAGCAAGGGAAGAAGGAAGAGGCGGCGCAGGAATTCCAGAAAGCCTCGGAACTGGATGCAAAGTTCACACCGCAAACTCGCTGAGGTTCTGGAGACGAAGGCTTATTTCAAAACGCGCACTGCAACGAGGGAAGATTCAACCGGCACGCCCTTGGTGACTTTAACGCGGATAAGAGCCTCGAACGGTTTCAGGTCTTCCGCCGAAGTGACATTTAACTTGTTCAATAGATCGTTAAGATAGTTTTCGCGGGTAACGAATTCAACGGCTGCCTGAGTGCCAATGGTGGTGGTGCCAGCGAGAATCAGTTCGGTGTTCTGCGGGTTGATTCCGCGTTCCAAGGCGACAACGGCATAGTCTTCCGTGAGCGGGGAATTGGAAGGGCTAGCCATGTACACGGCGCCTTCTCCGGGGAGGGGGTGAGAGTTGACGACCATGACATTGCCGGCGCGAGATCCGGAGTCGACGCGGTGGAAGACGAATTCGGTGGTGCTGGGGACTTCGAGGAGAGTGAGGTTTTCGGAGGGCGAGCCGATAAAGATGAGGTCGTTATTTTTGGCGTCGTCGAGAGAGAACAGGCTGCCGCGTTTGACGCGAGCAGACATCCGGAGTGCGGCGAAGACGATGTCGAGGTTATGAACGGCTAATACTTCGCCGACGCCGGTGTAGTGATCCAGAATCGGCGAGCCGCTGTCTTTGGCGGGATTGAAATAGCGCATGCCGGTGTCGGGCCGGCCGACGAACGCAGCATTGCTGAAAATGACCCAGGGCTCGCGGTCGCCCCTGTCGAAACCATTCCAAAAAACCTGAAACGCCCGTGGTGCGGAGGGGATGCCAACGGCGGCAGCAGTCGGGGCGTGGCGAGTGGCGAGCAACCAGACAATCACCAGGACCGAGGCAGCCAGCGCGAGAGCGAGCATCGCGACGAGCGGGGTGTTCCGAGAAGGCGCCGACGCAGGCGCAGGCACAGCGGGAGCTTGGGGCTCGGTGGGACCACCATTGCTAATGTGGACGCCAGCGGGACGCTCGTGTGCGGCCAGGGCGTAGCTACCCTTGGGAAGTTCGACGATGACAGGGTCGGACGCGCCTTCCGAGGCGTAGTACTCGGATAGTTTGGTGCGAAGGCGGCCAGCCTGGACTCGGACGAAGGAATCGAGTTGCGGGTCGAAGTCGGTCTGACGCCCGAAGACCTCGGTCGCGATTTGGTATTCCTTGACTTGGACGCCGGGTCGCTCCTGGGCGCGCTTCGCCAAGTAGCGAAGAAGTTTGCGGAGCGATTCGGAACCGTGAAGGGCGTGGCTAGCGTCCAATCGTTCCACCGCCGCCTGAAGGTGCACATTTTCGAGCACGATGGTCCCCGTTACATCAATGTAACAGGAGCCTATCAGGACGTGCATATCGATGCAAGCCCGCGGTTTAGCGGATGTAACGGTATCAAACCTGCGGAAACTTGCCAGGGGCATGGGAAAGATGAATAGTTGCTTCCAAAATTTTCGCTCGGGTCGAGTTTTGACGCTCTCGGGGCAGTTTCCGGTGCAATGGCTGTGGCAAGTGTCGCAGCTTCGGGGCAGCCTAGGGGCGTGGTCGAGATAAAGAGCGAGCAGGGAAGGCTGGGGGCTGTCGTGTCGCGGAGGGTGGCTCCGAGAGGGGTACTCCTTTCGGCTTCTTCCAATCACTTCTCAGGTGCGCATTCAACTGTCGTAACACGCTCAAACGACACGCTGATTGCATTTGTAGTTGGGGTGTAGTGCATAGAGACAGTTTGGTCTATTCAGGAGGAGTGGAATGCAAAGGCGCTTGCTCGTAGGGCTATTGGTTGCCTGCTGCATGGTATTAGGTTTGGGAGCGCCGAAGGCATCGGCGCAGGCGGTATACGGAAGCATTCTTGGTACGGTGACGGACCCGCAAGGAGCCGCAGTAGCGGGCGCCAAAGTGACGGTCACGTCGACCACAAAGAACATTTCTGAAGAAACAGCCACGAACGAGAGTGGAAACTACACAGTTACACACCTGATACCAGACACATACAAGCTCAAGATAGAGGCGCAGGGATTTAAGACGTATGAAATTGCTTCTGTGGCCGTATCCGCCAATGAAAGCGCACGCGCGGACGCCCAGATGCAAGTCGGCTCTGTCACGCAGAGCGTCGAGGTGACAAGCGAACTTCCGCAATTGACGACGGACCGTGCGGAC
>Ga0335077_10002206_pt1 | contig 23237 bp, 21 predicted proteins | sample Lox_Sample_31_FD_207151 | JGI IMG/M metagenome (GOLD analysis project Ga0335077, IMG submission 207151) | Soil microbial communities from Loxahatchee National Wildlife Refuge, Florida, United States - Lox_Sample_3.1 | ecosystem: Environmental > Terrestrial > Soil > Wetlands | place: USA...
CGAGGAAACGCTGGATCGGCGGATGGATGACGACGTCGTCGAGCTCGCCGGCGTCGAACAGCCGGTGGCCGCGCACCGCCGCGTCGTGCGACGTGACGCGCTCGAGCGAGCGGCCCGAGAGGTCGCCCGCGAAGATGATGTGGACGACGTGGCGCGAGACGAGCGTCCGGTTGGGCGAGATCGAGTCGGCGACCGCGACGGGGCCCTCGAAGGTCAGGTCGTCGCCGACTCCGACCTCCTCCTCGAGCTCGCGCCGCAGCGCGTCGACGAGGCTCTCACCGCTCTCGACGCCTCCGCCCGGCAGGAGCCAGTACTCGCCGCGTCCCGACTTCTCGTGCCGGCAGAGAAGGACGCGTCCTTCCCAGCGGAGAAGCGCCGAGACGCGGATCCGCGGCTCGAGGGCCATCAGACCGCGGAGCTCCCGAAGCCCCGCTCGCCGCGCTCGCTCCGCGGGAGCTCCTCCACCTCGCGCACCGCGGGCAGGGCGACCGGGACGACGACGAGCTGCGCGATCCTCATCCCCGGCTCGACGACGAACGTCTCGCGGCGGTCGGTGTTGAGGAGGACGACCTTCAGCTCGCCGCGGTAGCCCGAGTCGATCAACCCGGGCGCGTTCACCTTGCCGATCCCGTGGCGGACGGCGAGCCCCGAACGCGGCAGCACGAGACCTGCGTGGCCCTCGGGAATCGCAACCGCGAGGCCGGTCGGCACGACCGCACGCTCACCGGGGCCGAGCTCTGCGCGCTCGCAGGCGACGAGGTCGAGCCCGGCGTCGCCCTCGTATGCGCGCGCCGGGAGGACTGCGTCGTCGCGCAGCCGCTTGACCGGAAGCTCGCTCACCCGCTCTTCCGCCGCCGCTCGGTCGTCGCCTCGGCGACCAGGTACGGCGCGAAGCGGCGGAGCTCCCGACCGGGGAGCCGGGCGCGGACGAGGACGCCCTCCGGCGTGTCCTCCCGCTCCTCGATCGGCGCCCCGAGCGCGTAGAGCTCGTTCAGGCGCGCCCCCGCGTCGTACGGCAGGAGGAGCCGGACCGGCTCGAAGCGGTCGGCGAAGCGGTCGGCGACGCGCTCGCGGAGCTCGTCCAGCCCCTCCCCGCCCTTCGCGGACACGTGGAGCGAGTGCGGGTACCGGTTGGTCAGCCGGCGGCGGCCGAGCGGCGCGACGAGGTCGATCTTGTTCAAGACGAGCTCGACCGGAAGCTCGTCCGCGCCGATCTCGTGGAGGACGGCGTCGACGGCCGCGATCTGCTCGAGCAGGCGCTCCTCGGGCGCCGACGCGTCGACGACGTGGAGGACGAGATCGGCGACGAGCGTCTCCTCGAGCGTCGCTGCGAAGCCCTCGACGAGCTCGTGCGGCAGGCGGCGCACGAATCCGACGGTGTCGGTCACGAGGTAGCGCCGTCCCGCGTGCTCGAACCCGCGCGTGGTCGGGTCGAGCGTCTCGAACAGCCGGTCGCGGACGGAGACGCCGGCGTCGGTCAGCGCATTGAGGAGCGTCGACTTCCCGGCATTCGTGTAGCCGGCGAGGGCGACCGTCGGCGTCTCGCTGCGGCGGCGCTCCTTGCGGCGGACGTCGCGCTGGCGCGAGAGGCGTCGGAGCCGCTCCCGGAGCAGCGCGATCCGCCGGCGCGCGAGACGGCGGTCGGTCTCGAGCTGCGACTCACCCGGGCCGCGCGTCCCCACGCCTCCGCCGAGGCGTTCGAGGTGCTGCCACATGCCGCGCATGCGCGGCAGGTTGTACTCGAGCTGCGCGAGCTCGACCTGGAGCTTGCCCTCGGCGCTGACGGCATGCTGGGCGAAGATGTCGAGGATCAGCTGCGTCCGGTCGACGACCCGCGCCTGGAGCGCGTTCTCGAGCGTCCGCTGCTGCGCGGGAGAGAGCTCGCCGTCGACGAGGAGCACCTCCGCCCGGGCGTTGCCGTACGCGTCTTTCAGCTCTCCGAGCTTGCCCTTGCCAACGTACGTCCGCACGTCGGGACGCTGCCGGTGCTGGACGAGCCGCTCGACGGGCGCGACGCCCGCGGTGCGCGCGAGCTCCTCGAGCTCGGTCAGCTCCTCGCCCTCGTCGACTCCTTGCGCGAGCACCGCGAGGACGAGCCCGCGCTCGGGCTCGTGGCCCGCCACGGGATCGGGCTGTCGAAGCGCCATCCGACCGTCATTATGACGCCTGCCGTGCCGACTCCCGATCTCGCCGCCCGAACGCTCGAGCTCGTCGACATTGCCTCCGAGAGCCGCCAGGAGGCGAGCGTGATGGAGCTCGTGCGCGCCGTGCTGCCCGATGGGCCGCTTTACGACGACGGCGAGGTGATCCTCTGGGGCGACGCGTCGGCGCCGGTCGTCCTCGCGGGGCACGTCGACACCGTGCCGGCGCAGGGAAACCTGCCCGGCCGGATCGAGGACGGCGCAGTCCACGGTCTCGGCGCGAGCGACATGAAGAGCGGCGTGGCCGTCATGCTCGAGCTCGCCCGGGCCGGCGCTCCGGCGCGATATCTCTTCTTCACGCGGGAGGAGGTGCCGGTCGACGAGAGCCCGCTCCCGGCGCTGTTCGCCGCCGATGCGCTCGCGGGCGTCGAGCTCGCCGTCGTGCTCGAGCCGACCGACTGCATCCTCCACGCCGGCTGCATGGGAAACCTCCAGGCTCGGGTCGAGTTCCACGGCGAGAGCGCTCATTCCGCGAGGCCGTGGACGGGCCGGAACGCGATTCACGCGCTCGCCGCGGGCCTGCAGGGCCTCGACGCGCTCGAGCCTCACGACGTCGAGCTCGACGGGCTCGTCTACCGCGAAGTGCTGAGCGCCGTGCGTGTCGGCGGCGGGATCGCTCCGAACGTCGTCCCGGCGCTCGCGTGGGCCGAGTTGAACTTCCGCTACGCGCCGGGACTCTCCCGCGACGAGGCCGAGGCGCGCGTCCGCGAGCTCGTCCCGCACGGGGAGATCCACGTCCTCTTCAACTCGCCGTCGGCTCCGCCCGCGCTCGGGAACCCGCTCGTGCGGCGCCTGCGCGAGCTCGTGCCCGAGGTCGCTCCGAAACAGGCGTGGACACCGGTGGCGCAGTTCGCGGAGCAGGGCATCGACGCGGTCAACTTCGGGCCGGGCGCGACCCGCTACGCGCACCGTGTCGACGAGCAGGTGCCGGTCGCGAACCTGCACGCGGCGTACGAGACACTGGCTAGGTTCCTCTCGTGATCAATCCGGTTCTGGCCGAGATGGCCGCGTATCCGTTCGTGCGGCTCGAGGAGGAGCGGCGGCGGTTGCTCGCCGCGGGCGTCGAGGTGATCGACTTCGGCAAGGGCGACCCGAACGAGCCGACGGATCCGATGATCAGGCAGGCGCTGGTCGACGCGCTGCCGGAACGGTCGCCGTATCCGCTCGCGCAGGGCCTGCCGGAGCTGCGGGAGGCGGCTGCGGGCTGGCTCGGGCGCCGCTTCGGAGTCTCGGTCGACCCGGAGACGGAGATCGTCCCCACGTACGGCTCGAAGGAGGCGATCTTCTCCCTCGCGCAGGTGCTCGACGCTGCGGGCCGGTTCGTCGTCTTCGGCGAGCCGGCGTATCCGGTCTACGAACGCGGCGCGGTCTTCGCGGGAGCGGGCGTGCGCATGTTGCCGCTCCTGCGCGAGAACGGCTTTCTCCCCGATCTCGATGCGCTCGACGACGGCGTCGCGCTCGTCTGGGTCAACTACCCGCACAACCCGACGGGCGCCGTCGCGCCGCTGGAGTTCTACGAGGAGCTCGCCGTGGCTGCCGAGCGCCACGACTTCGTGATCGCGTCGGACGAGGCGTACACGGAGCTCTGGTTCGACGAGCCGCCCGCGTCGGCGCTCCAGGCCCAGGATCGCTCCCGGGTCGTCGTCTTCCAGACGCTGAGCAAGCGCTCGTCGATGACCGGCTACCGCTCCGGCTTCGTCGCCGGCCCAGCTGAAATCGTCGCGGCGCTGAAGGCGTACCGGCCGACGGTCGGGACGGCGCCGCAGGAGTTCGTGCAGCGGGCGTCGGTCGTCGCCTGGCACGACGAGAACCATGTCGAGGAGACGCGGGCGCGGTACCGGGCGAAGCGGGACGTGATGATCCCGCCGATCGAGGGACGCGGCTGGGAGATCGTCGCGAGCGAGGCGACGATGTACCTCTGGGTGGTCGGGCCGGATCCCGCCGAGCTCCTCGAGCAGGGGATCATCGTCTCGCCGGGCGGTATGTTCGGGCCGAGCGGCGAGGGCTATGTCCGCTTCGCGCTCGTGCCGACGCTCGACGAGTGCGAACGCGCTGCGGCGATCCTGCGGAGGGAGGCGGCGTGAGCGTCGACGAGACGATCGCGGCACTCGACCGCGGCGAGGTGCGCGTCGCCGAGAAGAGCGATGGCGAGTGGCGCGTCAACGAGGAGGCGAAGGCGGCGATCCTCGAGTACTTCCGGGTGCGGAAGCTCGAGCCGCTCGAGGTCGGGCCGTTCGAGTATCTCGACAAGATCCCGCTCAAGCGCGTCGACCCGGATGCGGGCGTGCGGGTGGTTCCGCCGGCCGTCGCGCGCTACGGGTCGTTCCTTGCGCCGGGCGTGATCCTGATGCCGAGCTACGTGAACATCGGCGCCTGGGTCGGACCCAACACGATGGTGGACACCTGGGCGACGGTCGGCTCGTGCGCGCAGATCGGCGCCGACGTGCACCTCGCCGGCGGGGTCGGGGTCGGAGGCGTGCTCGAGCCGCTGCAGGCGCGGCCGGTGATCGTCGAGGACGGCGCCTTCGTCGGCTCGCGCTGCATCCTCACCGAAGGCGTCGTCGTGGGCGAGCGGGCCGTCCTCGCGCCGAACGTCTCCCTCACCGGCTCGGTGCCGGTGATCGACGTGACCGGCGACGAGGCGGTCGAGCACCGCGGCTACGTGCCGCCGCGTGCCGTCGTCGTCCCCGGGACGCGGCCGAAGGAGTTCCCGGCGGGCACGTACGACGTCGCCTGCGCGCTGATCATCGGCTGGCGCAGCGCGCAGACGGACCTCAAGACGAGCCTGAACGACGTCCTGCGCCAGTTCGAGATCGGCAGCTGAGGCCGGCGACGCGGCCGCGGAGCCCCCCACCCAACGGGCGGGGTCGTCCCTCCCGCCGCCCTCACCGGCGACGATAGCGGCGATTTCGTTACGCGTCCGTCGAGGCTTCGTCGTGACAGGCCGGCAATTCGTCCAGGGGCTCCGCCGGGCCCGTGAGCCACGCGCAGCCGCGCTCGAGCCGCACGCGCAGGTCGCCGCCCGGGAAGTGGACGACCACGTTCCCGTCGCCGTGCGTCGCCGCAGCGACCGCGACGGCGCTCGTCCCCGACGCCGGCGTCTCCCCCACCCCGCGCTCCCAGACGCGCGCGGTCACCTCGCCCGGGCCGTCCACGCGCACCACCTGGACGTTCGTCCGCTCGGGGAAGCGCGCGTGTTCCTCCAGCAGCGGGCCGAGCTCCTCGATCTCCGCTGGGTCGCCGACGACGACGGCATGCGGATTGCCGACCGAGACCGGCGTCACCTCCACGCCGGCGAGGGTCTCCTTGGGGGAAACCTCGACCTCGCCGAGCTCCGACTCGTAGAGAGCACCGGACAGCCGCCGCACGAAGACGGTGCGCGGCCCGACGCGAATCCGCGCGACATCTCGGCCGGTGCGCGCCATCAGCCACGCGCCGACGATCCGCGTCCCGTTTCCGGACATCTCGGCGCGCGAGCCGTCCGGATTGACGATCGCGACCGTCACCTCGTCCCCGTCGACGGCGAGCACCTCGACGGCGCCGTCCGTGCCCGACAGGTCGACCTCCTCGGCCGATCCCTCAACGACGAGATAGACGTTCCCGTGCGCGTGCCAGCGCGACGATCTCAGCAGCGACCTCCTCCGGCGCCCGGTCGGCAGCGACCATAACGAGCCCCTCCAGCCGCCGCATCCACTTGCGCTGGTAGGCGGCGTAACGGCGGGTGCGCAGAACGATCGCCTCGGCCGCCTGCTCCGGGGGCAGCGACGCCACCTCGTCGAGCCCGAGCACCCGCCGGGCGGTGGGCGAGATCGGCGCGGCGAGCGCCGCGCGCACCTCCTCGACCACGCCCGCTTCGAACATCCGCCGCGTCCTCTCGGCGATCCGCCGCTCCAGCACGTCCTTCGGCACGTCCAATCCGACGACGAGCGTCGGATGCCGCCACGCGCCCTCGAACAGCTGCTCCCGCGCGGGAGCGAGCGACCTCCCCGCGGCTGTCAGCTCGAGTGCCCGCACGACACGTCGCCGGTCGTTCGGATGAATCCGATCGGCCGCCGCCGGATCGCGCTCCCGCAGCCGTGCGTGGGCCGACGCAGCGCCTTCCTCATCGTAGAAGCGGCTCCAATGCTCGCGTTCTCCGTCAGCCGGGGCCGGCGGCAGCGCGAGCTCTGCGAGGGCAGCGCGGAAGTAGAGCCCGCTCCCGCCGGCGACGAGCGGAGTCCGCCCGGCGGCGAGGATCTCGTCGATGTCCGCGTGCGCCAGCGGCGCGTACTCCCCCACCGAGGCCGAATGCTCGAGCGGCCAGATGCCGACCAGCCGCTCCGCATGCGGCGAGCGATTCGTGAGGATCGGCAGCGCGTCGTAGACCTGCATCGCATCGGCCGACACGACCTCGGCGGGAATCTGCTCCGCGATCGCGGCAGCGACGTCCGACTTTCCGCTCGCCGTCGGGCCGAAGACGCCGAGGACGAGGTCAGTCACGGAGTCGCGCGCGGACGAGGCCGAGTTCCTCGTCGGTCACGCCTGCCGAACGCAGGTACCCCTCGACGCCCCGGTAGCGGCGCTCGAGTTCCTCGAAGACGCCGAGCATGGAGGCCGCCGGCGTCTGGGCGATCCGCCGCAGCCGCTCGAGTTCCTCCGCGCTCTCGGCCGCGGCGAACCAGCGCTCGTGCCGCGGGCGGAGCCGCTCCTCGCTCAGCGCGTAGTCGGCGGCGATCTCCGCGTCGTCGACGCCGGCCAGGTGGAGCAGGAAGGCCGAGAGCAGCCCGGTCCGGTCCTTGCCGCCGACGCAGTGGATGACGATGGCGCCTTCCGGCGCGTACGCGACGGCCCGGACCGCGGCGGCGACGTTCGCGCGGAAGCGCTCGAGGAAGATCAGGTACACGTCCCGGGTCGCCGTCGCGACGTCCGGAGCCGCCGCCACGGCCGCGTCGAGCTCCTCGCCGAGCGCGTCCCGGTCCGCCTTGTTCCCGGACAGGAACGGCGCCTCCACGACGGCTACCGGGACATCGGTGGGCGGGTCGTCGGCCCGCTCGTGGTCGCCGCGCAGATCGATCACGGTGCGCACGCCGTGGTGGACGAGCGCCCGCCAGCCGGCAGGACTCAGCTGCCGGACGCTGTCCGCGCGCACGATCGCGCCGAGCCGCGTCTCGCCGCCGTCACGCGTCGGCAGCCCGCCGAGCTCGCGGACGTTGAGGCAGCCGTCCCAGACGAGATCCCTAGGCTGCAACTGCCGCAAGACGGTTGCCGCGTAGGGTCGTCGAGGTCGCCGCCTCGATCGTCACCGGGACGAGCTCGCCAGGAGCGGCGGAGCCGGCGAAGTTGACGGTCGTGTTGCGGCGCGTCCGACCACGGAGGAGATCAGGCTCGGTGCGGCTCGGCCCTTCCACGAGCACTTCCTCGACCCGCCCGACGCGCCCCGCGTTCCGCTCCGCCGCAACCCGCTGGACGAGCTCGACGAGCCGCTCGATCCGCGCTCGCTTCTCCTCGTCCGGGACCTGGTCGTCGCGCGCCGCCGCCTCGGTGCCCGCGCGCGGCGAGTAGACGAACGTGAACGCGCCGTCGAAGCCGACCTCCTCGACGACTTCGAGGGTTTCGCGGAACTCGTCGTCGGTCTCGCCCGGGAAGCCGACGATGACGTCCGTCGTGAGTGCGAGGTCCGGGATCGCCGCGCGCAGCTCGGCGACGAGCTGCAGGTAGCGCTCACGCGAGTACGTGCGGCGCATCGCCTTCAGCACCCTCGTCGAGCCCGACTGGAGCGGCAGGTGCGCGTGCTCGCAGACGGCGGGACAGTCGGCCATCGCCTCGATCACGTCCTGCCGGAAGTCCTTCGGATGTGGGCTCGTGAAGCGGATCCGTTCGATCCCGTCGACCGCGTCGACCGCACGCAGGAGCTCGGCGAAGCTCGAGCCGACGTCACGACCGTACGAGTTGACGTTCTGGCCCAGCAGCGTCACCTCGCGGACGCCGGCCGCCGCGAGCCGCTCCACCTCGGCGAGGATCTCCCCCGGCCGCCGCGAGATCTCACGGCCGCGCACGGCGGGGACGATGCAGTACGCGCACACCGAGTTGCACCCCATCGAGACCTGCACCCACGCCTGGAAGCGCCGCTCGCGATGCTCCGGCAGCCCCGAAGCGAACGCCCGCTCATCGCCGGTGCCGAAGCTGCCGCGGGCAATACCCTCGCCGCCCGCGCCGAGCCACGCGCCGAGATGTCCGATCGTGCCGGGGCCGAACGCCACGTCGACGGCCGGATAGAGCGCGAAGAGCCGCTCGCGCTGCGCCTCCGCGTAGCAGCCGCCGACGGCGATCACCGTTCCGGGCCGCTCTCGCTTCAGTTTCGCCGCGTTGCCCATGTGGGCGGCGAAGCGCGTGTCGGGCTTCTCGCGGATCGTGCACGTGTTGAGCACGATCACGTCCGCCTCGCCCTGCGAGCGCGCTTCCCCGAGCCCCAGCTCCTCGAGCAGACCTTTGATCCGCTCGGAGTCGTGGGCGTTCATCTGGCACCCGAAGGTCGTGACGTGATACCTGCGCACGCGCGAAGGGTACCCGGGCCCCTCAGGCGGCCTGGATCGGCGAGTCGGCGTGCTCCTGCTCGGGCTCGGGCGCCGCCGGCTGTCCGGCCGAGTGACTCCTGGCGACCTCGACGGCGCGGCTCTCGCGGATCACGGTCACCTTCACCTGGCCGGGATACTCGAGCCGATCCTCGATCTCCCGCGCGATCTCGTGCGCGAGCAGGGCGGCCTCGTCGTCGTCGACGGCCCCCGGCGAGACGATGACCCGGATCTCGCGCCCCGCCTGGAGCGCATACACCTTCTCGACGCCCGGCTTCGAGCTCGCGAGCTCCTCGAGCGCCTCGAGGCGCTTGATGTAGTGCTCGAGGCTCTCGCCGCGCGCTCCAGGCCGGCTCGCGGAGACCGCGTCCGCCGCGATCAGGAGAACGGCCTCGACCGTCTGGGGCTGCACCTCGTAATGGTGCGCCTCGATCGCGTGGACGACGCCCTGCGACTCGCCGTAGCGCCGCGCCAGCTGCGCCGAGATGAGGGCGTGCGAACCCTCGACCTCGTGCGTCATCGCCTTGCCGATGTCGTGGAGCATGGCCGCGCGCTTCGCGGTCTGGACGCTCGCGCCGAGCTCGGTGGCCATGATCCCGGCGAGGTGGACGACCTCGAGCGTGTGCTTGAGGACGTTCTGGCCGTAGCTCGTCCTGTAGCGAAGCCGGCCGAGGATGTGCACGAGCTCCTCGTGGAACGCGCCGCAGTTGGCCTCGAAGACCGCCTGCTCGCCCGCCTGGCGCACGAGCTCGTCCACCTCGGCCTTCGACTCGTAGTACGTCTCCTCGATCCGCGCCGGGTGGATGCGCCCGTCTTCGACGAGCTTCGCCAGCGTGAGGCGGGCGACCTCGCGCCGCAGGCCGTCGAAGGACGACAGGACGACGGCATGCGGCGTGTCGTCGACGATGAAGTCCACGCCCGTCAAGTGCTCGAGCGCTCGGATGTTGCGGCCCTCGCGGCCGATGATCCTGCCCTTCATGTCGTCCGACGCGAGCTCGACGACGGTGACGGTGGTCTCGGCCGTGTGACTCGCCGCCACTCGCTGCAGCGCATCGGCGACGAGGTTTCGCGCACGCCGCTTCGACTCGGCGCGCGCCTCCTCCTCGAGCATGCGCACGCGCCGGGCGAGCTCGTGCCGCGCCTGCTCCTCCCCACGCTCGAGCAGCGCCGCCCGCGCCTCGGCCTGCGTCATCCCGGCCGAGCTCTCGATCGCGGCGAGCTCCGCGCCCTTCGCCTGCTTCAGGTCGTCCTGGAGCTGCCGGACGTGCTCCTCGCGGTCGGCGAGCCCCTGGTCGCGCCGGGCGAACTCCTCGAGCTTGCGCTCGACCTCGCTCTCCTTTGCGAGGACGCGCTCCTCGATCTTCCCCACCTGGGAGCGGCGGTCGGACAGCTCGGCGTCGATCTCGCCGCGCAGCCGGACGGCCTGCTCGCGCGTCTCGACCTGCGCCTCGCGGCGGACGGCGTCGGCCTCGCGCCGGGCGTCGTCGAGAAGCTGGTCGCGGATCCGGCGCGCCTTGCGGACGCCGGTCGTGCCGAAGACGGAGACCGCGAGCAGCGCCAGGGCGACGCCTGCTGCGATCCCGATTGCGATTCCGATCCCGATCTGCACAGCGCAGCTCCTCGGTTGCCGGCCAGCCGTCCCAGACGGCGCGCCCAATCGGCGCCGAGCCCGCTCGGCAGCTTTCCGAGACCTCTCCCCCGGGCACGCAAAGCAGCGGCCCGAATTCGCCGCGCTACCTTCCGGAGTGCCTCCGCGGCATCGTCGTCACAGTGTCGGCCATCAGGATTTCGGTTTCGGAAAAACTACGTTTGCAGGCAAAACGTCGAATGAAGCGTCGCTGGATCGTAGCGCTCATCAGGCCTCTCGTGCAAACGACGCCAGCTCGGCGAGCACGTCGCGATCGAAGCCGCGGGCGGCAAGGCGGCGGAGCAGGGCCGGTGTCGCGGGTTCGCATCCGAGCAGCCCTCGCGCCCGCTCCCGCTCGGGCTCGAGCGCGCCGAGCGCTTCCTCGACCGCGCTCGCAGGAACGCGCCGGCGTTCGAGGTCGGCACGGATCGCGGCGTCGCCGTAGCCGCGACACGCAAGTGCTCCCGCGCGGGTGACGGCGAAGCGGCCGTCGTCGACGAGACCGGCGCTTTCGAGGACGGCGAGCGCGTCGGCGCGCGCAGCCTCCGGCAGCCCGGCTCCGGCCAGTCGCGTCTCGAGCTCGAAGCGCGAGCGGTCGTGCGCCGCGAGCGCGCGCGTGGCGCGGACGAGCGCGCGGGTGCTGCGAAGCTCGCGCGCGAGACGCCGCGCCGTGTCGCGGTCGAGGCGACGGCCGACCCGGACGCCTGCGCGGGCGACGGCGCGTGCGGGCAGCGTCCGCCACGGCGAGCCGTCGAGCTCGACGTCGACCCGGTCGCCGGGACGCGCACGCAGCCCCGTGACCGTGCGGGTCACGCCTCCGCTTCGGCCACCGCGAGCGCCTTCGCCGCTTTCTCCGCCTTGCCGTTGGTAGACGGCTCTTCCAGCACCGGCAGAAGCCGCGCCGAGACGATCTGCTCCGGCCCGAGCTCGACCTGGATCTGCTGCAGGATCTGCTGCGTCACGTCCGGGTGCTCGCGGAGGAACGCCGTCGCGTTCTGCCGGCCCTGGCCGAGCCGCTCGTCGCCGAAGCTGTAGTACGAGCCCGACTTCGCCACGAGCTTCCGCTCGAGCGCCGAGTCGAGAACCGTGCCCTCCCACGAGATGCCGGAGCCGTAGATGATGTCGAACTCCGCCTGCTTGAACGGCGGCGCGACCTTGTTCTTCACGACCTTGACGCGGACGCGGTTCCCGAACGCCTCGACGCCTTCCTTCAGCGTCTCGATGCGGCGGATGTCGAGGCGCACCGAGGAGTAGAACTTGAGCGCGCGGCCGCCCGGAGTCGTCTCGGGGTTGCCGAACATGACGCCGATCTTCTCGCGCAGCTGGTTCGTGAAGATGCAGATCGTGTCGGTGCGGTTGAGCGTGCCGGCGAGCTTCCGCAGCGCCTGGCTCATGAGCCGCGCCTGGAGGCCGACGTGGCTGTCTCCCATCTCGCCCTCGATCTCGGCCTTCGGGGTCAGGGCCGCCACCGAGTCGACGGCGACGATGTCGAGGGCGCCGGAGCGGATCAGGAGCTCGGCGATCTCGAGCGCCTGCTCGCCGGTGTCGGGTTGCGAGACGAGGAGGTTGTCGATGTCGACGCCGATCCGCTTCGCGTAGGTCGGGTCCATCGCGTGCTCGGCGTCGATGAAGGCGCAGATGCCGCCGCGGCGCTGCGCCTCGGCGATCACGTGGTAGACGAGCGTCGTCTTGCCCGACGACTCGGGGCCGAAGATCTCGACGATGCGGCCACGCGGCAGCCCGCCGATGCCGAGCGCGAGGTCGAGCGCGAGCGAGCCCGTCGAGACGGCGCCGACGGACACGGCCGCGCGGTCGCTCATCTTCATCACCGAGCCCTTGCCGAACTGGCGCTCGATCTGGCCGAGCGCGACGTCGAGTGCTTCCTGCCTGTCCACCTATTCGCCTCCTACGCTTGCTCCGAGTGCCACCGATTCGAGGACGTGATACTCCACCCCGCCTCGGCGCGGCCGTGACAGATAAGCAGCCGCGTCGGACGGAACGAACGTTCGTCCGGGCGGCTGCTCCGGGCGCAGCCGCGGACGTTCGCGAAACCGCGCCACCGTGACGTGCGGCAGCCACCGGCGTCCCTCGCGGCGATACACGTCGAGCCGCTCGAGGCGGCACTGGACGTCCTCCGCGAGCGCTCCCGCGGCACCCGCCTCGTCGTCGAGGACGAGCATGCCGACGCTGCGCGTCTCCCGGTAGCGCTCGAGCGTGAGCCGGATCTCCGCGGCTCCGGCCGCGGCCGAGCGCAACGCGTCCACGATGGGCTCGAGCTCACGGGCGGGCCGGCTGCCGAGGAAGGCGAGCGTGACGTGGAGCTGCTCGCGGGGGACGACTCGCACGTCCCGCAGCGACCCGCGCTGCCAGCGCTCGATCGCGTCGAGGACGTCGTCCGGCAGGCGCAGGGCGAGAAAGAGCCGCAGCCGTTCATCGCCGGCCACGCTAGCCGTGGACGTCATACGGCTTCGTCGGGAATTCGTGTCAGAAGCGCGCGGAGCAGATGGAGCGCCGAGACCGTGGCCCGGGCGCGAACCTGGTCGCGGTCGCCCGGGACGTCGAGCATCCGCGCGAGCGAGCCTCCGGGCGCGGCGGCGTGGAGGTGGACGCGCCCCACGGGTTTCTCGGGACTCCCGCCGCCGGGACCCGCGACGCCCGTGACCGCGACCGCGACGTCCGCCCCGAGGCGCAGGCGCGCTCCGTCGGCCATCGCCTCCGCCGCCTCCGGGGAGACGGCCCCGTGGCGCTCGAGCAGCTCTGCCGGCACGTCGAGCTCGGCCAGCTTCGCCTCGTTCGCGTAGGCGACGACACCCCCGACGAACACGTCGCTCGAGCCGGGAACGCGAGTGATCCGCGCCGCCACCATCCCGCCCGTGCAGGACTCCGCGGTGGCGAGCACAAGCCCGCTCGAGCGGCAGAGCGAGAGGACGAGCTCCTCGACCGGACGCTCGTCCCGCGCGAAGACGGCGGGCGCGAGACGCTCGGCGAGCGCCGCCTGGAGCGCGTCCGCCCGCTCATCTGCGCCCGGCTCGACGACGAAGTCGACGTGGATCTCGAAGTCGCGGGCGCAGATCGTCGCCTCCACCCCGCCGCCGTCTCCGCCGGCCTCGGCGAGCGCCCGCGCGACGGCCGACTCGCTGACGCCGAAGAGGCGCAGGACCCGCCGCCCCGGTGCTTGCGTCCGCGCGAGGAGCTCGCGCATCGGCTCGCTCGTGAGCGCCCCCGGCCAGAGCCGCTGGAGCTCCGGCGGCGGTCCCGGGAGGACGACGACGACGCAGCCGCCCGGAGCGCGCAGGACGAGCCCCGGAGCGGTGCCCGCGAGCCCGATCGACACGGCGGACACCGGTCGCGTCGCCTGCTTCCGGACGCCCGGCTCGAAGTCGGCATACGGCCTCCCCAGCCGCTCGGCGACGGCACGCGAGACGGCGCCGATCTCCCGCTCGAGCTCCTCGTCGACGACGAGGTCGACCCCTGCCGCCCGCGCGAGGAGCTCGACCGTCCGGTCGTCGTGCGTGGGCCCGAGCCCGCCGGAGACCAGACACGCGTCGGCTTCGAGCCCTTCGCGGAGCACGGCCTCGAGCTCTTCGGGTGCGTCGCCGACGATCGTGATCCGCGCCGGTTCCAGGCCGTGGCTCAGCGCCTCCGAGGCGAGGAACGGGCCGTTGCGGTCGTTTCGCTCGCCGCGGACGAGCTCGCTGCCCGTGACGACGATCGCGGCCCGCGGGCGGGCCGTCACCCGGCGGAGCGCGTCGTCCAGTGCGCCGCGACGGCCAGATGCGCGTTCGCGTGCGCGGGAAGCGCCACGGAATGGCCGCCGAGCGTCACCCGGAGGTACTTCGGCCGGCGGACGACGAGGTAGAAGCTCAGGCCCGACAGCTTCTCGACTCCACCCGGCGGCACCGTCGCCTGGAAGACGACCCTGCCGTGCACCCCGCCCTGACGCACCTCGACGTAGGTCCCGCGACCCCTGCCCGTGAGCACGAGCTGCGGCGCGGCCGGCGCCTGCGAGCCTGTCGTGCCGAGACCGGGAACGCGAGTCGAGGAGCCGCCGTAGCGCCAGGCGGCGAAGACGAGCGCGGTGACGACGCCGATGCCGGCGAGAGCGAGCAGGACGGCTCGCCGCTCGACCGTGCGTTCCCGTGAACCCCGCCGCGGCCCGGGCGCGGGCAGGTCGTCGCGCCAGCTCGTGAGGAAGCGCGAGGCGTACTCCTCGACGTAGACCTCACCGTCGAGCCCGAGGTAGTCGGCGTACGTGCGAAGGAAGCCGCGGATGTACGTGTCGCTCGGCAGGACGGTGAAGTCCTCCTCCTCGAGCGCGCGGATGTAGCGGGAGCGGATCTTCGTCGCCTGCTCGATCTCGGCGTACGAGAGCTCCTTCCGCTCGCGCGCCGCCCGTAGGCTGTTGCCGATCTCGAACACTAGTGCTCCAACCGCAGCAGCAGCTCGTAGAGCCCGACGGCGATCGAGCCGGAGAGGCCGATGCAGATTCCCGCCACGGCGAAGAAGCGGCCGACCCTGATCCGGACGCCGCCGCCCGACCGCTCGAGCGTCCGCACGATCGCTCCGCGCGCGCCCCGCGCGAACAGGAGCGCAGCGACCCCGGCTCCGAACGCGACCGGGATCGCCCACGCCGCCTCGATCAGCGCAACGCCGGCGACGCGGCGCGTGAGCTCGATGCCGACCGGAATCACCGCCACCGCGACGAGACCGAGGACGAGGGCGACCGAGGCGCGATGGTTCGCGCGTCGCGGTGCGGCTATGGACGGATTCCTGACGGCCACTCCTGAGGCTCCATTGTAGGCGGCCGGAGGACGGCCTCTACTGCTTCACGTACGGCTGGCCGTCTGCTTTCGGCGGAACCGAGTGGCCGATCACTCCCGCCACGGCGATCAGCGTCAGGACGTACGGGAGCGCCTGGAAGAGCGTCGCGGCCGAGCTCGAATAGACGGGCAGCCGGAAGGCGAGCGCGGTGGAGAAGCCGAAGAGAAGCGCCGCGCCCCACGCACCGAACGGCCGCCAGTTGCCGAAGATCATCGCCGCGAGCGCGATGAAGCCGCGCCCCTCCGTCATGTTCTCCGTGAAGCTGCCTCCGCCGAAGCCGATCGAGAGGAACGCACCGCCGAGCGCAGCCAGCATCCCGGAGACGATCACCGCCGCGTAGCGCACTGCGTAGACGTTGATCCCGACCGTGTCGGCGGCGCGAGGATGCTCGCCGCACGCCCGAACCCGCAGGCCGATCGGCGTCTTGAAGAGGATGAAGTAGGAAAGCGGCACGAAGATGATCCCGACCCAGATGAGCAGGTTCAGGTCGCCGATCGCGGGCCCGACATAGCTCATGTGGTCGATTCCCGGGAGGGCGACGTTCGGGACCGTCGAGACGCCGGCCGGGATGTTCTTGTTCCCGTAGAGCTGCTCGAAGAAGTAGCCCGTGACGCCGAGAGCGAGGAAGTTGATCGCCATGCCGCTCACGATCTGATTCGCGCGCAGGTGGATCGACCAGTACGCATGGAGAAGCGCGAACAGGCCCCCCGCCGCCAGCGCGGTGAGGATGCCGACGACCCAGCTGCCGCCCTTGTCGGCGCCGTAGACGCCCCAGAAGGCGCCCATCAGCATCATCCCCTCGAGCCCGACGTTCACGACGCCGCTGCGCTCCGAGACCATCCCGCCGAGCGCGCCGAAGGTGAGGGGCGTCGCGAAAACGAACACCTGGGCGATCAGCTCGGATGCGAAGACGACGTGGAGGTTGCCCGAGCTCGAACGCGTGGCGACGTAACCGAGGCAGAGGCCGATCACCCCCGAGGCGACCGCGCCCCAGCCGAGCCGGCGCGCGCCGCGCGTCAGCGCCCACAGCCCCGCGGCGATCGCGAGCACGCCGATCAGAATCGGCACGAGAGGCGACCGAGCCGTGAACGGCGGGATCGCGCTCCAGAACGCGGCGAGCCCGAGGGCGCTGCCGACGGTGGCGATCGCCTTCGGCCGCAGCGCCCAGGGCGTTTCCTCCAGCGGCTCCACGTGGTTCGTCACGTCGCAGCCGCCTCGGCTCGCCGTCGTCTCACCTTCCGGCGTGCGTTCCAGATGTAGAGGATGAAGATGTCGGCGCCGACGAAGAGCACGATCAGCCCCTGGATCATCGAGGTCAGGTTGCCGGCGAGGCTCGGATCGAAGACGTTCGGGTTCAGGCCGCGTGTCGTGCCATAGAGGAGACCGCCGAACAGGAAGGCGGCGATGCCCGTGCCGATCGCCGTGTTCCGGCCGAGCAGCGCGACCGCGATACCGAAGAACCCGATCTGCGAGGCCTGCACGTCGAGGACGCCGAACTGGAACAGATAGCCGAGCATGTCGAGGGCGCCCGCCAGGCCGGCGAACGCGCCCGAGATCGCCATCGCCTGGATGTACTTCCTCCTCACGTTGATGCCGCCGTATGCGGCCGCCTCGGGATTGAAGCCCACCGCGCGCACCTCGTACCCGAGCGTCGTCCGGTTCAGGATCAGCCAGAAGACGACGAGGGCCGCGATCGCAACGAAGAAGCCGTAGTCGAGCCCCTGCAAGAGGGAGCTTCCCCAGAAGACCGGGATGTGGGCGCTCTGCGCGACGCTCTCAGACTCCGGCGCCGCCGTGTTGTACGTGTTCTGGAGCGGGCCGCCCTGGCCGAACAGGTATTGGCCGCCCCAGATCGCGATCCAGTTGAGCATGATCGTGGAGATGACCTCGTGGGCGCCCGTCGTCGCTTTCAGGAAGCCGGCGATGCCCGCCCACACGGCGCCGGCGAACGCCGCGGCTCCGATGCCGAGCAGCACGTGCGGGAGCGTCGGCCAGCTGGCGAAGTCGACGCCGATCCAGTTCGCGACGATCAGCCCCACGAGGTACTGGCCCTGGCCGCCGATGTTGAAGAGGCCGCAACGGAACGGGAATGCGACCGCGAGCCCGGTGAGGATCAGGGTCGTCGTGGTCAGCAGTGTCTGACTGAGGTTGAACGCGTCGAGGTGGATCGTGTTCGTGTCCCAGGGAACGTGGAAGAGCCAGTTGAAGCCGGCGCCGTCCCAGATCCCCTTGTACGCCGTCCACGGATTGTGGCCGGTCGCCGCCACGACGATCCCGCCGGCGGCGAACGCCAGCACCGCCGTGAGCACGGGAACGACGATGCCGCCCGCGCGCTGCGCGGCGCCGAGCTTGACGACGAAGTCGGGCGACGGCTCCTGCTCCGGCGGGACGTTCGCAGTGGGGAACCTCTCGCTCAGGCCGCCTTCCTCCTGCCGCCGAGCATCTCGAGGCCGATCTCCTGCTCGTCCGCGCCCGCCGCGTGCTCGCCGACGATTCGCCCCTCGTACATGACGAGGATCCGGTCCGCGAGGGAGAGCACCTCGTCGAGCTCGAGCGAGACGAGCAGGATCGCGCGGCCCGCGTCGCGCTCGGCCACGAGCCGCCGGTGCACGTACTCGATCGCGCCGACGTCGAGACCGCGCGTCGGCTGCGCGGCGATCAGGACGACGGGGTTGCGGGCCACCTCGCGCGCGACGACGACCTTCTGCTGGTTTCCGCCCGAGAGAGAGCTCGCGAGCGTGAACGGACCGCCGCCGCGGATGTCGAACTCCTGGATCAGCCGCACCGCGCGTTGCACGAGCCGCTTCGGGTAGAGCCAGCCGAAGCGCGAGTCCGGCGGCACGTCGTAGTCGTGGAGGGCGAGGTTCTCGGCGAGGTTGAACTCGAGCACGAGGCCGCGCCTGTGCCGGTCTTCGGGGATGTGGCCGATGCCGGCCCCGATCATCTCGCGTGGATCGAGATGGCCCTCGAACCTGCGGCTGCCGACCCTGACCGAGCCGCTCTCGGTGGGGCGCAGCCCGGTGATCGCCTCGACGAGCTCGGTCTGGCCGTTGCCGTCGACGCCCGCGATCGCGACGATCTCGCCGCCCCGAACGGAGAACGACACGCCGCGCACCGTCTCGAGCTTTCGGTCGTCGAGCACGTGGAGGTCCTCCACCTCCAGGGAGACCTCACCCGGCGACGCGGGCGCCTTATCGACGCGAAGCAGGACCTCGCGTCCGACCATCATCCGCGCAAGCCCTTCTTCGGTCGCGCCCTCCCGCGGCACGGTGTCGATCTTCTTGCCCCGCCGCAGGACGGTGATGCGGTCCGCGATCTCCAGCACCTCGTTGAGCTTGTGGCTGATGAAGATGATGGCCTTGCCGTCGGCTCGGAGGCTGCGGACGATCTCGAACAGCTCCGACGCCTCCTGCGGCGTCAACACGGCCGTGGGCTCGTCGAGGATCAGGATCTCCGCGCCGCGGTAGAGCGCCTTCAGGATCTCGACCCGCTGCTGCTGGCCGACGGTGATGTTGGCGACGAGCGCGGTCGGATGGACGGATAGCCCGAACTGCTGCGAGAGCTCGCGCACGCGCCGCTCGGCGCCGGCCTCGTCGAGGACGATTCCGCTACGGGCCGGCTCGACTCCGAGCACGATGTTCTCCGCGACGGTCATGACCGGGATCAGCATGAAGTGCTGGTGCACCATGCCGATCCCCGCCTCGATCGCATCCTTCGCGGACGAGAACGAGACGGTCTTCTCGCCCATGACGATCTCTCCCTCGTCGGGCCTCGTCAGACCGTAGAGGATGTTCATCAGCGTCGACTTGCCTGCGCCGTTCTCACCGAGAAGCGCATGCACCTCTCCGCGCTGCAGGTCGAAGTCGACGTGGTCATCGGCGACGATCCCGGGATAGCGCTTCGTGATCCCCCGCAGCTCGAGGATCGTCGCAGTCTCCTCCGTCATTCGCCGATTCTAAGCTCTGAAAAAGAGGGGACGAGCGTGCGCCCGTCCCCTCCTTCAGACGTTCCTCAGTGGGTCGGCCCGACCTTCGCGCCCGGCAGGAGGCCGAGCAGGTCGGAGCCCTTCGCGACCGGCACATGCACCTTGCCGGACTTGATCTTCGCCTCGAGCGCCCGCATCTTCGTGACGTACGCCTTCGGCACCTTCGGGCTGATCTTGCCGACGCCCACGCCGTTGTTCCTCAGGTCGAACAACAGGTCGTGGCCGCCCTTGAAGTGGCCGGCCTTCGCCTGCTTGTCCGCATCGAAGATGCCGTTGTCGACCCGCTTCAGCGCGCTCGTGAGCACGTGCTTCGCGAGGCTGTACTGGTCGACGTCGACGCCGATTCCCCAGATCCCCGCCTGCGCGGCGGCGTTGAGCGTGCCGAGACCGCAACCGCCGGCGACCTGGAACTCGACCTGCGAGCCCTCGCTGATCTGGTCCTGGGCGAGGGTCTTGCACTTGTCCTGTGCGACGAAGTCGTTCGAGTAGCCGACGAGCACCTTGACGCCCGGATCCGCCATCTTCGCGCAGTAGTTGTAGCCGACGATGTAGTCGTCGACCGCCGGGATCTCGATCCCGCCGGTGGCGCCGATCACCTGCTTACCGCCCTTCGCCTTGACCATCTCGCCGGCGAGGTAGCCGACGAGACAGCCCGACTCGTTCGACGCGTAGACGAGACCCTCGATGTTCTTGGTGTAGAACTTCGCATGGTCTGCCTTGAAGGCCTTCTTCGAGAAGTCACCGGTCTTCGAGGCGACCGAGTCGTCGGTGATCGTGAAGTCGACCTTCGGGAACTGCGAGGCGAGCTGCGCGACCGTCGGCGCGAGCAGGTAACCCGCCGCGGAGACGATGTTCGCGCCCTCGCGGATCTCCGTCGTCATGTTCGGCAGGTAGTCCGAGCTCGAGTTCGACTGCAGGGTGATCTTCTTGATGTGGAGCACCTTCGCGGCGCGAGTGATTCCCGCGAGCTGGTCCTCGTTGAAGCCCTTGTCGTTGAACTTGCCGATGTCGCTGACGAGCCCGGCGGTGAACGTGCTGCCCTTCTTCGCCTTCGTGGCGGCAGCCCCGCCCGCGGCGAGCAAAACCCCGACAAGCACCGCCAGCCCCACCGCGATGAGCAGTGATCTCTTCACAAGCCCTCCTCAGACCGTTTGGATTGTTGCCCCTCCGATCCGACGAGTCTATTCCTCGAAAGTTGGAGAGTCGAGGCAAAGGAAAGCCTCCACGAACGCCGCCCGGTAGCGTGACCGCATGACGGTCGCCGGCGCGCGCGCGCTTCCCTTCGACCCCGCGGATCCGCCCTTCATCGCCGACCCCTACCCGGCGCTGGGCGCGCTTCGCGAGGCGACGCCGATCGTGTACGACGAGCGCCTGGCACGCTGGTTCGTGACCCGCCACGCCGACGTCCGGGCGTGCCTGCGCGACAAGCGGCTCGGCCGCAACTTCCGCCACGTCGGCGGCGAGGAGCAGTTCCGTTCCGAGCCTCTCGATCCGCGCTGGGCCGACTTCTGGGCGAGCGAGCGCTGGAGCCTTCTCTGGCTCGAGCCGCCCGACCACACCCGTATCCGCAAGCTCGTCGCGGCGGCGTTCACGCCGCGAGCGACCGACAGCATGCGCGACCCCGCGAGACACCTCGCGCGTTCACTGCTCGGGAGCCTCGGGGAGACGTTCGACCTGCTCTACGACTACGCGCAGCCGTACTCGATCACGCTGATCTGCGAGCTGCTCGGCGTGCCGACCGACCGCCACCGCGACCTCCTCGACTGGTCGCACGCCATCGTCAAGATGTACGAGTTCGAGACGACGGAGGAGCAGGCCGTCGCGGCGAACGAGGCGGCGCGCGATTTCCGCGCCTACGTCCTCGGTCTGATCGAGGAACGCCGCGCCGAGCCCCGTGAGGACATGGTCAGCGGGCTGGTTCAGGCGCGGGTCGACGGCGAGCGGCTGTCGGACGACGAGATCGTCTCGACGGTGGTCGTGCTCCTGAACGCCGGTCACGAGGCCACCGTCAACACCGTCGGCAACGGCTTCCGCGCTCTCGCCGCGCACCCGGACGAGTGGCGGCGGCTCGTCGCGGGCGAGGTCCCGGCGGCGCAGGCGCTCGAGGAGCTGATCCGCTGGGATCCGCCGCTTCAGCTCTTCGAGCGCTGGGTTCTCGCGGACGGTGTCGAGGTCGGAGGCGTCTGCGTGCCGCGGGGCGAGAAGCTCGCGCTCCTGTTCGGCTCGGCGAACCGCGATCCGCGCGTCTTCGACGACCCCGATCGACTCGATCTCGCACGCCCGAACGCAGCCGAGCACATCGGCTTCGGCGGTGGCATCCATGTCTGCATCGGCGCGCCTCTCGCGCGGATCGAGCTCGCCGCGAGCTTCGAGGCGCTCGCGGAGCTCCGCCCCACGCTCCACCTCGCCGCCGAGCCGAAGCGCGTGCCGGCCTTCGTCATCCGCGGCTTCGAGTCGGTTCGAGTCGCGAGCTAGTCGGCGGCCGCGTACGTGTGGTAGGAGCTCTCGTCGACGAGCACGCGGCGAGGCTTTGAGCCCTCGTAGCCGCTGATGATCCCGCGACGCTCGAGCATGTCGACCAGCCGGCCGGCACGCGTGTAGCCCACGCGAAGCCGGCGCTGCAGGAGGGAGACGGACGCCGTCTGCGTCTGGACGACGATCTCGATCGCCTTGTCGAGCAGCGGGTCGTCGTCGGGGTCGAACTCGCCGTGCTCGTCGCCCTCGCCGCCGTCCGACGCGAAGACCTCGGGCAGCTCGAGGTAGCTCTCGTCGAGCTCCTGGTCGCGCTGCCGCGTCTGCTCGACAACGAGCGCGATCTCCTCCTCCGTGACGTACGCGCCCTGCACGCGCTGCACGCGCGAAGTGCCGAGCGGCTTGAAGAGCATGTCGCCCTGGCCGAGCAGCGACTCGGCGCCGCCGTGGTCGAGGATGACCCGCGAGTCGGTCTGCGAGGAGACGGCGAACGCGATCCGCGAGGGGACGTTCGCCTTGATCATCCCGGTGATGACGTCGACCGACGGCCGCTGCGTCGCGAGCACGAGGTGAACGCCGACGGCCCGCGACTTCTGCGCGAGGCGGATCACCGCGTCCTCCACCGCTTGCGGCGCGATCATCATCAGGTCGGCGAGCTCGTCGATCACGACGAGGATGTACGGCAGGGTCGGCTCCCCGCGCTGGCGGAAGGCGCGGTTCGCCTCGTTGAGGTTGCGCGCGCGCACCGAGGAGAGCCGCTCGTAGCGTCGCTCCATCTCGGCGACGCAGTTGGCGAGGACGGCGCTCGCCTCCTTCGGGCTCGAGACGACCGGCGTCAGCAGGTGCGGGATCGACTCGTAGTGGTTGAGCTCGATCCGCTTCGGATCGATGAGGATCATCCGCACCTCGTCGGGCGTCGCGCGCAGGAGGATCGAGGTGAGGAGCGCGTTGAGGCAGCCCGACTTGCCCGAGCCGGTCGTGCCCGCGATCAGGAGGTGCGGCATCCGCGCGAGGTCGGTCCAGACGGCCGCGCCGGAGATGTCCTTTCCGAGCCAGACCGAGAGCGGGCTCGCGGTCGCGGGCAGCGGCTCGAAGATGTCGCCGAGCGTGACGAGGTTCGGGGAGAGGTTCGGCAGCTCGACCCCGACCGCCTGTTTGCCCGGGATCGGCGCGAGGATCCGGATCTCGGTCGTCGCGAGCGCGTACGAGAGGTCGTCCTTCAGCGCCGCGACCTTCGCCACCTTGGTGCCCGGCGCGAGCTGGAGCTCGTAGCGGGTCACGCGGGGCCCCGAGATCTGCCCGACGACCCGCGCTTCGACCCCGAAGTGCGCGAGCGTCTGGACGAGGAGCTCGGCGACGCGGGCCGAGGCCTCGCCTGACGATCCACCTCCCTGCGGCGACGTCCGCAGGACGCCGGCGTCGGGGAGCTCGTACGCGACGTTCTCGCTCGTCACGTCGTCGAAGAGCGTCGGCGGCTCCTCGACGAGCGGCGCCGGCTCCGAGTGGAGGGGCGGCGGCTCGAGCGCCACGGTCGGACCGTGCGCGTCGCCGACGACGTCGGGGTAGGCCGTCGCGCCGTC
>Ga0335077_10002209_pt1 | contig 23229 bp, 21 predicted proteins | sample Lox_Sample_31_FD_207151 | JGI IMG/M metagenome (GOLD analysis project Ga0335077, IMG submission 207151) | Soil microbial communities from Loxahatchee National Wildlife Refuge, Florida, United States - Lox_Sample_3.1 | ecosystem: Environmental > Terrestrial > Soil > Wetlands | place: USA...
AATCGATTTCGCCCGCCTCAAGCCGCGCATTCGAGCCTGGGGCGCCGAGCTGGGCTTCGCGCAGATCGGCGTCTCGGATGTCGAGCTGGGCGATGCGGAGGCGCGCTTGCTCGACTGGCTGTCGAGCGGCTACCACGGCGACATGGACTGGCTCGAGCGGCACGGCACCCTTCGCAGCCGTCCGGGCGAGCTCGTGCCGGGCACGCTGCGGGTGATCTCGGTGCGCCTCGACTATCGGCCCGCCGAGGCGGCCGAGAGCGACGCCATCCTGGCCGACGGGAGCAGGGCCTACGTGTCGCGCTATGCGCTCGGACGCGACTATCACAAGGTGCTGCGCGGCCGGCTGCAGAAGCTGGCCGAGCGCATCGAACAGCAGATCGGTCCGTTCCGTTACCGTGTCTTCAGCGATAGCGCGCCAGTGATGGAGGTGGAGCTGGCAGTGAAAGCGGGGCTCGGATGGCGCGGCAAGCACACGCTGCTGCTCAATCGCGAGGGCGGCTCGTGGTTCTTCCTGGGTGAGATCTATACCGATCTGCCGCTGCCGCCCGATCGCGCGCAGGACGAGCACTGCGGGACGTGTCAGCGCTGCATCGACGTCTGTCCGACGCAGGCGATCATTGCGCCCTATCGCCTCGACGCACGCCGCTGCATCTCGTACCTCACTATCGAGCACGCCGGCAGCATTGCAGAGGAGCTGCGCCCGCTCATCGGCAACCGCGTGTACGGTTGCGACGATTGCCAGCTCGTGTGCCCATGGAACCGCTACGCGCAGGCGAGCGGGCTGGACGATTTTCGCACGCGCCACGGGCTGGATCGGGCCAGGCTGCTCGAGCTGTTTGCGTGGGACGCGGAGCAGTTCGAGCGCAATCTGGAAGGGAGCCCGATCCGGCGCATCGGCCACGAACGCTGGCTGCGCAACCTCGCGATCGGCCTTGGCAACGCGCCGGCCGATGCGGCAGTACTCGGGGCGCTGCAAGCAAAGAGCAACCATCCGTCCGAGCTGGTCCAAGAGCATGTGGCGTGGGCCATCGCACAGCAGCAGCGCAAACTGCAGGAGGCAGACGATGTCGAATGAAGGAGCAGGTTTCGGGCTCGTGTGCCGGGCTGTTTGCGCAGCCGTCCTGGCTGCGGCGTTCGGCTGCGCTACCGCAACCGCGGAGGACAATATGAAGCTCACCTCGGCCGCATTCGGCGAGAGTCAATCGATCCCGAGGGCCTACACGTGCGAAGGCAAGAACATGTCGCCGCCGCTCGCCTGGAGCGGCGTGCCGGCGAATGCGAAGAGCCTGGTACTCATCGTGGACGATCCCGACGCGCCCGATCCCGCAGCTCCGCGCATTACCTGGGTGCATTGGGTCTTGTATGACATCCCGGCGACCGCCACAGGACTGGCCGAAGGCGTAGCCTCCAGCGCACTGCCGAAGGGTACGCGCGAGGGATCGAACGGCTGGCAGCGGGCCGGTTACGGAGGGCCTTGCCCGCCGATCGGCCGTCACCGGTATTTCCACAAGCTCTATGCGCTGGATGCGGTTCTGCCGGATCTCGACAAACCGAGCGCAGCAGCGCTGGAGCAGGCGATGAAGGGTCACGTCATCGCGCAGACCCAGCTGATCGGCACGTACCAGAAAGGAAAGAACTGATCCGGGAATACCCCTCACCCTGACCCTCTCCCGCAAGGGGAGAGGGAATCTAATCTCTCCATCGACGGGAGAGAGAATCCAATCTCCCTCTCCCTTGACGGGAGAGGGGAGGGGTGAGGGTGAGTAGGGTGAGCTTTGGTTAGAGCATCCCTCCCCGCTCGCGGGGGAGGGTCAGGGTGGGGGAAAATCAGCCCTTGCTCGTGGTCTTGCGAATTTCCTTCTCGTCCGTCCACTCCAGCAGCCCGTTGCGGATGTTCCAGAGCTGCAGGTTGAACTTGTAGAACACGTCCTTCGTATCCTTCGCCTGCTTTACGATGGACGTGATGTTGCCTTCCATGCGGTATTGCGCGCCCACCATCTTGCCCTTCTCCACGGCCTGCTCTTTCTCATAGAGCTCGCTCTGCTGGCGCTGCAGCTCCTCGACCTGCTGCTGCATGGCGGCGGCGTCGACCGCGAAGCGTACTTTCCCGCTCTTCTGCAGCTCGACGCGGATGCTGTCGGTGATAGAGCGCGTGTCGATGTATTCACTGGTCTTGTTCTTGACTTCCTGCACCGTAACGATCGGCAGATTGCCAGCGGTGATCAGCGGCGTCTGCAGCATCGAGCGCGTCATGGATTCGGCGATCATCTGCAGATCGGTGGAGCCGAACTGGTTGGTGACGGTTTCGGTAGCCCGCGCGTCTCCGTACTGCGTTTTCTCATGCGCGCATCCCGCCACGAGCGCAGCGGCAACCAGCAGAGGCAACGGCGCCACGCGGCGCAGGCAATTCGTAGCGATCATGGAGTGCTCTCCTTTGCGATAGGTGGGTCCGACGCAGGGCCTGTCCATCGATTATTTCTGGCCGATTATTCCTGGCTCAGCAGTACCAGGCGATAGTCCACGGCCTTGTTCGTAGGCGCGACACCGGTAACGGGGACGTTGCTGTTTTCGTTCATGAGCAGCGGCTTCCACACCTCTTCTTCCCAGGCGCGCATGCCTTCGCGGTCGATCCAGCGCCATTTATAACTGATGCGTTTGACATGCGAGCTGTCGTTGTTGAGGATGGCGTCGATCTTGATCAGATCGCCGCTCATCGTGCAGCGCATTTCGGTAACCGCGATGGTCGTGCGCTTGCCCTCGTACGCAACCTTGGCCTTGACCAGGTCGTCCATCGAGCTGATCTTCTGGTCGCCGATCGGGCAGCCGTAAGCGAACCCCGGCTTCTCGAAGCCCTTCTTGGTGCCGCATCCGGCAGCGAGCACCGCCGCGAGCAACGCAATGATCGTCCAGGTCCATTTCATGTCCGAGTCTCCCTAGTTATGGGGCTGCTGCTCCAACGCAGGCGGCCCGTCACCCGTTGACGGTTGCGCCCCCGCCCCGGTCTCGGCGGATTCTGCTCTCGGCAAACCCCCTTCGGGCGCCTGCAAAAAGAGCTGGCCGCGCACCATGCGTAAGCCTACCACGGTGTAGCGCCCGGATAGGTTCACCTGGATCTTGCGCATGCCCTGGGGGGTCTGCAGAGCGATGGTGTGGTTGCCGGGTGGCAGCCGCACTCGGGCGATTCCGATTTCCGCCGGGAGCGTACGCCAGGTGCGCTCGTCGGCCGACTCGGTCGCCACACCGGCGGCCATCACGGCCAGGCCGGCCAGCGCCAGCAGACCGCTGTTCTTCTGTTGCGATTGATGCATCAGCGCGTACTGGGTCGCTGCCTTGGTGGCGGAACGGATCGCGCCGCGGAGCATGATCCCCGGCATGTCGTCCTTGAGTGCCCGGCGAGCCATGAGGTCGATATTGGTGATCGGCGCAACCGGGGCCGCCTGTCCGTCGTCGACGGTGAGCTCTTTTGGCATGAACGGCGTCGATGTCGCTTTCATGACCGGAAATGAGACTGGTACGAGGATCAGAGTGCGGTTCACCGGCACCGGCAGGGGAAATGACTTCGACTGAAGAGCGGGCGCCGTGCCCTGTCCGATCACGAAGAGCACGTCCGTCAGCCCGTCGTCGGGCGCGCTCACGCGCTGATCGAGCCCGCGCAGCGCCTCGTCCAGCAGCGGCTGGTTGGGCTGCAGCTCGATCGCGAGGCGGTAACCGGGGGCGGCCAGGCTCGGCTCGTCGAGCGATTCATACACGAAGCCGGCCAGATAGTGCGAGAGCGCGCTCTGGTAGCTGTTCTTGAGCGCGTTCACGGCGGGGTTGTCGATGGTCTGGACGGGGTAGCCGTTGAGCTCCCTGAAATTGGTGCGCGCACCTTCTTTGCTCGCCTCCTGCTGCACCCTTTGGGTTTCCTTGCTGCGCAGATCCGAGATCACGGCCTCCAGCTCGTGCGTCTGCTTGATCGCCACGCGCGCGTTGTCGTACTGCCCCATCGCCAGATAGTTGAGCGCGATGTAGGTGAGCAGCATGACCTTTTCATAGTCGTGCCCCTCGTAGGGCCGCACCTTGTCGTTAACGATGTAGCTCGCCGCGCCCGGCAACAGCTTGGAGGGATCCGTCTGCGCCAGGCGCGCCCACTCCTGCACGGTCTGATCCGCCGACTTCCAGGCTGTCTGACTGTCCGGGAAGCGCGCCACGAACCGCTCGAGCATGCCGAGCTCGAGGTAATAGAGCAGGTCTTTGTTCTTGCTGGAGTTGTCTTTGTTGAGCTGCTTGATGGCGTCGTCCACCTTGCCGGCGCCGGCCAGGTTGGTGGTTTGCGTGAGCTCCTTGTCGTAGCTGCGGAAGGCAGCGCACCCGGACAGGCACAGCGCCAGGCAAAGCGCGGTCAACGCACGGCCCTCGCGGACCAGGCTGGCGCGCCAGTCCACGATGATGCCGAACACGTCGGACCGGAGCGCCCGGACGTTCAACGCCACGAGGATGCTAAACGAGAGAGAGAGTGAGGGGATTATACGGGCGAAACCGCCGCCGGCACCGCGAACCCCAACCACCCCGTCAGGCTTCGCGTGCCACCCCTCCTCGAGAGAAGGAGGGGAGAAGTAGATTTTTTCCCCTCCTGCCCGAGGAGGGGTGCCTGCGCAGCAGGCGGGGTGGTTGCGGTTTACTGCGGCCGTCAGTCGTGAATCACCACGCCCCAGGGCTTCTCGCCGACTGGGATGTCGGTCAGCTTCTGATTGGCTTCGGTGTCGATCACCGATACCGCGTTCGAGCGGCCGGCGGCGACGTACAGCTTCTTGCCGTCGGGTGTGAGGGCCATGTTCCAGGGGCGCTTGCCGACCGGGATGGTGGCGATGATCTCGTCGCTGCCGGTATCGATCACCGACACCGTCGCGTCCTTGCCGTTGGAAATGTAGACGCGCTTGCCGTCCGGGCGCACGGCGACGCCATTCGAGAAATTGCCGGCTTTGATGCTCTTCAGCACCGTCTGCTTGGCGACGTCGATGACGTAGACGGTACTGTCGAGCTCGCAGGCCACGTAGGCTTTGCTGCTGTCGGGCAGGAAGCCGATGCCCCGGGGGCGCCGCCCTACCGGCACGCTGGCCACCTGCTTGCGCTGCGCGAGATCGATGATGTCGACCTGCGTTGCTTCCTCCGCGCTCGAAAAGATCCACTTGCCGTCCGGGCTGAACACCGCGTGCTCGGGATTCTTGCCTTCAACTTTGATGCTCGCCACGCGCTTCTTGGTTGCCGTGTCGATCAGCGCGATGGAGTTGCTGATCTCCACGGCCGCGGCGACGAAACGGCCGTCTGCGGACATGCCGACGCCTTCGGGAGATTCTCCCAGATCGATCTTGTCCACCACGGCCTGCTTGTCCAGGTCCACGACCAGCAGAGCGTTGTTGGGCTGATCGCTGACATACAGCGTGTGTCCACCCTTGAACGTGGCGATCCCACGCGGAGTCTTGCCCGCCTTGATGGTCTTGATCACGCTGTCCGACTGCGTGTCGATCACCGAGATGGTGCCGCTCTCCTCGTTCGGGACGTAGGCGAGAGGTGCGGCGAAGGCGATCTCCCCTGCGATTGCCAGAGCGGCGGCCGCGAATGTGCGTGACTTCACGTTTGGTCTCCTTGTTCTTGAACGCTGCGTATTGTAACCGCCTCCCCATGGGCGGCGAACCACGCGTTTAGAGTCTCACGCCCGGGCCGAAGTTCGCTCAGTTCGCGTCGTCCGAGCGCTGAGCCGATTTCGCTGGTCTGGCGAAATCGTAGCGCACACCGACCCAGATGCCGAAGGGAGCGCCCGGAGAGCTGAACATCGCGTTCGGCGGGTTGACCGAGTTGTACGCGAAATTTGGCCCACTGAAGAAATTCGCGCCCAGCACACCCGCGGTCTGGTACTTGCGGTCGAAGAGGTTGTTGATGCGCCCGAAGAACTGCAGCTGGTCCGTGATGTTGTAATGTGCGTCGAGGTTGACGGTCACATAGCCCGGTATCGGTCCGTTGACGTCCTGGTTGTTGTTGTCGCCCTGCGCGTATTGGCTGCTGGCGTACACGAGCGTTCCGCCGATGGATAGCTTGGGCGTGGTCTGCCAATCGGCGCGTAGCTTGAAGTTGTTGCGCGGGATGCCCGGGATATGGTCGCCCGGCTGCACCTGGATGTCGCCCGCAGTGTTGGCGCTGGAGTTGTTGGGGCTCTGGACAGTGAAGGCTGCCTGGTAGGTGGCGTCGACGTAAGCGTAGGCGGCTTGCAGCTTCACCGTCCCGAACTGTTGCTGCAGCCCGAGCTCCAGCCCCTGACGGCGCGTCTGGGGGACGTTCTGGAAGAAGCCGACGGCACCGCTGGAGCTCGCGCTCACGAACTGGATGTCGTTGAATACGTTGGCGTGATAAACGGCGGCGCTCCAGGCCGTATCGGGCCCGAGGGCGCCCCGGCCGCCCAGCTCGAGGGTCTTGGCGATGACTGCCTGTAGCGGCGGGTCGGCGAGAAATGCGTTGGGCAAGGGGCAGGGAGCAGAAGGGTTTGCGCAGGTGAGCTCGACCGCGGTTGGTGCGCGCATCCCCTCGTTGTAACTGATATAGGTGTTGACTGCCTTGCTCGGGTTGTAATTCAGACCGATTGCCGGATTGAAGCGCTGGTAAGTGTTCGTGCCGTTGACGTCAGGCTTGTTGCCGAGCTCGTCGGTCGTCTCGATGGTGGCGATGTTGTACCGGCCAGCCAGCGTCAGCAGGAGCTTCTCGGTGAACGCAAACGTGTCCGTGAAATAGAAACCGGTGTATGCGGTTGTGCTGTTTACGTCGGTCTCCAGGACGAAGGGCGTAATACCGACGACCTGGCGGGTCGAGTCGAACACCGCGTCCTGCGAGCTCTGCTGGAAACTGGTTTTCCCGTAGTCGTAGCTGGCCCCGAGCGTGAGGCTGTTCTTGTGCGACCCGACTGGCTTGAGCAGCGTGAATTGAATGGCGGCGCCGAGCCCGGTGGTGTCGGTCACGCTCTGGTCGTTGGATGCTGGGCAAACGCCCGCGACGCAAGCGGTGCCGTTGCTGCCCGCGACCGAGAAGTCGTCGTTGACGTTGCTGCCGATGTTGGTGCTGTCGAGCTGGCGCCAGTACACGTTGCCGGCGAGGATCTTGTCCTCGCTGAGTACTTTGCTCACCTGCAGCGTAACGGCGTTCAGATTGTTGTTGGTGATGTCGGGCCACGTATAGGCAAGCTTGTCGTTGACCGAGTACATGGACGCTGGGATGGTCTGCGTTCCCCACAGAACGTTGTTGGCGAAGGTGTAGCTCAGGTCGATGTCGAGATCCGCAGTCTGATAACCCGTCTTCCCGAAGATCTGCCGGATCGTGCTCGGCGAGTAGTCGCGCCAGCCCTGGCTCGTGAAGTAGTTGCCGTAGACGTAATAGTCGAGGTTGTCTTTGACGCCGCCGTACTCGACGCTGCCGTTATAGGTGTCCCACGAGCCACCGAGCAGTGTCACGGCCCCGCCGGGATACGTCCGCCCGCTCTTGGTGTTGACGGACAGCGAGCCGCCCAGTGTGTTGAGGCCGAACACCGGGTTGGATCCGGGGATGAGCACCATGGAGGAGATCGCGCCCTGCGGAATCAGATCCCAGTTCACGACGTCGCCGAAGGGATCGTTGATGCGCACGCCATCCTGAAACACGGATAAGCCCTGCGGCACGCCGAGCAGCGGCGATGCTGTGAAGCCGCGGAAATTCACGTCCGGCTGGAACGGATTGCCCTGCGACTCGTTGATGCTGACGCTGCCGATATTGCGCTCGAGATAGTCGGGAAGGCTCACCGATTCCTGCTTCTGCATCTGGGCGCCGGTGGTAGCCTGGACATTGGCCGGTATCTCGTTGACGGGGGCGCCGATGCCGGGCAGCGGGGTCGTCCCGATGATCTCCACGGTCGGCGTTTCCAGCTGGGCCGCCGGGTTGTTTTCGGGCTTGGTTTCCTCGCCGAGCGCAGGCAGCGCGCAGCAGCCAGCCGCGAGCAGCGCGGCAGCGATACGATTTTTCATTCTTCTGGACTCCTCCCTGCGCTGCGCGCTTTTCGGAAATCGATCCAAACCAACCAGTTGGGTGGGTTGGCGGGGCGCAGGCGATGTAGTTGTGCGAGGGAATTTAGGCGAGCGGCCTGGTCCAGGGACAGGGAAGAACTCCCGGGAATATTGGGAGTTTTTCCCAGATTGTAAGGATTTACTCCCAGAGTTCTCCGGGAGGGTCAACGAACTCACGGCGTGGTGGCGCCGAACGTTTCGGCGTTGTGCTCACCCAGCGTCGAAGGGTGCCGCGAAACCGGACAAGTTTGGCCAGCGAACCGGATGCCGGTAGTCTGACCGCTTGCGGGCAGAAGCGAGCGCACTTGCTCTGCTTTCACTCATCACTGCGATGGGAACTATTCCCAGGACCGCGTTCCGGAGCGTTCCACCGGTTGCACCGAGCAGAGATGATGGCCAGAATCGGTCTCCGCTTCAGGCTGCAGCTGTGAAGGCGGCCGGCGTCGAACGAATCGGGAGGAGGTCGTGATTCGAACGTTCCTGGCGGTGGCGATCTGGGCTGGGGTCATCGCAACGGCTGCTGCGGCGCCGATCACGCTGCGCGCATCCCATCAGTTTCCGGGTGGCAAAGGCGATGTGCGCGACGAGATGGTCCAGATCATCGGGCGTGAGGTGAAGGCCGCCGGCGTCGACCTCGAGGTGCAGGTCTACCCGGGGGCCTCGTTGTTCAAGCCCAACGAGCAATGGAATGCACTGGTGAACGGCCAGCTCGACATCTCCGCCTTTCCGCTGGATTATGCGAGCGGCAAGGTGCCCGCCTTCGGCGCCACGTTGATGCCCGGGCTGGTGCGTAGCCACGAGCGCGCCGCGCGCCTGAACGACTCCAAATTCATGACCAGCATCCGCGGCAAGATCGAGAAGGCCGGTGTCATCGTGCTGGCCGACGCCTGGCTCGCGGGCGCGATGGCGTCGAAGAAGAGCTGTATCCGCGCGCCGGCCGACCTCAAGGGCGTGAAGATCCGTGCGGCTGGGCCGACATTCGCGGCGATCTGGCAGGCGGGCGGCGCTTCGATCGTGTCGATCCCGAGCAACGAGGTGTACAACGCGTTGCAGACTGGCGTGATCGATGCGACCGACACCAGCACTGGCAGCTTCGTGTCATTCCGCCTGTATGAGCAGGTCAAATGCGTGACGGCTCCGGGAGATAATGCCTTGTGGTTCATGTACGAGCCGGTGCTGATGTCCAAGAAGAGCTTCGCACGCCTCAACCAGGCGCAGCAGGATGCACTGCTCAAGGCGGGAGCCAAAGCCAGGGACTACTTTGCCAAAGAAGCCAAGGGCCTCGACGATGAGATGGTCAGGACGTTCAAGGAGCACAAGGTCGAAGTCGTGACACTCGCGCCCGCAGAGTTCAGTGTGTGGCTCAAGCTTGCGCAGCAAACCTCATATGCCGAGTTCGCCGCCGAGGTTCCGGACGGCAAAGAACTGCTCGACCAGGCGCTGAGCGTCAAATAGTGCGTGCTGCTCAAGACCGGCAGGATGCCGATGCTCTGACGACTTTCGTCCGCGCCGTCCACTTGGTCTCGCAGTTTTGCGGCTTCGTTGCGGCGGGCCTGGTCGCGCTCGGTGTGCTGATCGTCTGTGAGATGGTGTACGTCCGCTACGCACTGGGGCGGAACACCATTTGGCAGACCGATTTCGTGACCTACTGCCTGGTCGGGGCCACGTTCATCGGCAGCCCATACGTCCTCATGACGCGCGGGCACGTCAACGTCGACGTGCTGCCGCACTACCTCAGCGGCCGCAAGCGCTGGTGGCTCGCCGTGTTCGCGGCGCTGGTGTCGCTATCCTTCAGCGCGACGCTGGCCGTGCTCACGTTCGGCCTGTGGCATGAAGCGTGGGAGAACCGCTGGCTCTCCGAGACGGTGTGGCGAGCGCGTCTGTGGATCCCGTACGCCTCGATGCCGATCGGCCTGGGCCTCCTGAGTCTGCAGTGCCTCGCCGATCTGCTCGGCTTGTTATCAGGCCGCGACCCGCCGTTCGGCGTCGCCTCGACCCATCGCGAGGGATGAGCCCGACCACGCAAGGCCTGATCGTCCTGCTGATCACGCTGGCGATGCTGCTATCGGGTGTGCCGGTTGCGTTCGGGCTTGGGTTGATCTCGATGGGGTTCATCGTGGTCTTCCAGGGCTTCGACGCTCTGCACGTGGTCGCCGAAACCTTCTACGCGGGGCTCAACGATTTCACGCTGGTCTCGATACCGATGTTCGTGATGATGGGCGCGGCGATCGGCTCGTCTCCCGCGGGCCGGGATCTGTACGAGGCTCTCGACCGCTGGCTGTACCGCCTGCCCGGAGGCCTTGCGCTGTCGAACCTCGGTGCTTGTGCGATGTTCGCGGCGCTGACCGGCTCATCGCCAGCGACCTGCGCGGCCATTGGCAAAATGGGCATCCCCGAGATGCGCCGGCGCGGCTATCCCGACGACGTCGCCACTGGTTCGATCTGCGCTGGCGGCACGCTCGGCATCCTGATCCCGCCGTCGATCACGTTCATCCTATACGGCATCGCCACCGAGACATCGATCGGCCGTCTATTCCTCGCTGGTGTGGTCCCGGGATTGATGCTGACCGGTCTTTTCATGCTGTGGACACTGTTCATCCTGTGGAAGCGCGGTTTCCGCTCGCACGCGGCGGATTTCCGCTACACCTGGCGCGAGAAGTTCACCTCGCTACCGAAGATTGCGCCATTCCTCGCGATCGTCGTCGCGGTGATGTATGTTCTCTACGGCGGCGTCGCGACGCCTTCGGAAGCGGCGGGCGTGGGAGCGGCGCTGTGTTTCCTGCTGGCGGTGCTGATCTACCGCATGTGGAAGCCCACGGACTGGTGGGCGATCCTGCGGGCCACGATGCGCGAGTCGGTGATGATCTTGACAATCATCGCGGCCGCCGTGCTGTTCGGTTACATGCTCACGTCGCTATATCTCACGCAGACGCTGGCCCAGGGCATCGCCGACCTGCACGTGAACCGCTGGGTGCTGATGCTGCTGATCAATTTGTTCCTGCTGGTCTGCGGCTTCTTTATCCCGCCCGCCGCGATCATCCTGATGACCAGCCCGATCCTGCTGCCGATCATTCGCGCCGTGGGCTTCGACCCGGTGTGGTTCGGCGTGATCGTGACGATCAACATGGAGATCGGGCTGATCCACCCGCCGGTAGGGCTCAACATCTACATCATCAATGCTATCGCGCCCGACGTTCCGCTGGCCAAGATCATGTGGGGAACCATCCCTTACGTGGCCTGCATGGCCTTACAGATACTGCTGTTGTGCATGTTCCCGGACATCGCTACATGGCTGCCCGATAAGCTTATGGGGTCTGGGCGTTGAGGTAGGCGCGCTCAACTTTCGCCGGCCCGTGCTCGGGGTCGAGCCCATTTCTCTAAAGCTCAAATGCGCGGCCGTCGCCCTCGGGTGGACGCGGGACGTCCAGTAACCTGGCCGCTGCTTAGTCGCTCGCGGTGGCGCTTTTCTTTCCCCCGAAGGCGTAGGAAATGCCGACCCAGGCTCCAATCGGGGCGCCGGGTGTGTAGAAGGTGGCGTTCTGCCAGCCGCTAGAGTTGTAGTTGAACTGGTTCGCGGTCTGGACGCCGCCCGCTCCCGCGACGAACGGATTGACGTTCAAGGATCCCGCACTGTAGTACTTGCGGTTGAAGATGTTGTCGATCTCGGCGAACAGCGACAGGCCGTTTTGGAAGTTGTAACGCGTGCGCAGGTTCACCACGGCGAAGCCCGGTGCCGTTCCGGTGTTGGCGTTGTACAGGCCGTCGCCGGCGCTGACCACGCCGGACTGGTCGAGGTTGTTCTCGTTGCCGCGCACGTATTGCCACGACTGTGCGAACAGCAGTCCGCCGATGGACCAGGCCGGCGTCACCTGGTACGAGACGTTCAGCTTGAAGAGGTTCTGCGGCAGGCCGGGCATGCGGTCCCCCGGCGTGACCGTATACACGCCATTGGCGTCGCTACTGCTGTTCGCCGGGTTGACGAGCTGGGACGTGCTCTGGAAGGTGGCGTCCAGGAAGGTGTAGCTCGATTGCCAGGAAAGTGCGCCGACTTGCCCCGAAAATCCGAGCTCGAGACCCTGGCGGCGCGTTTTGCCGGTGCTGGTGAAGTAGCCCTGCTGCGGATTGGTCGGGGAGCTCACGAACAGGATGTCGTTGTAGGTGTTGGTGCGGAACACCGCAACGCTCCATCCCATCTGGCCGTTCAGGATGCCGCGCGCGCCCAGCTCGCCGGTGCGCGCGATCACTTCCGGCAGGAACGGGTCGCCGGTCAGGGCGCTGGGAATGGTGCAAGGCGCGTTGGGGTTGGCGCAGCCCAGCTCGATCGGCGATGGCACGCGGCTGCCCTGGGAGTAGTTGGCGTAGGTTGTCACGTTGGGCTTCACGTTCCAGGTCACACCGGCCGCGGGATTGAACTGCTCGTAGGTAAAGGTCTCGCTGGTGGTCTGGAAGTCGTCGGTGCCGTCGTAATCCGTGAGCTCCTCCGCGTTGAGGTTGTGCGAGATGTTGGTGGTGACTCGCGTGTAGTTGTAGCGTCCGGAGACAGTCAGATGCACCGCCGGGACGACGGACCAGGTGTCGGTGAAAAACGCACTGCCGGTCGAGTATTGACCCGAGATGGTGTTGGCGGTCGCCACGCCGTTGAAGAAATTCGGAAACGGCTCGGGCGGCAGCTGCGTCTGGCGGTTGTCGTTCAGCCAGGCGAGCTGGACCGTCTGCGTGTAGTCCACCTTGCTGTAGTCGTAGGTGAGGCCGACCGTGACGCGGTTGGTCGCGCTGAGATGGGTATATTGGAGGCTTGCACCTGCCACCTGTTGACTGGTGCTCGTGTTGTTGAACACGCCAGTAGGGGCATAGCCTTCGGTGGGGCTGAACGGTGTGCCGGTGCCGGGGTTGAACGCGGTCGGGCTCGCGCCGTCGAAATCGGTGTCGGGAAAATCGTCGAACACGTCGCCGTTGGTCGTTGTGGTGTTGACCTTCCGGTAGTAGACGCCGCCGCCGATCTGATTCTTGTCGTCGAACCAGTGCGTGCCGGCGAGGTTGAGTAGGATCGATTCGTTCTCGGTCTGGTCCGGCACCGTGAACACGGAGCTGTAGTCCTGCTGCAGCAGATTAACCGGCGTTCCGCCGTTGCCCGTCATATTCGAGCGGATATAGGAGAGCGAGAGGTCGAGATCGGTGTCCTTCGTCCGCAGACTCCCCTTGCCGAAGAACTGGCCGACCTTGGTGGGCGAGAAATCGCGCCAGCCGCTTTCCTGGAAGTAGTTGACATTGACATAGCCGCCGATCCGGCCATTGTTTCCACCCAGCTCGGCCCAGGTGTTCCAGCGGCCCCAGGAGCCGCCCGACCCCTCGACGTAGCCACCTGGATCGAGAAAACCGTCCTTCGTGCGCAGGGCAATGGCGCCACCCAACGTGTTAAGGCCGTATAGCGGATTGGAGCCGGGGATGACGTCTACGCGCGAAATCGCGTTCATCGGGATCAAATCCCAGCTCACGACGTCCCCGAAGGGCTGGTTCATGCGCACGTTGTCCATGTAGACCGACAGACCCTGTGGCGTTCCGAGCAGGGGGGAGGCGGTGAAGCCGCGGTAGTTCACATCGGGTTGGAACGGGTTGCCCTGGAAATTGCTGACGCTCACCGAGCCCACGCTCTCTTCGAGCAGGGAGTTCAAGTTGAACGGTTTGAGCTGATCGATCAGCTTCTCGTTGACGGTCTGGACGTTGCCCGGGACCATGTCCTTGTCAACGCCCAGGCCCGGCACCGGGCTGGTCCCGATCACTTCCACGACGGGAGTCGAAGGTGGAGTAGTGCTCTGAGGTTGAGCGGTCTCGGGTGCGGTGGTCTGTTGCGCATGCCCGGCCAGCGCGATGCCACCCAGCGCAGCCAGGCACGCGGCCCGTATAGTTCTCGTTGTCATCGCGTTGCGGTCCCGTTTGTTCTTTGATTGCATCTGCCGTTGCGGCAGACTCCCGCTGCCTGCAACGTCCTCCCACTGAAGTCCGGCAGCAAGCGGCGTGGACCAGGGTCCAGCTAATCTAGGCCAGCGCGTCCCACCTCGCGCAGGGAATAATTCCCGAGAGATATTAGGACTCCCTCACTTCGCCCTCGCGCTCGGCGTATCTGCCGCTTCTAAGCGACGCGGCGGTGGGGCATCCGGCAAGCAGCGAGAAACGGTTCTACCGGGTGTCGGGACGCGGGTCGCTTATGAAGCCGCCGCGGTTGGGCATTTGGGTCGTGGGCAACGAATGCGCATCCATCACCGCATCGGCCCCCACGACGCCGTTGAGATACAGCAGGTAGGCAACGAGCGCGTAGACCTCTTCGTTGCCCAGCGACTGCGGGGCGTTGAACGGCATGGCTCGGCGGACGTAATCAAACAGCGTGGTGGCGTAAGGCCAGAAGCTGCCAACGGTCTTGACGGGCGTGCTCGACGCGAGCGTTCCCTGCCCGCCGGTCAGGCGGTCTTCGGGCTTGCCTTCGCCGCCGCGGCCGTGACAAGCTGCGCAGCGCTCGGCGAAGAGCTGCGCACCTTTGGCCACCGATCCCTCTCCGGGCGGCAGTCCCCTGCCATCGGGTGCGATGTCGATGTTCCAGGCACGGACCAGGTCCGCAGATGCCGGAGCGCCGATGCCAAGCCCATCTGCACGAGCAGCCGTGCACGCGGCCAACAGCAGGATGCACAGGCTACGCATGGACATTTTCCACACTGCCGTCCGACGCAACGCGCCAGCTTTGAATCCCGTTGTAGTGGTAATAGGACTCGCTGCCCCGCGCCGCGAGCAGGGCGCTGCGCGACGGCTGGACATAGCCGGTCTCGTCCACGGCACGGCTTTGGAGAACAGCCGGTTCGCCGTCCCATTGCCACGGCATCCGAAACGCAGTTAGACATTTGGACAGGACCGGCTCCTGCAGTTGTGCCGCACGCCAGGTCCGGCCGCCGTCCACGGATACATCCAGGCGCAGGATTCGACCGCGCCCGCTCCAAGCATAGCCCTGAATTTCGACAAAACCGCGAGAGCGGACCGTCTGTCCGCCTGACGGCCGCACGATCACGGACTTGGCTTCCATGACGAACGTGAACTGGCGTGCGGTGCCATCGGGCATCAGGTCGGTGTATTTCGAAGTTTCTTCCCGCGTCATGAACGGCTGCTCGCCGAGCTTGAGACGCCGCAGCCATTTGATGTTCATGTTTCCTTCGAAGCCGGGCAGCAAGAGGCGCAGGGGATAACCCTGCTCCGGCCTTAGCATCTCTCCGTTCTGTGCGTAGACCAGGAGAGCGTCGTCGAGGGCCTTATCGAGCGGAACGCTGCGCGTCATGGCCGCGGCGTCGGCGCCTTCGGCGAGCAGCCACTTGGCGCGCGGATCTATCCCCGCTTCCTGCAGGATCAACGCGAGGGGGACGCCGGTCCATTCGCAGCAGGAAAGCAGCCCGTGCGTGACTTGGATGTCGCTGCCCTTCTTTTCCATTCGCCTGCGCTGTTGCCCGAGCATTCCAGGAAATGGAAGCGGGAGACACTTGGGAAGCGCATGACATCGTCCATGGTGAAGGTGAGCGGCCTTTCGACCAACCCGTGCACCAGCAGCCGATGCCGCTCAGGCGGAATGTCGGGAACGCCGGCGTGGTGGCGCTCGAACACGAGTCCGCTCGGGGTCACGATCCCGCGCTGGTCTTGCAATGGAGTGAGGCTGGCGGCCGTGAGCGTGTTCACGCGGCCGGGGATCGGGACGCGCACGACGGCGGCTTCATATTTCGACCGCTCGCCATAGGCGGGCGTAAGGATGGGGTGCCCCTGCGTCTTCGTCCAGGGCGGCACGAGGTCGCCGGAGGCTGGCTCGGATCCGCTGCCGGCTAGTCGCGCGCTCAGGGGGAAAACGCTCGCTGCAGTCAGCCCTAACGCGCGCCCGAAAAGCAGGCGCCTCCCGCGCTTCACTTCCGATTGACTCATGGTTTTTCCTCCGAAGTCGCCCGGCTCTCGTGTACTTGAGAAGCGGGGACGTAAGATCCGGCGTGACAGCGCTTGCGTCGTCCCGGACTTCGCGGGGCGCCGAGACGGTTTGTCGCGGGATGGGGCCTAGTGCCGTCCGAGACGCTCGCGGTGATCGTCCCGCTCGTCTCGCGCGGACTCCTCGCGCGAGCGTGCTGCTTCGACCAGCGCCAGCGCAACAGCTACAACATACGCCAACACGAGCGGCAGGAACAGCAGCTTGCCGACGAAGTCGATCATGAGGTTCCGAGTCACGTCCCTGGCGCACGCTGCGGGGCTGAGCCCCACGCATGCACGATCGGCGCGCGGCGGCGCCCACGCCAGGGAACGCTTCACCGTATGGCGGGGAATATCACCCAAAGGGCACAAGCCCTTGCTCTCCGCGCACGTGTCGGGCGTGCCCCCGCCGTTTGGCAGTGGTGCGAAGCTCTCGGATCCACTCGAAAACTTCTAGGCCGGCGTCCGCAGACGGCCCGGGGGGCGCTTTTCACTGCATGAGCGTTCAGTGAACGGCCTGACATGGTCGGGACGTCTCAGCGACAGTGCGCCACTCGTCGCTCATCTCGCGGCACACCGCGCGGATCAGAGGATCGGCGTCCTGGTGCCGGGTCAGATAAACAAGGTGTGCTGCGACACATGCCGCGAGACGAGAGCAACGCGTTCGCCGGTAGGCGTTCATGAGATAGAGCGTAGCGGCGATGACGGTTTCGACCCGGCTTGGCGAGCAGCTCACTGCGTCCATCGGAAGACTCCTCGAAAGCGGCCTGTTCGGCGATTGGGGGGTCGCGCACTTGCGCGTGGCGATTCGCCGGATGGACGTTTCGCACCCGGCAGTAAGCTTGTCATAACAATAATGATTCTCATTATCATAGTCAAGGCCTGGGCTATATCCACTGTGCAGCGCCAACGGAGGTCGGCATCAATGGCAGACCCCGTTGGGTGACATCCTCCGCCGGATGTTCTCGCGGGTGAACGGAGATCGGACGAGAAGCCAATGCGCTTGTGTGGTGGTCTAGCAGCCTCCGAGCGGACTTGTGCGGAGTCGTCAGGGAAAAACTCCCTTGTCACGCCGGGAACACTTGGGTATAGATACCCGGGTCGGCCAGGATCGCGTTGTTTCGAGGGGGCGCCGCTGTCGCTTGAATGCCGTGCATGCAAACGTTGATACACCTTTGCCCGTACCCATGCTGTCCGAGTCACCCGAGCACCGCCGTCAGGTCTTCCGAGATCTGCTGGTGGTCGTCGCGGTTACCGTGGCGGTGTTTGTCCTATCGTCAGCGCTCGAGTTGAGGGAACGGATAACCGAGCTCACCCGGCCGCTCGAGAGCTATCAACTGGACGAGCTGCCGCTAACCGTGGCGGCGCTAGCTCTATCCCTCGCCTGGTTTGCGTGGCGCCGCTGGCGGCAGCTTCAGCACACCCAGAAGGAGCTGGCAGAGACCCTGACCGAGAACCGGCTGTTGTCGCAGAGGTATTTGCTGGTGCAGGAAGAGGAGCGGCGCAACCTGGCGCGCGAGATGCACGATGAGCTCGGCCAATGTCTCAACGCCATCAAGCTCGATGCCGTCTCGATCTGCGAGCTGTCGAAGGGTCTGCAACCGGAGATCGAGCGCAGCGCCGGCTCGATCGTCGAGATCTCGAATCACGTGTACGAAGTGGTCCGCAGCATGATGCAGCGTCTGCGGCCGGCGGCGCTGGACGCGCTCGGGCTGCGTGATGCCGTATCGGATCTCGTGGATCAATGGCGGCGCCGCAACCCGAGCGTGATGTGCGCGTTCGAAGCCGACGATGATCTATCAGAGCTCGGAGAGCTCACCAATATCACCGTCTACCGGCTGGTGCAGGAGTGCTTGACCAACGTCGCCAAGCATTCCGGCGCGACACACGTCTACGTCGGCGTCGCGCGCGCGAGCATGCGGGAGCTGCGCGCGACCGTGCGCGATAACGGGCGTGGCCTGGATGTCAACGCCAAACGCTCGGGGCTGGGCCTGGTCGGTCTGCGCGAGCGGGTGGAAGCTCTTGACGGGCGACTGGAGCTGGCGGGCGCACCGGGTACGGGCGTGCACGTCACCGCCTGGCTTCCTGTGATCAGCAAGACTGGAATCGAATGAGCGTGGTGCGCGTCGTGCTGATCGACGACCACTCGGTGGTCAGGGAGGGCTATCGGCGCCTGTTGGAGCGCACACCCGACATCGCAGTGCTCGCGGAAGCGGCGACCGGGGAAGAGGCGTACCGGCTGTTCTCCGAGCAGCGCCCGGACGTCGTGGTGATGGATATCAACCTGCCGGGCATGAGCGGCATCGAGGCGACGCGCCGCATCCTGGCGCGCGATCCCGAGGCGCGGGTGCTGGTGTTCAGCATGCACGAGGACGCGCTGTTCGGTTCGCGGGCGCTGCAGGCGGGCGCGCGCGGTTATGTCACCAAGGCCAGCGCTCCGGAGGTGCTGGTCGAAGCGGTGCGCGCCGTGGCGCAGGGACGGATGTTCTTAAGTCATGACATGGCGCAGCGCCTCGCGCTCCAATCCGTCCCGGGACAGGAGTTACCGCTAGATGCGTTGTCCCCGCGCGAGTTCGAAGTGTTCAGGCTGCTGGCCGAGGGCAGGGCAGTCAGCGACATCGCCCGTATTCTCTCGCTCAGTCAGAAGACCATTGCCAACTATCAGTCGGCCATCAAGCAGAAGCTCGAAGCGCAGACCTCGGCGCAGATGGTGTGGATCGCGCTCAAGCGCGGACTGGTCGGCGGCAAAGCGGAATAGCCGAACTCTCCCCAAGACTTGACCGCGCACCGAGCGCGGCTGCACACTTCTCGAGGTGAAGACCTACAGCTTGCGGCGCTCTGCGGACGCCACGCCCAGGATTCGCATCCCCGCGCTGGCCGGATACCTGGCGAGCCTGTGGCTGGGCTGTGCCGCAGGCCTGGCGGAAGAAGACAAGTTCGCCAAGTGCCCCGACCCGGAAGCGGCACGCCAATACGTAAAGCAATGTCGGGCAGCCAATCCTTACAAGACCGTGGAAGCCTGCGAGGAGCTTGCGCTGGAGAAGCTCTGCAAGAAGCAGTAGCGCAGTTGCTTGCTGCCAGCGTTGCATTGCTCGCCTTGTTGGCAGTGCCGCTGATGAGTCGTGCAGAATCCCCGGGACTCCATTCACGAACTGAATCGATGGAGGCCGAATTTCGCGGCTGTGAGTCCGCCGGGTGGTGTCGGTTTTGGATCGAGTCCCTCGACCCGTGGGCGATGTCGCTCTATCGCGTGCGTCCCGACGGCGTTTCGCGAGCGCTTGGCGATCAGGCCGTCCGCATTGCAGTGCGCAACCGCCTCAATGCCTTGCTCGCCAACATGATTCACCAGTCCAAGCACATCCTGCTGTATGACCTGCGCAAATTGGACGACGGAACATTCGCGGCTGCTGTTACGGTCAACGGTGCAGACGTAGCCTCGGATTCGATTCTTGTGGAACTACAGAAAAAGCTTGGTGATGGCGCGCGCGTCCGCTAGACGGAAAACGCGGTGAAGGAGCCTCCCGGCAGGCGGACCCGCCGGGAGGGGAAGACAGATCTCAACTTACTCCTTTGTGATGGCCCAGACCACCGCGGATTTCGGCGTCGTATAGAACGGCGATTCCATCTGATAGTTCACATACAGCTCGCCGTAGTCGGCAACGTACATCGTCCTGCCATCGGTGCTGAACTCAACGTCGTTGGTGCGCTCGAACCCGCCGCGGTTCTCCTTCTTCTGGTAGGCATTGGGACCCGGATCGATGTTCTCAGCGAAGATCGACCACTTGACGCCAGCCGGATTGAGAAACTCGACCTTCACGATCACCGGCCACATCGGGCGCAGGCTTTCGGGACCGTTGTCGATGATGCCGAACACCGCGGCAAACAGCGTGTCCGGCGGTTGACCGAACGCCTTCGGTGCCCACGCGATCCCGTCCATCGGGTTGTTGGTGTCCCACTCCATGACCGGATTGACGTAGCCGTTCGGGTTGGGATTGGCCACGATCAACGGGGTGCCTCGAATGCCGATCGAATGGTCGATGAAGCGATAGGGCGGCAGCGTCGGGACGAATGGCTTGTCGCCGATGTACAGCTGTGGATTCGGCCGTGTGCTGTCGAACTTGTTGCCGCGATAGACGTCAGGCCCATAACGCTTGATGTTCACGAAGTTCGGGCCCTCCTTATCCGGAAAGCCTGCGTCCTGACCCTTCTCGGTGAACACGAACAGCTTTTCGGAGCCGTTGGCAACGCGGCGATTGCCCTTGTCGTTCATGCCGTTGTCGCTCACCACCAGTGCATGCTCAAAGCGCGAGCCCTTGGGTCCGAAGGTCACGCCGGACGAGTTGCGCAACCCCATCACGTACACTTCCCAGTCGTCGCGCGTGTAGCTGCTGTCGGGTTTCAGTTTCGCTCTGTGGACGGCGCCGCCGCAGGGCTTCTGCGCGGGGATCACCTGACCGGGCTTGGACGGAGTGCCCTTCGGCAGGTACGCACCCGTGAGATTGCCTTCGGTATCGCGGATGTTGAGGCCCGTCAGCACGATATCCCGGCAGGGCGGATCACGTGGCAACGGCGGAACGCCAGCGGGCGTGCGCTTTTCCCAGTAGGGATCGATCGCATCGGTCCACCCGTGGATGTTCGGATCGGAATAACCCGAATTGGTCGGTGCGCCCACCGCGTAGTACAGCCATCCGTCCCGGCAGGTGATGCCGCCCAGCGCGTGATCACCAATCGGTACTTCGTTCATGATGAGCTTCGGCGTACCGTTTACGCCGTCGATCTCCCACAGGCCGTAACTGTAGTCTCCCACGTAGGTCCGGCCGTTTTCCGGGCAATAGCTGATTTCGTTCAGGGCAAACGACTTGAACATGCCCAGGCCGACTTTGTCCTTGATCAGCTTGCCGGACTTGTCGAAGATCTTCACGTGCGGCTTGTCGATGCCTTCCGGCGGAAAGCCGAAAGTGTTGCCCGAAATGGCGACCCAGACGTTGTCGTTCTTGTCGACCGTGATCGACGTGACCGTGTCCAGGCCGGAAGCGAACACGCTGACTTTATAGCCCGGTGGCACCTTGATTTTGCTCGGGTCCGGCTTGACCGGCGTGCGCGTGGACCATTTTCCGGCCGGACCGCCTGGCTCCGCTACCGCACGATCCTGCGCGAACGCGGACCCCCCTACACATCCCAAACTTAATGCGAGTACTGCCGCATATGTTGGTATTTTCATTTCCTCTCCTCCTCGGTTGAAATTCCACTTCGACCTGCCGTACCACTGACACACCAGCTACTTCAGATCCTACGCAACCTTCCATTTAGACCGATGCGGCGATGCAGCGGGATCGATCTCACTCAGAAAACGTTCGGATGTGCGCGACGATGGCTCGAATCTCCTCATCGTTCAGCCGTTTTTCCCATGCGGGCATGGTCGCGATTTTGCCCATGAAGGCGCCGCCTTTTTTGATGATCAAGAAGAGATACTCGTCGGGGACCTGGCTCATGTACTCCTTGTTGGCCAGCGTTCCTACATGGGGACTGAACCCGCCTCGGTGTCCTTCGCCTCCGTCGCCCCGATACCCGTGGCAACCAGCACACATCTGGTCGAAAATCGCCTTGGCTTTTTGCTCGTCGACTTCCGCCGTGGCTACCATCGGCACCAAGGTTAGTAGCGCTGCTATTGTTATCCTGCTCGGGAACTTCATGCCGGTGTGTAATTGGATCAGTTTGACAGATAGCGGGCAACCGTATCACGTGTCGCGGGATGGCTCAAGAGCAGCGCCCGCGCGGCAGGCCCTTGTGCCCAAGCCCCATCCGTTCGAACGCCGGGCCTCCAAGTCCTCGATATTCCTGTGGTAGTTGGGTGACCACAAACCGGGAAAACCTCCCGGGAAACAGGACTGGGCGGCGTCCGGTTGCTTGCCGAGCGGAGCCCGGTCGCGCACAATCTACTGTTGGCAGCCCGGTGCGAACTAAAGCGTGGAAAGCAGCAAAGCAGTCCAGGGTCGACCGGTGCACAGAACAAACCGATTAGCACGCAACATGAGCTTGAAGCGCACCTTGGTCCTGAACGTGGTCGGCATGACGCCCGATCTACTCCCGCACGCGCCTCATCTGCAGCGCTTGGCGGCCGAGGGGGCGATGCGGCCGCTCACGACGGTCACGCCAGCTGTCACCACCACGGTGCAGTCGACCTTCGTCACCGGCGGATTGCCGCGCGACCACGGTGTCGTGGCGAACGGTTGGTATTTTCGCGACCTCGCCGAAGTGTGGCTGTGGCGTCAGTCGAACCATCTGGTCCACGGTGAGAAACTATGGGATACCGCGCGGCGGCGCGACGCCACATTCACTTGTGCCAAGCTGTTCTGGTGGTACAACATGTATTCCTCGGCGGATATTGCGGTCACGCCGCGCCCTATGTATCCCGCCGACGGGCGCAAGCTGCCCGACGTCTACACCTGTCCGACAGAGCTGCGTTACGACCTGCAGAAGCGACTGGGCCAGTTTCCCTTGTTTCGCTTCTGGGGCCCGGGCGCGGACATCGTGTCGACCGAATGGATCGGCCGCTGCGCGCTGGACGTGTTCCAGCGCTCCCGGCCGACTCTGACCTTGGTATACCTGCCCCACTTGGACTACAACCTTCAGCGGCTGGGTCCGCACGATTCGCGCATCGCGCGCGACGTGGCGGCGGTCGATTCGATCTGTGGTGAGTTGATCGAGACCGCGCAGCGCGCCGGGGCACGTGTGATTGCCCTGTCCGAGTATGGAATCACGCCGGTGAACAACCCCGTACACATCAACCGAGCGCTGCGCCGGGCCGGGTTTATCCGCGTGCGGGAGGAACTGGGTCGCGAGCTGCTTGATGCCGGCGCGTCGAGCGCGTTCGCCGTTGCGGACCATCAGATCGCGCACGTCTACGTGTCTGAACCGGCTCGTGTGCGCGAGGTGAAGGCACTGCTGGAAGCGCTGCCCGGCGTGGAACGAGTGCTGGACGAAGCCGGCAAGCGGGAGCATGGGCTGGATCACCCGCGCTCGGGCGAGCTGGTGGCCATCGCGCGGGCCGACAGCTGGTTCACCTACTATTATTTTTTGGAGGACGAACGCGCCCCCGACTTCGCGCGCACGGTGGATATTCATCGCAAGCCGGGCTATGACCCGGTCGAGCTGTTCATCGATCCTCGGCTGCGCCTGCCAAAAG
>Ga0335077_10002210_pt1 | contig 23227 bp, 12 predicted proteins | sample Lox_Sample_31_FD_207151 | JGI IMG/M metagenome (GOLD analysis project Ga0335077, IMG submission 207151) | Soil microbial communities from Loxahatchee National Wildlife Refuge, Florida, United States - Lox_Sample_3.1 | ecosystem: Environmental > Terrestrial > Soil > Wetlands | place: USA...
AAATCGTCGTACCAGCACGGTCTTTTGGTAGTCGCTTTCACGCTGGTTACGGCGTAGAGATGGCGACGTTGTCGAAGGTGGCGGTCTCCAGCGTGGAGGTACTGCGGCTGGTCACCGCCAACCCGATGTACACGCTCTGCGCCATGTTCACCGTCTGGCTCGTCCCCACCGCCGTCCAGTTCACCCCATCCACGGAACCGTACATCGTGAACGCGTTCCCGCTGCGCGTCAGCTTCAGCCAGTTCGGTACCGTCACACCCCCAAACGACTGGTACGAACTGCTGCTCCCCGTGCTCGTCCGCTCCGTCATCCAGTTGGCCGACGAATAGTTGAACAGAAAAACGTGGTTGGCCCCCGGGTTCAGCGTCTCCCGCACCATGATGCCTACCTGCGCCGAGCTACTCCCCGTCAGGCTCACCACCCGCGCCACGATCGTCCCGTCTCCACTCAGCGGCTGATACACAAAATGTAAGGCGTCGGAACTGGTGAAAAACGTCCCTTGTCCCGCTCCCACCACCGTGAACACTCCATTCGCATATGTCGCGCTCCCCGCCAACCCTACTGCCCCAACGTCCTGGTCCAACCACGCGGCCGGCAGCGGCTGCGCCGTCACCGTGAACGTCACCGCATTGCTGTCATTCATGCTCGGCGCCACCGATACCAGCAATGGCCCCGACGTCGCCCCCGCCGGTATCGTCATCGTTATCGACGTGTTGCCCCACGTGTTGATACTCCCCGCCGTGCCATTCAGCAGCACCGCACTGCCACCTTGCGTGGCCCCAAAGCCACTGCCGCTAATCACTACCTGGCCGCCTATCGATCCCGTGGTCGCAGAAACACTGGTAATCACCGGCGCCGGCGCCGCCGCCGTACTCACCGACACGCCATCGAACGTCGCCGTGGCCAAGGAAGACGTCGTGCGATTACTCACCGCCAAACCGATGTACACACTCTGCGCCATGCTCACCGTCTGGCTCGTCCCGAGTTGGGCCCAGTTCACTCCATCCGGCGAACCGTACATCGTGAACACGTTCCCACTGCGCGTCAGCTTCAGCCAGTTCGGAACCGTCACACTGGCAAACGACTGGTACGAACTGCTGCTCCCTGTGCTCGTGCGCTCGGTCATCCACACCGCCGAAGAATAGTCGAACAGAAAGATGTGGTTGGCACCCGCATCCAGCGTCTCGCGGATCATGATGCCGGCCTGCAAGGCGCTGCTCCCCTGCAGGCTCGCCACGCGCGCCACAATCGTGCCATCGCCGGAAAGCGGCTGGTAGGCAAAATGAAACGCGTCGGAACTGGTTAAGAATGTTCCCCCGCCGGCTCCCGCCACGGTGAACACGCCGTTCGCGTAAGCCGCACTCCCCGCTACGCCTACCGAGCCGATATCTCCATCCGTCCACACCGAAGGAAGCGTCGAGACGAAGCGCACGGTGAGAGAAATCGTAGTGCTGCTGGTCAAGCTGCCGGACTTACCCTTGATGGTTACCGTGACCTTGCCGGTAGCCGCCGTGCTGCTGGCAGTTAACGTCAACGTGCTGCTGCTCGTTGTGCTCGTGGGGTTGAACGAGGCGGTCACGCCGCTGGGCAAACCTGATGCGGACAAGCTGACCGTGCCATTGAAGCCGTTCTGTGCAGTAACCGCGATCGTGCTTGTGCCAGAGGATCCCTGTGAGATCGTGAGCGAATTAGGTGACGCGGAGAGGGAGAACTTCGGTGCGCCGTTAACCGTCAGCGATATCGTCGTCGAATTCGATAAATTGCCGCATGTGCCGGTAACGGTCACGGTGACGGTGCCCGTGGCCGCTGTGCTGCTGGCCGTCAAGGTCAACGTGCTCGCGCTGGTGGCCGGGTTCGTGCCGAACGCCGCAGTCACACCGCTGGGCAATCCTGAAGCGGATAAGCTAACGCCGCCATTGAAACCGCTCTGCGGTGTGACTGTGATCGTGCTGGTGCCATGATTTCCTTGCGTGATGGTCAAGCTCGCGGGGGAAGCCGAGAGCGTGTAATTTCCCGTCGGGTTCACCGTGAGCGTCATTGTCGCGACGTTCGTGATGCTTCCCGATGTGCCTCCAATGGTGATGGTTGACGTGCCGATGGCGGCCGTGGCGGTCGCGGCAAGCGTCACTGTGCTCGTAGAAGTCGTTGGATTGGTGCCAAACGTGGCCGTCACGCCGCTGGGTAATCCCGACGCCGTCAATGTGACGCTGCCGTTGAATCCGTTGAGAGGTGTGACGGTAATCGTGCTCGTGCCGTTGGATCCCTGATTAACCGTCAGAGTGCCTGGGGATGCGGAGAGCGAAAAAGTTGGTCCCGAAGCCGGCCAATTGTTGACCAGATTCGCGGCATTAACACTACCAATGCCAGTTGCGAAATCCCATCCTGTGTTGGTCCCGTACGCCGGGCTGAACGAGTTGCTCGAAGTGGAGAGCACGCCTACCGTCCCGCCCCCGAAGTAGCAATTGGCATTGCCTGAACAATCGACATCCATATCACCCAGGGTGACGTCGTAGAAAACGCAACTGCTACCCACACTGTTGCCATTGGACGAGTTACAGGAACTGCTGCCACCCCCGCCGTACTCATTCGTCGCGAGCTGATAGTAAGCGGGATTGGGATTGCCCTGCGGCCCGCTGGCCTTCTGGTTCACCAGGGCTTGAATGCCCGCCATGATAGGCGAAGCAAAGGATGTTCCTCCGGCACCGGACCAGCCGCTGGGCGCGCCTGTGCAGGCCGCTCCGCCATTCGTCCTATCCGACCAGCAAAATACGTAGTAGTGCCCCCAAAGACCATCGGCGGCGAAGAGCGAAACGTCTGGAGTATCGCGCACACCATCGTTGGGATTACCAAGGATCGATTGCCACGACGGTTTCGGCCACCCCTGGCAGGTTCCGCTTACGATGCCGCTGTTGGACGGCGAGGGCGTGCCTGTGGCGCAGGCACTCGGGCCGCCGCCGCCGGCTACCGTCGTCTCAAGAAGTGCGCCCAACGAGGAGTTATTGCACAAACTGGATGGCCCATAGGTCAAGCTGTAGCCTTCATATTGAGAAAGCAGCGCACCAGCGCATGAATTGTTCCACGGGATTTCGGGGATATAGGAAAGCGCGGAACCGTAGGTCGAACTGTTGTTTGAGCTCCAGTACGTGGCGTTGGTGCCAGAGTAGGTATCGCTGAAGTCCGTGCCGCCCACGGCCACGTTGTACGGCGTGGAGGCGAAGGCATTGACGCCGATGCCGTGCGTCGCCTCCGAAACATTGTTGTCGCAGCCTGCCGCCCCGCTGTCTCCGGCAGCCACGAAAACAGAGACACCTTCCGTGGCCGCTTGTTGATACGTGGAGTAATACGCGGCGTTGGCCGCCGTACCGTTCTGGGTTTCGCATTCGCCGTAGCTGATGCTCATGATCGAGGGCGGCTGGCTACTGGCGTTGATCAGATTCTGTATCGCGATCAACCCTCCGAATGTCGTGCCCGAATCCGCGCAGGTGGCCATCACGATCGCTGCATTGGGAGCTGCCGCGCTGGCCCATTCTGCATCGAGTATTGCCTCTGCGTCGTTAGGAGCGATCACGCCGGGAGCAACGCAGTTGTTCGATCCGCTCGTCGGTGCGGGGTGTGTGGTGGTGAACGAACCGGACGTGTAGCCAGAGAGACCCAGAGTCGACCGGAAAGTATTCCAGTCCGTGGCGCTGAACACGTTGGTGTCTTCAATCACCACGATCGTCTGGCCCTGCCCGGTGACTCCGGCGCTAAAAAGCGGATTCAGGTTGTAGATCGTCGCCAGGTCCGCCGGCACCAACGCGTAGCTGTCGCCGCCAAAACCATCTGGAAACGTGTAGTTCCCGTGTGCGGTACGCATTTTGTACATCGCATGTGGCAGGAAGTCATTCAAGGAAACGATCCCTACGACGGCCGGGGCGAGCGCCGCCGGAATCCGCGGATCGCCTATGTTGGCCACGTGATTTTCGCCTCGCACAGAGAAGCGATGGATCTCCGTCTGGAAGGCTTCACGGACTTGCCCAGCCGTCCCCGAAAAATCGATAAGCATCCCGCTCGGATATACAACATTTACTTTGAAGCGATGCGATTCCAGCCAATCGGTGATCGCATCCAGGTCTCGCCTCGATACGCCGAACCGCTCTCCAAACTCCTGCGCAGTGAGCCACTTGTGAAAGTTCGGCGAGTCCTTGGTCTGCAATTCCTCGGTGAATTGTTCAAGCGCTTGCTCTTGCTCGGGGCTGCGCCTCAGCTGCAGCAGCATGTGTTCCATCGGAAAGTCGGGCGGGACCGCGCCGCGGTCATTCTCGGGTCGCGCTTCTGGACGGGTATTCCCCTGAAGAGTGACGCGCTGGCTTTCGTCAATCCTCTGCACCACTAGAGCGCGCGCATATCGCCCTGTATCACTCGTTTGAGCGTCGGCCGATTGCGCTATGGAGAGGACTGCGAGGAAACCCGCGACGAAAGAAGCGATCCCCATCCTGCGTCTCATGGGTCTCCTTTCTGTTAGAAAAATTTGGCCCAATAGCGGGAGGAGAACAACTACCCGGCAAGCTGTCCGCCACGCTATTCCCCGGAAAGCAAGCGCCCGGGTTCGGGATGAGAGGGCCTTCCTGACAGAAGGCACTCTCACCTCTGCAGAAATAAAGGAATACGTAACTGAGTGGTAGGAAACTAATACCGCAAAAGGCGCTTGGAAATCAACGGTCGAACGGACAGCTTTGGGACAGGGCACCGCGGACCAGTGCGTCCGGTCTTCATCCTGGGCCAGCGACGTCGATAATGCCGTCGGGTCTAACGTGATCGGCGAAGATCGTCGGAACGCGGTGGAACGCGTAGCGGCGTTGTTGCGCCCAAATGCGCCCAAATCAGGAAGGCAAGAGGAGTGGATTCAATAAATTAGTTGGAGCGGGCGATGGGAATCGAACCCACGTCCGAAGCTTGGGAAGCTTCTATACTGCCATTGTACGACGCCCGCTCGTTTCTGCAGCTTGTTGATTATACACAACTGAGCGACGGCTCGTACAGATCGGCCATTTCCTATATTTTCCAATTTCATATTGGAGAAGGCCGCCCGGACTTGTTTCCGAGGAATTTCTCCGGTGTATCGTCGCCACATTCGCGCACGGCCTGATCTTGAGGTCCGCTAATCGACTTTCCCGGTACCGAAGGCCAGCTGTTTCATAGTGGACACAAAAGCCAGCTAAGTCTGAGTTCGTCTCCCTTGTCGTGCTAACTTCGGGGCACACAGCCCTCTAGCTCCACGCACGACGCTTTAACGGAGAATTCGGTGCCACCGAACGGAGTTGCGGCCATCCGTCTGCCTGACCGAATCCGAGCGTTCGACTACGCTCGGACGTTTCTTTTCACAACGCTTTCAATGCTTTACTTTGGAGCAGCTGCCCTCGGTCAGATTTCTCCGGGGCCGCTCTCGAAAGCGCATCAATCGCTCACAGGAACGACGCAATGCGCGAGCTGCCACCAGTTCGGCACCAGCACGCCCACGTTCAAGTGCCTCGATTGTCACAAAGAAGTAGCGCAAGACTTAGCCGCGAATCATGGTTATCACGGCCGGCTGGGAATGAAGAATCCGCAGGGAGAAGATTGCGTTCGCTGCCACCTGGAGCACAATGGCTTGGACTTTTCGCTGCTTCACTGGGATCCCCCGAAAAACCGGTTCGACCATAGGCTGACGGGTTATGCCCTGGAGGGCAAACATAGCGGCCTAGCCTGCGAACAGTGCCACACGCCGAAAAACCTTGTGCCCTCACTGCGCCCCCTGATTCAGTACAAGGACTTAACCAAGACGCTCTTCGGCTTGTCTCAGGACTGCCTCTCCTGTCACACGGACCCGCATAAAGGCCAATTGGGAAACGATTGCCAGCGCTGCCACAACGTCAACGATTGGAAGGCGGCCAAGAAATTTGATCACTCGAAGACGAGATATCCGCTGACCGGGATGCATATCGAAGTGGCTTGCGAAAGGTGCCACAAGCCGGACGAAGCGGGCGGACCGGCGCGCTTCCGGGACATGAAATTCGGTGCCTGCGTTGATTGTCACGTAGACCCGCACAAGGGCGCATTCCCGCAGCAGCGCTGCGAGACATGCCACACGACGGCTGGCTGGAAAAAGCTGCTTCCTCGATTCGGGTTTGATCACTCGACGACGAGGTATCCGCTGCTGGGCCAGCACGCAACGGTGAACTGCTCGGCGTGCCACCTTACTGGCGATTTCAAGAAGCCGCTGGCCTTTGCGAACTGCATGGACTGCCACCGCGACATTCACAAGGGGCAATTCCTGGAACGGACGCGCAAGGGCGAATGCGCGGAGTGCCATACGGTGGACGGATGGAAGCCCTCGCTGTTTGGCGTAAAGGAGCATGCGAAATCGAAATATCCCCTAGAGGGCCGGCACGCCCGCGTGGAGTGCGCGAAATGCCACCTGCCAGCAGGCCGGGAGACGATTTACAAGGTAAAATTCGCGAATTGCACGGACTGCCACAAAGATGTACACGATGGCCAGTTCGCGGGGCCACCGTACAACAATCGTTGCGAACCCTGCCACACCGTACGCGATTTTCACCGGCCGTCGTTTACGATCGCGCAACACCAGAAAACCAATTTCGTATTGACCGGCGCACATACCGCCGTGCCGTGCAACGAATGCCACAAAGCAGGAATGACTCATCGCAGTGATACGGTTCTGCCTTTTCGATTTGAAGACCGTACCTGCGCGGCATGCCACGTAGATCCGCACCGCGGGCAGTTCCGCGACCGCATGGAGCAGCGGCGGAGCGACGGGACGCCATTCGGGTGCGAGGCTTGCCACACGACTGCGTCCTGGACGCAGATCAGCCTCTTCGACCACAGCAAAACGAGTTTTCCACTGTTGGGAGCACACCGAACAGTACAGTGCGGCGCTTGTCACAAGTCGTTGCCCGGAACCAAAGAAATCCAATTCAAAGGCACCATGCGAGACTGCGAGGAGTGCCATAGCGATCCGCATGGTGGACAATTTGTATCGAAGAAAGGCGGCACGCCCTGTGCCGATTGCCACGACTCGCTGCGCTGGGTTCCTTCGCTATTCGACCACGACCGGCGGACGCAGTTTCCATTACAAGGCGGGCATGCCGGTGTGAAGTGTGACCGGTGCCACAGCAATTTCAAGGACGTTGGCGGAAACCAAGTACTTTTCTACAAGCCGACGCCGGTGCAATGCGCGGCGTGCCACAGCAGCGATCCAGGACCACTGAATAAGCCAAAACCGCAATAGCGCGGCGTGGAGAGAATTGTTTCCAAATCAACGGACTGTGACAGGTGCAGCCGCTGGCAATCTCGCGGCCAAGCTGCAAGGGTGGCCGCGAACTGGTCCTCGGTACAGTTGTTGGCGTCAGCTTGAGTAAGGGAAACTGGTTGCAGATCGTTCAAAAGCCGTGCACGGGAGAAGTCGAGGGGGCGCCGTGCGGTTCCGTTCCAGGTTCGTCCAGGCCCTGTGCGGGCTTGGCTTCATCCTTGCACACGTTGCGCTTGCGGCTACCACTGCGTCCAACGACGCGCAGCGGGAGACCACCAAGAGCCCGCACGGTTCTGCGTTAACGGTGCCATGTGAAAACTGCCACACCGCCGCAGCGTGGCGCCCCATCCGCAAGGTACCTGAATTCGACCATAACAAAACGAAGTATCCCCTGCGCGGCATGCACGAAAAAGCGAAATGCATCGCGTGTCACGCGAAGCCGGCGTTCACCGACGTGGGCAAGAATTGCCAGGACTGCCATTCGGACGTCCACCAGCGAAAAATGGGCGCAGACTGCGCCAGCTGTCACACGGTGTTCGGCTGGACGGTCTCGACGCAGCAGCTCAAGGATCATCAGAACCGCTTTCCATTATTGGGAGGCCATGCTTCGGTCCCGTGCGAGGAGTGCCATAAGAGCGCGGCCGTCGGGCAGTACCAGGGGCTCTCGACACTCTGCATTTCTTGCCATCAGAGTGATTTTCAGTCCGCGACGAGTCCAAATCACGCCGCCGCTGGCTTTCCCACCACCTGCGAGACGTGCCATTCAGCGGACAGTTGGCTGAGCGCGAAGTTTGACCACAATTCGGTAGGCTTCCCGCTGACCGCTGGACACGCGAACGTGCCGTGCGCGTCGTGCCACATCAACAACAACTACAATTTGCAGGTGGCGGCAACCGACTGCGGAAATTCCGGGTGCCACCTTTCGACCTGGCAACAGACGACCAATCCGGTGCATTCGACCGCTGGCCCAGCGTTTGCCGTCGCGAACTGTGCGAATTGCCACACGACGATAAGCTGGGACGCGGCGTCCTTCGATCACAGCGTGACGGGTTTCGCATTGGTCGGCACGCACATGTCGCCTTCGCCGACGCCTTGTGCCTCCTGCCACATCAACAACAACTATTCGCTGACCTCGGCGGATTGCATCGGCTGCCACCTGGATGCCTGGAATAGCACGCCGACTTACGGTGGCAACGTGCCCGACCACATCAAGGCAGGCTTTCCGCAGACGGCGGCAGCCTGCGCGATGTGCCACCCGATCACGAAATGGTCGGATGGAAAATTCGATCACAGTGCCACTGGCTGGGCGTTGACCGGCGCCCACGTCACCACGCCATGCGCTTCCTGCCACATCAGCAACAATTACGCGCTGACCTCCGCGAACACGGATTGCTACGGCTGCCACACCGCGGCTTGGCAAAGCACCACGACACTGGGCGGCGGCGTGCCGAATCACATTGCGGCCGGATACCCGACTACCTGCGCGACATGCCACAACACGACTTCCTGGTTGGGTGCGACGTTCGACCACACCTACTTCCCCATTCCCCATCACGGTTCGGTTTGCAGCGATTGCCATCTTGTGTCCACAGACTATTCGACTTTTTCGTGCATCAACTGCCATACCCAGACCGCGCACCAGAAAGCTCAAACGGACCAGACTCATAACGGCGTCGGCGGATACGTCTACGGCCCCACTACCTGCTACAACTGCCATAAGAACGGCGGTGGGTAACGTGAACAGCGCGGCGGTTCATGTCCTTGTCGTTGTACTGGTGGCCTGTCTGCCGCTTGGCCTGACTGCGAAGAGCGCATCGGCGCACAGCGCACTGCCGGCCGCCAAGCCTGCCGTCTTTCATGTGACGTACGTTTCCGAAGGCACGATCTACATTGACGCCGGGCGCAATGCCGACCTTCAGGAAGGCATGACGCTCTCGGTCGTCGAAGCGCCGGCGGATGGCGCGGCATCGGAGGGTGTGCGGTTCCGCGGCGATGCGCATGTCGCAGAGGTGCGTATCACCTCCACTGCGGATTCCTCTGCTCTCTGCGAGGTACTAGAAGCTAAGGGCGAACTGACACCGGGCCAGCTGGCCTTTCTCGCGCCGGACAGCGTGGAGGCGCGTCTCAAAACGGAATCCGCCGCAGAGGCGGAGAAGTATCCGATCGTCGTCACGTTCACTTATGGCGATCCTCTCGACGAAGAGATGCGCGAGACCGTTGAAAAACAAGCGACGCAAGAGTCGCCCTTGAGCAATATCCGCGGCCGCTTCGGCTTGGAATACGGAGGCACCAGCGAGGACGGTCTCAACAGCAAACAGGTTGGTGCAGTCATCGATGCGGACATGCAGAACATCGGTGGCAGCTACTGGAATTTCACCGGCTACTGGCGTGGAGAGTTCACAAGCAGTAGTTCTGCCACCAGTAACGCGAATTTGACGCTCACCGATCTCATTAACCGCACGTATCATCTCGGCTTCACCTATCAGAGCCCCTATTCCAACGATGTCATGGGTGTGGGCCGGCTTTACCTGCCGTGGGCGCCGAGCCTCAGCACGATTGACGGCGGCTATTTCGGCAGGAAGATTTCGCGCCGCTTCACCACAGGTGTTTTTGCAGGGTCCACGCCGGATCCCACTTCCTGGAGTTACGCGCCCAACCAGCACATCGCCGGTACGTTTGTGAACTTTGAGACCGGAACATTTGACACAACACGCTTCTTCAGCACCGCAGGCATCGCCTTGACCACGGAGTACTGGCGCGTGGCCCGGCAGTTCGCTTTTTTCGAGAACAACTACTCCTGGCGGCGTTGGCTCACCGTCTATAACTCCGCGCAGGTCGATGCCGCGCGAACTTCGCCTCTACCAAATGGTGGTAGTAATCCCACCGGCTTTTCCCAGAGCTACACATCTCTGCACATTCAGCCGCTGGCTTGGCTGGCCTTCGGCGTGAACCACAATTATTTCCGCAACTTGCCCACGTTTGATCCGCGCCTCATTAGCACGGGCCTTCTGGACCAGTATCTGTTTCAAGGCTTCAGTGGAGACGTGCGGATCCAATTGCCGAAACATATTGCGTTGTATTCGAGCCTGGGCCGCAGCAAGGTGAGTACCGACACGAAAAGCTCGCTCAATCAGGCTTACGGCATCACCTTTAATCGCCTGCGGCATACCGGCCTGACTGCGGATTTTCACTATTCCAAGTTCAACAGCGATTTCGGCGGTGGGCAATATGAATCCTTCGCGTTCTCGGAGAATCTGGCCGACAATTTGCGCATTCAGATTCTTGGCGGGCATCAAGTCTTCAACTCTTCGCTGACCAGCAATACTAGCTCCAATTTCGTCAACTGCATCGCCGATTGGAACGTGGGGGCGCGGCTGTTCATGGAAGGCACGCTAGGTTGGTATCAAGGTAACGCGCTGAGCTATCGCCAATGGTCCACGGTGCTCGGCTATCGCTTTGGAGGGCATCACCACCAATGAAGACCCCAAGCAACCTGCTGAGTAATGTTTGCAGCGCGCAGTTTCTCTCGCGAGTTGCAGCGACTGCCCTAGCCTGTATTTGGCTGAATTTGTCCGTCGCTGCCGCGCAGTCGCCTGCGCTACCCTCCGTGCCTGACCCTGTGGCTTCGCCCACAAATGCAGCACCGGTCGCGGCTGCTCCGCCCGCCCTGTTGCTGGCTCGCCGCAACGTGGCCAACTACTTCGCCGAAGCAGCCAACATGGTCTGCGCTGAATCGGTGACGCAAGCCATTCTTGGAAAAAACGACAAGCCTTTCTACCGGGAAGAATCGGCCTACGAATATCAACTCCGAGCCAACACAGAGAACGGGAGCCTGAAACTGGTGGAATCGCGCGAGACTCGCAAAGCTTCTTTCCGCGACGCTGCCCGTACGCTGCTCATCACCACCGGTTTCACCAGTATGCTCCTTATCGTCCACTCCGATTACGAGAACAGCTACACGTTTGAGGCCGATGGTGAGGAAACCGCGGATGGCGTAACTCTGAGCAGAGTTCGCTTCAAAGCGATTCCCGGAGCGTCGTCGCCCGCTGCGATGCGACTCCGCGGGCAAAACTATCCCATTCCACTCTCCGGCACGTTGTGGATCGACTCCAAGACCGGCGCAGTAACCAAACTGATTGCCTCGGTGGACTCCAGCATGAGCGACCTTGGCCTGCAAGGGATGCGCAGCGAAATCCACTACGCCTTGATGCAATTCCACGACCCAGAGGAAGCTTACTGGATGCCCATCTCCGCCACGATCGACGTGCAAACTCCGCGCCAGCATTGGCGGAATATGCACCACTTTGGAGACTGTAAGCGATTCCGGGCTACCGTCAAAATTGACGCCGAGAAAAAACCATGAGCTCAACCACAATCAGCACCACAACGCAAACCGCGGTCATCGCGCGCAAGCAAAGCGAGCGTGGCCATCGCATTCGGCTCCTGCTGGCTTGGCTTTCGGCCGTGGCCGTCATCCTGGTCATCGGCGGATATGGGTATGATTACTACACGCTGAGCGCCGCGCAGCGGCCCTTTTCTCCCAAGCACGAACTGCTTCGTCCGAGCGGCCCGATCGGCATCAAGCTGGGCATGCTCGGCGTTTTGCTGTTCTTTCTGATTTATCTTTACCCGCTGCGGAAAAAATGGGGCTGGCTGGCGCGCCAGGGCAATTCCCGCCACTGGCTGGATTTCCACGTTGTCCTCGGCACCGCGGCTCCCGTTATCATCGCCTTCCATTCTTCCTTCAAGTTCAGCAACATCGCTGGAATGGCTTTCTGGAGCATGATGTGTGTGACTCTTAGCGGTTTCGTCGGCCGCTATCTCTATTCGCAAATTCCGCGCAGCCTCAACGCGGCCGAGCTCACCCTGAAGGAACTCGAGGATGCCGAGGACAGGCTGCGCCGCGAACTGGGCGCGCAGCAACTCACTTTCGGCTCGCGGATGGAATCGCTGTACGCTCTTCCCGACGCCAAAACCGTTGCCAGCATTCCGATGCTAGTCGCGCTCGTTTGGATGGTCGCCATTGATTGCCTTCGCCCGTTGCGAGTCTCCCTGGTGCGTTTGCAGGCGGCCGGTTTTGGTGCCTGGTTCCTCTCTCTCTTCGGCTTGCTGCCCACGAGAGACACGAAACTCGAGCATGCCATCAACGTGGCCCGCCAGCAGGCCCGCCTTTCCAAACGCGTTCTATTCCTTTCGCGCACCCAGCAAGTCTTTAATTTCTGGCACGTGGTGCACCGTCCCTTCAGCTACGCCTTCGCGATTCTGGCGCTACTACACATTGGCATCGCCCTGTTCATGGGCTATGGTCTGACTATCCATGGATAATCTGCTCTCCTTTCTGCTAGCCGCGGGCATCATTGGTGCCTTTTTGCTCCTCTATCTTCGCAAGCAGAAAAAACTCGGCGCCAAGGTGCGTGCCTCGGTTGAAAAAGGAAAGCTCTATTCCGAAGGGCCACGCGCGCAGCATCCGCACATCGACGCCAATTACTGCATCGGCTGCGCTGCGTGCACCACGGTGTGCCCGGAAGGCGACGTGCTCGCCATGCTCGGCGGCAAAGCCGTGATCGTGAACGGATACAAATGCATCGGTCACAGCCTTTGTGCGGAGGTCTGCCCCGTTGGCGCCATCACCATGGTCATGGCCAATCCCGGCGTCAGCGCAGATTTGCCCTTCCTAACTGCCGAATACGAAAGCTCGATCAAAAATCTGTTCATCGCCGGAGAACTGAGCGGACTCGCGCTCATCAAGAACGCGATCAACCAAGGCCGCTCCTGCATTGACACCATCGCGTCGCGGATGCTCGCCGTCGGCGGGCCGCGTCCGGCCTCGGAAGTTTACGATGTGCTGATTGTCGGGGCCGGGCCTGCTGGCATTGCCGCTTCTCTCCGCGCGATCGAGAGGAAGCTCAATTACATCACCATCGACGAGGGCGAAATCGGCGGCACCGTTGCAAAGTACCCTCGACAAAAGCTCGTGCTCACCAGTCCGATCGAGTTTCCGATGTACGGCAGATTCAAGAAGACCGAACTTTCCAAGGAAGACCTGCTCGCTTTCTGGACCCAGGTGCTGCACCGTGCGGATTTCAAGTTCCGCAAAGGCGAGCGTGTGGAGCACGTGGAAAAGGGTGCGGACGGAATCTTCTCCGTCACGACGCCGAAAGCGCAGTACCGTGGGCGCGCTGTCATTTTGGCGGTCGGCAAAAACGGGAACCCGCGCAAACTCGGCGTCAAAGGCGAAGAGCTACCCAAGGTTATGTATCGCCTGATTGAGGCCGACCATTATGTGCATAAGAAGTTGCTCGTCGTGGGCGGCGGAGACAGCGCTGTGGAGGCCGCCTTGGGCCTGGCCTATCAGGTCGGCAACCTCGTCACGCTCTCCTATCGTCAGGCCGCCTTCTCTCGCATCAAGGAACGCAATGCCCAGCGCATCCAGGAGGCTATGCGCAAGGGCAAACTGAACGTCATTTTCAATTCGAACCCTGTGGAAGTCTCACCCAATTCCGTTACACTCGACGTTCAAGGATCAAGCCAGAAAATCCCCAACGACTTTGTCTGGATTTTTGCTGGCGGTGATCCGCCGACGGCGTTTCTGAAAAAAATCGGAGTGCAGCTGGGAACAAAGGATCTAACGCCAGAGGGCAGCAAACAGATTCACGAACAGACGCTCGTGGAAGCGCCGGTCGCCTGAATTCGACTCCTCCTTGCCGCCGGGGCATCCACCAATCAATCCGACGCCTCGGCAAAGAACCAAGAAGCAACTCCAAACCTCACTGCTAGTCGTCGCGCCTTTCTCTCTTGCACGTCACCGCGAGGCCATCCCGGTCCTGTCTTGACCTCTCCCGCCTCGAGGCTCAATTCTGCGCGACGTATGCAATGAAAACAGACTTGGGTTTGAGCGTACAGGACACTAGAACAGTTGTTCCGAATCTGGCCGCGCGGCCAGTAGTGCGAATCGAGTAACCTCCGTACTCTTCCAAGACCAGTCCTACCGCAAGTACGACACTCTGGGCCTAATTGACAGCGTGGGCTTGGGTGTCTACAGGCAACGGGCTAAAGAAGCCTCGGGGAGGCGCCGTGAAGCGTTCCGCACTCGTAATGCTAGCTCCACTGGCGGTATTGCTCGGCGGATGTGCCGAGGCAGTTCTGCCGGGCTCCGGAGGAGCGGGTGGCCCAGGACTGACCGCGTTGACGGTAACCCCGTCCGGCGCAGCCATCCCCGGCGCAACGCAGCAACAGTTCACCGCGAAGACGGGTGACGGCTCCAAGCCGGCCGTCAACTGGTCGGTCAACGGCATCGCGGGCGGAAACGCGACGCTGGGGACGATTGATGCCAACGGCATGTACACCGCGCCCGAATTTCCACCGGCGCCCAATTCGATCACTATCAGCGCCGTCGAGTCGTCGGACACCAAAAAACTCGGCAACGCCGGCGCCACCCTGAACAATCCGGTGCCGCAGCTAACCAGCCTGACCCCCAACTTTTTGGCGCAAGGCCCCTTCACCATAAACCTGAGCGGACTGCACTTCGCGCAGGGTGCTGCCGTCTACATGGGCACCACGCTGCTCACGACCAACTATGTCTCGTCGACGCAACTGACGGCCATTGGCATCGCGACGCTCGCGCAAGCCGGAACGCAGGTGATCACGGTCCACAACCCGCCCCCGGGGCCGAGTGTTTCTGTGGGCCTCAACATCGTGGTAGCAGGTGGCGTCGCCGTGACGGTAGCGCCGGCAACGGCGACGGTGCGCAGCGGCGATCAGCAAACCTTCGTGGCAACCGTGACTGGAGCCCTGAACACGGGCGTCACCTGGACGGTAAATGGCGTGGCGGGCGGTAACTCCACGGTTGGCACTATCAGTGCGACCGGTGTTTACACCGCGCCGCTCACTTTGCCGACTCCGAACACTGTCACCGTGACTGCCACCAGCGTCGAAGATCCTACGCGGTCGGCCAACGCGACGGTCACGCTCGAGAATCCGCTACCTGTAATCAGCGGCGTCACACCAACAATTCTTACGGCGAATATGCAATTTGAAATCACCGTGAACGGAACGGGCTTCACCGCCGGATCGACCGTGAATCTCGGCACCGTGCCGCTTTCCACGACGTTCATCGCGCCGACGCAATTGCTGGCCGTCGGCACACCAACGTTGGCACAGGTAGGTGCGGCCGTGCCGGTTACGGTTGTCAATCCTGATCCGGGCGGCTCGACTTCGGCACCTTTCAACGTGCAAGTAGTCGGGCCAAATTCGAACATCACCGTCACGATCACCCCGAAAACCGCGACGCTCGGAGCCGGAAACGTGCAACAGTTCCAGGCGACGGTGACAGGCACAGCCGATCTCGGCATCAACTGGTCGGTGAACGGGGTGAGTTCCGGAAGCACTACGCTGGGCATCGTGGATGGGGACGGCAACTACACCGCTCCGAACAATATCGTGGGGCTCGGCAGCGTCACCGTCACCGCAGCCAGCGAAGCGAATCCGGCGAAATCGGACAGCGCTGTGGTAACGCTGACCAATCCCGTGCCAACGCTCACCTCGATCACTCCGGGGACTCTAGGAATCGGCGCGTTCCAGATCACGCTCTACGGAACCGGCTTTGTGGCTACCTCCAACGTGACCTTTGGCGGACAGCCCATGCAAGTGACCTATGTAACGTCAACCATGATCACCGCCATCGGCAACGCCTCCAATTCGCAGCTGGGCGCGGTCGCGGTTAAGGTCAGCAACCCCGCGCCTGGGGGCGGAAGCTCCAACAGTCTGAATGTCACGGTGACGGCGAACGGCTCGCCGGTGAATAACGCAGCCGCAGTACGTTTCCTCGAGCAGGCTTCCTTCGGGCCGGACATGGAAACCCTCAATCAGGTGGCGGAAACCGGCTTTGACACCTACCTGCAGAATCAATTCGCTTCGACGGTCACGCCCTATCCGGACCCGCGACCGAATGACGGCGTCAACAACGTGCAGCAGTCGTTCTTCCTCAACGCGATTGCCGGCGGCGATCAGTTGCGCCTGCGCAACGCGCTGGCTCTGAACGAACTCTGGGTGGTGAGCGCGAACACCATCAGCGACCCCCTTGGCTACACCAATTACCTGCGTACCCTGGACAAGGACGCTCTCGGAAATTATCTGGACGTAATGACGGATGTGACCTTGACCCCCGCGATGGGCAATTTCCTGAATATGGTCAACAACGACGCGCCGCCTCCAGGCGAGCACGCCAACGAAAACTATGCTCGCGAAATCATGCAGTTGTTCTGCCTCGGCCTGAACCAGTTGAAGCCCGACGGCACGCCGATGTTGGATGCCAGCGGAAATCCGATCCCGACCTATACGCAAAACGACGTGATGGACCTTGGCCGCGCGTTCACCGGTTGGACCTTTCCGCCGACTCCGGGCAAGCCCTCGCAGAACCACAACCCGGAATATTACGGCGGTCCCATGGTGCCGGTGGAAGGTCTGCACGATACTGGAACGAAAACCATTCTCGGCCAGACCATTCCGGCCGGTCAGACCGCGGAGGCGGATTTGGCCGCGGCGCTCGGAATCATCTTCAATCATCCGAACGTGGGGCCTTTCGTCGCCACCCAGATGATCGAGCACCTGGTAACCAGTAATCCGAGTCCCGCCTATGTGCAGCGCGTGGCCACCGCCTTCAACACCGGCAGATTCAACAGCTACGGCTCCGGAAAACGCGGAGACATGCAGGCCATGGTTGCCGCCATCCTGCTGGATCCGGAAGCGCGCCAGGGCGACAACCCTGCCACAGCTTCGGCTACCGACGGGAAACTGCGCGAACCGGTGGTGATGATCGCCAGCATCGCGCGAGCCTTTCATGCCAAAACGGACGCCGGAGGCTTGCCCGAGTCGGGCGACAGCATGTCCCAGGACGTTTTTTATCCGGCCACGGTGTTCAACTTCTTCCCGCCGGTTAGCCCCATCGCCGGCACTACGCTGAACGGACCGGAGTTTGCCATCTTCGACACCAATACCAGTTTGGAGCGCGTGAACTTCATCAACGACGCGGTGTACGGCGCCCTTGGCGCGAATACGACGCTGGATTTCAGCCCGGTCATCAATGCCGGCACCACCGATCAGATGGTGGCGTGGCTGGACACGCTGTTCCTGCATGGCACCACACCCGCCCAGATGAAACAAATTATTCTCACCGCCGTCGCCGCCGTTGATCCCAATGACACGACGGGCCAAGCCAAGGCAGCGACTTATCTTTACCTTTCGTCGTCCATGTATCAGGTGCAGCACTAAGGAACAGGAGCGCGCAATGACACGACACACACGGAGAGATCTACTGCGCTTGGCGTGCTGCTCGGCGGCGGGCGCCAGCCTGGTGGGCGGGCTGAGCAAGCTCGGACTGGTAAGCGCACTGGCTCAAGGCACAACGGATTACAAAGCGCTGGTCTGTATTTTCATGTTTGGCGGCAATGACAGCAACAACATGCTGGTGCCTACCGACTCGCGCTACGCGCAGTATTTGCAAGCACGCAGCGTGTTGGCGCTGCCACAGACCCAGTTGCTGCCGCTACAGACGGGCGGGCAATCTACCTACGGCCTGCACCCGAACATGCCGGACATGCAGGGGTATTTCAACAACGACAAGACACTGGCGATTCTCGCGAACGTGGGAACGCTGGTGCAGCCCACCACGCAAGCAACCTACCAGGCGTTCAAGAACTTGCCCGAAAATCTTTACTCGCACTCCGACCAGCAGGACCAGTGGCAGAGCGCGCAACTCGCCGGAACGCCGGTCTCGGGATGGGCCGGCAAAATCGCCGACAACGTGCAGACCTTCAACGCCGGCGCGCAGTTTCCTCCCATCCTCTCGATTTCCGGCAATCCGGTCTTCTGCACCGGTATCACGTCGCGACCCTTCGCGATGAACCCCGGCCAAGCGCCCGGCCTGCAGGGATTTGATACTTCCGCTGCATCCCAGGCGCGGTACGCCGCGACGCAGCAATTGCTGACCTTCGATAGCGGGCTGTCGATGGTGCAGGCAGCGAACGCCGTGACGGGCCAAGCGGTGAAGTTCGCGCAGGTCCTCTCGAGTGCATTGCAGAGCATTACGCCGCTACAAACCAAATTTCCGACCAACTATTTGGGACAACAGTTGCAGCAGGTCGCGCAAGTGATTGCCGCGCGCAGCGCACTCGGTGTGCAGCGGCAGATCTTTTTCGTGTCCTACGGCGGATTCGACACGCACGCGGACCAACTGCCGCAGCAGGTGCAGTTGCTCACCTATGTCAACCAGAGTATGGCGGCGTTTTACCAAGCCACGCAGGAGCTCGGCGTGACCAACCAGGTCACCACGTTTACGCTTTCCGAGTTCAGCCGGACGCTGGAACCCGGCTCGAATGGCGGCTCCGACCACGCGTGGGGCAGCCACCAGTTGATCCTGGGCGGCGCCGTGAAGGGTAACGCGGTTTACGGGACGTTTCCAACCCTGGTGCTGGGTGGGCCGGACGACGCCGACCAGAATGGCCGGTGGATCCCGACGACGGCCCTGGATCAGTACGCGGCCACGCTGGCCACCTGGTTTGGCGTCAGCGCGGCGAACCTGCCGGCCATCTTCCCAAACCTGGCCAACTTCCAGACCAGCAACCTCGGCTTCATGGGCTAGCAAGCGCAGCGCGCTAGGGAGCCAGGAACGAATTCTTTCGATTGATGTCATAACAAGGTCGGCCTCACAACAAGTCCTGTAGCCTGTTCCGTGCTCACTCTACAGCGCCCGGAGCGGAGCTTGGACCTGCGAAGGCTTAAGACGCCGAATTCGATTCGTCAGCAGTTAAGACCGGAGTGAAGAGTCCGTATCGCGACTTCCCTTTCCCGATTGGCCCGCATAATCAAGCGAGTGGGCTCACCTCCATTCCCTGCGGTCGGGTGTAAGATGCCCTGTGGCAACGAGTATATGAAACAGCGCATTCTGCTCCTGTTGCTCATCATTCCTTTTTTGCGGCACTCTCACCCCCGACACTGCCGACCTTGCGGCCCGCGCAATCGGCGGAATCTTATGCGGTCTATTCAGTTCTCATCCCACAGATAGCAGATGTCGCGCCACAGAAATTCCTCATAGCTGCCGACACGATGTTGTACGCCGACACAAAGTCCCAGTTCCCCGTCGAACCACAGAACATCGTGACTAGAGAGGAGTTCGATAGAGAACTTCGGCTCTCGAGAGGAACGCCCGCGTGGCAGAAAATATGGAAGAGTCAGCCTTGCATATTGGTACCCGAAGCGGAGCGTGAACCGTACCTGTCGGCCATGGTCGATTACCGACGGCAGAATGAAGCATCGGTACGGCTCGAACGCAAGCTTGACCTGCCAAAACCGTACGAGCTAGTGGAGGTACGCGACTTGGTTGGAGAGAAGAGGAGCAGTAGGTGGACGTTCGCAGGGAAAAACGGTGCCTACGGCGTGTACGAACTATCTGCCGTGGGTTTCAGTTCTGATACGAACCTTGCAATCATTTACGTCGGGTACGATTGTCCATGGTGTGGTCGCTGGGCGCTGCACATCCTCAAAAAGGTCAATGGAAAATGGAAGCAAGTCGCCGCGAGATGCGATGTGATGTCATGATGGAGACTCGCGCCTGGCAAGGCGCGTTAGCGCCAAGGTTCCGTGGTGCCTGCTGGCCATTGTGGCGGGTCGTTTCGTCGCCATTTCGTAGGAAAGGAACTCAGAGGGTCAGAATCCCATTGGGGTTTATCGGAAGAAGTCTTCGTCGCCGCAGGCCAGCCTACTCGCGTTCCCCAAAGGTGTAAATCAAGCTGATCGATGACCGGATATTGCTCTGGCTTTGCACCGTCACGTTGGAATTGAAGAAAGCGGTCCGCAGGTAGTCCGCGCCCACGCGCACAGAAAACGAGCGAGTCAGCCGGTATTGAAACCCTCCGCCGCCCGCCCAGGCAAATTCGTTTGCGTAACCCAGCACCATCTGCCCGCTGCTCTCGAAGTTGACGCCGGTCTGCCGCGCCGCACCGGCCAGCAGTTCCGTGTACACGTGCATTTTTCGTGTGCGCACCGGGTAGAACACTGGTCCGGCCATGTAGGTCAATAGGTCAGCGTTGTGGCCGGTACTAAAAGCATCGAACGAACGGGAATAGCCGACGTCCAACTTCACCCCAAAGTGCCGCTGCAGGTCGGCATTCAACACCGCCTGCACGCCATTCAGCGCGAGCTGGCCCTCCGAGGGAACGTTTCCCTGCGTGTAAGAGAACCCGACGCCGCCTTCCATCACCGGAGCGATCCCGGCGGTAACCGGTCCCTCCTGGCTGTGCGCCGGGGACGCGAACCATAGCAACAGCAGCGATACTTTCATGATCGTTTTCATAGCCTGATTCGAGGTGGCTACCGCCCCCTTTGCCTCCTCTGCAGACACCACGGCCGCTCTGGCTGTCTGCTGCTCTCTGCCCGGACAAGTGAAAAGGTGGGTTGGGATCTAAATTATAGGAAGGTTGAAGACGCGGATTCAACGAAAGAGAAGTACAGGGCCAATTTTTAAGACTCGTATAATGTGTCGATTACCGGGTAACGTGACCTGCCCTTCCGGACGGACCGCTGCGATTTCGTTGATTTCGCCTCGTTTCTCACCATTTCCTAATTACGGATCGTCCTTGAGCTCGTAAGTGCCGCCAGTTCAGCGTGTTAGGGTTAACCAGAGAAACTTGGAAGTTCGATTACGGCCATGGTACGACGCAGGCTCTGCACTTTAACGCAGCAAATCTAAAGCTGTTCACGCCACGCAAGAGTCCCTCCGTCAACCATTGCTGACAACTCTAACGGTTGCCAATTGCACAGCAGCGCTTGCACGCTTTCTTGACGGCGGCCCTTTGCTTCGTTAGCGTCAGAGAGGACGAATGGGCTTCGGACCTTCGTACGCGTGCAGCAGCGTCCGCCCGCACAAACGGACGCACCCTGGCACGCACGACTCCACGGCCGGGAGAACCTAGTGTCGAACGCCATCATCACCCTGACGACCGACTACGGCACCGACGACCATCTGGTCGGCACCCTCAAGGGCGTTATCCTCAAGATCAATCCGGACGTCACCATCGTGGACATCACCCACCACGTAGCACCTTTCGACTTGCTCGATGGCGCTCTCACCATCGGCGCGGCGTACTCCTACTTCCCGCCGAAAACGATTCACGTAGTGATCGTGGACCCCGGCGTAGGCACGGAACGCCGCCCTCTTCTTGTCAGCGGGCAGAGTCAGTATTTCATCGCTCCGGACAATGGCGTCCTTTCTCTCGTTTACGAACGTGAGCACAACACCGTCGTGCGTCACGCCAACGCCGAGCACTACTACCTTCAGCCTCTCAGCAAGACTTTCCACGGACGCGACGTTTTCGCGCCGGTTGCCGCCTGGCTCTCCAAAGGCTATCAGACCGCGAGCATGGGCGAAGAAATCGGCGATTACAAGCGCTTCGCCCTGCCGCGCCCCAAGCCCTGGGACGGTGGGCTGCGCGGCGTGGTCATGCGCGTCGACTCCTTCGGCAATCTCATTACCAACTTCCGCGAGCAGGACTTGGCCGGCGCTACGCAGGACGGCGGCGTAATCCGCATGCAAGTTGGAACTCACGAAGTCACAAACCTCGTGGACACCTTCGCCAACGGCAAGACCGGTGTGCCTATCGCCTATCTGGGATCAAGCGGTTATCTGGAAATTGCTCTCAACAAGGGCAACGCCTCGAAGACCTTGAGCGTCGGCCGCGGCGCTGTCGTGTTTCTCGCTACCAAATAATTCTGCCACTTCTCTATCAACGACTACCCACTCGCCGCTTATCGCGTGAGTTCGAGCGTCGCCATTTGTGATCGCGTGCGCGGATCCAACCAGTCTCGCCAAACAAGCCACGCCGCAGTTCGCGGGCTGGCCGGGCTGGAGCCTGGCGTCTACAAAGCGGGGGCGGGGGTTGGGACGGGTTGTTTGCGCTTGTGCCAGTAACCCAGGGCGGCGAACAGAAGGACGGCAGGCACGCCGGTCAACCCGCACGCGATAAAGAAAATGCCGTAGCCGTGGAGGAGGCCGTGCGTCGCGCTCAACCTTTCGACCGCAGCGCCGGAAAACCCCTTCAAGATTTTTCCCAGCCAAGCATAGGTGGAGCTCAAGAGCGCATACTGGGTGGCGGTGTATCCCAGACTGGTGAGGCTCGACATGTACGCAATAAGCGCAACGCCTGCAAAGCTGAAACTGAAGTTGTCACCGGCCATGACCGCGGCGAAGAGAGGAATGCGCGTGCCCGCGAACGCGAGAGCCGCAAACGAGGCAGTGGCGGCGGCCTGCATAATGCCTCCGATGATGAGCGCGCGCATGTAGCCGAGCTTCAACGAGCAGAAGCCGCCCGCGCCGATGCCTGCAAACGTGGCGATGATCCCGATGGAGCCGCGCACCGCGCCGACCGTTTGCTTCGTGAGGCCGAGGTCGTGGTAGTAGGGATTGGCCATCGGACCCATGAGGAAGTCCGGCAACCGGTAAAGGCTGATCGCCGCTAACATCACCAGCGCGAGCCAGCCATGTGCGCGGAAGAAAGCGGTGAACGGTCCCACAACCGCGTCGAAGAAACCGCGTGGTGTCCAAAGCGGCGCTTCGCGCTTTTCATCCTTCGCCGCATCGGCGCGCTGCGGTTCTTTGGCGAACCAGGTCGCGATGATTCCAATGGCCATAGCTGCGCCATAAATACCGTAGGACATGCGCCAGCCGACGCTTGCGGCCACGAGGAGGATGACAGTATCCGTAGCGAGGAGCGCCAGGCGGTAGCTGAACTGATACGCTGACGCGAGGAGGCCTTGTTCAGCTCCGTCGTCCGCGGATTCGATGCGCCAGGCATCCACCACAATGTCTTGTGTCGAGGAGGCGAAGGCGACAACGAGCGCAAGAGCGCCAAGCCGGCCGAGCCCGGCTTTCGTGCCAGTTCCCCCCAT
>Ga0335077_10002211_pt1 | contig 23227 bp, 14 predicted proteins | sample Lox_Sample_31_FD_207151 | JGI IMG/M metagenome (GOLD analysis project Ga0335077, IMG submission 207151) | Soil microbial communities from Loxahatchee National Wildlife Refuge, Florida, United States - Lox_Sample_3.1 | ecosystem: Environmental > Terrestrial > Soil > Wetlands | place: USA...
ATAATTTCAAATCCGACCTCACGGGTTGGAAACACATGCCCCGCGCTTTTGCCGGAGCCAAGGACAAGGGACTGATCATCTGTACGTGGCCCAAAGGCGGACGCCCCGCAAACGTGATGATGTACGCCGACGAGGTTTGGACCGGCATAGAATATCAGGTGGCGTCCCACATGATTTACGAAGGGCTGCTCGAAGAAGGGCTGTGCATTGCCAAGGGAGCGCGCGACCGTTACGACGGCGTGCCCCGTGCTCCCATACAGCGCAATCCCTGGAGCGAAATCGAATGCGGCGGCCATTACGCCCGCGCCATGTCTTCCTGGTCACTGCTCCTGGCCCTTTCCGGGTATTATTACGACGGCCCGGAATGCGCGCTCCATTTTTCACCTCGATATTATCCGAATGATTTCAAGTCGTTCTTCTGCGCGTCGGAAGGTTGGGGCAGCTTTGCGCAATTGTTAGAAGGCAACGCACAGCGGGTTCGGATCACTGTAAACCGGGGGAGGGTGCGCGTGAAAACCCTTCGCTTGGCAACAGAAAAGGACTTCAAACCCATGACGATTGCTGTGTCGGTCAATGGCAGAAAAGAACCGGCTGCGCTCGAGTTCGGCGACGGAACGGTGAATATTTCCTTTCAAGAATCGGTCGTTCTTAAGGCACGTGAAGAATTACAGATTATCGTCTCTTGAGACCACTGCCAAGGCGTTTGATTAAGCGTAAGAAAGACATGCAAACCACCAACGCGCAACCCGGACCGCTGGCCGGCCTGAGGGTGCGATGGCGACCGAAAAGGACTTCCACCACGGGGCCACCCCGCTCTGCCTGGTCGAGCAGATTTCAAGATCCTTGCCATGGTCCCGTGCCTGCCGCTGGCGTGTTAGCCTCGTGCAAGCCGTTTGTATTCTCAGAGGATTCAAGCGGTTGTGTGAAATTGTATACGCGAAAGCAGATTTGCCCATGAATACAACGCTGGTTCACAACCTCCGTCGCAAATTTCGGCGATGCTGTGCTTTCAAAACCTGCGCCCTGAGTGGATCCCTGGTTTGGCTCTTAAGCACAAACCTGTTGCCTGGGGACCAACTGTTATTTCACAACGTCCGATTGGATGATAAGGGAAAGCTTCTGAGTTGGGTTGATTCCGATGCGCCCTATGATCAAGTCCTGCGGCGGGATTGGGCCATGCTCGAAAGCATTCCGGTCCAGCCTGATGGCTATCGGACTTATTTTACTTATCCGGAATTCAACGGCCCCAATGACCCCGCAAAGCCGCTCTTTGAGGGCCGCCCGTGGGCGCATAATCCTGCGGGGTTGTCCGCCATGCTTGCCGACTCGGCCATCCTCTACTATGCCTATAGCGGAGACGCGGTGGCGATGGATCGGGTCCGGGAGATGCTGGACCACATCCTGGTGTACGGCACCACCAGCGCAACTGACTCCTGGGCCCAGGTCCCCTATGCCAGCTCCGATGCAGGCAATCCCGTATATCGCGGCGGCACGGACACGATTTATTGCGACGGTCACAAACCCTGCGGTCGCGGCGATGGGGTGGGATATTTGGAGCCGGACAAGATTGGCGAATTGGGATGCGCCTACCTCCAATATTACGAATTCTCGCTGGACAAGAAATATCTCCAGGCAGCCGTTCACTGTGCGGATGCTTTAGCGGCGCATGTCCGACCAGGAGACGAATCCCGCTCACCCTGGCCGTTTCGCGTTGACGCCCGGACGGGCACACACGTTCGCGAGCAATACACCGCCAACGCGATTGGGCCCATTCGCCTTTTTGACGGACTTATCCATCTTCGGCAGGGCAATAAGAAAGCCTATGCCCGGGCCAGAAAGATGGCCTGGCGGTGGCTGCTGAAGTACCCCGTAGAAAACCAGATTTGGACGCAGTACTTCGAAGACGTGCAGATCTACACCAATTATCGCATCAACCGGAATCAATACTCGGCGTTGGAAACCGTTCGCTACTTGCTCCAGCACCCGAAGATGGACCCACAGGCGCTCACGCACGCAAAGCGGATTCTTGACTGGGTCACCGGGTTTTTCGCCAGGGACTCGATAACCATAGCGCGACTTCATGAAAAGGGGTTGCAATGGGGCGCGGAAGTGCTTTCCGAACAGGTCAACGACATGGACAAAATGGCCAGTCATACGGCGCGCTACGCTTCGATCCGCGCTCTTTGGTATGAAGTTACCGGCGATCTGGATTCAAAAGAACGCGCGTTTCGTTCTTTTAACTGGGCAACCTACGCGTCGCGTGATGACGGGCTGGTAATGGGAGGCGGCTCGGATCCAGCCACCAGTTGCTGGTTTTCAGATGGTTATGGCGATTATCTGCGCCACTTTCAGCGGGGCCTGGCCTCCGTACCCGAATGGGCGCCGGCGAAGGAGCCGCATCTGCTGGGGTCAACGTCAGTCGTGCGCTCCGTCCATTATGCGAGCAACCGGATTGATTACCTGACGTTCGATGACAAGTCGCGCGAGGTACTGAAATTGAGCGAGGCGCCGTTGGTCGTTCAGGCTGGTCACAAGCTATTACGTCGGTTCAACAGCCTCCGGGGATCCGCCGAAGGATATACCTCGGAGCCGAGCGCCGGTGGCGGATTTGAGGTTCGTATCCAGCACGAGCATTCGGGAGACATCCGGGTTCAGTTTGGAACAGAGCACTCAGCGGTGCCGCCACCGTAATGCAGGTTTTAACCTGGTGTATCACGGGCATCCCGATTTTGAAACATCGTCGCAAAACCTCAATATAAATGCGTGATCCCTCAATGACAGCCACCTTCTTTTGTGGCAGAAAAGACTTCAAATACCGTTACAATCCGCATCCATGAAATTCGCGCTGCATCTGTTATTGGCCTCTTTCTCACTGATTGTTGTCGGGCCGGCGCTTCGCGCTGCAGACCCGATCGCGGGTCTGGCTGTGGGCATTCCCGAAAATCTCTACCGCATCTCGAAAGCCCCGTCGCGATCTCTTAGCCCTGAAAATTTTACCGGCGAAAAGGGCAAAGGCGGCATGGCCACCCAGGGTACCGGGCAACAAGCCGCCAGAGAACTGGGCCAGGGTTGGAAGGTCTCGCCGTCGGTTGTCATCAAGGCGGGAACGACCTTCACGCTCGGCGACATCCAGGGGCCGGGTGGCATCACTCACATTTGGATGACGCCTACGGGCAACTGGCGTCATTCCATCCTCCGCTTTTACTGGGACGGCGAAACCAACGCGTCAGTCGCGTCGCCGGTGGGCGACTTCTTTGCCTGTGGTTGGGGCAAATACTGTCAAATCAACTCGCTGACGGTTTGCGTGAATCCCGGCAGCGCGTTCAACTGTTACTGGCCCATGCCGTTCCGCAAACGGGCGCGGATCACGATGGAGAACATCGGCGACCAGGACATGGTGCTTTACTACCAGATAGACTACACGCCGGCAAAGGTGCCCAAAGACGCCGGCTATTTCCACGCGCAGTTTCGCTCTGAAACTCCGCTCAGGACCAAAGGCCTTTACACTATCCTCGACGGTGTCCAAGGCGCTGGACAATACGTGGGCACTTACCTGGCGGTCAAGGTACACAGCTCAGGCTGGTGGGGCGAAGGCGAGATCAAGTTTTACCTTGATGGCGACACGAAGTTTCCAACCATCTGCGGCACCGGCACGGAAGACTATTTTTGCGGTTCCTACGACTTCGAGAACCAGGAGACTCACAAATACGTGACCTTTTCCACGCCTTACACGGGTTTGGCCCAGGTGATTCCGCCGGATGAAATCTACCAGCCGGAGCAGTGCTTCGGACTTTACCGCTGGCACATCACCGACCCGATTCGTTTTGAGAAAAATCTCAAGGTAACGATCCAGGCGCTCGGGTGGAAATCAGGGGTGGGTTATGAGCGCTTGGATCCCGACATCGCGTCAGTGGCTTATTGGTATCAAAAATAGCCGCAAAAGAAGTTCTTCATTTTACACCGCCTATGAAACTCAGGCATACCTACCTCGTATCCAGCGGCGATTTGCGTCTCTCGGCCAACCAACAATGCTGGGCTGAACAGGCGAAAATGGAAGCTGCACTTTGCCGCGCGTTGAAGGCTGAAGGCTGGAAGGTCGTTCGCGCCCATCCCTACGATAAGGAAAAGCAACACGGGTTTATTGATTCCCAGAAGATGGGGATTGAGGTCTTTCGCCGTATGGATCCGAACGCTCCCGTGATTGTGGCAGAATCGGTGTGGCAATACAGCCACCACGTCCTGGCAGGCCTCTGGACTCATCGCGGCCCGGTTCTGACCGTGGCCAACTGGAGCGGCACCTGGCCGGGCCTGGTCGGCATGCTCAATCTCAACGGGTCGCTCACCAAAGCCGGCATCCGCTACAGCGCCCTCTGGAGCGAGAACTTCACCGATGCGTTCTTTCGAAATGGCCTCCGGCAATGGCTCGCCGAAGGCGTCGTCACGCACGACCAAAGCCACGTCCGGGATGTGCGCCTGTTCAAATTGCCGGCGGCGGAAGACCGTCTCGGCAAACGCGTCGCCTGCCAATTCCGGCAACACAAATGGATCCTGGGCGCCTTCGACGAAGGCTGCATGGGAATGTTCAATGCCATCATCCCTGACGATCTGCTCCACTCAACCGGGGTGTTCAAAGAGCGGCTCAGCCAATCCACTCTCTATGCCGCTATGCAGCAGGGGAGCGACAAAGAAGCCACGGGAGTTCTCGATTGGTTGTTGAAGCGAGGCATGAAGTTTAAATGGGGCACCTGCGAGGAAACGGAGCTGACGCCGGCCCAGACCCTCCAGCAATGCAAAATGTATATCGCCGCCGTCCGCCTCGCCGCGGAATTCGGGTGCAGCGCCATTGGCATTCAGTACCAACAAGGGCTTAAAGACCTGACACCGGCCAGCGACCTTGCCGAAGGGTTGCTCAATAACGTGGATCGCCCGCCAGTGAAATGTCCCAAGTCCGGTCACATTTTGTTCCCGGGCGAGGCGTTGCCGCACTTTAACGAAGTGGACGAATGCGCCGGGCTGGACGGCCTCGTGACCTACCAACTCTGGCGCGAGCTTGGGTTTGCTCCTGAAAACACGCTGCACGACCTGCGTTGGGGCCAGCATTACAAAGCCGATGGCGTTGACGCCTATGTGTGGGTTCTGCTGATTTCGGGTGCGGTTCCGCCCGCGCACTTGATTGGTGGATTTAGAGGCGCCACCAGCGAACGCCAGCCGCCAATGTACTTCCGCCTCGGTGGCGGCACCATCAAAGGCGTTTCCAAGCCGGGCCACGTTGTCTGGAGCCGCATTTTCATCATGGACGGCAAACTCCATTGCGACCTCGGCGTGGCGGAAGTGGTCAAGCTGCCCGAGAAGGAAACGAAGCGCCGCTGGCGCGAAACGACGCCGCAGTGGCCCATCATGCATGCTGTCTTCGAAGGGGTGAGCCGTGACCAGATGATGGCGCGCCACAAAGCGAATCACATCCAAGTGGTTTACGCCCCCAACAAGCAACAGGCGCATCGAGCCTGCCGGATCAAGGCCGCCATGCTGGCCGCACTCGGCATTGAAACCCACTTTTGCGGGAATGTGGAACTGGTTTGATGCAACAAAAGGCGTTTGGCACAGGGACCAACTGCGCCGGGAAGAATCAGTTTCTTCGGTTTTGTGCCCGCGGTAAGATTTCGGAGAAGTGCGTTCCAAACGTAGAACTTTTGTGCCATGGAAATGAACCGGCGCCGATTCCTGAAATTGGCCGCGGCTTCACTACCGCTGCTTGGTGAATGGCGTTTTCTGGCGGTAGAGCCGGACGCACCTTGGAAACTGGATGTTTCCCGGAATATGATTCCCGCGCCCGACGATCCGGCGGACTGGCCGGCATATCGGGTTGCGCTGGCCAACTGGCGCCGGGAAACCCTGACCCGTTTGCAATACGACGGCAGCCTCTACCGCCGTCCGGGATTCGCGTGGTCCAGCTCCAATTACGCCTGTTGTTTTCTCATGATGTGCGATGAAACGTTCTACGACCGGCACGCTGGTCGCTACACGGTGGACGCTTTCCTGCGGCACGGGGAAATTGAATTCGGCGGCTACGACAGCGTCGTGCTATGGCATGCCTATCCGCGCATCGGGGTGGATCAACGGAACCAATTCGATTTTTACCGCGACATGCCCGGTGGCCTCAAGGGCATTCGCACCGCTGTGCGCCGGTTCCATCAGCGCCAAGTCCGGGTCTATATTGATTACAATCCGTGGGATACCGGCACACGCCGGGAGAAGAATTCCGATCTGGAGAGCCTGGCTGCCATCGTGCGCGCCATCGAAGCCGATGGGGTCTTTCTCGACACCCTGAGCAAAGGCGGTGCAGGGTTCCGCTCCCGGCTGGAGGCGGCACGGCGCGGAGTGATCCTCGAGAGTGAGGATGCCTTGCCGCTGGCTAACCTCCATGATCACCTCGCTTCGTGGGCGCAAGGGTTCGAAGACAGCTACGTTCCCGGCGTGCTCAAACACAAATGGCTCGAACCGCACCATATGCAGCACCAGATCCGCCGCTGGGCCCGTGACCACACCGGCGAATTGCATTCCGCCTGGATGAACGGGAGCGGAATGATGATTTGGGAAAATGTCTTCGGTTCGTGGGTGCCCTGGAACCCGCGGGACCGCTCCATTTTGCGGGCCATGCTGCCAGTCCAGCGGCGCTTCACCCGCCTGTTCAACGACGGCCTTTGGGCGCCACTGGTTCCCGTGGAGCAACCCGATGTTTTCGCTTCTTTGTGGGAAGGCCAGGGCCTGCGGTTGTGGACCGTTATAAATCGCGCCGAAACCCGCCGGGACGGAACATTCCTGCGGGTCCCTTCAGTTGCGAATCACCGCTATTTCGACCTCGTGCGCGGCATCGAAATCCCGACAACGTCCGATGAGCAAACGGTTTCCCTGTCCGGCTCCATCCTTCCCCGAGGCATCGCGTGCTTCGTCTCTGGAACCGAAGCCGGTCTGGGATTGGACTTTGACGAGTTCCTGCCCCAACAGGCGCACTTCGACGCGCGAAAGGATTTCAACACGATTTCGCCGCCGGTTGAAATGCAGAGCTTCCCGGTCCCGCGAACGACACATCGGCGCGTCCCGGCCGGAATGGTGGAGGTTCCTCCCGCCACGCTCGAGTTGAACATTGACATGCGCGTGCGCGAGTGCGGATTTTATGAATCCACCCCTTCGCCTCAAGATAACCTGGGAGATTCCTATAACTTCCGCGTACATCACTTCCGCCATCAGGCAGTCTTCAAACGGTTCGCGATTGACGAGTGCCTGGTGTCCAACTCGGACTTCGCTTCCTTCCTGAGTTTGAGCGGCTACGAACCTCACCATCGGGAAAACTATCTGAAACACTGGCCCAACGGGCGCCCTCCAGCCGGCAAGGAACAGCATCCAGTTGTCTATGTTGATCTGGATGACGCCCGCGCCTACGCGGCCTGGGCCGGTAAAAGACTTCCGACCGAGGACGAGTGGCAATACGCAGCCCAGGGACTTGACGGCAGAAAATATCCATGGGGCAATCTCATGGAGCCTGGGCGCTGCAACGGCGGTCAGACTGGAAAAACCACCCCGGTCAAAGCCTTTCCTCAAGGACAATCTCCCTTTGGCTGCTACGACATGTGCGGCAACGTCTGGGAGTGGACTGAGAGTGAGCGCACTGACGGCCACACGCGGTTTTGTATCATCCGCGGTGGGGCATTTTTCAAGGCGCGAGGCTCAGGCTGGTATGCCGATGGCGGGCCGCGGCCGGTGGATTTCGCCGCCAAATTCCTGCTCATGTGGCCCGGACTTGACCGCTGCGGCACAATTGGTTTCCGGTGCGCCTTGGACCGAGCGGCCTAAAGTCCGTAAGGTTGCGCTTGAAGCCGGAGCACAAACCGTCAAGCACACGCACTCCGCCAGCGCCCCGAAAATACTCGATGACGTGGCCATCGATAAAAGGTGCCGCCGGCGGCCAATACTTTCATTCAAATTTTCTCCACGAGCTTGTTCATCTGATCTTCTTGCTGCTCAATGGACTCGACCAACTTGCACTGGGTTCGGCAGCGGTCAAGATTGTGGTTCTCGCGGTGCACCTTAAAATACGTGTCGCCCGCCAGAAAATCCGTGAGAAAACGCAGGCCGATTTCAAAAGTGATCAGCTTGCCCGAAGATACCAGCAGTCGTTTCTCCATTGGCGTCAAAAAACCGACCGTTGACGCGAGATAACCGCGCACCAGCGCCTCAAACATGGGAAACTGCATCGTGACCTTGGATACATCGCGTTCGTCCTCTTTCGCCGGGCTGGTGGTCGTACGCACCATGTCGCCGAAATCATACAGCGCCAGCCCCGGCATGACCGTGTCGAGGTCAATGACGCAAATCCCCTCGCCGGTCGTGTCGTCGAGCATGACGTTGTTGAATTTAGTGTCGTTGTGTGTCACACGTTCCGGCAGTCGGGCATCGAGCAGCACAGTCGTCATGGCCTTGCGCCGCAAGAAGAATTCAATCTCCGGTTTCGCAAGTTTCGCGCGATTTACAGCATCGGCGTCAATGGCCTTTTCCATCGCGGCAAAGCGTTTCGGCGTATGGTGAAAATCGGGAATCGTGTCGTGAAGCCGGGGCGCGGGCAAATCCGTTAGCAGCCTTTGAAAACGGCCAAACGCCTTCGCCGCCGCAAACACTTGCGCGGGCGATTCGACGGCGTCGTAAGTACGTGCCTTTTCGATGAAAATATACGCGCGCCAGTAATTTCCGTGTTCGTCACGATGACAGGGTCCGCCGTCACGCGAGGGAATCAACGTGAGGGTGCGGCGACTGTAGTCGCGTTCACCGTTGAGCTTGCCGCCGAGATGCGCCGTGACCCGTTGAATGTTTTCCATCAAGGCGACGGGATTTTTGAAAACGTTGTGATTGATACGTTGCAGAATGTAGCGCACTAGCGCGCCACCCTGGTCAAAACTGACGCAGTAGGTGTCATTGATGTGGCCGCTGCCGTAAGGCCCGGCGGCAACGAATTCGCCATAGATCTGGAATTGCCGCGCAATGGCGCGGATGTCGGAGCGCGAGTTCACAGCCAGAGATTCGGAGGATAGTCGCCGCGTGCCAGGCAAACGCGGACGCCGGCCATAACGTGCGACCGGTCCTCACGATAGGTCACACCAAACCAAGAATCAGATGTGTGCAGCACTTTGCATTTTTCCTGGCCGGTGCTGACCAGGGCGTTCACAGCCGTTGGAATGTAAAACTCGGCCTTTTCGTTCTGTCCATGTCTTTGAAGAAACTCACAGAACATCCTTTGCAAGTGCCCGAAGAGAGTCGGAGTGAAACCCCACATATTCATCGAAACGGTTTCGTCGCCATTGAGCCGATGAACAAGCCCGGCATCATCGGTGTATTTCGCGGCGGTGCCGTCTTTTTCAATCCTGGTGAGTTCGGCCACAGTTTGCAGGTAACTGCCGTCCGACACTCGGCACACGCCGCGCGCGACACTGCCGAATTCGGAAAGTGTATTGCGTAGAACGAATCCCACCATCGCATAGTCCCGGCTGCCGGACTGCAAATGTGCCCCCAGCACGCGGAAGGAATTTTCACCGTAAAAATCGTCCGCGTTGATCGCGGCAAAAGGTTCGTGGATCACGTCTGCGGCCATGAGAATTGCGTGGCTGGTGCCCCACGGTTTTTTGCGATTGGCTGGAACGGAAAAACCTGACAGCCGCTGGTCAAGTTCCTGAAACACATATTGGACTGGAAGCTGCTTCTCGAATCGCGCACCAATGATTTCCCTGAACTGCCGTTCCATGTCACGGCGAATCACAAAAACCAATTTGCCGAAACCGGCGCGCAATGCATCGAAAATTGAATAATCAATAATCGTTTCGCCGCTCGGTCCCACCGGGTCCATCTGTTTCAATCCGCCGTAACGGCTGCCCATCCCGGCGGCTAAAATCATCAAAGTTGGTTTCATCGAATCCGCCTCAATTTTCTGCCAGTCAAGGTTGTGGTCAGAGAGTCAGCAGTAGTAATCTCCCAGATCCAATTTCGATGCAGCCGCCTCATTGAGGTGAACTGTCGCCTTTGAATGCTGCCGCAAAGCTGCGGTTGGATACTTGGCCGTGACCGGACCTTCCATCGCTTGGGCGAGCGCGCAGGCTTTCCTTTTTCTTCAAACGCCAGCAGCAGGCAATGCCGTGACCCCAAACTGTGGCCGCGCAATGCTGCCGATCGAAAACCGGGACCAAGCGGCGCGGGAACTGCAAGGGTAAGTATTCTGTCCATTTATACACGCAAAAAAATCCTGCGCCAATACAACCACCATAGCATCAGCCACTCGACCAGCATAACACCCGTGCCTAGCAGCAGCGGTTCATAGGTCTTGCCCAGAACCTCAAAGTAGTGAAGGCCGAGATGTCGCAACAGGGCCTCGGTGATGGAGCCGACTAACAGCCAGGACATCATATACGCTGCGATCGAATTCATCCCCACCACTTTGAGCGGGAAGGCCCAGGTACGCCGGTTCCATACGTCAATGAACAGGTAAAATCCCGCCAGGATGAGCAAACACCAACCACCGCTGAACAGCACCCAACTCGGCGTCCAGATGCGTTTCACGACGGGGCAAACACCCGCGACGCCCAACAACCAGCCAATGCCGAGACTACTAATGCCCGCAATGGCCAACCAGCGCACTTTTCCGAGTGACAGGCGATCGCTGCGCAGCACGCCACCGGCGAGCAAACCGAGAATCATCGTGCCCAGAGTTGGAATGAAGCTCAGCGTGGAATAACCGCCATCGTCAGCGTAGGCAAAGGGGTGCGCTTGTGGAAAAAGATTCAAGAACCAAATGTCGAACGCCCATGCCAAATTTGTGTTCAGACTCCAATGTCCTGCAAAACCGGGAAGCTGCTGGTTCGGGCTGGTGCCAGCTTGGGTCCAGGCAAAATCCGGGCCGGGCAATGGATAGAACGCAAACGCCAGCCAATAGCCAACCAGAATCACCACCAATGCCGCCCACTGAACACGGACCGGGCGCGAGGCAAGCAAATACAGGAAGCCGTAGCCAAGGCCGATTTGCGTGAGAGTATCCTTAAAAGTCCAAAAAGTTTGTGCATGGCCGATTGACCGCAGGAAAATGCCCAGAAAGATGAGCACCAGTGCACGCCAGAAGGCATGCAATGTGCGCTGCCATTGTGGCTGTCCCGCGGCAATTCTCCGTGCCAGCGAATAGGGCAGCGCCACGCCCACCAGAAACGAAAAGCCCGGCTGGATCAAGTCGTGCAGCGAGCAGCCGATCCACTGGACATGAGATTGTTGGCAGGCTAAAAACGCCCACAATTTACTTCCCGGCAAAGCCTCGGCGACGCCGTCCACATCCAGAACTTCACTTAACATCAGGAGCATGACGAATCCACGAAAGGCGTCTATCGCGCCAATGCGGTTTCCCAACCCCCTGGCCGGTCCCACAACCGAAGTAGTTTCACGAGGATCGGATCCTGCGGTGTTCATTTGGTCTTTACTTCTTCCAGCACCAGCACTTCAAATGGTTGGAGGGTGAACGGATATGGCCGTCCGGCCTGCAATTCCACCGGTGGTTGGCTGCGATCCTTTGTCCATGGGCTGCGCAGGCGATAACTTGTTTTGGCGTGCGGCCGTTGAAATAATTCCCCCACATCCGCGGTGAGCGCGGCGGGTTTATCGTCCGGATTGCGCAACACCAAAATAACCTTCCGCGGTGACCACGACGCCCAGCCATAAATTTCCCCCTTGGCTGGATCGCCACCAATCCAGTGGGTGTCCACCAGTACATCGGCATTGGCACGTGACCAATTGGCCGCTTCGGCCAGATCGTCCCAGTTCTGCTGATCCAGCAGCCTGGGCGTGATATACATCTCTTGCAATTGTGTGCCATTGCCGAAGAACTCGCGCACTTGGTCGGCAAAGTCCGCATCGCTCATGCTGCTCAGATGGACGGCATTCGTCGCGTAAATGATGCCATGCAACATGAGCGAATTTAGGGGATACCACGGCGCGCATTGCACGACGTTCTGATAAGTTTGGGCGTCGCGATAGGTCATCCATCGCTGGCACCACGAGCCTTTACCTTGAAAGTCGTGATCCGCGCCGCCTCGCCACGTCGAATCCACGTAAAGTAGCCAAAATGGCGAGGGCCAGGTGCCAGTGGTCTGGTTGATGTAGATGTCGGGCTTGGCATTACGCAGGTCGGCAATCAGCCGCATCATTGCGTCACCATCTCGCGTCAGCCCGCTTTCGCTTGCCTTGGCACCGGCCGCCAACCCGTCAAACTTGAACTGGTTGACGCCGTATTTTTGAACCATCTCCAGGCAGATATCGTGGAAACGCCCATAATACTTCGGTCCGGCCAATGAAAAGCCGTTGGCGTTGATCTCGAAGTCTTGCTCACGCCCATATTTAAGTCGTTGCTCCCTTGCGCCGTTATAACCACCGAAAGGCGATACCCATACACCAATTCCAGCTTCATATTTCGCGGCAGCCCTTTCCAGAGGTGTAAAGCCGTCGGGAAATCCGCTATTGAATTTCCAAAGGGTCCGGTTGTCATCCCAACCATCGTCGAATAAAAATGAATCCAATTTGACAGCGCGCTTTTCCACCAGTCCTTGCCCGATCCGGTTAATGACATCAAGGCATTCGCTTTCGTTGTATTTCCTGGTGTCCCACGCAATATCAAACCAGGAATTGTAATGCAAAAACGGCTGATACGACCGGGGACGTTCGCGCTCAATGTAGGCGAGAAAACCGCGCCGCCCTTGCCCGGCTGGTGTGATACCAACCACGCAACTCTGTGTCAGAATTTCGCCGGTTTTCAAAATGGCGTTGCGGACAAAACTGCATTGCACGACGTCATCGGAATCTACGGTGTTTTGTGCCATGGGATGTTCATAGCCAAAAAAGAAATTGCCAGCCACCACGGGTGAGCCGTCAACGGTGCCAATGGTTTTTGCACCGGGAACTTTTTCGTCCAGCAAAATGATTTTTTTTACCAGAACGTCCTTGCCGGTGGCGCGAAGCGCGAGTTCTTCGCGAACATACGTCGAGCCGTCGCGCAAAATCACCCGCCATTCGGCGGAGAGATTTCGATTCGCGTTGGAGAGTTTTACCACGAGTTGTCGGCCTGGAAAATGACGTGCCAGGGTCGGCGAGTCTGGATCCGGCCTCAGTTCCTCTTCTTCCGGTGATCCATTGAGCTTGAAGTCGGACGCTTTCATAATCTTCCCGTCATCCAACACCAATTGGAAACATTCTCCGGTGAGATTGAGCGCGGTCCCATTGAGTTTGTCATCCACCTCAGCGGGCTGAAATTTTCCGTCCACCAGATGCCAGTGCCAAGCAATGGTCCTGGTTTCCAATTGTCCACTGATTTGGCCGGCATGGCCGGCGGAAACTCCCAGCGACAGCAACAGACTGATGATGATTGATTTCATTTAGATTCGGTGAGTTCTTTCATGTTCAGGAATTGGAGTTTTGCGCGCCTTGCTCATTACTGCATCAAACGGAAGAATTGCTGCGCGGCGCCGGCTTGGACGGTGAACGGGCTGGTTGCCGCTGGCAAGTTCGTCCAAAAACCGCTGGTCAATGAACTTGAGAATTGCAGCGTGCCAAGTCCAGTCCATGAAATTGTTATCTGATTGCCGGAGAGGGAAACGTTTAGAAACCCGGGCTGCGGTGGAGCCAAAGTATAGGGGATGCCCGTCTCCACAGCGATTTCCGGCCCGCGATTGTCTTCCAAAAGTAACCGGAACGAATTTGTATGAAAGACTTTCGTCCCGTCGGTATAAAGCGCCGCCAGAGATATTCGAAATTCAAATTCGGTTGCGGTAGTCGTTGGAGCAATGGTCCAGTTAAGTCCGGAAACATTTCCAGCGTTGAAACTCCCGTTGCGCTGGTCGTAGCCCAAACCACTTTCAATCATAAATTCCGAACCGAACAACGCCGCCGTGAAGTTAGTGTAGCCCGTTTGGCTGTTATCATCAGTGTCGACGAATAGATGGGTGTAATAGTCTGAAAACGGCGCGTAGGGTGAAAATAGTTTGAAATGCCCATAGAGATAATTGGTGTCATTGGCGAACTGGACTTGCGCAAAATTGACGGGATTCCCATCCGCCCAACCTTGATAGGCCAAAGGTACACCATCCCAATCAGAAAAGTTTGCATCAATACTGATGTTCCGGTAAGTTCCCGTCATCCCGATTCCTCCCGGCGTGGCGGCTATAGTTACGATGTTTGTGTCCTCGTGAGATGGAATTGCGCTATCTTCGGCCCGTACAGCGAAACAATACGTCGTTCCATTCGACAAGCCAATGATAGTATAGCCATAGGCATAGCTGCCCGGACCGGTACCGGTCATGTAATTGGCCGGAATAATTGGCGCTACATGGGCCAGCTTGGTTGCCGCTGCAAAATTCATCGCTCCCCCGGCAAAATAATAAATGTTGTAATGCACCGGCTGCGTTTGGTCCCTGGCGACATCCCAATATACCGTCGCGCTGTTATTGCCAACGGTGACTTCCCGCACGCCGACTCGCGGCGGCGGCGCGTTGCTGCTCGTTGCTACCGTACTATCCCATGCCGGAGGTTGAGTGTCCGCATTGGTCGCCAACCAAGCCGCCGCGTTGGTGTTCAATGGCTCATCCAAGGAGGGATTTGTGCGATACAGAGCCCAGCCTTGAGTGCTCATGCATTCGGCATAGTCCTGGTTGATAATTGCCTGCGGTTGCGGTGGGGTGTGATCATAATCAAGGGCCAGCACGGTGAAGCCATCCGGACGTCCTGCTTCAGCGTTAATTTTCGGCGCGTATTCGTATTTATTATCAAGAAAATACGGAGAGATCAGATTAGTGGACGAATCGCTGAAATAGCTCTCCCACATCTCCAGATCAATATAAGATCGGATCGTGTAAGGATAGGTCTTCAAGTTGGGATCGAAAAAGAAAAGCCCGCGGTTGGCCATGAGCAGCTTGCCCGGGTAATTGGTGCGAATGTTTTGGATGAGCGCCTGCATCCCCGGAGCCGTCCATTCATAGGGCGTGCCCCAAGTGTTTGGGGCGGCGGTATCCACCGTGTCGAGGAACACGCCGTCACAATTGAGGGCGTTCCCGACGTTGGTGCTCAATATTTCTCCCAAACCAGACTGACCGCTCGTGGCTTTGGTCATGGTTTGAAGCACGCTCCACCAAGCTGGCGCGCCGGCATTCACATAGTAGCTGCCGGGGAAATTTGGGTCTTGATCGGGAATGCCGGTTTGGTTGCTTTTGGCGTTCAGGTAATATGAAGCATAGCCCATCCCTCCGGACGAGGGTAAGCCAAGCGCATTGGTAATGCCGGACAAAGGGTCACTGTCCGAACCGCGTGGATCCACGCGTGGACCCAGCCCATCTCCAACAAATGGCGCTCCAGTCCGGTCATCTTCACCTATGGAGAGATACGCCAGAACCTTTACGTCATCCGCAGTGCCCAATATGCCATCTTTTCCGGTCCTGATCGTGGCAATCTGATTGGATGTAATGTTGCTGGCCGGATGAAGAATCACCAGGTGGTAGTTCGTCCGTGCGTAAGCCACTTGGCCGGCGGTCCAATTGCCGTAATAAATTAAATATGGTTGGGTGGTGTTAAATCCCGGCAGGGGACCATTGTTACCGGCCAGCACGACATTCGCCAAAAATAACGCCGAGCCGACCACACAACTCAAATGTAATCTAAGAATGCTTGGTTTACTTTGGATTTTTGGAGGCGACATAATTCTCTGTAAATACTTTGGATATCATCGCCCCGAACGATACCAGTCTTTCGAAATCATTATTCAGAAGCAGCTGTTGCCCGCCGTGTTATGGTGTCACCCAGCCGGCATGCCATTCCAGCGTCCACAGTGTGCTCAACTTCACAGGAGCTGCATGACCATCATAAAACGCAATATTAATCGAACCGGGTAAATTGGCGATGGATGTAGTATTAATTTTCCGGGGAGCGCTTCCCGGGGGAAGCCCTCCGTGTCGTGCAATGGTAAATCGTCCCATATCCACGTTGCCGTTTCCATTGTATAGGTCTTGGGATGGAAGTTGCGATTCCATTGGCCATCCATCAATCCACATTGCGTCGCCGAAAGCCGGCACCTGGTCAGATCCCAGGATCGCTCCACCGGTATATTTCCACGAAGCAGGCGCTCCCAACAAATCCGACACGCTATAATTTCCGGTATAAAGCCATCCGTTAAAGGCATAACTTCCCCAGTAGTTCGTGCCATACGGCCCCCATTTCCACATCTGATCTGCCGTGCCATAGGTGTAGATGGAGCTAATAACCGTCCTCGTTGTGGGATCGCTGGCCAGCGGACAAACCCTCACCTGATCCACATTCGCATCATAATCCAGAAACGCTGCCATCCAAAGATTTTTATTGGCTGTATATTGAAAATCCTGTCCAAAATCTCCAACATACATTACGTGCGCCTGGCCGAGTTGTTTTAAGTTATTAACACAAGCAATATTTTGGGCTCTTAGCTTTGCCCCGGAGAGCGCCGGCAACAGCAACGCCGCCAAAACTGCAATGATAGCTATGACAACCAGCAGTTCAATCAAGGTAAAAGCACAAACCACCGATTTGCTTGGAGATTTCACATGCTGATTTCGAAGAGCACCACGCATTTTTTATTTCCTTATAATTTCCTCAGTTCACGATCAATTTTGACAAAGCAGATTGAATTTTTCCATCTTTGCCATTACCCGAGCATATTGATGATATCCACCCACAAATGTGGAAGCGCCGCGCAACCCCTTTCGCGGCGCCTCCACAAGCTCGGTCAGCAAATCATTGCGACAGGCGGAAGAATTCTCCCGCGCCGGTAGCCGGGATGACATATGGACTCGTCGCCGCAGGCAGATTTGTCCATGAACTGTTCAACGCGGTTGAATACTGCAACGTACCCGGGGGATCCCAAACAATGGCCGCTTGACCGCCGGAGAGTTGATTGATTGCAATCTTGCCCAGCGGCAATGGAGCCACCAATGGAGGGCTGACGTTGCTATAAGAAAGCACGCCGCTCTCCGGCACCGTGTTTTCCACCACAAAGCCTGGGGTCATCCCTTGGAATATGAAGTTGATTACGTTCGTGCTAAACACCGGGGCTTGGTCAATGTCAAAGACCGCCGAGCGCGACAGCTGGAACTCGAAATTAGTTCCAGGTTCGGCGGGCAGGCACAACCAGTTCAATCCGTCAATAGCGGGGCCTCCGAAGCTGCCAGTTCGCTCGTCATAACTGTAGCCGCTCTGAATCAACATGTCGGAACCAATGGCGGCATAGCCTGTGCCGGGATTGTTATCCGTGTCAAAGAACATATTGACATAATAGGGAAACTGGCCGTAAGCGGAATCGATGTCTGTCCAAAGGGTGACGCGGAAATAGTAATAATTGGCGTCGTTGTACACATAGATGGCTTCGAAATCGGCGGCATCGGTGTTTCCACTGGGAGCACCGGAACTATACACGGGCGTGAGGCCGGTCCAGTCGTCGAACGAACCGTCAATGGTGATGTCACGGGCGAATTGCCCGCTGACATGAGACGGATTGCCAAACAAGTCATTTACGCCATTTACCGTAAGTGTATAGATTGTCCCAAAATTTAAAGCGACCCCGGTGGTCAACGTCACTTGTGCGGCATTGCCCGGGTTTTGAGTTGCCGACAGCACGTTGACGCCGCCGCTGACGGAATACTTCGCGGCATTGCCCGCCGTTACTGAATCAACCGGCTCGGAAAAGGTCACGATAATCTGGCTGGCAGCTGCCGCGATGTTGATGATATTAGGCGGTATAGAGTCCAACAAAACCGTCAAATTTACGACGCTGCTGTTGGTGGTGGATGCAGGATTACTGGCAGTAACTTGATAGGCACCGGAGTTGGTCGGGAGACTGGAGGTAATGGTATAGGACGCGTTGGTGGCGCCGGAAATGGAGTTGCTGCCGAAAAACCACTGGTATTGGATGAGCGGAGTGCCTGAAACGCCGACTGTGAAAGTAACTGGCTTGCCTTCGACGGCGACCTGATTAACCGGTTGGGTAATAATGCTAACCGGCGTATTGCTCACGGTCAGCAACGCGGCGCGGGTAGTCGCCGTGTTGAGTTGATTGCTAACGAACAAGGAATAACTTCCGGCATTGTTGGTCAATACCAATGGAATTGTGTAGCTTGAACTATTTGCTCCGGCAATCGCGTTGGTGCCGTCGAAAAACCATTGATAAGCCAGCGGGCCGCTGCCAATGACATCAGAAGTGAAAGTGACAGCTTGTCCTGCGAGTATCGTTTGATCAGCCGGCAGGTTGGTGTTCACCACCAGAACAGGATACTGGATGGCGGCAGTGAGCGAAAGACCAAATACCATGTCGGCGCTGCTGCCGGGAGCCTGATGCGTCTCAACTTCAAGAATGTTGTCACCGTATTGCAAAACTCCACCGTCAATGCCAAAAATGTCAGCGTGACCAACCGGAGAATTCGTGGCCGATGCCGATGTGGCATAGGAAACCGCACCCGTGGGCATGCGAACGCTCCGGACTTCGGCACCGTTCAGGTAATAAACCGCTCCGTCGCTAAGATAGTTGGTGACGACAAAAGCGACATTGGCAGTATCATTGGTCCACTGGAAATGAGTCCGGAAATAATAAGTGTTGGGACCGCTGGACAAAGGCGTATTGATCGCTGGATAAGATGCCGGAGAAGGCGTGTAACCAAACAATCCGTTGCCTGAAGTCCAGCCCGTAACGGTATCATCGTATGTTTGCTCAAGCCAATCAGTGCCGAGGTCGGTTCCCGATGCGTTCACCTTCCAAGTGGAATTGGTGAGAGTGATCAACGAAAGATTAGCAGCGGGTGGCGTAGGCGTAGGCGCGAAGGTGTAAACCAAGCCGCCGGAGGGCGGCACGAATTCCACATTGGCGTAGCTGGTGTCATCGCCTTCGAGCAGTATGGCAATCGTGCTGTTGGCAAATACCGGAGTGTTGTCCGAGGCATAAGTAGCGCCAAGTGAAATGACCAGTTCGAAATCCGTGCTGTCCGGCGAACCGGCAATTGACCAGCCCAGACTGTTGATGCCTCCTTCGTTGAATCCGCCATTTTTTTCCTGATAGCCGCCGCCCCACTGGATGAGCATCTCTGAACCAATGCCTCCGACGCTGAACCCCGTCCCGGTGTTGTTGTCGGCATCGATGAAAATATTATCGTAGGAATTGGCGAACGCGTTAGCGCGGGGCGAATAAAGCGTGAACCGGATATAGAGATTAGTCGCATCATTGGCGATATAGACGTTCTCATATTGGATGGCGTCAGCCGGTCCCACCGTCGCGGTGTATGCCAAGGGGACGCCCGTCCAATCGCTGAACGAACCGTCAACAGTGATGTGTTTGAAGGTGCTCGGCACACTCGTCTGGGCATAGGTATTGGCGGCGCAGGCGCAAGCGAGCCCGATTCCCAATAAAAGCTGCTGCAGTTTCTTGATTTTCATACGATTTCGGTACTTCTGGTTTTTGGTCTATGTTTGCTATCGTCTTTGGATTATTGGCCGCTTCTAAGATTTTGTCATGTCCCACAAACGGGGGACACTGGCTGCGCCAACGGAACAGGTTGGAGACGCTCGCAATGCATGCCGACCGTATAAATCCGCAGCCACCGTTCATAACCCGGTCCCCCAGCGGCCGCCCGATAAACCGCATCGAAACGGAATATGCCATAGGACGAAATTTGAACTTGAGTGAACAATAACAAGAAGCAACACTCATTCGACTGATTTCATTGAATGAGTCGAAAAAACTGTTGCGTATTGGAAGGCGGAGTGCTGTAGGGACTGCTCGCCGCCGGCACATTGGTCCAATTTCCAACATCGGTCAACGAACTGCATGCTTGTAGTGTCGCCGAACCGGGCCAGGAAATGATGACACTCCCGCCGGAGTAACTGATGGAAAGAGGGCCGGGTGTTGCTGTTGCGAAAGCGTAAACAAGGCCGCCGAAGGGCGGTGCGAACTCGACATTATTGTAACTGGTATCGTCGCCTTCGAGCAGGATGGCAATGGTGTTGCTAACGAATACCATGGTGCCGTCGGAGGCATAAGTGGCCGCGCGCGAAATGGCCAATTCGAAATCCATGCTGTCCGGTGAACCCGCGATCACCCAACCCAAATTATTAATAGCCCCCTCGTTAAAACCGCCATGCTTTTCCTGATAGCCGGCTCCCCACTGAATAAGCATCTCCGACCCGATGCCGACAGCGCCGCCAGCGACGGCGAAACCGCTGGAGGCATTGTCGTCCGCGTCAATGAAGATATTGTCATACGAATCAGCGAACGCGTCGGGACGGGGTGAATAGAGCGTGAACCGAATATAAAGATCGCTCTCATCATTGGCGATGTAAACGTTCTCATATTGAATGGCGTTAGTGGATGACCCCATCGGCGCGGTGTATGCCAATGGCACGCCCGTCCAATCATCGAACGAACCATCAACACTAATGTTCTTATACGTGCTGGCGACAGTATTAGTGTTGATGGCGAGTGAGGCCGTGCGGCTGTTGGTCGAACTAATGGAATTACTGACGTGGACGTAATACGTGCCAGCATTCGTAGGTTGAACCGGCGCAATCGTGTAGGCGGCATTGGTCGCATCAGGAATAGCGTTCGTACCCGCAAACCACTGATACGATAAAGGCATCGAACCGAAGGCCGCTGCGTTAAACGTGATTGAGCCACCCACTTTCGCAGTTTGGTTGGCAGGTTGTGTAATTATGGTCACCGGCAGGCCGCCCCCATCAAATGTCTGTACCAAGTTCACTTCGTTTGTCCAGTAGGATGGTAACGTGTCATACGGGTTGGGGAGGGTGTCGTCGGTGATGTAAATCCAACCGGCATTGCGACTCACGGCAAGTCCTACAAAGTTGGACATTGTTGTTGCGCCAGGCACGTCGTATGGGAGGTGAACAAACTGTTGCGCGGGATATTCGGCTACCCAACTCGATGGGGTGAAACTGGTGTAATTAGTGCCATCATCTTCAAAAATCATCAGCGCGTCGGCCGTTGGTGTTGTGATGTAATCTTGCTGGGTATTGGACCCCGGATTACCAGTGAAACTGTAATTCGTGCCTTTGGCTTTGATGTATTGGTAAATTGCGGCGTAGTAATTAATATGGTTCGTATTTTTGTCATTTGTCATTTCATCAATGAAGAATCCGTCCACCGCATAAAATGAAAGGTAAAGGTCAATATCAGCCTCCACATCCGCCGGCGGGCGTGTGCCATAGGTGGTGTAAACGTAACCGATAACCTTGCCGCCGGCTTGATGCAATTTGGTCAACGCTTGAACGTAAGTATTATCCTTTGACGTGCCCGGGCCGCTGTCTGGATTCATAATGGCGACCAGCGGCACACGCGGAGCGGCGGAATCCAGTGAATCCCAATACCCGCCCGCTGAAGGATAAAAATAGGCTGGCACCATAATGCCCATCGGTGCTGAAAACGTCGTTAACGTTGTTAGCATCGTTAGGAGCAATACACCGGCGAACCGCGGTGTCCTATACATACCTTGAACACTAAACCACTTTCGGGAACGTGTCTTGTCCCTCAATTGGGTGACAGTCACTTGGACGGTGGTAAAGGCTGGAGATATTTGGCCACCGCCTGGGCTCGCGAGTGAACGTGCATCTTCTCGTAGATTCGTCGGACGTAAGTGCGCACCGTTTCAAAACGAAGTTCCAATTGGTCCGCGATCTCTTTGATCAGATAGCCCTTGGCCAAAAACTCCAACACTTCCCGTTCACGGTCGGAAAGCTCTCCTGCTTCATCAGTGGGGACGTTGGTCTGAAAGAATTGGACCACCTTTCGCGCTATATGGCTGCTCATGGGGGCGCCGCCGTAGTGCGCGTCCCGAATCGCATTCAATAATTCCGCCGCTGGCCTGCGTTTAAGCACATAACCAATCGCGCCAGCGGTCAACGCGTTGAAGATGCGATCCGGATTTTCGTAAACGGTAAGCATCACAATTCGGAGCGAGGGCTTCAGCTCTTTCAATTTTCTAACGCACTCGATACCATCCATGCCGGGCAGATTGATGTCCATTAGAACGACCTCCGGCGGAGTCTGGGGTATTCCCCGTAATGCATCTTCAGCGTTGGCATAGCAACCCAGGCATTGAATGTCCCGTGTCCGCCCCAAAAGACGAAGCAGCCCTTTACAAAGGCTTGAATCATCCTCAACAACGGCAACGGTGATTGGCATGTTCTTATATTTCCGCCGAACCGGGACTAAGCCGCCCAGATGCTCTATTAGACAAGTGTGCCTGAAGAATTGTCAATTATTAAAACGCTTGAGACCCGACGCCACCAAATTCGAAGGCCAGCGTTGCGGAGATTGCTTCTGCCGCGCACTACGCTTCTTGCTCCGAAGATGACACCGAACCTGCGAAGTGGGAGACCAAAGTCGTTCGAATCCTTAGGGCTCGTCAGTGACGGATCATTGGTTGCGGAGGTAAACGGTCAACTCTACGTGGGTTCCCTGGCCGGCCTGGCTTTGCAGCGCTACCTGGCCGCCGATGCTTTGCATTCGCTTGCGCATATTAGTCAAACCGTTCCTTCGCGAGACGGGTTTGGCGTCTTCCGCGGTCAAGCCGTCCTTTCCATCGGGCATCGGCTCAACGTGGAACCCTTTTCCATTGTCCTTAACCGTAATGGTGAACTTTGCCAATTCAACGGCGATTTGAATCCAGACTTCGGACGCGTTGGCGTGTTTGACGATGTTGTTTAACGCCTCTTTCAAAACCATGAAAAGATTGTGGCGGATGTCCGCGGTCAGCGGAACCTCGGGCAGACTTGCAGGCACTGCCAGACGACAGCGAATCTTGGCCAATTGCAGATAGTCCTGAACGAAGTAACAGGCGTAAGTCACGAAGTGGTCCAACGTGTCGTTCTCCGGATTCACCGCCCAAACGATTTCATCGAGCGATTGCGTCAAAGCCCGCACTTTGTCAGTGATCTTGCGGACATCTGTTTGGACTGTATCTTGTGAATCCTCAGGGCTTTGGGCCAGTTCACTGAGGATGAGGATCTCCGTCAATCTGGCACCCAAGTCGTCATGGATGTCATTGGCAATGCGTCCCCGCTCCACTTCAATGGCGCGTTCCCGCTCGATGCGATCGATCCGCCGTTGTAATTTCCGCCTCACGGCGTAGCGCACCGA
>Ga0335077_10002212_pt1 | contig 23221 bp, 26 predicted proteins | sample Lox_Sample_31_FD_207151 | JGI IMG/M metagenome (GOLD analysis project Ga0335077, IMG submission 207151) | Soil microbial communities from Loxahatchee National Wildlife Refuge, Florida, United States - Lox_Sample_3.1 | ecosystem: Environmental > Terrestrial > Soil > Wetlands | place: USA...
ACGTCGATTTTCTTCGTCGTCGCGGCGGAATGCCAGCGGCCGTCAATGTACATTTGGGAGTAGTGCATCGAGCGCAGGATAGCAACAATCCCGACCAACGCGCGGCAGTCATGGAGCGCGTCGGTTGCGTATTTTCACAAATACACTGAATGCTATGGTTTCACCACCGCGCGCAGGAACGCGAGGATCGATTCAAGCTCGTCGTCTTTATACGATGCCAGCATCCCTTCATGCCGCCACTCGCTGCCCTGTGCCAGCGTCACCGCGCTTTTGGAAAACGTGCGCAGCACCGGCGGCGGTGATGTCAGGTCGTACAGCTTGATCTGCGCGCCGCTCCCGTTCAGCACCAGTGCGGGAAACGAATCCCCTTCCGCCGTCGCCGTTTCGATCTGCGGGGTCGCGACCGCGCGCAGCGCCGCCACGTTTTCCGGAACTGAAGAAAACGGCAGCGCGACCGGGATTCCGATTCCGTCCGCCTGGTGACACGTGGAACAGCGCGCAAATCCCCGTACCTGGTCGGCGAACAATTCGCGCCCGCGTTGCGCCTCCGGTGGGAGCTTGCGCATCTCCGCGCGCATGGCGAAGGGATTGGGCGGCGGCGTGACGCCGTTCAGGCCGTCGACGTAAGCAATCACAGCCAGCAGGTCGGCGCGATCGAGCGTGGTCGCGAACGCCGGCATGCCGGTGCCCGGAATTCCCATGCGAACGGTCTGCGAGATGTACGCGTCGTCGAATCCCCGCGCGGCCAGGCGCGGCGCTCCGCCGGGCGTCCCCTTCACTCCGTGGCAATAGCCGGTCGCGCAGCTGCGGTTGAATACCTCCACGCCGCGCGCCTGCGGATTCTGCGCCAGCGCGCACGCGGGAATCAGAAGAAGCGCGAGTTTCATTGCCCGCTCTCCGGCAGCGCGAACACCATCAGCGTCGATCCCGGACGAAACATCTCCGCCTCCGGCCAGATCGAGACCATGGCCCGCCCGGCGATCGATCCCCACCCGGTCGGCGTGGCGATGTACTCGCGTCCGTTCACGCTATAGGCCACCGCCGAGCCGCGATTTCCTCCGCCGGTCTGAAAACTCCACAGCCTGGTTCCCGTGCGTGCGTCGAGCGCGAAGAAGTTCCCTTCCGGATCGCCGGTGAAAACCAGGTCGCCAGCGGTCGCCAGAATCGACGCGAGCAGCACGTACTTATAACGCACGCTCCACGCGCGCTTGCCCGATACCGCGTCATAGGCATCGAGATGACTGTACGCGGGACCATCGGCCGGGGCGCGATGGCTCCACGTTCCGCCGATGAATCCACGCCCTTCCACCGGCTGCTGCTCGCGCGCCATCGAGTCGCTGCAAATCTCCAGGCTCGGCGTATACATGAAGCCGGTGCGCGGCGAATACGCCACTTGATTCCAGCTTTTTCCGCCGTCGGGACCGGGACAAACCAGCGTGGTTTTGTTTTCGACCGGCTCGAGGCGCCCCAGAATCTTGCCGTCTTCCGTGATCCCGGTGGTCCAGTTGTGATAATCGACAATCGGGTACGCGCCGATAAACTGCCCGTTGGTCCGGTCGAGCACGAACGCGTAGCCGCTCTTGTTGATGTGCACCAGCAGCTTGCGCATCCGCCCGCGAACTTCGCGATCGATCAGCACGCACTCATACGCCGAATCGTAATCCCAGACGTCCTTGGGGATCTCCTGGTAATACCATTTCAGCTTCCCCGAATCGGCGTCCAGCGCGACTACGCTGCTGGTGTATAGGTTCGCTCCGTCGCCCTCGCCTGAAAAACGGTCGCCGGCATACAAATCCGAAGCGGCGTTGCCGGTTCCCCAATAAACCAGGTTCAGTTCCGGATCGAACGAGCCGGTCATCCATGTCGCGCCGCCACCGTATTTCCAGCTATCGCCTTTCCATGTTTCGTTGCCCTTCTCGCCGGGAGCGGGGATGGTGTAGAAACGCCATGCGACCCGTCCGGTTTTCACGTCGAGCGCGGTCAGGTATCCGCGAAAGGCCCCGTCGCCTCCCGCCACTCCGACGATCACCTTATCTTTCACCAGCAGAGGCGCGCCGGTGATGCTGCATCCGCACTGGCGCGCGTCGCTCATCGCCGTTTTCCACGATTCGACGCCGGTCTTCTGATCGATCGCGACTACATAATCGTCGTACGTTCCCACGAAAACCTTGCCCGCACCGACCGCCAGCCCGCGATTCTGAATATTTCCGCCCGCCCCACGCGGCATCGGATACTTGTACTGCCACAGCAGCTTCCCGCTGGCGGCATCCAGCGCGAAAACCTGGCTGTGCGTCGTCGAAAGGTACAGAACACCGCCGATCACGATGGGAGTCGATTGCAGGCCGCCTTCGTAATCGCCGGTCTGGAACGCCCACGCGGGTGCGAGCTTCTTTACGTTCGACGTATTGATCTGATCGAGCGCGCTGTAGCGCCAGGCGAAATGCGTACCGCCATAATAAGGCCAGTCCGCGTGCGTGGCGCCGTCCTGCGCGTACACAGCCACGCCAGCGGCCAAAGCGAGCAACACAGTACTGCGTTTCATCAGATGCGATTCTATCCGAATGTGGGACCGCTCAGTACACTCCCGGAATCAGCGACCACGTCGCGCGGCGGTATTCCTCATAGCGCGGGCCGAACGCGCTGCGCAGGTTCGCCTCCTCCATCCGGATCTTGCGCCAATAAGCGAACATCACCATCGCGACGCCGAGGAGCGCGTGCGCCTGGTTCACGGTCACCGCTGTTCCCACATACATCCCGAGCATCGCAGTGTAGATGGGATGCCGCAAGATCCGGTACGGACCCGAGCGGATCAGCTCGTGCTCCACTTTGATCTCGATCCGTCCGCTCCAGTTTCGCCCCAGGTGAAGCCGCGCCCATACCGCCAGGCCAAAGAACGCAGCCTGGATCGTCAGTCCGTCCGCGACGCGCGCGAACGTGTGCGGAAGGAAGCTCTGGCGCAACCCCGGCACCGGAACGAACAGCAGCAGCAGCGCGACGTTCACCAGAATTTCATGCACTCGCCGCGATCCGGCCGATTCGGAACGCTTCGCCTCCGCCGAATTCTTCGCCGCCGCGCCCCAGTACGCCGTGAATGCGACCCAGCCCGCCATCGAGACCCACACCGGCCAGTTGCTGAGCGACGGCCGGAGGTACGCGATCCACGCGATCGCGCCGGCGAGCAGCGCAAGCAGAACGATCTGCGCGGGCCGGCCGGCAAGCCGGTATTTCCCGATCACGATCGCGGTTTGTTGCGGCGCGGCCAACTATTCTTCCCGCAGCGCGTTCAACGGATCGATTTTTGTCGATCGCCGCGCCGGAATATAGCAGGCGATCATCGCCAGGATCGCCAGCAGCACCGGCGCGCCGACCAGCAGGCGCGGATCGTGCGTGCCGGCCTGGAATGACGGCCCAAGAATGTTCGAAAAAGCGGAAAGTGCGCGTGAGAGTCCCGTCGCTGCGAGCATCCCCAGCAGGCATCCGACAATCACCAATCCTCCGCCTTCGCGCAACACGAGCGCCAGCACCTGTCGCTTCTGCGCGCCGAGCGCCATGCGGATGCCGATCTCCTTCCGGCGCCGGGCGACCGAATAAGCCGTGACGCCGGCGAGGCCGATGGACGCCAGAATCAGCCCGAACACGCCGATTCCGCCGTAGATAAAGGTGGCCAGGCGCAAGTAGGACTGCGTGCTGTCCACCTCCTCGGTCAGCGTGTGGACATCGAAGGGGTTCAAATTGGGATCGATGGTGGCGAGCTGGCTGCGCACGCCTTGCATCGTGTCAGCGCCGGGGCGATCGGCGCGAATCATGACGATCATGCCGTTGATGGGCGGATGCGCGAAATCCGCCTTGGTCAGCGGCAGGTACACCACGGGAACTACCGTGTTTCCCTGTCCCACCGCGGTCTGGCTCATCGGCGCGGAGAGATCCTTCACCACGCCCACGACCTCGTAAGACTTGCCGCTGTCGGCGATGCGCCGGCCGAGCGGCTCCGAGTCGGCGAAAAAGGCGTGCGCCGCGGTGGTGTTAATCACCACGGGTAGCGCCTTGTCGGGGCCGGGCTCGATGTTCTCGTCGCGCGAGTTGAACTCCCGGCCTTCCAGCATCTTCACGTCGAGCGAGGCGAAATAATTCGCGCCGACCGCGTTCCTGGCCACTCCGCGCACCACCTGGTCGGGCGCGCCGTTCTGGCCCGTCGCGCTCAGCACGGAAACCGCGGCAAGCGGACTGAACGGCGCTGTTACAGCCAGCGCCACCTGGCGCACTCCCGGCGCGCTTTGAAGCTCCTGCGGCAGACGATCGAAAAGGTTGGCGGCTTTCTCGGCCGAATATCCGTCGCGCACCGGGTCGAGCGAGAGCAGATACATGGTATTGGAGTCGAACGGAATTTCGACGTTGTTGCTGCGGTTGAAGCCGATCACCAGGAAGCCGGCGATCAACAGCAGCGTGAGCGATCCGGCCACCTGGCACACCATCAGGATGTTGCGGAAGCCGAAGCGCCGGTAGCCGCGCATCTGCCCAACCATTCCTTCCTTGAGCGTCGAGGCGAGATCGGTTTTCGTGGCAGCGAGCGCCGGCGCCAGTCCGAATCCGATGCCGGCAACCAGCGCGATCGCGAACACGACCACGATCACGCGCCAGTCCGGCGTGATATTGAAATCGATCGGCATGGGGAACGGCAATTTCATCCTGCGCATCAGGTTCGCGACCCAGAAGGCCAGCAGAATCCCGGTCGCGCCGCCGCCCAAGGCGAGCAGCACGCTTTCGGTGAGCAACTGGCGGATGAGGCGGAAGCGGCTGGCGCCCACCGAAAGCCGGATGGCGACCTCTTTGCGCCGCGCCGTCGCCCGCGCCAGTTGCATGTTGGCCAGGTTCATGCACGCCAGTGCGACGATCAAACCGTCGAGAAACACCATGAACGTGAACACAGCCGGCAGCAGATCGCGCGGGATGGGCAGAATTTTGCCGCCGGGCAGCAGCATCACGCGGCGCCCCTTGGCGTTGCGCGCAGGGTCGAGCGAATCCTCATCCAGATGGCGCGTAAGCGCGTCCAGTCCCGCTTCGGCCGATTTGAGCTGCACTTCCGGCGCCATCCGCAACAGCGCGATGAAGCCCTTGGACTCGCGTTTGTGAATCACGTCGCCGGAAAGCTCCGGCGCCATCGCCGGCGGCACGGTGGTGGGCACGAAAATTTCCGAGACAAAGAACGGCATCGCTCCGTCGAAATCCTTGGGCCCGATTCCCACAATCGTGGCGAGCTGACCGTTCACGCGAATCGTGCGGCCCACCGCTTCCGGATCGGCATTGAGCTTCTGCCGCCAGAACGCGTCGCTGATGAACACCACCGGCGAGTTGCCGGGCTTGTCCAGATCCGGGCTGAACACGCGCCCGCGCGCCGCGTTCACGCCCAGCGTCGAAAAATATTCGGGAGAAACCAGCTGGCCGAACAGGCGCTCGGGTTTTCCCCCTCCCGGAAGCAGCACGTTGAACGGTACCGAGGGCTGAAACGCCGCGCCGGCCGAAAACAGATCGTGCTGATCGCGGTAATGCTCGAAATAAGGATAAGAGACGCCCTGCACCGCGACGAGCTGGTCCGCATCGCGCGCCCCGGGGGCATCGCGCAGCAGCAGGTTCAGCGTCTCGCTCACGCCAACCGCCGAGATCCCGATTCCCAGGCCCAGCGAAATGATCCCGACCGCCGCGAACCCGCGCGATTTCGCGAGCGTTCGCACCGCGTAGACCAGGTCGCGCCGCATTTCGGTCACATATTCCACCGGCACGCGAATGGCGATATCCGCCACCAGCCGCGCCAATCCTGTCACGCCATTTTGCCTTGCGACGTCTTCCACAATATCCTCCCCCAGTTGAATCACGTCCGCGCCGTACATCATCTTGAACTCGTGCGGAAACGCGCGCGCCAGCCAGCGGTACATTTTCAGCGCGAAATTCATTCGAGCGCCTCCACCTTCCGCAGCGCGCCCACCAAGTCCTGCAACCGGTCGCGTTCCGCCGCGAGCACCCGCCGTCCCAGCACCGTGAGCCGGTAATATTTCCGCCGCGCGTCGTCGAATTCCGGCGCCGGCCGCTCCGCCGATTCCTCGATCAATTCCTGCTCGATCAATCGCTTCAACGACCCATACAGCGTCGCCGGCCACAGCCGGATTTTGCCGTCGGTCCGTTCGAGCACCCGCTGCATGATCCCATAACCGTGCTGCTCGCCCCCCGCAAGCGCCAGCAAAATACAGAACCAGTTCGACTTGAGCGGAAGGAAGTACTCCGGGTCGTGCATGTTCAGTATATATATCACACGATATATAGATTTGTCGAGAGGAATTTGCAAGCGCTCTGCTTTGAAGCCGCGCCAAAGGGCCATGCTGCTGGAGTGATCCAGGTCCGTACCGGCGCGATCCACTCATCGCGATCTCTCGCGCATTTGAAGCGAGCCGGCCGACTCGGGTTACAATGGCGTCGTGAGCGCCGCGAAAACTCTGGAGCGGCTGCTGAGCGGGAAGTCTGACGCGGCGATTCGATTTGACGATCTGTGTGCGTTGTTGGAGTTCCTGGGGTTTGAAAAACGCGTGAAGGGCAGCCATCATCTGTTCCGGAAATCGGGCGTGGAGGAGATGATCAACCTTCAACGCGACGGAAACAACGCGAAGCCGTACCAGGTCAAGCAGGTCCGCGCGGTAATCCGCAAATACCGATTTTTGGGATCGAAATGAGCAAGTACGAGGTCATCATCTATTGGAGCGACGAGGACGGCGCCTTTATCGCTGAGGTGCCGGAACTTCCCGGCTGCTGCGCACATGGGAGCACGCAAGCGGCGGCGCTCGCCAGCTCCCAGTCAGCCATTCGTCTGTGGATTAGCACGGCGAAAGAATTCGGGGATCCCATCCCGAAGCCCAAAGGCCGGCGCTTGATGCTCGCCTGATCTCTTAGCGTCGCGTTCATAATTCCGAGTTCGATCCGGCCAGGTTAAATACATAGCAGTTACACTAAAGACTTCATGCCCGATTCGCCTACGCTGTCCCATATCCAGACCGCGCGCCAGAGGATCGCTCCCTGCATCCGGCGCACACCGCTCACGCCCAGCGCGACGCTTTCCGAACGCCTCCACACCAACGTTTACGTCAAGCTCGAAATTTTCCAGAAGACCGGATCGTTCAAAGTTCGCGGCGCATTCAACAAGGCTCTGAGCCTTGGCCCGGAAGAGCGCGGGCGCGGGATCGTCGCCGTCAGCGGAGGCAATCACGCGCAGGCCGTCGCTTACGTCGCGCGCGCCCTGGGGCTGAAATCGCTGATCCTGATGCCCGAAGGCACGCCCAGTAATTACGTCGAGGCCACGCGCGGCTACGGCGCGGAGGTGAAATTCGCCGCCAATGCGCGCGCCGCCTTCGCCGAAGTCGAACAGTACGAAAAAGACGGCTGGGCCTACATCCATCCCTTCGATGATCCGCTGGTGATGGCCGGCGCCGGAACCATCGGCCTGGAGATTCTGGACGATGTGCCGCAGGCCACTGACGTGATCGTCAGCATCGGCGGAGGCGGCCTGATGGGCGGCATCGCGACGGCCGTCAAGAGTCTCAAGCCGGGCGTGAAGGTGTGGGGTGTGGAAACCGAGGGCGCCGATTGCATGTCCCAATCGCTCGCCGCCGGAAAAATCGTCACGCTCGACACCATCACTTCCGTCGCGCGCACGCTGGGCGCGCCCGCGCCTTCCGAGCGAACGTTCGAAATGGCCAAGACGCTTCTCGAAAGCATCACCGTCGTGCCCGACAGCGAAGCCATCTCCGCGCTGCGCATCATCCTCGAGCGTCTGAAAGTCCTCACCGAGCCCGCCGCGTCGTGCACGCTGGCCGCGGCGCTGCGCCTTAAGGATCACTTCTCTTCCGACCGTCACGTGATTCTGGTGCTGTGCGGCGGCAACATGCCGCTGGACGACCTGGCAAGGTTCCTCGCGGCATAATCGATGGGCTTCGCGCTGTGGCTCGATCGCGAAAACCTCCTGGCGTGGGCCGAGGGAACGCAGGAATACCGTCCCATGGGCGCCGCGGTCATCGCGATCACCGGCCAGTTCAGCCTTCGCGACTTCCGCCAGGACCACGCGCGTCCGGAAACCCTGGAGAAATCGTTCGCCGGATTTTTCGGTTCGCTTGAAGAGGTGAACGTGTTCCTGCGCTCCGGTGTCGTGGCAAAAACCCGCGCGACTCCGGTACTGTTCCGCCGCGTCCCCTAAACCGTTATAGAATCTCGACCCCGCGCAGTGCGTGTGCCGCCGCCGCGGCGCGCTGAAACTCCTCTCCGATCGCCGGATCGCGGATTTTCGCGCGTAACTCCTGCAATTTCCCGATGAAACCTTCAAGGGCCGCATCGATCGGCCCCGAGTTGGTCAGCAGAATGTCGCGCCAGATCTCGTAGGAGCTCATCGCCAGCCGCGTCATGTCGATTGCAGCCGGTCCCGCGACACGCGCCGCCTCACGCTCGCCCGCAATCGACGCGCCGAGCGCGGTCGAAATCAACTGCGGCAGGTGCGAGGTGAGCGCCACCAGGCGATCGTGCTCGGCCGCATCCATGATGACCACGCGCGCGCCGATGCGCTGAATCCAGCTCTCCAGTTCCGCGTCGTGCGCAGTCAAAACGTAGGGACGGCGATGAAAAAGGTCCGCGTCCGCTTCGCTCACACCGCGCGACTGTTTCCCCGCCATCGGATGCCCGCCGATGAATCTGCCGCGCCGGATTTTTTGGCGCGCGAGCTCGACGATCGCGGTCTTGGTGCTTCCCGCATCGGTGACCAGCGTTTCCGGCGCGACCCATTCATCGAGCTCATCCATCGTCGCGAGAATTTTTTCAATGGGCTGCGCCAGATAGATCAGGTCCGACTGCGCAGCGGCTTCGCGCAGTGGCAGCGCCTCATCGATTACGCGCCGCGCCAGCGCCGCCGCGATGGTCGCCGGCGAGCTCACGCCGATGATCCTGCCGCGGAATCCCGCCTTGCGCAGCGCTAGCGCGAACGACCCGCCCATCAGGCCCACGCCCACGACGCTGACCGAGGACCACGGCCGCGGCATCTACGCGGTCCTGCCCACCGCCGCGGCGATCGCGCGCACCTGCTGCATCATCTCGGCGAATTGCGCCGGCGTCAGCGTCTGCGCGCCGTCGCTCATGGCACGATCCGGGTCGGGATGCACTTCGACGATCAGCCCGTCGGCTCCGGCCGCCACCGCCGCGCGCGCCATCGGCAACACCTGGTCGCGCCGCCCCGTTCCGTGCGAAGGATCGCCGATCATGGGCAGGTGCGACAGCTTCTTCACCACCGGAATCGCGGAGATGTCCATGGTGTTGCGCGTGAACGTCTCGAACGTGCGGATGCCGCGCTCGCATAGGATCACGTCGTAATTTCCGCCGCTCATGATGTATTCGGCCGCGAGCAGCAGCTCTTCAATCGTGGCCGAATTGCCGCGTTTGAGCAGCACCGGCCTGCGCGTGCGCCCCACTTCGCGCAGCAGATTGAAATTCTGCATGTTGCGCGCACCGACCTGCAGAATATCGGCGTAGGTCATCAGCATGGGAAGCTGCGTGTGATCCATCACCTCGCTCACCACCAGCAGTCCGCGCCGGTCCGCGGCGGCACGGATCAGCTTCAATCCCTCTTCCCCCAATCCCTGAAAACTGTAGGGCGACGATCGCGGCTTAAATGCGCCGCCGCGCATGATCTGCGCGCCCTGCGCTGCGACGATTTCCGCCGTTTCCTCGATCTGCTCGCGACTCTCCACGCTACACGGACCCGCCATGGTCACCACGTGCGGTCCGCCAATCTCCACCTTCCCGATTTTCACCACCGTTCCCTGCGGCCTGAAAAACCGGCTGGCGAGTTTGTACGGCGAAACGATGCGATGGCATTCCTTTACCCCTTCCATCACCTCGAAATCCGCCGGATCCATCTCGTCCACCGGCCCCACTCCGCCGAGCACCGTGTGCATCACGCCCGTCGAGCGATGCACCGTAAATCCCAGGCTCACCAGGCGGTCGATCACGTTCTGGATCTGCTCGTCCGTCGCCCCCTGCTGCATCACAACCAACATGATTCGTTCCTTCTTTAAGCCACGAATTCGTGTTCATTCGCGGCTCAAATTAAATCCCCCTCCGCATCTTTTGCAAACTGCGCATTTCATCGATGATTCTTTCGAAAATTCTCTGAAGCGCCTCTTCCCCGAGCGGTCCGTGATTGTTTTCCGTCACATTCCGAAACACAGCCTGCTCGCGCTTGGGCTCGTAGACCGGTAGATCGACGCTCTCCTTCACTTTGCCGATCTGCTCCACGACGCGCGTGCGCCGGTTCAGCAGCTCCAGCAGTTCGAGGTCGATCGCGTCGATCTCGCTTCGGAAGCGGGCCAGCGCCTCAAGCGCTTCCTCACGCGTCATCCATCCATCCCCCGCCTGAGCGACCGCGCAAAACCCTCCAGGTCGCCATTCTGCTCGATCAGCCGCACGAAGGCGCTGCCCACCACCACGCCGTCGGCCAGCCGGGCCACTTCGCGCGCCTGCTCCGGCGTCGAAATCCCGAATCCCACGGCCAGCGGCAGCGAGCTCAGCTCGCGCATCGAGCGCACCAGCGGCCCGACGGCGGTTGAAACCGATTCACGCTCGCCCGTCACTCCCGTCCGCGAAACCATGTACACGAACCCTGTCGAATATTTCGCCACCAGCTTGAGCCGTTCCGGCGTCGAGGTCGGGGCCGCGAGAAAGACCGTGTCCAATCCCGCGCCGCGCATCGCCGCGACATAGGGCGCGGCCTCTTCGACGCTCACGTCCGTCAGCAGGCAGCCGTCGATTCCCGCCGCCCTCGCATCGCATCCGAGCTTTTCCAGTCCGTAGCGCAGCACAGGATTCACATAGGTGAACAGCAGCAGCGGAATTTGCGACGATTTGCGGATCTCCCGCGCGATTTCGAGCACCCGCGCGACGTTGGTACCGGCCTTGAGCGCGCGCTCCGCGCCGCGTTGGATCACCGGACCGTCGGCGATGGGATCGGAAAACGGCACGCCCAGCTCGATCAGGTCCGCGCCGCCGCGCTCCAGCGCCGCAACCAGCTCCGGCGTGCGCTCCGGCGACGGATCGCCGGCGGTGATGTAGGCGATCAGCGCCTTTTGACGCCGCCCGTTAAATAAGGATTGAATCCTGCTCATCCCAGTTCCGGCAAGTTCTGACGGTAAATGTCGGTGTCCTTGTCCCCGCGTCCCGATAAGTTGATTACGAAAAGCTCACCACGCGCGGCCGGCGCGCGACGCATCGCTTCCGCCACCGCGTGCGCCGATTCGAGCGCCGGAATGATGCCTTCGGTCCGCGCCAGCGTGACCGCCGCATCGAGCGCCGCCGCGTCTCCGGCAGAAGTATACTCGGCGCGATGCTGATCGTGCAGCCACGCGTGCTCCGGTCCGACCAGCGCGTAATCGAGGCCCGCCGAAACCGAGTGCGTCAACGCCACCTGGCCGTTCTCATCCTGCAAAAGATAACTGTGCGCGCCATGGAGTACTCCGGGCGATCCTCCGGAAAACCGCGCCGCGTGCTCGCCCAGACGGTCGCTGTGCCCGCCCGCCTCGACGCCGATTAATTTCACATTCGCATCGCCGAGGAATGCGTGAAACATCCCGATGGCGTTGCTGCCTCCGCCCACGCAGGCGAAAACTGAATCGGGCAAGCGGCCTTCGCGCTTCAGAATTTCTTCGCGCGTCTCTTCGCCGATCACGCGATGAAAATCGCGCACCATCATCGGGTAGGGATGCGCACCCAGCGCCGATCCCAGCAGATAATGCGTCGATTCCACGTTGGTCACCCAGTCGCGCATGGCTTCGCTGATCGCGTCCTTGAGCGTGCGGCTGCCGTTGGTCACGCTGACCACCTTCGCCCCGAGCATGCGCATCCGAAACACGTTCAGCGCCTGCCGCCGCATGTCTTCTTCGCCCATGTACACCGTGCAATCCACGCCGAACAATGCGCAAACGGTGGCTGTCGCCACACCGTGCTGACCCGCTCCTGTCTCCGCGATGATCCGACGCTTGCCCATCCTCCGCGCCAATAGCGCCTGCCCGATGCAGTTGTTGATCTTGTGCGCGCCAGTGTGCAGCAGGTCCTCGCGTTTCAGGTAGATCTTCGCTCCGCCGAGCTTCTCGCTCAGACGCTTTGCAAAATACAGCGGCGTGGGACGGCCGGCGTAGTGCACCAGCAGATCGGCCAGTTCCGCCTGAAAGGTCGGATCGACGCACGCCTCCCGATACGCGCGCTCCAGTTCCTCGAGCGGAGCCATCAACACCTCGGGAACGAAACGTCCGCCGTAGGGTCCAAAATGCCCGGTCGAATCGGGCTGTATCGCAGTCATGAACTTCTCCGCGCGGCGTCGATGAAGCGCCGCACTTTTTCGTGATCTTTGATTCCCGGCGCCGTTTCCAGCTTCGAGTTCGCGTCCACGCCCCACGGACGCCCAACGCGAATCGCTTCGCCCACGTTCGAATCATCGAGCCCGCCGGCGATGATCACTTTTTTGTCGAACTCGAACAGTTTCGCCATCTCCCAGTCGAACGAAACGCCATTGGCCGACCCATCGAGCAGCAGCGCTTCGCCGTAAGCGGGAATCCACCCGAAGTCGCCTGCTTCTGGAATGCGCACAGCCTGCCAGAAGCGCACGGTCGGCTTCAGCGGATCGGGAACCCGTCCGTAGATCTGCATCACATCGAGCGTCGCGTCGGTCATGATCGAATCGCCGGGAATCTCATCCACGAACACCCCAACCTTCCACAGCTTCAACCCGTCGCCGAGCTCGCGAGCCTTCTCCGGCGTCACGTAGCGCGGACTCCGCTTATAAAAAATGAACCCGATGGCATCCGCTCCCGCTTCCGCTGCCGCGACGGCATCTTCGCGCCGCGTAATTCCGCAAATTTTCACCATCATGACCGCAGCTTCCGGATCGCCGCCGCCGGGTCGGACGATTTCATCAGGTGCTCGCCCGCCAGAAACGCGTCGAATCCCGCCTCCGCCAGCCGGCGCACGTCGTCGCTCGAATGAACGCCGCTTTCGGCGACCTTGATCGCGCCGCGCGGAATTTTCGGCGCGAGCGCCAGCGAGGTTTCGAGCGTCACCTCGAACGTGTTGAGGTCGCGATTGTTGACTCCGATAATCTCCGCGCCGGAGTCGATCGCCTGCTCGAGTTCCTCGCCATCGTGCACCTCCACCAGCGCCGCCATGCCCATCCGCGTAGCCAATTCCCGATATTTCTTCATCTGGTCCGCGCTCAAAATCGCCGCAATCAAAAGTATCGCGTCGGCGCCCGAGGCGGCCGCCTCCACAACATGGAACTCACTGATCGTAAAATCCTTACGCAAGGCGGGAAGTCTTGTGACCGCGCGCGCAGTCTGAAGATCGCCGAGGCTGCCTTGAAAAAATTCCGCATCGGTCAGCACGCTCAGCGCAGCCGCGCCGCCGGATTCATAGGTCGCAGCGATCTGGTCCGGATGGAAATTTTCGGCGAAGACGCCCTTGCTCGGCGAAGCCTTTTTGATTTCGGCGATAATCGCCGGCGGGTTCGCGGTCAGGGCGCGCTTGAAATCGCGGAAATCACGCCGGTCCGAGGCTTTTTTTTCGAGCTCGTTGAGGCGCGCGGAATCGCGTGCGAGCGCTTCGCGCTTGCGCTCGACGATACGGGCGAGGATGCCTGGCACAGCGTGGACCATGCGGGGAAACATTCATGGTAACACCACCTGTAACTGCGCCCGGTCCGCTTCGACGCGCACCTCGATCGATCCGGAATGCGCCTCCACCGTGCGCCGCGCGCATTCCAGGCTCAATTGCCCTCCCGCGATGGAGCGAAATCCCGGCGCTTGGGTTTCGATTTCGAGCATAACTCCGCAACCCGTTTTTCGCGTCCGGACAGTCGCCGGATGGGTCTCGCCGGCGATCTGGCGGAACAGGGTGAGCACATTCTCGATCAGGGCGCGCGCCATCCCCAGGTCGGCGTGCACCAGGCAATCCCCTTCAAGCTCCAGGTGCAGCGCGGGGTCGCTTGATGCCGCTTCGGCGATGATCTCTTCAAGATCGATCCGTTCCCGCGCGGGCGTCGCAGTCTCGGCCAGATGCAGGCTATTGGAGAGAATCCAGTTGGACTGCTCCACCAGGCGTTGAAGACGATCCAGTTGCTCGTGCGTCTTGTCGTCGTCGCGAGGCAGAACCATGCCGAGATAATACGCGATCGCTTCGATCGTGCTCAGCGGCTGGCGAAGTTCGTGCGCAAGGTCGCGCAGGGAGATGGAATCCATCCGAAAAAGCAAGGGAGGTGATGACTGTTATACCACGCGGCGCGCCGCGGCGCTACGCGCTCAATCTCGCGCGCACACGGTCGCTGAGCGCCTTTCCGTCCACACGCTTGCCGGCGAGCTTCGATTGCGCGGCTTTCATCACCACGCCCATCTGCTTGGGCGACGTGACTCCGGTTTCCGCGAGCGCCGCGGCGATGGCGGCGTCCATCTCGGCGTCGGTGGGCGCGGCAGGCATGTAGGATTCGACGATTTTCAGCTCGGTCTCTTCTTTATCGGCGAGCTCCGGACGGTTGCCCTTGCGAAACATGTCGGCCGCCTCGCGGCGCTGCTTGATCAGCGTGCCCAAAATTTGCAACTCCGCCGCCTCGTCGAGCGGCTTCATCGTATCGACCTTGTATTTCATCAGCGCGGTCTTGATCAACCGCAGCGCGTTGAGCCGCGTGTGGTCGCCGGACTTCATGGAGGCGGTCATATCGGACTGGATGTGGTCGAGGAGGGGCATTTGAAATCCAGTTTAACAACCTCAAATTCGGAGGTGAGAAAGTTCGGACTGCGCGCACACTAATTAATTTTGGACCCGGATATCAAGTTCGACTGGGATGAGGCGAATATCGCGCATATCGCGCGGCATCGCGTGAAGCCGCGGGAGGTTGAGTGGGCTCTGTTGCATAATCCGATGTACCTCGACTATGAAATCGTGCACGACGAGGAGCGGTGGACTTCGCTAGGGCATACGGATGTATTTCGCGTGATTATCGTTGTGTGGACCATGCGTGAGGGCGCGATGCGGGCGATTACGGCACGCGATGCACCCAAAGGCGTGAAAAGTGAGTATCTTGAGTTTATGGGGTTCGCAAAGTGAAGAAGCTCGTCATTCCGAGATTCGAGACGGAGGCAGAAGAAGCGAAATGGTGGGACGACCACATGGATGTTGTGGGATCGAATCTCCTCGAGGCGATGAAGAACGGCACCATCAAGCGCGGAATCCCAGCGCGCGCGCTTGAGCAAGCGCGCGCCGCGGCGACGATCGAGCTTCCAAGCGCCGACCTCGACCGAGCCCGGAGGCTCTCGCGGCGCAAGCACCTTGAATGCCGAGAATACGTCCTTGGCTTGCTTCACAAGGCGCTCAATCGCGAAGAAGCCGCCATCAAGCGCGCTGCGCGCCGCAAATCCGTCTGAGCCGTGCTTTGTTATCCTTGAGATAACTCCCATGTACATCAAGAAGCAGCGTTTGCTCACCCCGGGGCCCACGCCCCTCTATCCCAAGGCCCTGTACGCCATGCTGGGATCGGATCTGCACCATCGCACCGACGATTTTCGCGCGGTGTACAAATCCGTCCTGGCCGACTTGAAAGAATTGATGGGCACGGCCAACGACGTTCTGGTGCTGGTCTCCTCCGGCACCGGCGCGATGGAAGCCGCGGTGACCAACTGTTTTTCCCCCGGTGATCGCGTGATCGTGTGCTCGGCCGGGAAATTCGGCGAGCGCTGGGGCGAGATCGCCAAGGCGTTTGGCCTGAACGCGGTGATCATCGAGGAGCCCTACGGAAAATCGGTATCGCCAGAAGCCCTCGCCAAGGCGCTGGCGGCGAATCCCGACACCAAAGGCGTATTCGTGCAGGCCTCGGAGACGTCGACCGGAGCGGCGCACGATGTTCGCGCGATGGGCGAGGCTGTAAAGAAGACACAGGCGATTTTCGTCGTCGACGCGATCACCGGTCTGGGCACCATGCCGCTCGATATCGACGGCTGGGGACTCGACATCGTCATCGGGGGATCGCAGAAAGCGTTTATGGTGCCGCCCGGCATCGCGTTCCTCTCGATCAGCGCGAAAGCGTGGGCGATGATGGAATCGGCGAAGCTGCCCAAGTTCTACTTCAATCTGAAAAAAGAAAAGAAGAACGCGGTGAACGGCGAATCGAGCTGGACGCCGGCGACGTCGCTGATGCTGGGCATGGCCGAAGCGCTCAAATACATCAAAACGCTGGGCATGGCGAACCTGATCAAGAACGCCGACGAGCTTGCGCGCGCCACTCGCGCCGCATGCACGGCATTGGGACTGGAGCTGTTCGCGCCGGAGCATCCCGCCGCTTCGGTGACCGCGGTGAAGGCGCCCAAAGGCATGGACTCCGGCGTCATTGTCAAGGAGTTCAAGAACCGCTTCGGATCGATCATCGCCAACGGACAAGGATCGATGAAGGGCCAGATTTTTCGCATCGCGCATCTGGGCTATTTCGATTTCGCCGACCTGTTTGCCATGGTCGCTGAGCTGGAGCTGATTCTCAAGGCCAACGCAGTTCCAGTGAAACTCGGCGCGGGCGTCGCTGCGGTCGAACAAGTGTACGCCGCGATGGCGATCGAGAAAAAAGAGACCGTCAACGCCTAAACACCGGCGGAAGAAATGAAAATCGTCATCGCAGAACCGCTGTCCGAGGCCGGAGTTCAACTGCTCAAGGCCCAGCCGGGATGGAATGTAGTGGTGTCGAGCCCGGAGGAATTCACGCGCGAGCTGGCCGACGCCGACGCGCTGATCGTTCGTAACGTGGTCAAGGTGGACGCGAGCGTTCTCGCCAAAGCGCCGCGGCTGCGCGTGGTGGGGCGTGCCGATGTCGGCGTGGACAATGTCGACCTGGATGCGGCCACCAAGGCCGGCGTTCTGGTGATGAACACGCCGGGAGGCAACGCGGTTTCGGTCGCCGAGCATACCTTGGGCCTGATGCTGGCGATGGCGCGGCGCATCCCGCAGGCGATCGCGTCGGTGAAGAGCGGGCAATGGGAGAACCACGGCTTCATGGGGACTGAGCTGCGCGGCAAAACGTTGGGTGTGATCGGGCTGGGCAGCATCGGACGCGAAGTGGTGCGGCGCGCGCGCGGATTCGAGATGCGCATTGTCGCGAGCGACCCGTACGTGAACTCGCGAACCGCGAGCGACCTGGGAACGCGGCTGCTTCCGCTCGAAGATCTGTACGCGGAAAGCGATTACATCACGCTGCACGTCGCGCTCACTACAGAGACGCGCGGAATGCTGAGCCACACTGCGTTCGCCCGGATGAAGAAGGGCGTGCGGATCATCAACTGCGCCCGCGGCGAGCTGATTGACGGCGAGGCGCTGCGCAAGGCGATCGAATCGGGCAAAGTCTCCGGCGCGGCGCTGGACGTTTTCCAGACCGAGCCGCCGGTGGGCGAGCCGCTGCTCGCTTTCGACAATGTTCTGGCCACGCCACACATAGGCGGATCGACCGAAGAGGCGCAGGAAGCCGTGGGCGTGCGGATCGCCGGCCAGGTGCGCGATTATCTGCGCGATGGGGTCGCGCTGAACGCGGTGAACGTTCCGGCTATGACCGCGGAGCAGTATCGCACGGTGCGGCCCTACGCTGCCTTGGCCGAAAGGCTAGGAACCTTCGCGGCGCAGGTGGCCAGCGGAAATCCGCGGCTGGTGCGCCTGGTTTATCAGGGCAAGATCGCGGACCAGAACACGCTTTTGATTCGCAACGCGGGACTGGCCGGGGTGATGAGCCGGTCGCTCGCGCGGCGCGCCAACGTGGTGAACGCGGTGCAGATCGCGGCCGACCGCGGTCTGGTGTTCTCCGAGCGCCACGAAAAAAATGCGGCGCCGGGGCAAGCCGACGTGGTGCGGCTCGAACTCGAAACCGACGCCGGCATCACCACTGTCGAAGGGTCCGTGGTGCTGGACCGGCCTCGCCTGCTGCGCGTGGACGGGATCAACTGCGAAGCGCCGCTTACCGGGCACCTGGTGTTCCTCAAAAACGCGGATGTGCCGGGAGTGATCGGATACGTCGGCTCGATCACCGGCAGGAACAAGATCAACATCGCCAGCTTCTCGCTGGGGCGCGAGGATCACCAGCGCGATGGGAAACCGCTTCAAGCCATTGCGGTGGTGGAAACCGACGAGCCGGTTTCAGAAACGGTGCTGAAGCAGTTGCTCGAAAATCCGTCGGTCACGGTCGCCCGCCCGGTGGAATTCCACGATTAGGCGCGGATTGACCGGATTGGCGATTCATTGTAGACTCTGTGTAACTGGTTTTCAGGCTGGTCCGTTCATTGAAGATTTTCTGTTTTCCGGAGAAGGTGGGCCTCCGTGCGGGGGTTTGTTGTTGGGGAAAGGGTACCGCACGGAGGCTAGCTGCTTTGTCTATATAGACGGACGAAGAGCGCCGCAGGTTTGTGGAAAATGGAAATTTTCGACAGAAAATTGTAGATCCTCCCGTGTAGCCGGTATGTAACCTTTTCGCGCCTTCGCGAGTAACTACTTTAAGCCAGCCTCGGACAGGAACTGCGCCGCGACTTCGGCGGGCTGGCGATGGTCTGTGTCCACCTCCGCGTTGAGCTTGCGCATGATCGCGTTGGTGAACTTTCCGGAAAGCTCCTCGAGTGCGGGTTTGAGCTGCGGCTGGGCCGTGCTCATGTCCTCGCGCAGCAGGATGCAGGCCTGATACGCCCCGAACGCTTTCTTGTCGTCCTGAAGGATCACCCAGTCGTGCGACGCGAGCGGCCCGTCAGTGGCGTTGGCGGCGATCATGGTGACCTTGCCCTGTTCGAGGGCCTTGTACATCAGCCCCAGGTCCATCGTTCGCGGGCCTCCGTCGAACGGAAGATGATACGTGTCGAGCGCGGGCATACCGTCGATGCGGGATTGAAATTCGTAGCCCGCGGCGAGCTTCCATGGCGTTTTCGCCTGCGCGGCCTGCGACAGCGTTGTGACTTTTTCCTTGCGGGCGTCCTCGCCGCGGACGACCATGGCGAAGAAATCGTCGATCCCCAGCGGCTTGAGCACGTCGATCTTGACGCGGCGATCGAGCTCCTGCTTGGCGCGCAGGTATGCCTCCTCCGGGTCCGACGGCGGCTTCTCCTTCAGAATCTCGGCTTCCACCGTGCCGGTGTATTCGGGATAAAGCGAGATCTCTCCGAGCAGCAGGGCCTGATAGCTGAGCAAAGTTCCACCCAGGTTGAAACGGCGCACGACGGGATGCCCCAGGCGATGCTCCAGATGCTGCGCGATGATTTCTCCCAGCACTACCTGTTCGGTGAAATTTTTCGATCCGACCACGATCGGCGGCTGTTTCTTGCCGCACGCGGTCAACACCAGCGCGAGCGCCAGCGTCAGGCCGAAAATCTTCGTTCGATCCATCCCAAACCTCCATCGGAGATCAGCGCGATGAGCGCCGCCGGAATCGCGCCGGCCAGAATCTCGCCGGTGTCCACCGAGGCGACGCCGCGAAAAATGAAGACTCCCAATCCTCCCGCGCCGATCGCCGCGGCGATGGTCGCGGTCCCCACCGTGGTGACCGTAGCGATGCGGATTCCAGCGAGGATGGTTCGTCCGGCGAGCGGCAACTCCACCCGCCGCAGAATCTGCGCCGGCGTCATTCCCATGGCAATGGCTGATTCGCGCACCGCGGGGTCCACTCCCAGAATTCCGGCGAGCGTGTTGCGCAGAATGGGCAGCAGCGCGTACAGCACCAGCGCGACAATGGCCGTGCGCGGTCCGATTCCGCCGATCAACGGCAGAGGAATCAGAAATCCGAAGAGCGCCAGGCTGGGAATGGTCTGCAAGATATTGGCGAGGCCCAGCACCGGCCGGCGCAACTCGCTCCTGCGGGTCAAAAGAATTCCGGCGGGAAGGCCGATGGCGATGGCGATGAGCATCGAGGTCGCGACCAGCATGATGTGCTCCGAGGTGAGCTCGAGGACATCGCTGAAGAGTCCGGTCCGCACGATCTTTAAGGATAAACTGATTCGCCGCGGCGGGTCCGTTACGGGCGAGCCGAGAGATGGTGAAAAGTTCGAGCGACCGCTCGCTCACGCTCGGCGGCTCCGTTTCGGCGCTTCAACGTACCCAGCCACACGCCGAGCCGCGCGCTTCAGCAAGGTGGCGAATTCGGAACACCGCGTTACTCGAACGGAAAACGGCGCGGCGCGGTTTTGGTTTTGGCGCTCGGAAGCGGACCGCTGTCGCCGCTTGAAGCCGGACGCAGCGGAACGTTCGAAAAGTCCAAATCCTTATTGTCGAACGACACCGGCCGATCGAGCACCATTTCGAGCGTGGTGCCCTTGGCGAGCACCGCTTCGGGCCCGCGCGTGACCAGGACTCCGATCAACCCAGCGGCCGCCCCCGCGGCTGCGCCGATGCCCGCGCCCATCGCCGCCGCTCCGTTCATTCCGGCGAGCGCACCCACGCTGGCCCCGGCCGCTGCAGTTTCCGCCACCGTCCGCGTATCGCCGGCTTTATTGCCCTCGCTCTTGATCGATCCTTCCTTGCGATCGAGCTCCTCGCTGGCGCGTCCGTCCAGTCCGCTGACACGCGCGCGGAAATCGCGCGTAGTCCCGTTGGGGAGTGTCAGCGAATCGAAGCGCAGATGGAACTCGCCACGGCCCTTCACGCGTCCCGGACGCTGCACTTGCGTAATGGTTCCCATGACATAGCTGCCGGGAGGAATCACGATGCGGCCGTCCACCAGGATGGGAAAGACCGTTTCCAGGTAAACACGGTCGCCGGGCACCGAATTTTTCGTGCTGACGCTGTTGATCAGACTGAGCGGAATGTGCGTGCCGGGCTCGACCAGGTAGACCTTTTCCGGCGCTTTCTCATCAGCCTGGACCGTTGTCGCGTTTTCCTGCGCCAACGCCGCGATCCCCGCCATTGCCCCCGTGAAAACGAGACGCGAAAGCATCGCCACACCTCTTTTGTAATCTTAACCCAGATCTACTGTGCGGTGATCTCGACCGGCGCCGAGCGCGCGCTTTCGCGGCCGTTGGTCCCCACGGCTGAAGTCTCGTAGCGATATTGCTTTCCGCTCTGCACGTCGCGATCACTATAGGCCGGAGCGGCGATCAGCGACGCGATTTTTTCAAACGCCCCGCCGTTCACCGAGCGATACACGTTGTAGCCCTGAAACCGCGGATCGGTATTGCGTTCCCAGGAAAGCTCGATCGTGCCGCTGCCCATCTCCGCGGTGAGGCCGCTGGGAGCCGAGGGCGGAAAAATGTCGGCGCGCGGCAGCGGCTCGGATTGGGCCATCTCGCTGAACTGCTGTTCGCCCGCGAACCCATCGACGTAGTACCGGTATTCGGCGCCGAAATCGACGGCGGCGTCGAGAAACCGGGGCTGGTCGGTCGAATCGATCAATGCCGGCGTCTCCAGGCCCGAGGCGCGATAAATGTGAAAATGCTCGCCCGGTGCGCCGGTCCAGGTGAGTTGGATGCCGTCGCGCACATTCTCCGCTTTCAAATCCGCCGGCCGGGCGAGCGCAGCCCGCACCGGCACGGTCACCAGGTTCGACCAATCCGAGGTTTTTCCTTTCGGACCGGTGGCGCGCACCGCCAGCGTCACATCCTTGCCGATCGAGTCCGCGATGGGGATCTCGTGCGTGAACGGGCCCGGCGCAGTGGCGGCAACGCTGTATTTTTTCGCGCTCGCGGCCCACACGTTGACGTTCCACGGGTTGGGCGCGACGCCTACGGCTATCTCCGCAGAATCGAGGCTTTTGAGCGGCAATCCTTCGGTGGTGAGCGGCGGAATGCTGAACTCGGCGATGATCTGATCACCGAACTCGGCCGCGCGCAGATCGGAGACGTGCTGGGGAATATCAAGCGTGGGCGGTTGGACGGGCCCAACGTAGCCGCAGGAGGCGAGTGAGACCAACACCACGGCGCAGACAGAAATTCTCACAAGATGTAGCGCGTCAGGTCCTGATCCTTCACGATCTCGGCGAGCTGCCTCTGCACGTACGCGGCGTCCACCTTCACCGCCTTCTTCTTCAGGTCCGGACCGTCGAAGGAAACGTCTTCGAGCAATTTTTCAAGGATCGTGTGCAGGCGGCGCGCGCCGATGTTTTCCGTGGACTGATTGACGCGCGCGGCCATCGACGCGATCTCCTTGAGCGCGTCCTCGGTGAAGGTGAGTTTGATGCCCTCGGTGTCGAGCAGCGCCTGGTACTGCTTGATGAGCGCATTCTTAGGTTCCTTCAGAATGCGAATGAAATCCTCTTCGTTGAGCGATTTCAGCTCGACGCGGATGGGAAAGCGGCCCTGCAATTCGGGAATCAGGTCGCTCGGCTTGGAGACGTGAAACGCGCCCGCGGCGATGAACAGGATGTGATCGGTGCGGACGAAACCGTAGCGCGTGTTGACCGTGGTGCCTTCAACGATGGGCAGAATGTCGCGCTGCACGCCTTCACGGCTCACGTCCGGACCATGGCCCGCTTCGCGTCCCGCGATCTTGTCCACTTCGTCCAGGAACACGATGCCGCTGCGCTCCACGCGCTCGATGGCCACGCGCGTCACCTGGTCCATGTCGACCAGTTTCTGCTCCTCTTCCTGCACCAGATAATCGAGCGCTTCGCCGACGCGCATCTTGCGCTTGCGCGTTCGGCCGCCGAACAGGCCCGGCAGGACATCCTTCAAATTGATGTCCATCTCCTCCATGCCGCCGGCGGTCGAAACTTCAAACGTCGGCCCGCGCTCCTTGACGTCGACTTCGACGATGCGGTCGTCGAGTTTTCCGGCGCGCAGTTTCTCCCGGAGTTTCTCGCGCGTGCGTTCGATTGATTCGGTGGGCTCGGGCTGGCCGGGCGGCATCAGCAGATCGAGCAGGCGCTCCTCGGCGTTGCGCTCGGCGCGCTCGCCCACTTCGCTCAGCCGCTCCTCGCGAACCATGTCGATGGCGATCTCCACCAGGTCGCGGATCATCGACTCGACGTCGCGGCCCACGTAGCCGACCTCGGTGAACTTGCTCGCCTCGACTTTCAAAAACGGCGAATTGGCGAGCTTCGCCAGCCTCCGCGCCAGTTCCGTCTTTCCGACGCCGGTGGGCCCGATCATCAGGATATTTTTGGGTATCACCTCGTCCGCCATTTCGGGCTCGAGTTTCTGGCGGCGAATGCGGTTGCGCAGCGCGA
>Ga0335077_10002213_pt1 | contig 23212 bp, 23 predicted proteins | sample Lox_Sample_31_FD_207151 | JGI IMG/M metagenome (GOLD analysis project Ga0335077, IMG submission 207151) | Soil microbial communities from Loxahatchee National Wildlife Refuge, Florida, United States - Lox_Sample_3.1 | ecosystem: Environmental > Terrestrial > Soil > Wetlands | place: USA...
AACACAAGAAGAGGGGGAGGTCGATGGGCACAATCGGCAAGATAGCGGCATTGGCGGGCTCGGTGCTGGCCGGATGTGCAATAGCTGCAATCGCCGCCACGGTGGTGCGCGCCGAGGGCGACTATCCCAACCGTCCGGTGAGTCTGATCGTGCCCTATGGTGCGGGCGGCGTAGCCGATGTTGGCATGCGCATTCTGGGCGACAAGCTGTCGAACCTGCTGAAGCAGCAATTCGTCGTCGAAAATCGCCCAGGCGCTGCCGGCATCGTTGCCGCCCAGGCCGGCGCCGCGGCGGCGCCGGACGGCTACACGCTATTGATGACCGGCAACAACAATGCCATCGCAGTCGCGCTGTTCAATTCGCTGCCGTACAACATTCTCGCCGATTTCGAGTCGGTTTCGACTGCTGCGTTCTTTGACGTGTTGATCGTGACGCGTGCCGGTTCGCCGCTGAAGTCGATTGCGGATGTCATCGCTGCAGCGCGAGCCAATCCCGGCAAGCTCAATGTCGGCACCATCAATCCCGGCAGCACGCAGAACCTCGCGGCCGAACTGTTCAACAGCACGGCGAACATCAAGACGGCGATCGTGCCGTTCCGCACCTCTCCCGACATGGCCGGCGCAGTGATGCGCGGCGACGTCGATATCGCGTTCGAGTTCTATGCGGCTATCAGCGGGCTCCTGGCAGACAAGAAGATCATCGCGATCGCTTCGACCGGCGCCCAGCGCACCGCCTATCTGCCCAACACGCCGACCGTCATGGAAAATGGCCTCAAGGATTACGAGGTCGCGAGCTGGAACGGCATTTCGGTGCCGAAAGGTACGCCGAAATCGGTCGTGGCAACGCTCAATGCTGCGATGAAAGAGGTCATCCCCGCGGCCGATGTGCAGAGCAGAGCGGCGCAGATGGGCATGGCTATGCACTCAAGCACGCCGGAGGAGATGACCGCGCGAATGAAGGCGGATATCGCCAAATGGGGCGCCGTCATCGAAAAGGCGGGCATTCCCAAGCACGACTGACGCGCCCCTCGCGGGCTGTCGGCAAAGCGACTATGTAGGTGACGAACGCACCTCATGGCGCAGGAATTCGGTAATGACGATCCCCACCTCGCTCGTAGACCGCGCCGGGCTTGATCGGTCCCGGCTCGGCAAGATCGTATCCCGAGGGCTTGAGGGCGCCGACGACGGCGAACTCTTCCTTGAATATCGCCAGTCCGAGGTGCTGGCCTTCGATAACGGCCGCCTCAAGCAGGCGACATACGATACCTCCCAGGGGTTCGGTCTGCGCGCCGTCAAGGACGAGGCGGTTGGCTACGCGCATGCCTCCGACGTGTCGGAGGCAGCCATCGAGCGTGCGGCCGACGCCGTGCACGCGGTCAAGGGCGGCTATTCGGGGCATTACGCGGAACCGCCGGCGCGCACCAATGTGCGGCTTTATGGCGACGACAGCCCGCTCGCCAGCCCGGCTTTTGACGCCAAGGCGCGCCTGCTCGAAACCATCGACGCCTATGCGCGCGCCAAGGATCCGCGTGTCCGTCAGGTTTCCGCAAGCCTTGCGGCAAGCTGGCAGGCGGTCGAGATCCTGCGCGGCGACGGCGAGACCTATCGCGACGTCCGACCGCTGGTGCGCGTCAATATTTCGGTCGTGGTCGGCGACGGCGATCGCCAGGAGACCGGCAGCGACGGCTATGGCGGCCGCGAAGGCTACGAGACCTTCATCGCAACTGACCGCTGGCAGAACGCGGTCGACAATGCGGTGCGTCAGGCACTGACCAACCTCGAAGCCGTGCCGGCGCCGGCCGGTGAAATGGATGTCGTGCTCGGGCCCGGCTGGCCGGGTGTCATGCTGCACGAGGCCGTCGGTCACGGTCTCGAGGGCGATTTCAACCGGAAGAAGACGTCAGCCTTTGCCGGTTTGATGGGCCAACAGGTCGCGGCCAAGGGCGTCACCGTCGTCGATGACGGCACCATGACGCAGCGCCGCGGCTCGCTATCGATCGACGACGAAGGCACCCCGACCAACCGCACCGTGCTGATCGAGGACGGCGTCCTGGTCGGCTACATGCAGGACCGGCAGAACGCGCGGCTCATGAACATGAAGCCGACCGGCAATGGCCGGCGTGAAAGCTTTGCTTGCGTGCCGATGCCGCGCATGACCAACACCTATATGCTGGCCGGCAGCCGCGACCCGGGCGAAATCCTCGCCTCGGTGAAGAACGGCGTCTATGCCGTGCATTTCGGTGGCGGCCAGGTCGATATCACCTCGGGCAAATACGTGTTCGAATGCACCGAAGCATACCGCATCGAGAACGGCAAAGTCGGCAGGCCGATCAAAGGCGCCATGCTGATCGGCAATGGGCCGACCGACCTGCACCGCATTTCGATGATTGGCAACGATCTCGCGCTGGATCACGGCATCGGCACCTGCGGCAAGAACGGTCAGGGCGTGCCGGTCGGCGTCGGTCAGCCGACGCTGCGCATCGATAAGATCACGGTCGGCGGCACGGCCTGAGCCGTATCGCGTTCACCGCACTACGCCGGAAATGCAGCAGGGCCGCCGATGGGGCGGCTTGATCGTGTCCTTAAGAAAGCAGCGCGCCGCGGTCGCGCCATAGCCGGGGCGCCGATAGGTCCAGGCCCGACAGCGCGCGTCGGCCTGGCAGGCATCGGCGCAGGCTTGGCCCTTCGCGTCCGGCTTGGTCTCGAAATATTTGTAGTCGCCGCCATAGCGGTCGATTGAATATTCGAGCGCGCCCACTTTCGGTTCGATGACGCCGGCGCCGCGCACGCCCGACACGCAGCAGCTCGCTTCGACTCGCGGCACCACCTCGCGCTTGAGCCAACACATCGCCGGGCCACCGGAGCTTGGCGGATAGGCGAAACTCCAGGCCCGGCAGCGGCTTTCACGCTCGCACCGGCTGGCGCAGACTGCCGGGTCGCCGCTGGCGACCGGTGCGCTCGCATAGTCGCCGCCCGGCCGATCGAAGCCCGATTGCGCCAAGGCCGGCTTGCCGCCGAATCCCGCCAGCGCGGAGATCAGAACGGCAATGCCAACGATCAGCCCCCGCATCATGCCGGCGCCCTCGCCTTGCCTCTGGCGATGTTTGCCACCCCAAGACAGGAGAACGCCGTTCCCGCGGCAAATGCCACAAGAATTTTGGCCGACTGCAAGGTTTTGCGGCAATGACGCGGAGATTTGGGGCTCTCCGGCTTGTGGATAGCGCGCGGTGGTTGCGGACCAGGACCTCGGTTCGTCAAGGACGAAGCGCGCCGATTGCACCCAAAATGGGGGGCAGATTTGCCACGCTGATCTCCGCTATGGTCGCCCCATGTACGATTCGAAGCGCTCGGTTGCTCGATTGGCCGCGGCGACGGTCGCCGTGTTTATCTTGTTGCTGCCGGCGATCTGGAACCGCTTCGCTCTCCTTGAATACGACACCGGCGGATATCTGGCGCGCTGGTTCGAAGGCATCCTGGTGCCCAGCCGCTCGACCACCTACGGCCTTGTGCTCGCTGCGACCTGGCCGCTCGATTTCTGGCCGATACTCCTGCTGCAGGCTGCCGCGGCGGTGTGGATGATCGCCCTCGTGCTGCGGACCCAGCGCCTCAATTCGCATCCGTTAGCGGTGCTCGTGATCATTGCCGTGCTGTCGCTCACGACCGCGCTGCCATGGCTCGCGAGCGAGCTGTTGACCGACATTTTCGCCGGCCTTGCCGTGCTCGGCTTTCACAGCCTGATCTGGCAGAGCGACCGCGTCAGCGGCCGCGAGCGCATCGCGCTCGTCGTCTTCGTCGCCTTCGCGGCATCGACGCACAGCGCGACCTTTGCGGTCCTCTTGGCGCTCGAAGTCGCGGCCATGCTGGTTTCCGGATTCAACGCCAGGCTGGTGCCGCGCGCCGGTCTTGTGCGCGGCGCCAGCACGTTGCTGCTGGGCGCCGCCATGCTGGTCGCCTGCAATTACGTGGTGGCAAAGCGCATCGCCTGGACGCCGGGCGGCTACGGCATCCTGTTCGGCCGCCTGCTGCAGGACGGTATCGTCACCCGCTATCTGAACGATCACTGTCCCGATCCAAGCCTGCGGCTGTGTCCGCATCGCGCTGATCTGCCGCTCGATGCCGACGAATTCCTATGGGGCGACAGCCTGTTCGATCAGCTCGGCCGTTTCCAGGGTCTCGGCGACGAAATGCGCAGCATCGTGCTCGGCAGCCTGCGCGATTATCCGCTGTGGCAGATCGAAGCGGCATTTGTCGCAACCGCTCGACAGCTCGTTGCCGTCGCCACTGGCGAAGGCATCGTCACCGAAATGTGGCATACTTACGGGATCATTACCGATTACACACCGTCGGCGGTGCCGGCGATGAAGGCGGCGCGACAGCAGCATGGCGAACTCCATTTCACCAAGATCAACGAGGTCCATGTGCCGGCGGCGCTGTTGAGCATGGCGCTCATCCCAGCGTTGTTGCTGCTCGGTCTGTGGAGTGCGGAATTCGCCGATCTCGGCCTTCTTGCCGCGACGGTTGCGCTCGCGCTCCTCGCCAATGCGGCATTCTGCGGCGCGATTTCCAATCCGCACGATCGCTACGGCTCGCGCATGGTGTGGATCGCCACCTTTGCGGTCGCGCTCGTGCTGGCACGCGCCTATGCGCTCGGCCGCGAGCGGCTGGCGCTGTTCAGGCGCGAAAGTGCTTCGACAGTTTGAGGCCCTGGGCCTGATAGTTCGAGCCGATGCCGCTGCCGTAAAGCTGGTCGGGCCGCGCCAGCATTTTTTCGTAGACCAAACGGCCGACAATCTGACCGTGTTCGAGAATGAACGGTACTTCGCGCGAGCGCACTTCCAGCACCGCGCGGGCGCCGAGCCCGCCGGCACCCGCATAGCCGAAGCCGGGGTCGAAGAAGCCGGCATAGTGGACGCGGAATTCGCCGACCAGCGGATCGAACGGCACCATCTCGGCGGCGTAATCCGGCGGCACCTGCACGGCTTCGTTCGAGGCAAGGATGTAAAACTCGTCCGGGTCGAGGATCAGGCTCCTGTCGGCGCGTGCCGCGATCGGCTCCCAGAAGTCGGCGATATCATAAGCGTCGCGGCGCTCGACCTCGATGACGGCGGTGTGGCGCTTGGCGCGGTAGCCGACGATGGCGGCGCCGTCGCCGGCGGCGCCGGAGTGACGGACGCCGGAAGCCGACAGGTCGATGCTCACCGCGACGCCATCGCCCATCACCGCTTCGGTGCGGTCGACCAAGCGCTCGCGCACATGCAGCGCCCGCAAGGCTTCCGCACTGAGCGCGGCGTCGCCGCGGCGCAATCGCATCTGCGACAGCCGCGAACCCTCGCGCACCAGCACCGGAAAGGTCTTCGGGCTGATCTCGGCGTAGAGCGGGCCGTGGTAGCCGCCGGCGACGCGATCGAAGCCGCGCGTCTCGTCGGCGATCACGCGGGTGAAGACGTCGAGCCTGCCGGTTGAGCTTTTCGGATTGGTGGCCGCAGCAATTTCGTCCGGCAGCGCAAGGCTTTCGATCAGCGGCACGATATAGACGCAGCCCGTCTCCAGCACTGCGCCATTTGCCAGCGAAAATTCGTGCAGCTTGAGCTCGGCGATACGTCGCGCCACTGTCGTACCTGGTCCCGGCAAGAAGCTGGCGCGGACCCGATAGGCAATGGCGCCGAGCCGCAGGTCGAGGCTCGCCGGCTGAATCTGATCGGGCGCGAAGGGATAAGCGGGGCGAATCCCGCCCGCTGCGGCCAGAGCCGCGATCATGCGGTCGGGCAGAATCCCGGCGTCCGCAGAGGAAAAGGAGAGCGCCACACGATCACCGCTTGGGCCTTTTTGCGGCCGCGTGCGATCTAACCCGACGTGGCGTTTGACGCAAAGATGTCCGCGGCGTATAAGCGGGCTTATCCCGTGGTCATTTGAGCCGGCCGGCTTGCAGCCACGTAAAACAAATCGCTAAAAGGCCGGGGACGCGTGAGCCCGGCCCGAGGATTTTCCTCCCGGCCGGGTTTTTGTTTGGCCAAAGGAGGGCCACATGCCGGCGTCCGTGAAGAGAAAATACCGTCCCGAAACGCAATTGGTGCAGGCAGGCACGCTGCGCTCGCCGTTCGGCGAGACGTCCGAAGCATTGTTCCTGACCCAGGGCTATGTCTACGACAACGCCGCGCAGGCCGAAGCCCGCTTCAAGGGCGAGGACCCCGGCTACCAATATTCGCGCTTCGCCAATCCGACTGTCGACATGTTCGAGCGGCGCATTGCCACGCTCGAAGGTGCCGAAGCGGCGCGCGCCACGGCGACCGGCATGGCGGCAGTGACAATTTCGCTGGTCGGCCAGCTCAAGGCCGGCGATCACGTGGTGGCGTCGAAGGCGATGTTCGGCTCGTGCCGCTACGTCATCGAGGACTATCTGCCGCGCTTCGGCGTGACCTCGACGCTGGTCGATGGCTGCAATCTCGATGCCTGGCGCAACGCCGTGCGTCCCAACAGCAAGACCTTCTTCCTGGAGAGCCCGACCAATCCGGCGCTCGACGTCATCGACATCGCCGAAGTGGCGAAGATCGCGCACGCCGCCGGTGCGACGCTGGTGGTCGACAACGTCTTTGCGACGCCGCTGTTTCAGTCGCCGCTGGCGCTCGGCGCCGACTGCGTTGTCTACTCGGCGACCAAGCATATCGATGGCCAGGGCCGCTGCCTCGGCGGCGTCGTGCTCGCGTCGCGGAAGTTCATTATGGACAAGATCCATGTCCTGATCCGCCAGACCGGCCCGTCGATGTCGCCGTTCAACGCCTGGGTGCTGCTCAAGGGCCTGGAGACGCTCGCGGTGCGCGTCCATCGCCAGTCCGACAGCGCGGCTCAGCTTGCGGTCGCGATCGGCGAGCACAAGAAGATTTCGCGCATCATGTACCCGGGCCGGCCGGACCATCCGCAGGCCGCCATCGTGCAGAAGCAGATGCGCGGCGGCTCGACGCTGATCGCATTCGAGATCAAGGGCGGCAAGAAGGCCGCCTTCCGCTTCCAGGATGCGCTCAAGCTGGTGCGCATCAGCAACAATCTCGGCGACGCCAAGAGTCTGATCACGCACCCGGCGACGACGACGCACCAGCGCCTCACGCCGGAGCAGCGCGCCGAAATCGGCGTGACCGACGGTCTGGTGCGGCTCTCGGTCGGTCTCGAACATCCCGACGACCTCATTGAGGACGTGCTCGGCGGCCTCGACGCGGTGTGAGCGGTCGTGATCTAATCGCAGGCGACCGCGATGCCGTCTCGGGGACTGTCAGCCGCCATGCCTCCTGAAATTGCGCGCCTCGTCACGCGCGGCGTAGCGGTGCGCGCGCGCCGCGCCGGTACCGGCAGGCCGGTGCTGTTCCTGCACGGCGCCGGCGGCTGGCCGGCCTGGCTGCCGTTCTTCGATCGGCTGTCACAGCGCTACACGCTGACTGTTCCCGAACATCCCGGCTTCGGCGCCTCCGAGGATCCCAAATGGATCCGCAATGTGCCGGACCTCGCGATGTATTATCTCGACGTCCTCGAAGCATCGTTCTCGACCCCGGTCCACGTCATCGGTCATTCGCTCGGCGGCTGGACCACTGCCGAAATAGCGGTGCGCAATACGCAACGCATCGCCAGCCTGACGCTGGTGGCACCGGCTGGCATTCGCGTCAAAGGCGTTCCGCCAGGCGACACGTTCATCTGGTCGCCCGAGGAGGCCGCGCGCAACCGTTTCTTCGACCAGCGCTTGGTCGAAGCCGCGCTCAATGCGCCGCCGCCGACCGACGAGGAGCTCGACATTCAGCTCCAGACCAGGCTCGCCGCCGTGAAGTTCGGTTGGGAGCCGCGCTGGTTCAATCCCGACCTCGAAAAATGGCTGCATCGCATCAAGGTGCCGACGCATCTCGTGTGGGGCCGGCAGGACAAGGTCATTCCCAGCGCCTACTCGCCGCTCTGGCTCGAGCGCGTCGCCGGCGCTGAGCTGACGATGATCGAAGAGTGTGGGCACTCACCGCATATCGAGAAGCTCGACGACGTTGCCATGAAGGTTCTCGCCTTTCTCGATCGGGTGCCGGCATGAAGTTCACGTGCTTTCACCTGATGCCGTATCGGCCGCTCGATCGGGAGACGGCGCGCAACTACCGCTCGGCCTGGGTAGTACTGCCGAACAGCATGTACGATCCGCACCGCGGCGCGGCGGAATACGACTCGTATCTCGACCAGCTCGGCTATGCCGAGCAGCTCGGCTTTGACGCGATCGGCGTCAACGAGCATCACCAGACCGCTTACGGGTTGATGCCGGCGCCGAATCTGATTGCCAGCGCACTTGTTCAGCGCACCAAGACGGTGAAGATCGCGGTGCTCGGCCGCGCGCTGCCGATCGTCGGCAATCCGATCAACATCGCGGAAGAATTCGCGATGCTCGACGTGATGTCGAAGGGCCGCATCATCGCCGGCTTCGTGCGCGGCATCGGCGCCGAATATCATTCGACCGGCGTGAACCCGGCTTTCTCGCACGAGCGTTTTCACGAAGCGCACGACTTGATCGTCAAGGCGTGGACGACACCGGGGCCGTTCGAGTTCGAGGGCGCGCACTTTCGCTATCGCTACGTCAATTTGTGGCCGCGACCATACCAGACGCCGCATCCGCCGATCTGGATTCCGTCGATGGGCTCGCGCGAGACCATCGAATGGGCGTCGGCGCCGGAGCGCAAATATCCGTTTCTGGTTACGTTCAGTTCGGAAGCCGCGGTAGCGCGCTATTTGACCATGTACCGTGAAACCGCAAACGCGCACGGCTATACCGCATCGGGCAGCCAGCTTGGCTGGGCCGTCCCGATCTACGTCGCTGCGACGGACGCGCGCGCGCGCGAGGAGGCCAAGGCCGGAATCGAATCGTTGTTCAACGACTTTCTGCCGATCCCGTGGGAGATGCTTTTGCCGCCCGGCTATACGTCGATTCCATCGTTGAAGGCGACCATGAAGATCCGCACTTCGCTCGGCTCGCGCGCGCGCAATCAGACGGTCGACGAACTGATCGAGAGCGGTACCGCGCTGATCGGTAGTCCGACGACGGTGCGCGACAAGATCGAGCGCATGCGCGATCAGACCGGGCTCGAGCACCTGATTACGCTGTTGCAGTTCGGCGTGATGTCCGACGAACTCACGCTGCGCAATATGGAACTGTTTGCCGGCGAAGTCATGCCACGGCTGCGCTGATCCGAAGCCGAGCCTAACAGAAGCCGATCGGCGGCCTTACTCTGCGGGCGGTGCCCGGTCTTACCAAATCTAACGTGAATGCGCGGCGGCGGAAGCAATTGGGCGGGTCGCCGCTTCGGCGATGCCTCGAGCCAGCAGTCTCGCCACGCAGGCGTAGCCCCAGTCGTTCATGTGCAGTCCGTCCGGCGATACGAAAACATCGAACGGCAGGTGCTGAACCTCATACCAGTCGCGCATGACCGCAAAGCGGCGGAACAGATCGACGTTTTCTTCCTTGGCGGTAATCGCAATCTGATCGACCATGGCCGGAGTTTCGGACTTGGCGAGAACCTTGGGCGCATATTGCGGGTCGATCAGCACAACGTCGGTGCCGGTGGTCTTCAGTTCGTCGATGCCTTCGTGCAACAGCTCGGAGTGCGGGCCTAGCGGGTGATCGCGCAGAACCGAATTGGTGCCGACCTGCCAGATCACGAGCTGCGGATGCTCGGCGATCACGCCGGTTTCAAATCGCGCCATCATGTCGGGCGTCTCCTCGCCGTTGACGCCGCGGTTGATCACCGTGATGGCGAGCGTGGGGAAGCGATCTTGCAGTTCGACCGCCAGACGACTCGGATAGCTCGCCGCGGGCGAACTCGCGCCGGCGCCTGCCGTCGAAGATGAACCGACGGCGACGACGGTCAGCGGCTTGCCACCGGCGATGCGCCGCGCCGTATGCCGCAACGGAAGACTGAGATGCGAGAACTCCGCCGGTGCCGTGCAGCCAGCGGTCTGCACTGAAGCAGCCCTATCGGCCGGCAGCCTGCTCGCGGGCTTTGCCGTTTCGGGCAGCGCGGAGTGCTCCGGCATCACGACGGCCGGGACCGCGGTTGGCGGTGCCGATTGAGCGGCGACCGGCTGCGCAGCCTGTGCGACAATAAGCCCAGGAAGCGCCGGTGGCGCGACTTGCGCGTGCGCTGCAACAAGAAATTCTGCGTGCGCTGCAACAAAACTGACAAATATCGCGGCAGCGATGCCGGCCCGCGTCCTGCAGGCGATCCATTTTTTGCTATCGGGTGTCATCAACGCGGAGTCTGAGTTTTGTCGGTATCGAGATGCGTTGCATTAATGATCTGAGACGCGAGCGCCCGGCCAATGCAATCGTGAACGCTGCGCGCCATATCATAGTTTTTGGTAGTGGAATAGAGGTCGAACGTCCCGGCGTCGTTCCAATATCGCATGATGGCTAAGCGGTCGAAGAGCAGTGTGCCGCGCTGCTGCGCGACCCAGCGCATGACGTCCGCATAAGCGCCGACGCTCAGCATCGACTCGGTACGCGGGCTGTACTGCATGTTCATCAGATCGATGTCGGCATCGGCGGCGTCGATCGCATCGACGCCGTCGTCGAGGCTGGTTCGGAATTCGTCAGGCTCGACGCCGCTCAGCGCGTCGAACGTGCCGGCCTGCCAGATGACGACCGATGGCTTGTCGGCGGCAAGGATTTTCTGCAGGCCCGCGGCCATCTGCGCCGTCGTCTGCCGGCTCTCCACGTGCGCCGTGACCTTGATCTCGATGCCGACAAGTCGCTGCCTGAGCGTGGCCTCGAGCCGCGCCGGATAGGCGAATTTCATGCCGTCCGGCCCAGGCAGCGTCGACGATCCCGTGCCCACGACGCTGATGTCGAGGCGATGCTGATCGGCGATCTCCTTGATGGCGTGCGTCAGATCGGTGTCGCTGGTCAGGAAGGAGACCGGCAACTCGCATTCCTCGGCAGCGAAGGCGGCGCCGATGGCGAATAAGAACGATGCCAGCATTGCAATGAAGACAGTCATGCCTCGCCTCCCGCGAGGTCCGTCGACTTGGCGCGCGTCGTGGGGCTTCGCCCTTCTATGACCTTGTACCACGATATCAGATTTGCTGTCGCGATCATGATGAGAATGCCGGTGAGGCTGATTGCCACCTGGACGAGCCAGCCGCCGGACCACTCGCCGATCACGAACTGCCCGGCGAAGGCGAGGAAGACGCCGAGGCAGAAGATCTCCAGCGAATGCTGGCCGCAGCGGATCGCGGGCTGCATGATCGGCGATTTGAGCAGCGGCCAATCGCGCGGCACGAAGCGCACCGTGATCGCGGCGAGCGCCAGGAAATGCGCGAAACGCAGCACGTCGAGATTGGTCTTGTCGATCGGATACATCCATTCGCTGAGCCAACCCGGCACGAAGCGGCCGAGCGGCTCGAAATACCAGGTCATGGTGATGGCGAAGGCGAAGATGAGATAGCCGATCGCGGCGCAGAGCGTTACGGGTGAGCGCAAAAGTCCGGTGAGGCGCTGCGCGCCGCCGAGCGCGCACCAGGCGCCGAAAACGAACAGCAATTGCCAGGCGAACGGATTGAAGAACCACACACCGTTTGGGTAGGCCGGCAAATTCCAGTCGAAATTCCAGGTCAGCACATAGAGGATGGCGGAGCCCGCGACTGCGATTGCGGGCTGCCATAGCAGCAAGGCCAGGATCGGCGGGAAGAGCAGAAGCAGGACGATGTAGAGCGGCAGCACGTCCATGTTGACGGGTTTGAACTTCAGCACCAGCGCCTGGAAAATCGTCACGTCGGGTTGCTTGAGAAAGTCGAGGATATTCATTTCCTCGGCGTAGAGCGGGTTGTCGAAGGTCGCCGCCACGTAGGCAATCTCGGCCATGAAGATCGTGAACAAGAAAATGTGCGCGACGTAGATCTGCCAAGCGCGCCGCAGAATGCGCGCACCCGAGACCAGAAAGCCACGTTCGCGCATGGCGCGGCCGTAGACGAAGGCCGCAGTATAGCCCGAGATGAAAATGAAGATTTCAGTGGCGTCGCTGAACCCGTAATTGCGAATCGTGAACCAATTCACGATGTTTTGCGGAATATGGTCGAGGAAGATCAGCCAGAGCGCGACCCCGCGGAACAGATCGAGCCGCAGATCGCGCTCACCGGCGACCGCAGGTACCGACGATACCGTCGCCGAAGGTCTTATAACTTCAAGGTTTGCTACCATTTCGGTGGCTGCCGCGGAGAACCGTGTGCCCCTCGCCACGGATCACTTTGCCCCCGCCAATCTAGTCAGTCACAAGCGCCTTGAGAACGTTCGTTCCCACGGATATTGCATGGGCGGCCGTACCGCTACTCACTATTTTGTAGAATCCGCGGGGCAGCGTCAGGACCAGCACCATGTATCGTGCCGTCACGCGCAAGATCGAGGTCGTGGTCACGCCGCGCTTCGTTGCCGACAAGTCTTCGCCAGAGAACAATTATTTTTTCTGGGCCTATACGATTTCGATCACCAATTTCGGCGCCGAGACGGTGCAGCTGAAAACCCGCCATTGGCGCATCACTGACGCTACCGGCCGGCGGCAGGAGGTGCGCGGCGCGGGCGTGGTCGGCGAGGAGCCGGTGCTGAAATCGGGCGAAGCCTTCGAATATACCAGCGGCGTCCCGCTCAACACGCCGTCCGGCTTCATGGTCGGCAGCTATGGCATGGTCGGCGCCAACGGCGAGCATTTCGACATCGAGGTTCCGGCATTCTCGCTCGACAGCACCGAGTCCAAGCGGACGCTGAACTGATTGCGTAAGGATTTCCCTGACGATGTGCGTCTCCATTACATGCCATTGATGGCAATCGCCGGTCACCCGAGGGAGCGGCCGAGATGCAGTCCGAAGCGAGCGCGAGCGATCCCGACAGGGTGGCGGCACGCGTCAACGTGGAACCGCTGTCGGAACTGACGCTTGGCGGGCAATTGCTGTTGCCGGTCGCGGTCTTCGTCATCGCGCTCCTCACCATCAAATTTTCCCGCGTATCGAACTACACGACGACGCTTTGGACGCCGAACGCGATCGTGCTCGTCGCCTTGCTGCGTCACCAACGCAACTTGCGGAGCTGCGGCTCGATCTTCCTCGGCGGGGCGCTTGCGATCGGCTTTGCCAATTTGGCAGCCGGCAACGGCGCGATCAATTCGGCGATCCTCGGCGCCGTCAACATGCTCGAAGTCGGGGTTGCGTTGGCCTTCCTTTCGATCCTGAAAATCGATGCGTCCAACCTGACGCTGTTCAAGAACTTGCTCCTGTTCATCGCCGTGGCGTGCGGACTCGCGCCGCTTGGCGTCGACGCGATCGGTGCCATGGCACTGGGCAAGGCGCATGGCCTGCCGTGGGTGACGTTGTGGCAGCACTCCTATCCGGCGCATGCACTCGGCATGACACTGGTTGCGCCGTGTTTGGTCAGCCTGACATCACGGCATTGGGTCGCGATCGGCATCGAACGGCGGCGTGGCGAAGCCCTGTTCACACTGATGCTGGTCATTCTGGTAACGGCGATCGCCGCCTATTTCCGATCTTTCATCGTCATCGTCGTACCGACGATCCTTTTGGCGACGCTGCGGTTCGGGCTGATCGGTGCGACGGTCGCCACGCTCGTCGTCGCACTGATTGCCAGCAGCTTCATCGTCTTGGGCATCGGCACGCCGCTCTTGTCATTGCCGGAAATTTCGGAGCGCATCCTCGCCTTTCAGGTGCTGGTGGCGATGACGTCGTTGTGGTCGCTGCCCATCGCCGCGCTGTTGACCGAGCGCGACACTCTTCTGAACGACCTGTCGCGGGCGAACGCGCTATTGAAGATCGAAAGCGAGCGCAAGTCGCACATGGTCACCGGCTTGCACCGGCACCTGTCGATCGCCGAGGAAAAAGAGCGTCTGCGCCTGTCCTACGAGCTGCACGATCAGGCGGGGCAGGGTCTCGTCGCCGCCATTCTCGAACTCGGCGCCATCGATCCACTGACCGAGGGCGCCGCTCGTCAGCGTCTGCAACAGGTGCGGCGGCGCATGGAGGAATTGGGAAAGACCCTGCACCGCATCGCCTGGGAATTGCGGCCGCCTTCGATCGACGAACTCGGCCTGCAGAAGGCGCTCGCCAGCTATATCGACGATTGGGCCGAGCAATGCGGCACCGAAGTCGATTTTCACTGTGACGATCCGAACCTCGACCAGATACCGAACGAGATCGGCTCGGCGGTCTACCGCATCGTTCAGGAAGGCCTGACAAACATCGTCAAGCACGCGCAGCAGCCATCGAGCGTCAGCGTCGTGGTGCGACGCGTGAATGCGATGCTGCAGGTGATCGTCGAGGACGATGGCTGCGGCTTCGACGTTGCCGCGCTCGCGGCGAAGCCGGCCGGGTACCGCGGGCTCGGTCTTAACGGCATGCGCGAGCGACTGGGGATCATCGGCGGCACGCTCGATATCGAGTCGTCTGCCGGCGCCGGGACGACGATCTTTGTGCGTATTCCCCTTGATGGACAAAGGTCGGCGGCGTGACGCGCAAGATTCGCATCGTACTGGCCGATGATCATCCGATCGTACTCAGCGGGCTGCGCAACCTGGTCCGCGCCGAGAGCGACTTCGAACTGCTCGGCGAAGCGACCAGCGGCTTTGCGGCGCTCAAGCTGATCCGCGAAAAGCGGCCGGACGTCGCCGTGCTCGACATCTCGATGCCCGAGCTCAACGGCATCGTGCTGAGCCGACGTCTGGCCACCGACTTTCCGGAGCTGCGCCTCCTGGTGCTGACGCTGCACGAAGACCGCGCCTACCTGAACCAGGCGCTCGAGGCCGGCGTCCAGGGCTACGTCCTCAAGCGCTCCGCCGCCGAGAATCTGGTACAGGCGATCCGGGCGGTGATGGTCGGCGGGCTCTATATCGATCCGGCGATCGTCGGGCGCGTGTTTGCCAGCAAGCGCGCGACGGCGCGGCTTGCGACCAACAAGAATGTCGCGCCGTCGCTCACCGACCGCGAGACCGAGGTGCTCAAACTGGCGGCGATGGGTTTCACCAACAAGGAGATCGCCGCGCGCCTCGACGTCGGGGTCAAGTCGGTGGAGACCTACAAAGCCCGCGGACTGGACAAGCTCGGGCTCAAGACCCGCGCCGAGCTTGTGCGCTACGCGTCTGGGCAGGGCTGGCTGCATTTCTGACGAGCGATCCGGGTATCTCGTTCTCACAGGAATGATCGCTCCTTCGATTGATCGAGCAAACTCGATCGAGACGAATTTGCTGGAGCAAATCGCGGCTCGCCGAAGCCGCATGGTGAATCGTCGGTTAACACGTCAGGCAATCACTGACGCCACCGCCATCTTCTCGGCGTGCCGCAGGCGTTCATAGTCCTGTATGACCTCGCGCTGTCGGGATGGCGGGCGCGTAGCCACTGCACGACGGCAGCAGTGAGCGGGACAGACTCATGTCACAAGCGGCAAAGAGCGGCGCTCACGCGCCCGATCGCACCGGAGACAAGGAACAGCGCTTTCTCAAGCGCACCATGCAATTTCATGCCTCGGACGCAGCCAAGAAAGTCGTCTTCGAGAAACTGCAAAGCCTCAAAATAGCGCTCGATCGGCAGGAGACGACGCTGTCGGACGGGCCGGTCTCGCCCGGCAAGCATCGCATCCGCGAAGCTTTGGCCAAGGCCAAGACCGAGCTCGATGCGACGCTCGCCAGGCTTGGTGGTCCGGCGACGCAGCCACCCAAGGACGACGATGCCAACAGGGGTTAGATGCGATCGGCAAAACGTGGGTACCGGTTTTTTAAGAGGGTCATGTTCCACTCAGACGAATGAGATCGTGACCCCATTCAATCCGAACGCATTCCGGTCCAGCTCGTGCAGACTTTCGTGAATCAAGCCCAACCGTCAATCGACTTTTCCCGGCTGAGCTTTCTCATCGTCGACGATCAGCCGTACACGCGGCGCATGATCCGCTCGATGCTGATTGGCTTTGGCAGCCGCGAAATCTACGAATGCGGCAACGGCGCTGAGGCGCTCGAACTGGTACGCACGGCGCTGCCGAGCATCATCATTACCGATCTGGTGATGCCGATACTCGACGGCGTGCACCTGATCAGCGCGCTGCGTGCCCCGCCGTCTCCAGCCAAGCACATACCGGTCATCGTGCTGTCTGGCTATCTGACCAAGAGCGCCACATTGGGTGTGCGCGAGGCCCGCGTCGATGAATTGTTGGTCAAGCCGGTCTCGCCGAAAGCGCTGCACGAGCACATCAGTCGCATCGTGCTGCGCAACGAGCGGCTGCGGTCACCGTCACCCATTGCGCAAGATCCGAAGCGAAGCGATCCGAATCGGACAGAGCCGACACGGACAGGCCGGTCGGCAGAAAAGAAGGGCGACGATCTCGCCTTTTTATAACGGCGCCAAGCGCGCAGGAAGCAACTCTTCGGGAAACCGGTATCCGCTTTTCCAGATGCTCTAGGAACTCGCCGTGTCGCGCGCGGCGATTTCATCCGGGCTGAAAATGTAGGTCGAACTGCAGAATTCGCAGGTCACGGTGATGCGGCCGTTCTCGACCATGTCGTCGCGGTCTGCCGGCGAAAAGCTCCTCAGCATGTTCTCGACGTTGCCGCGCGAACAGGAGCATTGCGCGTTGACATCGGCGGGACGGAACACGTGCACGCCGCGCTCGTGGAACAGACGATAGGCCAACCGCTCGCTGGAAAGCGCCGGATCGAGCAGTTCAAGGTCGCTGACTGTGGCGACCAGTGAACGACCTTCGACCCAGGCCTCGTCTTCGGAAACGACGTGCCGCGGCGTGCCGGCCGGCGCATCGCCCGGGTCGAGGTCGGCCTGCCGGGCGCGTTCGGCCGCTGCCGGCAGGAATTGCAGCAGGATGCCGCCAGCGCGCCAGTGGCGCCGCGCGCCATTCGCGCCGGGCCGAAACTCCTCGGCGACGGCAAGCCGCACCCGCGTCGGAATCTGCTCGGAGCGGGCGAAATATTCGTACGCCACGTCTTCGAGACTGCCGCCTGCGAGCGGGACGAGACCCTGATAGCGACTCATGCCCGGGCCCTGGTCGATGGTCATGGCGAGATGGCCATGGCCGAGGAGCCTGCCGGGCTCGACCGCATTGGCGGCGATTGCGGCAGCGACGCGTTCGGCATCGAAGCGGGCGCAGGCGCGCACTTTGCCCGGTGCGGTGAAATCCACGACCAGCATGCGCACCGGTCCGTCGCCTTGCGTCTGTAGGATGAAACGGCCGTCGAATTTAAGCGCCGAGCCAAGCATCGTGGTCAGCACAATGGCTTCGCCGAGAAGCTTGGCGACCGGCGCCGGGTAGTCGTGGCTGTTGAGGATGGTGTCGACTGCCGCGCCGAGCCGCACGATGCGGCCGCGTAGGTCGAGCGCCTTGACTGCAAACGGCAGGATCGTGTCATCGCGGCCGGTCTGTGACGGCGCGCGTACCGGAACGGCGAAGTCGGGATCGTTCATCGCGACACAATATAAGGTGCCGCAGCGCAAATGTGAGGCCTGGCCGACAATCGGGTCTGCGGCCGCGACAGTGCGACCGGTTTCACCCCTCGCTCGCCTGCAGGCACCAGGTCAAAATGCCTTTCTGGGCGTGCAGCCGGTTTTCGGCCTCGTCGAACACTACTGAATGCGGTCCGTCCATCACCTCGTCGGTGACTTCTTCGCCGCGATGCGCCGGCAGGCAATGCATAAAAATGGCGTCCGGCTTGGCGCGCGCCATCAGCCGCGCATTGACCTGATAGGGCCGCAGCAGATTGTGCCGTCGCGCGCCGTTGCGGTCGCCCATCGACACCCAAGTGTCGGTGACGACGCAGTCTGCGCCTTTGACCGCTTCGTCGGGGTCGGAATAGAGCCGGATCGGCGCGCCCGAGGATTTGATCCAGTCGATCAGCGGCTTTTTCGGCGCCAGTTCGTGCGGCGTGGCGACGTGCAGCTCGAATTCGAAGCGCGCCGCGGCCTGCATCCAGGAGGTCAGCACGTTGTTGGCGTCGCCGCTCCAGGCCACCGTGCGGCCACGAATCGGGCCACGATGCTCCTCGAAGGTCATGACGTCGGCCATCACCTGGCACGGATGCGAGAGCCGCGTCAGGCCGTTGATCACCGGAATGGTGGCATAGCGCGCCAGCTCCGCGAGATCGTTGGCATCGAGGGTGCGGATCATGATCGCGTCGACGTAACGCGACAGCACGCGCGCGGTATCGCCGAGCGTCTCGCCGCGTCCAAGCTGCATCTCCTCGGCCGTCAAGAGAATGGTATCGCCGCCGAGCTGACGCATGGCGATCTCGAACGACACGCGGGTGCGGGTCGACGGCCGTTCGAAGATCATCGCCAGCGTCTTACCCGCCAGCGGCCGGCCGACCCGGGCGCGCTTTGCTTTCATCTCGCGGGCAGTGTCGATCATCCGGCGCAACTCCGCGGCCGGTACATCGATCAGGTCGAGGAAATGGCGGACGCTCATCGCGCCGGCTCCGTCCGCGCATGAGCTCGACTGAGCCGGGCGCAGGCGCGATCGAGCCTGGCGATGCCTTCGGCAAGCTCCTGCTCGTTAATGATGAGCGGCGGCAGCAAGCGCACCACATTGTCTCCGGCGGAGACGGTGATCATCTTTTCCTCGCGCAGCGCGTCGACCAGCTCGACCGCGGGGACGAGCGCGCGCAGGCCGATCAGCAGCCCTTCGCCGCGCACTTCGGCAATGAGCGAGGGATAGCGATCCTTGATCTCGGCGAGCCGCTGCTTGAGCAGCAGCGCGACGTGTTTGACGCGGTCGAAGAAGGCTGGCGCCAGCATGATGTCGAGCACCGCATTGGTGGCACTCATCGCCAGCGGATTGAAGCCGAAGGTCGAGCCGTGCGTGCCCGGCGTCATGCCCTTGGCTGCCGCCCGCGTCGCAAGACATGCGCCGACCGGGAAGCCGCCGCCGAGCGCCTTGGCAAGCGCCATGACGTCGGGCGTCACGCCGGTACGCTGGTAGGCGAACAGTTCGCCGGTGCGGCCCATGCCGGTCTGCACCTCGTCGAACAACAGCAGCAGGCCGTTGCGGTCGCAAATGTCGCGCAATTCCCTGAGGAATGCTGGCTCGACGACGCGCACGCCGCCTTCGCCCATGATCGGCTCGATCAGGATCGCCGCGGTCTGCGGTCCGATCGCGCGCTTCACCGCATTGAGATCACCGAACGGCACCTGGTCGAAGCCGTCGACAACCGGGCCGAAGCCGTCGAGATATTTCCTTTGGCCGCCGGCGGCGAGCGTTGCCAGGGTGCGGCCGTGAAAGGCGCCTTCGAAGGTGATGATGCGATAGCGTTCCGGCTTGCCGCTCGCCGACTGGTATTTGCGTGCCACCTTGATGACGCATTCCATGGCTTCGGCGCCGGAATTCGCAAAGAAGACGACGTCGGCGAAGCTCGCATCGCACAGGCGCTGGGCGACCTGCTCGGCTTGCGGAATTTCGTAGAGATTGGAAACGTGCCAGACTTTCTGCGCCTGCTCGGTCAGTGCCGCGACCAGATGCGGGTGGCTGTGGCCGAGCGCGTTCACCGCGACGCCGCAGCAAAAATCGAGATAGCGCTCGCCGTTCGTCGCCGTCAGCCAAACGCCGTCGCCTCGCTCGAAGGCGAGGTCGACGCGTGCGAAGGTCGGCATCAGATGCGAGTTCACGGCGTTGCCCGGGCCGTCGCGCATCGGCTGTGCCGCGCGGCCGAAATGAAATGTGCCGCCTCTCCGGGCGGCACATTTGTATTTTATTTGGGCATAACGCGCTGTCAACACGACTTTGGCGCCTCGCGAAGTCCGTTTCGTTCCAAAGTCATCCACATTGGACAGGAACATGTGGACGCAAGATGCGCGACTCTTGCGTCAGACTCCCGCCATATTGTAGCCTTTTGATTGTCAAGTACGACATCTCGTGCGGCGGACAGTCTTCTAAAGCGTTGGTGATGCGTGCGTGTTGGGCGGCGTCTCGCGCCGCCTGGCGCAATGGGGGATTCCATCCAGCGTCTGCCTGCATCTTTCAGGAGGATCGTGAATGTCGTGGACTGACGAGCGGGTTGAGCTGCTGAAGAAGCTCTGGTCGGACGGCTTGTCGGCAAGCCAGATCGCAGCTGAGCTCGGCGGCATCACCCGCAACGCCGTGATCGGCAAGGTGCACCGCCTCGGGTTGTCCGGCCGCGCCAAGAGCACAAGCTCCGGCACGCCGCGCCCGCGCAAAGCGCGCTCGCCGTCGCACATGCTGCGCATCGGCCGCAGCGCGATCCGGGGCAATACCGCGCTGGCGCACGCCTACGAACTCGAAGTGGATGCCGAGCCGGAATTGATCGAGAACATCATTCCGATCGGCCAGCGCCGCACGCTGCTGGAGCTCAACGAGCAGACCTGCCGTTGGCCGATCGGCGATCCCGGCAGCGGCGATTTTTTCTTCTGCGGCGGCAATACCGTGACCGGGCTGCCGTACTGCGCCTTTCACTCGCGGGTCGCCTATCAGCCGGCGACGGATCGTCGCCGCGACAAGCGCCCGCCGCACTGAGCAATCGGCGCGTCGGCTGCTCAGCGCGCGCTCAGCTCGCCTTGCCGAACCGATCGTCGAGCGAATAGCCGGCGCCGCGCACCGTGCGGATCGGATCGATCGCGTGGCCGCGGTTGAGCGCCTTGCGCAGGCGGCCGACGTGAACGTCGACGGTTCGTTCATCGATATAGACGTCGCTGCCCCAGACGCCGTCGAGCAGTTGCTCGCGGGAGAACACTCGGCCGGGCCGTTCCATGAGGAATTCGAGCAGGCGGAATTCGGTGGGGCCAAGATCGACCGCACGGCTCGAACGCGACACGCGCTTCTTCTCGCGATCGAGTTCGAGGTCGCCGATGGTGAGCACCGTAGCAACGCGTTCCGGGCTTGCGCGCCGCAGCAGCGCGCGGATCCGCGCCAGCAGTTCGGGCACCGAGAAGGGCTTGACGATATAGTCGTCAGCGCCGGTGGCGAGCCCGCGAACCCGTTCGCTTTCCTCGCCGCGCGCGGTCAGCATGATGATCGGCAAGCTTTGGGTTTGCGACCGTGCCCGCAATCGTCGGCACAATTCGATGCCGGACAAACCCGGCAGCATCCAGTCGAGCACGATCAGATCGGGCGCCGCTTCCTTGAGTCGGGTATCGGCTTCGTCGCCGCGGCCGACGACGTCGACCTGGTAGCCCTCGGCTTCGAGATTATAACGCAACAGGGTGGTGAGCGGCTCCTCGTCCTCGACGATCAGGATGTTTGCTCCCATCCCGGGGTCTCCTATTTCTGCAACAGCGCTGAAGGAAAGCTTGTGGTGTCACCTTTCGGCCGCTGATCGGTGATCGGGCGGCCTTCGATCATGTAATAGACCGTCTCTGCAATGTTGGTGGCGTGATCGCCCATGCGCTCGATGTCCTTCGCGGAGAACATCAGGTGCATGCAGAATGTGATGTTGCGCGGGTCTTCCATCATGTAGGTGAGGAGCTCGCGGAACAGCGACGTGCACAGCGCGTCGACTTCCTCATCGCCCTTCCATACCGCGAGCGCGGATTGCAGATCGCGCCCCGCATAGGCGTCGAGCACCTGCTTGATCAGCTCGAGCACCAGCGTCGCCATGTGTTCGACGCCGCGGATCAGCTTCTGCGGATAGAAATCGCCGTCCAGAGCGACGACGCGCTTGCCGATGTGCTTGGCGTGGTCGCCGATGCGCTCGAGATCGTTGCAGATGCGCATGGCGCCGACGATCTCGCGCAGGTCGACCGCCATCGGCTGCCGCCGCGCAATAGTCAGGATCGCCTTTTCTTCGATCTCGTGCTGCAGTGCGTCGATCGCACTGTCGGCGCCGATGACGCGTTCGGCAAGCTCGGTGTCGCGTTCGACGAGCGAGCGGACCGCATCGGAAATCTGCCGTTCGGCAAGACCGCCCATCTCGGCGACCTTGCGCATGATTTCCTGCAGATCGGTATCGAACGCCTTGGCGGTGTGGTCGATCCTGGTGTTGGTCGTCGTGAATTCTGTCATGGCAATCACCCGAAGCGACCCGTGATGTAGTCCTGCGTGCGCTGGTCGTGCGGCGCGGTGAACATCTTGCTCGTCGAATCGAATTCGATCAGTTCGCCGAGATACATGAAGGCGGTGAACTCCGAGACACGGGCCGCCTGCTGCATGTTGTGAGTGACGATGACGATCGTGTAATCGTCGGTCAATTCGTCGATGAGCTCCTCGATCTTCGCGGTCGAGATCGGATCGAGCGCCGAGCAGGGCTCGTCGAACAGGATCACCTCGGGGCGCACCGCGACGGTTCGCGCGATGCACAGCCGTTGCTGCTGACCGCCGGATAGGCTCTGGCCGTTCGCACCGAGCTTGTCCTTGACCTCGTCCCACAGCGCGGCGCGGCGCAGCGAGGTTTCGACCCTGCCGTCGAGCTCGGATTTCGGCAGCCGGTCGTAGAGGCGGATGCCGAAAGCGATATTCTCGTAGATCGACATCGGAAACGGCGTCGGCTTCTGAAACACCATGCCGATGCGCGCGCGCAGCAGATTGAGGTCCTGGCGCGGCGACAGGATGTTTGCGCCGTCGAACAGCACCTCGCCGGTGGCGCGCTGGTTCGGATACAGGTCGTACATCCGGTTGAGCACCCGCAGCAGGGTCGACTTGCCACAGCCCGACGGTCCGATGAAGGCGGTGACCTTGTTCTGGTAGAGCGTAAGGCTGATCGATTTCAGCGCGCGGCTGTCGCCGTAGAAGAAATTAAGGTCGCGGATCGTGACCTTCTCGGCGAGGCCGGCGCGGTCGATCGGGGCGTGTAACACGGTGGGGATTGCTACGGAGGCGTCGTTCATGACTGTTTTCCCGAGGACACGAGGCTGCGCGCAGTGATGCTGAGCGCAAGGACAGCAAGGGTGATGATCAGCGCGCCGGTCCAGGCCAGCGACTGCCAGTCCTTGTAGGGACTGAGCGCAAACTGGAAGATGACGACCGGGAGGCTCGACATCGGAGCGTTGAGATTGGTGCTCCAGAACTGGTTGTTGAGGCCGGTGAACAGCAGCGGCGCGGTCTCGCCGCTGATGCGCGCCACGGCGAGCAGAACGCCGGTCACCATGCCGGCGCGGGCGGCGCGATAGCAGATATGGGTGATCGCGAGCGAGCGCGGTAGGCCGATCGAGGTGGCGGCCTCGCGCAGCGCGTTGGGAACGAGCGTGAGCATGTCCTCGGTGGTGCGCAC
>Ga0335077_10002215_pt1 | contig 23205 bp, 23 predicted proteins | sample Lox_Sample_31_FD_207151 | JGI IMG/M metagenome (GOLD analysis project Ga0335077, IMG submission 207151) | Soil microbial communities from Loxahatchee National Wildlife Refuge, Florida, United States - Lox_Sample_3.1 | ecosystem: Environmental > Terrestrial > Soil > Wetlands | place: USA...
TGCGATCCGCTGCCTGTGCGCGCGCATCCCGAGCCATGTCCCGATCCCCGCTGCCGCGGTTGCCCACAGGAACGGATGCCTCTTGATTCGCTGGGGCAGGTTCACGAGCACGAGCGAGAACGACAGGTCGCGGAGCGCAGCGCGCAGCTCGCGCCGGTGGTTCGCAATGTCGCGCTCGAGGCGCTCACGTTCCGTCGGATGCATCCGTCGAGCTCCCGCCGAGGCGGGCGGCGACGATGAGCGCGATTCCGACCACGAGCTGCGCGCCGATCGCCGTCGCGATCCGGCCGCCCAGCGTCCACACGTCGTCGCAGGCGACGACCCAAGCCACGAGCAGCCCGAGCCACGCGGTGAACAGGCAGGCGGCGCCGACCGCGACGAGTCCGGCGCGGGCGGCGACCGCCGCGATCTTCTCGCGCGAGTCGAGGCGCAAGAGCTCCGCGCGCTCGATCAAGAGCTTCTCGCCGGCCTCGAACACGCGGAACAAGCCGCTCACGAACGAGCCGTTCGCGACGGACGGCGCCGCCATTCGGAGGTCACCGCTCCTGCGCTGCGCTGCCGTTCGCGCCGGAACGAAGTGACTCGAGCCCGTTCCAGTACTCCTCGATACGATCGCTGATCGCGGTGCGCAGCTCGCTGCCCGCCGTCGGTGCGAACAAGAGTGCGAGCCCCGCGCCGAGCAACGCGCCGCCGATTCCGTACAGGATCACTTCGCTGCGCGATGGACCGCGCGACGGGAGAGATCGTGCCAGCCTCACTAGGTCTTGCTTCGGCGGCAGCTGGTCGATGATTTCCTGGAGCGTCATGACGAGCCTCCTGACTCGCGTTCGAGCAAGCGGCGTGCCCGGAGACGCGCGCGTGGGCCGCGGGGCGCGGAGCGCGGCTGCGCGCCGTCTACAAAGTTCCGCAGCCGCAGCGGCGCTCGAACGGAGCGCACCCGCGAGGCCGGGCACGCCGATTGCTCCTCTTGCCCGTCGAGCGGAGATCGTCTCCGCGCAGCGGAGGTATGGAATGCTCTACTGGGCGCTCGTCTTCTTCATCGTTGCGATCGTGGCGGCGGCATTCGGGTTCACAGGACTTGCAGGCGCCGCATCGGGCGTCGCGCAGGTGCTGTTCTTCGTGTTCCTGGTGCTGCTGATCGTCGCCGCCGCTGCGTCGGCGCTGCGCGGCCGACCGCCGGTCTAGGACGCGCTGGCGACGTCGCGCTCGGCTGCGCCGCCCGCGCGATAGACGTTCAGCCGGTTGTAGAGCGTCTTCAGGCTGATCCCGAGCAAGCGCGCGGTCTCGTTCTTGTTGCCCTTGCAGTGGTCGAGCGTGGCGAGGATGAGCCGCCGCTCGGAGTCCTCGAGCGTCGAGCCGACTTCGATCGGCACGACCGACCCGTCGGAGCTCGGCGCGACGGCGCCGGCCGGCTTCACGGCCGTCGTCGCCAGCGAGCCGAGCACTTCGGGGCCGAGGTCGCCGTCGGCCAGGATGAAGGCGCGCTGCACGGCGTTGTGCAGCTCGCGCACGTTGCCCGGCCACGAGTGACTGCGCAGGCGCTCGAGGGCGTGCCGCGTCCACTTCTTCTGCGTGCCGGCATCGCGATTCTGCTCGGCGAGGAAGTGCTCCGCGAGCAGGTCGAGGTCGTTCTCGCGCTCGCGCAGGGGCGGTATGGTGATCGGGAACACGTGCAGGCGGTAGAACAGGTCTTCGCGCAGACGGCCTTCGCGCACGGCCTGCTCCGGATCGCGGTTCGTCGCAGCGATCACGCGCACGTCGACCGCGATCGGCGCGCGCCCGCCGACCCGAGTCACTTCCGACTCCTCGAGCGTGCGCAACAGCTTCACCTGCAGGTCGGCGGGCATCTCGGTGATCTCGTCGAGGAAGAGCGTGCCGCCGCTCGCCTCTTCGAACACGCCGGTCCTCCGGCGGTCGGCGCCCGTGAAGCTGCCTTTCTCGTGCCCGAACAGCTCGCTCTCGATCAGCCCTGCCGAGATGGCGCCGCAGTTCACGGCGACCCACGGCTCGGCCTGGCGCCGCGACAGCCGATGGATCGTCTGCGCCGCGAGCTCCTTGCCCGTGCCGCTCTCGCCCATGATGAGCGCCGTGGCGTTCGTCGGCGCGACGCGCGCGATCAGGTCGTAGACCTCCTGCATCGCGCCCGAGGCGCCGACCATGAGACCGAAGCGGCCCAGTCGCCGCAGGTCGCCGCGCAACGCGGAGACCTCGGCCTTCAGCGAGCGCGTGCGCAACACGTTCGCCAGCGCGGCGCGCAGCCGCGCGCGGTCGACCGGCTTGGTCAGGTAGTCGAGGGCTCCCGCGCGGAGCGCGTTCACCGCCGAGTCGACGGTCGCGTGGCCGGTGACCACGATGAACTCGGCCCCGCCTGCGTCGTCCTCGCCGATGAGCTCCGTGCCGCGGCCGTCGGGCAGCTCGAGGTCCGCGAGCACGACGTCGAACGCCTGCTCCTGCAGCTGCTTGCGGGAGGCCTCGAGCGAGCGCGCGCTGCGCGTCTCGAAGCCCTCGAGCTTGACCAATCCTTCGAGTGCGGCGGCAAAGTCGGGGTCGTCTTCGACGATGAGTGCGAAGGGGAGGCTCATTCGGTTTCTCCAGGAGGTGATTCGTTGAGGTCGAGCCAGTAGCTGGCCAGGCTCACGAGGTAACGCGCCTGCGTGTCGTGGCCGAAGCGCTTGCGCACGAAGCTGTTGGCGCCCAGTCGGTAGCTCTCGCGCAGATCGTCCTCGTAGCGCGACGAGCTCACCACGACCACCGGCACGTGAGCGAACCGCGGGTCTTCACGCATCTGGCGCAGCAAGTCGAGCCCGCCCATGCGCGGCATGCGCAGGTCCGCGATCACGAGCCGCGGCGCGCTGCGGACGCCGTCGAGCCAGGCGAGCGCCTGCATGCCGTCGCGCGCGACGAATACGCGGTCCTCGAGCCCGAGCGCGCGAAATGCCTCGAGCGCGATCTCGACGTCGGTGTCGTCGTCGTCGACGAGCAGGACGTCCGGATCCGCGTGGAAGCCGTCAACCATCGCCATCGGGCCGTTCCAGCGTGAAGTAGAAGGTCGCGCCTTCGCCGAGCTCGCTCTCCGCCCACACGCGCCCCGCGTGGCGGCGCGCGATGCGCGAGACGATCGCCAGCCCGACGCCGGCGCCTTCGAACTCCGAGGCGTGGTGCTGGCGCTCGAAGAGGCCGAACACCTTTTCGGCGAAGCGCGGATTGAAGCCGACGCCGTTGTCGCGCACGAAGTAGACGGTCGCCTCGCCTTCCGCGACGGGCATGCTGCCGAACTCCACGCGCGGCTTCTCCTGGCCGCGCGAGAACTTCGCGGCGTTGCCGAGCAGGTTGCGCAACAGCGCCTCGATCATGGCCGCGTCGCCGTGCGCGTTCGGCACGGGGTTCAGCACGAACTCGACGCGCGAGCCGGACTCGGTCTGCCGGATCTCCTGGCCGATGCGCCACGCCATTCGGTGCAGGTCCACCGTCTCCCGGCGCAGCGGCCGGCGGCCCAGGCGCGAGAAGTCGAGCAGCCCGTCCATGCGCGCCAGCGCGCGCTGCGCGGAGCTCTCGATCCGGCGCACGAGGTCGAGCGCAGAGTGGTCGAGGCCAGGCTGCGTCTCGCGCAGCACCGACACCAGGTTCACGATCGCCCCGATCGGCGAGCGCAAATCGTGCGAGACGGAGACGTTGAACGCCTCGAGATCCAAAACGGCCTCCCGCAGCTCTTCGGCGCGCTCCTGCACCACCGTCTCCATGCCCCCGGCAGCTTCCGCACGGGGGCGCGCCTGCGGCTGCGCGCGGTCCGCGATCTCCGCGAGCGCGACGTTCGTGGCGAGGATCGCGCGCGCGCGCCGCGACGCCACGCGCGCCGAGAACACGAGCGCCCCGATCATCACCGCCGCGAGCAGGCCCGTGACCAGGAGCACGTGCGGCAGGATCGACAGCTCGCGCTTCGCGACGGCGACCGTGGGCCGCAGGTCCACGCGCCACGTCGCGCCGAACGGGTGAGTCACTTCCTCGGACGCGTGCCACCACTCGACGCCGTCCGCCGCGGGCTCCGTCGCCCGCGCGACGGGCAGATCGCCGCTCCACAGCGTATACGTGTAGCCGCTGCCGCGGTCGTCGAAGGAGCGGGACGCGAAGCTCTGGAAGTCGAACGCCGCCGACAGCACGGGCCGCGGCGCGGTCGCACCGGGTGCGCTCACCGACGAGCCGATGAACTCGACGAAGCCCCAGTCGCCGCTCTCGAAGCGGACCGGCGAGACGAACGCGTGCGGCGCGCCGGCCGCGACCTGCGCCTCGGCAGCGGCGAGCTGCTCCGCGAAGTCCGGCCGGATGCCCTGCGCGTCCACGCGCACTTCGCGCTGCGCTCCGGCGTTCTTCCAGCCGAGCTCGCGGATCGACGGCTGCTGCGCGAGCAGCGCCGACACGTCGTGGCGCCACTCCTGCTCGGACGCGGGCTCGAAGCGCGCCCAGCCGTCGGCCAGGTCGCGGAGCGCCATGGCCTGGTTCCACGCGCGCCGCTCGAGCGAGTTCGCGCACTCGCGCGCGATGGCGTCGGCGCTCGCGCGCAGGTGCACGCGCTGGCCGCGCACCAGGCTGGACCACGCGTACAAGGTCACCGCCGCGGTCACGCACGACACGAGCAGCGAGACGGCGGCGAGTGGCGAGATGCGGCCTCCCGCCCGGAACGCATTGGAGAATCGCATGGGGCTCCGCACGTCGCGCCCCGAGGCCGCCTCCGGATCGGCGCCTTCGCGATCGGGGGCTGGGATCGGAGCAGCCGGCGACCTCCCGAGAATAGCCAACTCCCCTTTCAAGTGGCCGCGCCCTCCAGTTCTCTTCGCCCGCTTCTTACCGGTAAGTTCACGATACGTGCCGCCGTCACGGCGGCGCAGTACGCCCGTCACGGCGTTCGCGGCGCGGCGCATGGGGGAACTTTGTAGATTCCGGGGGCGCGAAGGTCCGGCGAAAATCGCCCGCGCTCGTCTCTACGGCTCGAGGCCCTTCAGGAAGCATTTCCTCGTGCAGCCCAGAACGACGAAGTGGCGGGTGCGGAAGCTCAGCAGCCGGGCGTCTAGCTCGGCTCCTCGGCGTGGCCGGGTAGCCCTGGTCGATCACGGTCGCACACGCGCGATGGGCCTGGAGAAGCACGCGGCCGTTCTCCACGAGCCGGCGCGAGAGCGAGTGAGTCGCAAGCCGAGTCACCGAGACTCTTTGGACGAGGCGCTCGAACGCTGAACAGCTCCTCGCGGATCAGCTCTTCGCTGTCCCAAGGAGAGCCCGCACCGTGCGTCAGTGGGCGACGGGCGACAGGCAGAAGCCCTCGCCGTGGAGCCAGCACTCGCAGCCTTCTGCGTGCGAATCGCGCCGCAGCTGCCGGAGGCCCTCGAGCCCCGTCGGCGTGAGCCGCGCGCGGAGCCGCGCCTCGCCCGACTCGCTGCGGGCGCCGGCGCAGTGGTAGATGCCGACCATGTCCTGAAACTCGGCGGTGTAGACGGCGCCGTCGCGGCGCACGAGCAGCATCCGCCCGACGCCACCGGTCATGTTCGGCACCGAAACCGTGAGCGGCAGCAAGAGCCGTCCACCGGAGCGGAGCAGGTCGAGCCACGCGGGCAGCACGTCGGTGGCGCCCGCGTTCACGTAGACGGCGTCGAAGGTCTCGCCCGCGAGCCGACTGCCGTCGCCGCTGCGAACCTCGAGGCCGGCGATGCCTGCCGTATTGCGCCGCGCGCGCTCGGCGAGCTCGGGATCGATCTCGATGCCGACGGCGGCGCCGCCGGGCTGCACGGCCTCGACCGCGATCGCGCTGTAGTACCCGACCCCGCAGCCGACGTGCAGAAAACGCTCGCCCGGCGCGAGGTCGAGGCGGTCGAGCCAACGCAGCAGCGCGGCCGGCTCGCCGTTGTTCAGCCGGCGCTCGGCGTCGATCGCGACGAGGACGTTGTCGTAGAGGTGACACGGATCGGCGTCGGGCGTCTCCTGGTAGCCCTCGCCGAGCTGCGCCAGGAACATCCGCTGCCACGGCCCCGGACCGAGGAACGCCTCGCGAGGGACGCGGCGAAGCGAACGCAGCAGAGCGGGCGAGCGCAGGCCCGCGAGCCTGCGGATCTTCTCGGCGTATGCCGCGCGAGCCTCCTCGACCGTCGGCACGTGGCTCAGCCTAGCCGAAAATCCCTGGCCGAGCTGGAGCACGAGACCGGACTCGAACCGGCGACTTCCACGTTGGCAACGTGGAGCTCTACCAACTGAGCTACTCGTGCTCGGGAGGCGACTTCATACGGCCCGGGCCCGGGGCCGTCAAGAGCGCTGCAGGTAGTCCCGCAGGTAGGCCCAGCCCGAGACCGAGGTCAGCGCCGTGGCGATCACGAGGAGCGCCAGGCCGATCTCGTGGGCGGGCAGGCCGAAGAGCGGATAGTGGATGAGGAGCGCCGTGAGCGCGGCGATCTGGAAGCCGGCCTTCCACTTGCCCAGGCTCGAGGCGCCGATGACGACGCCCTGCGAGCCGGCGATCCCGCGCAGGCCCGTCACCGCGAACTCGCGGCCCAGGATCATGACCACGAGCGGGAGCGCCAACGGCGGGATGCGGCCCACGGCCACCAGCATGAAGAGCGCCGTCATGACGAGCAGCTTGTCCGCGAGGGGGTCGAGCAGCTTGCCGATGCGCGTCTCCATGCCGTAGCTGCGCGCCAGGTAGCCGTCGAGGATGTCCGTCAGCGACACCACCAGGAATGCGAGCCCGATGAGCGCGCTCCACCAGCGCCCGTGGTACCACGGGAGCGCGAAGAGGAACGGCGTGAGCAGGATCCGCACCAGCGTGATCCCGTTCGGCAGCGTCCAGAAGTTCTCGGCCACGGCGCCGGACAGGTTCGCTTTCTCAGCGGAAATCTGCATGGAACTTCTTGTAGTAGGCCAGGACCCTTCGAACGTAGCCGCGCGTCTCCGCGTACGGCGGGACGCCCTGATACTGGCGCACGGCTTCCGGCCCCGCGTTGTACGCGGCGAGCGCCAGCTCGAGCTCGCCCGGGAAGCGATCGATCAGCTCACACAAGTAGCGCGTTCCCCCGTCGATGTTCTGCCACGGGTCGTACGCGTCGTCCACCCCGAGCTGTTCGGCCGTGTCGGGCATGAGCTGCATCAGCCCCTGCGCCCCCCGCCGCGAGAGCGCGAGCGGGTCGAAACCCGACTCGGCGGCGATGACGGCCTTGACCAGCGCGGCGGATACGCCGTGCTGGCGCGAGGCGCGCTTGATCGCGCCGTCGAAGCTCTTCTCGGTGGCCGCCTTGCCGGCCGCCGTGCGAATGCGGTTCAGGAACCCCTTCGAGTGGTAGGGCTCGAAGCCGTCGTGCGGGGGTGCATCCGTGAAGAACGTGCGCCCGTACGCATCCTTGAACACGTAGATCTGCGCATGAGCTGCCTGCGAAAGCGAGACCGCGACCGCGGCCGCCAAGAGCCACGCCGTCTGTCTCCCCCATCTGCGCAGGACTTCAATGCTCATTCTCGCCGCTCCGTCTCGGCGCGAGTTTCGCCTCACGTCCATCGGCCCTGGCCGGGAAGTAATTGAGGCCGCGCACTAGACTCTGCGGATGGCGCAGACCTGCGACTTCCTGGTGATCGGCAGCGGAATCGCCGGTCTGTCGTTCGCCTTGCGTGCCGCCGAGCACGGCTCGGTGGTCGTGGTGACGAAGAAGGGCACCGCGGAGTCGGCCACGAACTACGCGCAGGGCGGCATCGCTGCCGTGCTGGGCCCGGAGGATTCGTTCGAGGCCCACATCCAGGACACGCTCGTGGCGGGCGCCGGCCTGTGCGACGAGGCTGCCGTGCGCTTCGTGGTCGAGCACGGGCCCGCGGCCGTGCGCGGGCTCATGGACCTGGGCGTGCGCTTCGACAAGAGCGAGCGCGCGCCCGGCTACGACCTCGGCCGCGAAGGCGGGCACTCGCAGCGCCGCGTGCTGCACGCCGCCGACTTCACGGGCAAGGAGATCGAGCGCGTACTGGTGGAGCGCTGCGAGGCGCATCCGGCGATCGAGCTCTTGTCGAACCGCATCAGCATCGACCTGGTCACCACGCGCAAGCTCGGGCTCGACGGCGCGCCGCGCGTGTGCGGCGCCTACGTGCTCGACCCCGAGACGGGCGCGGTCGAGAGCTTCCGCGCGCGCGTCGTCATGCTCGCGACCGGCGGCTGCGGCAAGACCTACCTGTACACGAGCAACCCCGACATCGCGTCGGGCGACGGCATCGCGATGGCGTTCCGCGCGGGCGCGACGATCGCGAACATGGAGTTCATCCAGTTCCACCCGACGTGCCTGTACCACCCCGACGCGCGCTCGTTCCTGATCAGCGAAGCCGTGCGCGGCGAAGGCGCCGTGCTGCGCAACCGCGCGGGCGAGGCGTTCATGTCGCGCTACGACCGACGCGCCGATCTGGCGCCGCGCGACATCGTGGCGCGCTCGATCGACTTCGAGCTCAAGCGCTCCGGCGACGACTGCGTGTATCTCGACTGCACGGCGCTCGATCCCAGCTTCGCGCGCGCGCGCTTTCCCAACATCCACGAGCGCTGCCTGCGCTTCGGCTTCGACCTCACCAAGCAGCCCCTGCCCGTCGTGCCAGCCGCCCACTACTGCTGCGGCGGCGTGCGCACGAATTTGCGCGGCGAGACCGACATCTTGAACCTGTTCGCCGCCGGCGAAGTCGCGTGCACCGGCCTGCACGGCGCGAACCGGCTGGCGTCGAACTCACTCCTCGAGGGCGTGGTGTTCGCGCGCGCGGCGGCCGAGGAGTCGACCGCGCGCGTGCGCGAGATCGCCGACCCGCCCGCGTTCCGCGAGTGGGACCGCGGCCAGGCCGTCGACCCGACGGAGACCGTGCTCGTCAACGCGAACTGGGACGAGATCCGCCGGCTCATGTGGAACTACGTCGGCATCGTGCGCAGCGACAAGCGGCTCGAACGCGCGCGCCGGCGCATCGAGAACCTCGCGCGCGAGATCCGCGAGTACTACTGGAACGTGGTCGTGACGCCGGACCTGGTCGAGCTGCGCAATCTGGTGACGGTCGCCGAGCTGATCGTGCGCTCCGCGTCCGCGCGCCGCGAGAGCCGCGGGCTGCACTACACGGTCGACTTCCCGGACACGGAGCCCGTGCCGCACGACACGCTGCTGCACGCGCCTCTCGGCTAGAGCGCTCCGCCGGTCATGACGGTGATTGCCTGCGAGCCGCCCAGGCCCATGAATGCCTGGATCGGGAAGAAGATCGTCTGGATGGCGTAGCCGATCGTTCCCGTGATCGTCGGCGGCACGTAGATCACGTCCCCGGGCTGCAACATGTAGTTCGTCTCGCCTTCGCCTTCGCGGACGATCGACTTGTAGTACACGGGGTACACGAGCTTCGCCTCGGGCGACGGCCGCACCAGGCGTGCGCTGTTCTCGTCGGCGAACTTCGTGCTGCCGCCCGCCATGCCCAGCGCGTAGAGCGCCGTCACGTCGCCGATCAGCGGGTACGCGCCCGGGCGCATGACCTCGCCGAAGATGTAGAACGTGCGGCTCTCCGACTTCGTCAGCGTGACCGTGACGTCGGGCTGGACGATGAACTCCTTGAGGCGACGCGCGATCTCGGCGCGCACGTCGGAGATCGTGCGGCCGCGCACGTCGACGTCGCCGATCAGGTCGAGAGAGACGCGCCCGTCGGGCCGCACGACGACGTCGCGCCGGATCTCGGGCTCGGGCCGCACGATGATCGTCAGCGTGTCGGGCGGCGCGATGTGGTACTCGGCGTCGAACGACGGCGCGCCGGGGTGGCCCGTGTTCGTCATGCACGCGGAGCAAGCGACCGCTGAAACGACCAGTGCGGCTCGGAGCCAAACCTCGCGGGACATCGCCCTCTCTCCTCCTCCACGGTGTCGCATTGCAGTGTAGCCTGCGGGTGCTGAGTGTCAGCTCGCGCCGCGCCCGGAGATGACCGCCGGGAACGTCGCCAACAGGATCTGCAGATCGAGCAGGAGCGACCAGCGCTCGACGTACTCGATGTCGAGCTTCACCCAGTCCTCGAACTCGATCTCGTTGCGGCCGGAGACCTGCCAGAGACAAGTGATTCCCGGCCGCATGCTGAGTCGCCCGCGATGGTCGAGCTCGTACTTCTCGACTTCCGCAGGCACGGGCGGACGCGGGCCCACCAGGCTCATGTGGCCCGCCACCACGTTCAAGAGCTGCGGCAGCTCGTCGAGCGAGTACTTGCGCAGGATGCGGCCCACACGCGTGACGCGCGGATCGCGCAGCATCTTGAACACGGGGCCCGACTTCTCGTTCTGCTTGTGCAGCGCCGCCTTCCGCGCCTCGGCGTCCGTCACCATCGTGCGGAACTTCAGGAACGGGAACACGCGCCCGTAGCGGCCGCAGCGCGGCTGGATGAAGAAGATCGGGCCCGGCGAGTCCAGCTTGATCGCGAGCGCGATCGCGAGCCACACGGGCAGAGTCACGAGCAGCACGGCGAGTGCGCCCACGACGTCGAGCGCGCGCTTGGTGGCGACCTGCCAGCGCGCGTGCCGGCCGTGCACCGAGAACGAGATCGCGGGCAGGCCCGCCACGTCGCGGCGCACCACGTAGGCGGCGCGCGTGTCGAACAAGTCGACGGGGATGGTCAGGTCGATCCCGAGCGTCTCGCACAGCCCGATGGCGTTGGCGGTCGAGTCGTGCGCCAGGAAGCGACGCGGCAGCCCGTAGATCACCCAATCGACCGCGTGGGTCGAGGCGATCTGCGACAGCTGGTCGAGCCGGCCGAGGTAGCGCTCGCCGAGCACGCGCAGGTCGGCGTCCGAAGGGTCGTCGTCGAGGAAGCCGCACACGCGCACGCGCGGGCGGCCCTCGCGCACGACGGCCGCCGCGATGCGCCGCGCGCGCTCGCCGCTGCCGAGGACGACCACGTTCAAGGCCGCGTGCGATGCCGGATCTTCACGGGAGGGCATGACTCGAGGGCCTCACCTAGGTCCGCTCGCCGCGGAGCCGGCGCTTCTTCTTGGTGTCCTCGAGGTACGGCGACTCGAGATAGGGTGGGTACAGCGATCCGTCGCCCGGGCTCACGCAGTTGAACACGACGCCGATCACGCGCGCGCCCGCGCGGCGCAGATCCTCGCGCATGCGGCGCAGCGCGCGGAGCTCCACGCTGCCCGGCCGGTGCACGAGCAAGGTCGCGTCGGCGTCGGCGGCGAGCAGCAGCGCATCGGGCACCGCGAGCAGGACCGGCGAGTCGAGGATCACGAAGTCGTACTCGCTCTTCAGCGTCGCCATGAGCTCGGCGAACGCGTTCGACGCGAGGAGCTCGGAGGGATTCTCGGGTGCGGCCCCCGCCGTGAGCACGTCGAAGTTCACGCTGTCGGGCCGCTGCACGCAGTCCTCGACGCGGAGCTTCCCCTCGAGCACGTCGGAGAGGCCCGGCCCGCGCGGGATGTTGAACACGCGGTCGACGCGCGCGCGCCGCAGGTCCGCGTCGATCATGATCACGCGCCGGCCCATCTGCGCGAACGCGCTCGACAGGTTCACGGAGGTCGTGGTCTTGCCCTCGCCCGCGATGGCGCTCGTGACGAGGATCGAGTGCAGCTTGTTCTCGCGCATCGCGAAGAGGATCGACGTGCGCAGGTTGCGATAGCCCTCGGCCGCCGGTCCGCGCCGTGCGCGCTCGCTCTGGTGCTCGGGCACCGTCTTGCGGTCGTCGATCTGCGGGATGAGCCCGATCGTCTGCACCCCGAGCGCGCGGGCCACCGCATCCGGATCGCGCACGCGCCGGTCGAGCAGCTCGCGCAGCAGGCCCACCGAGACGCCGGCGGCGAGCGCCGCGGCCCAGCCCAGCGCGAGGTACTTCTTCCGCACCGGGCCCGCCGGCCACAGCGGCGCCACCGCGTAGTCGAGCACGTACGCGCCCGACTGCTTGTCCGCCGCCGTGAGCAGTGACTCGTTGCGCCGCGTGAGCAGGACCGAGAGCATCTGCTGGTCGATCTCGAGCTCGCTCTGCAGCCGCTTGTAGCGAGAGGTCGCCTCCGAGCGCACGCCGCCGCCGTCGCCCAGCATGTCGTCGCGGGCCTTCTCGAGGGCGTTGGCGCGGCTCTCGAGGCGGGTCACCTCGCCGCGCAGGTGCTGGTACTCGAGCTCCTCGGCCGCGTTGAGCGCCGGCAGGTCGCTCGCGCCCGTGGCCGCCAGGCGCTGCTGCAGGTTCGCCACGACGGCCTCGAGACGCACGACCTCCGGGTGAGTCGGCGTGAAGCGGAGCCGCGCGCTCTCGAGTGCCCGCTGCGCCGCGGTGTAGTCCTCGCGCAGCTGGCGCACCTCGGCGCTCTTTCCCGAGGTGCCGCCGACCACGCGCGGCTCGAGCTCGGCCAAGCGCTGGCGCGCGCCCAAGAGATCGATTCGCGCGGACTGGAGCGCGCCGTCGACCGTCGAGACCGAGTCGTTGTTGTCCTTGTCGCGCACCGCGACGCTCGGCGAGACGCCGTTCTTCGCCACGAGCTCGGCGGCGGCGCTCTCCTTCGAGCCGATCTGGTCCCGGAGCTCGTAGATCTGCTGGTTCAGCCAGGTCACCGCGCGCTTCGAGGCGTCGTCGCGCTGGATCTGCAGATAGCGGACGTACGAGTCGGCGACGCCGTTCGCGAGCCACGCGGCCGCGTCCGGGCTCGCGCCGCGTGCCCGGATCTGCAGGAACGTGCCGCCTCCCGAGAGCTGCACGTCGATCATCTCGCGCAGCACCTCGATCCGGATCTCGCGGTCCTGCTGCGCGGTGGGCGGCCGCCCGTACTCCTCGCCGAGCAGACGCGCCTTCACGTAGTCGAGCAGATTCATCTGGGGCTTCGCGCCCGCGGGGAGCTGGTCGACGACGGCGCCGATCACGGTGTCGGAGTTGACCAGGGTCACGATCGTGGACTCGATCGCCTGCTGCGTGTGCCCCACGCCCATGCCCCCGGGCAGCGTGTCACCGCCGAAGTCGAGCTGCTTGGGCGTGGCCTGGATGGCCACGGTCGCCGTGGCCTCGTAGTAGTGCTTCGGGAGGAAGGGCAAGATCGTGGCCGGGATCAAGAGCGGGATCGTGACCAGCAGGACCGACACGCGGCGCCGGCGCACGAAGTCGAGGACGCGGCTGAAATCGAGCCCCTGCGACTCGCCGTCGCCCTCGGCTCCCGACTCCAGGTCCTCACGCATCCCGTCCGCCTCCGCGATGCCCCGCTGCCCGGGGCATGGTAGCAACGGCTGTGCCGCGTGCGCGGGTGGGCGGAAGAGCCCCCAAACGCACCCCGGTGGACGCCCGCTCCGGCAGGCTACTCCTTTTCACACCGGCTCCGCCCCAGGTTGGGGCGTTCGGTGCAAGGGGAGTGCAGCTTCGCGGCAGATCAGCGTGCGCGCTGGCGGCGGCGCAGGCGAAGCAGCGCCCAGCTGACCCCGGAGAGGCCGAGTGCGTAGAGGAGCGCCGTCCGCGCTTCCGGGATCGGCGTCGTCGTCGGGAACGGGAAGATGTGACCCCGCCCGCCGTCGAAGTCGCCGTACGAGACTCTGTGGATCGAGTTGCCCTGGTCCTGGTTGCCCTGGCCGTTCTGACCGTAGCCCAGCACCGCCAGCAAGCTGGTCGACTGGGCCGGGGGCGTGAGGATGAGCGAGCCGAACGTCACCGAGGTCGCCGTCAGGGTGGTGCCGTTGTAGAGCGTGCCGATGTCCACGCCGTTGCCGGTGATCGACGTCTGCAGATTCGAGTAGGACGCGGTGCCCGCGGCGCGGGCAGCGCCGGCGCCGAGTGCGCACAGCGCGAGAGCGGTCAGGGTTGCGGTCCGGAGCTGCTTCACGAACTTCTCCTCCGATGCGCCCCGCTTTCCCCGCAGTCATTTCAGCCGACGCAGCGCGTCGTGTCAACTCCGCGAGCCACGGGCTCCGCCTCGCTTGCGCGGTTGCGGCGCTCTTCGCCGTCGCACCCGCGCTGCACGTGCTGTCGTACATCTGGAGCAACTCGGATTACATGGGTTACGGCTATCTCGTGCCCGCGTCTTCCGCAGGTCTCTGGTGGGTCCGGAGACGCGAAATTGCCGGCGCGCTGCGCGCGGGCAGCCCGCCGGCGGATGGCGCGCTGTGGGTTCTGGCCGCGGTGCTCTTCGAGTCACTCGGTCTGCTCGCCGACGTGGGCAGCGTCGCCGGGCTCGGCGTGCCCCTCGTGCTCGGCGCAACGGCGTATGCCGTGGGAGGCGCGCAGTTCGCGCGCGCACTCGCGCTGCCGATCGGCTTTCTCGTGTTCATGGTGCCGCCGCCGGGCTTCCTGGTGGATCCGCTGCTGGCGAGCCTGAAGGCGTTCGTGACGCTCGTCGCCGTCGCCGTGCTCCAGCTCGCGGGATTCCTCGTGGCAGCGGAGGGCAACCGAATCTTCGTGCCCGGCCACGAGCTCTTCGTCGCGAACGCGTGCGCGGGCCTGAATTCGATCGTGACGCTCCTGCCGCTCGGCGTGGTCGTTGCGACGTTCCTGGTGCGCGGGACGTGGCAGCGTGCGGCGGTGCTGGCCAGCGTGGTGCCGCTGGCAATGCTCGGGAACGTGATCCGCGTGGTCGCGACCGCCGTGCTGGTGACACGTTTCGGTGTAGAGTACGCCGAGGGCGGCTTGCACGAGTCGTTCGGCGTCGCGACGTTCCTGCTCGGCACGGGGGCTCTGCTCGGCGTCGCGAGGCTCGTGCGTTGACGCCGGTCGTCCGGCTCGGCCTGGTGCTCTGCGCGCTGCTCGTGCCCGTGGGCGTGCGCCACTGGATCTCGGCGCGCGCGGAGCGGGTCGCGAACTTCGACCTCGGCAACCTGCCCGCCCACCTGGGCCCGCTCGCGCTCGAAGGCGAGCAGGAGCTGCCCCCGGACGTGCTCGCGATGATCCGGCCCGACGCTCACTCGCTGCGGCTCTACGCGGACCAGAACGGCGGCGCGGTGTGGGCGTATCTCGCCTTCTACTCGGGCACGGGCGCGAAGAGCGCGCACGACCCCGAGGTCTGCTACCCGGCGCAGGGCTGGGACATCGCGGCGCTGCACAGCCGCGAGGTGAGTCTTTCCGACGGGAAGTCACTCACCGGCAAGCTCCTCGCCGCGAGCCTCGGCGGGCAGGAGGAGCTGGTCTTGTACTGGTTCCAGCCGGTGGGCCGCTGGCCGAAGCCGTCGCCCGAAGAGCTCGCGCTGCGCGGCATCGACGCGCTCGCCGGCCGCTCGCGCTACGCGTTCGTGCGCCTGTCGACGCGCATCCCCGCGGCCGACGTGGCCCAGCAGACGGCCGCCGAGGCGCGCCTCGTCGACGCCGCGCGCGCGCTCGCACCCGCGGTGCGCGCCGCGGTCGACGCGGGCTGACTAGCGCGCGCCGACCTCCTTCAGGTCGGCGTTCATCATGATCTCGACGAGCTCGGAAAAGCGCACCCGCGGCTCCCAGCCGAGCTTCTGCTTCGCCTTCGTCGGGTCGCCGAGCAGGAGGTCCACCTCCGCCGGGCGGAAGAAGCGCGGGTCGACTTCGATGAGCACGCGGCCGGTGCGCCGGTCGCGGCCCTGCTCGCGCTCGCCCTGCCCTTCCCAGACGACCTCCCAGCCCGCGACCCGCCCCGCGAGCTCGATGAACTCGCGCACGGTGTGCGTCTCGCCGGTCGCCACGACGAAGTCGTCGGGCTCGGGCTGCTGCAGCATGCGCCACATCATCTCGACGAAGTCGGGCGCGTAGCCCCAGTCGCGCTTCGAGTCCAGGTTGCCCATGTGCAGCGTCTTCAGCTTGCCGGCGCGGATCTGCGCGAGGCCGAGCGTGACCTTGCGCGACACGAAGTTCTCGCCGCGCCGCGGCGACTCGTGGTTGAACAGGATCCCGTTGCTCGCGTGCATGCCGTAGGCCTCGCGATAGTTCCGGACCATCCAGAACGCGTAGGCCTTCGCGACGGCATAGGGCGAGCGCGGGTGGAACGGCGTGCGCTCCGTCTGCGGCACCTCTTCGACCTTGCCGTAGAGCTCCGACGTGGACGCCTGGTAGAAGCGCGCCGCGACCTTGTTCGAGCGCAGCGCCTCCAAGAGGCGCAGCACGCCCGTGCCATCGACGTCCGCGGTGTACTCGGGCTGCTCGAACGAGACGGCCACGTGCGACTGTGCCGCCAGGTTGTAGACCTCGGTCGGCCGCACCTGCGCGACGATCCGGTTCAGGCTCGACGAGTCGCCCATGTCGCCGTAGTGCAGCTCGTAGACCTTGCCCTCGGCGAGCGCCCGCTCGCGCGCGGCGTCGATCCGTGCGCGGTTGAACAGAGACGTGCGCCGCGCCACGCCGTGCACTTCGTAGCCCTTCTCGAGCAAGAGCTCGGCCAGATACGAGCCGTCCTGGCCGGTGATTCCCGTGATCAGAGCGACCTTGGCACTCATTCGCGCTCCTTCCTGCGGAGACATTAGATCGGCAGGCCGACGCTCCAAAGTGACGCGCACGTCCAGCCGAGCCCGCACACGAGCAGCGCGGGCGACCGCAACAAGAGGTCGACCGGCGAGCCGCCCTCGCCCCGCACCTGCGCCAGGCGCAGGTACTCGAGCACGCCGAACACCACGAACGGCAGCGACGCGAACTCGCGCCCGGGCAGGAGCACCTGTGCGTCCATGCAGTAGAGCGCGTAGCCGATCATCGTCATGCCCGCCGAGACGCCCATGGCCTGGTCGAGGTAGCTCGTCGTGTAGCCGGACAGCGCGGGCCGGTGCACCGCGTCCATGCCTCGCGCGAGCTCGCCGCGCCGCTTCGCCAGCGAGATGAAGAGCGCGAGCGTGGACGAGCACAGGAGCAGCCAGCTCGACGGCGCGGTGCCGAGCAGCTCGGCGCCGAGGATCACGCGCAGCACGAAGCCCGACGACAAGAGGAACACGTCGACGAGAGGCACGTGCTTCAAGCCGGCCTGGTAGAGCACCTCCTTCGCGACGTACGCGGCGATCACGACGAGCGCCGTGCCGACGCCCGAGAGCGCCGCGAGCCCGAGCCCCGCCGCGGCCAGCGCCGCCGCGTACGCGAACGCCGCAGGGCGCGAGATGCGCCCCGACGCGACGGGCCGCAGCCGCTTCTTCTCGTGCGCGCGGTCGCGCTCGGCGTCGAGCGCGTCGTTCGTGGCGTAGACCGCGGACGTGACGAGCGAGAAGCCCGCGACCGCGAGCGCGAAGGCGCGCACGTCGAGTCGCCCGCCCGCCGCGAGCGCGAAGGGGATCGGCATCAGCACGAAAGCGTTCTTGGCCCAGTCCTTCGGCCGCGCGAGCTTCGCGTAGTCGAGCGCGCTCATCCGACCTAGAACCCGATCCGCCGCATCACGAAGCGCGGCAGCGCGCGAATCACCAGCATCACGAGCGCCCACGGCGGCGGCGCGTACACGACCGGCGTGCCGCGGTCCAGCGCGCGCAAGACCTGGCGCGCCACGCCCTCGGGCTCGCCGGCGAACGGCGGCGGCTTCAGGCCCTCGGTCATGCTGGTCTTCACGAAGCCGGGCTTGACCGTGATCGTCACGAGCCCCTGCGCGCGGAACTTGTGGTCGAGGCCCTCCAGGTAGTGCGTGAGCCCCGCCTTCGCGGCGCCGTAAAGCACGACCGGCTTGCGGCCGCGCTCCCCCGCGACCGACGAGAACACGCACAGGGTTCCGCCGCCGCGCGAGAGCATCCGCTTCCGCGCCTCTTCGCAGAACAGCACCGTGTTGGTGAAGTTCGCGGCGAGGAGCTTCGCGGTGAACGCGGGATCGGCTTCGAGCCGCTCCTGCGAGGCGAAGAGCCCGGCCGTGACGACGACGGTGTCGAAGCCGCCGAGCGCCTCGTCGGCGCGGTCGAGCGCCGCGCCAAAGCTCGCGGGATCGAGCAGGTCGCACACGAGAACCCCGACGTGCGCCGCACCGCGCGCCTCGAGGTCCTTCGCGCTGCGCTCGAGGTCCTGCGCCGGAATTCCCAACAGGAAGAGTGACTCGCCCCGCTCGGCGAGCAGCCGCGACAGCGCCCGACCCATGCCGCTGGTCGCGCCCAGGAACAGCGCCTTCACGCGTCCTCCCCGAACAGCCGCACCGAGAGCGCCGAGCGCAGCCGGCGGTCCGGATCCCACTTGCGCCGCACCTCGAGGAAGTGCGCCAGCCGCGGCTCCATGGCGCGGAAGTGCGCCCCGCGGGTCAGCACGTCCTTAGCCATGTACACGCGCCCGCCGACCTCGAGGACGATCTCGTTCAGCGCGTCCACGAGCGCCTGCGTGCGCTCGCCGCGCAGCGGCACGTCGAGCGCGATCGAGATGCCGGGCTTCGGGAACGAGAGCAGGCCGCGGCCCTCTGCGCCACAGTCCTTGATCACCGAGACCGGCGAGGGACAGCCCCGCCGAGTCAGGGCCGCGAAGAAGCGCCGCACCACACGCGCGTCGCGCTCGATCGGCAGCACGCACTGATATTGGGCGAAGCCGCGCGGGCCATAGAGCCGGTTCCAGTGGCGCAGGCCGTCGAGTGGCCAGAAGAACGTCTGCGGGTGCGCGATCGCGGCGTGTGGTCGGCTCTGCGAGTGGAACCAGAGCTCGTTGAAGACCCGGACGGTGAGTGCATTCACGAGCCCGACCGGCAGCGGCGGCACCGACACGCGCTCGCGCAGCCGCGGCGCCTCGGGCCGCGCCTCGCCCGGCTCGGCCCAGCGGCCCACGATCGCGAAGCCGCGGCCCATGCCTCGCCCGCGCTGCGTGCTGTCGAACCAGGTCTTGGTCATGGGCCAGTGCCGGCTGGATTCGAGCAGCGTCTCGACCAGCTCGTCGATGTCGGCCACGCGACGCGTCTCGGTGTAGAGCCAGGCGCTCGGGATGCGCTCCATCCGGAACTCGACCTCGAGCACGTGGCCGGTGAGTCCCATGCCGCCGAGCGTCGCTCGGAACAGCTCCGGCTCCGCCGCTTCGGAGACTTCGAGCACCCGTCCGTCCGCGACGCGCATGCGCAGGCTTCGCACGTGCTCGCCGAAAGTGCCCGCGACGTGGTGGTTCCCGCCGTGGACGTCCGCGGCGACCATGCCGCCGAGAGTCACGTACTGCGTGCCCGGCGAGACCGGCGACGCGAAGCCGCGGTGCAGGAACACGCGGTTCAGCTCGCGAAGCGACAGCCCCGCCTCGGCGCGCACCACGCCGGTCGCGGGGTCGAAGCCGAGGATGCGGTCCGCGCGGCGCGAGCTGGCGACGATGTCGTCGCCCGACGCGGGCAGCGAGGCGTCGCCATAGGAACGGCCGAGGCCGCGCGAGAGCGCAGCTCCAGCGCTCGCGGCCTCGAAGTTCTCCGAGACCCGCTCCGTCGCCTCGACGACGGGATACCGTCCCCAGCCGGACAACTCGGTCATCGTGCAGTACGCCTCCGGCCGATATCGGTTCCGAGCGGACTATGGTATTCGCCCACTCGGCGGAGGGCGGCAAGGAGTGTCGACGGCGTCGGACGCGTGCGCCTGGCTGGTCGATCTGGACGGGACGCTGTATCACGCGGCGCCCGTGAAGGCGGCCATGGCGCTCGAGCTCGCGGCTGCGGGGCTGCGCGTGGCGCCGCTCCTGCGCCGTTTCCGCGCCGAGCACGAGCGCGTGCGGGCGGAGGCGGCGCCGGCCGACCCGTTCGCACGCCAGCTCGCCGGGGCCGCGCTCGCGCTCGGCGTCGAGCCTGCGACACTCCACGGTGTGGTCGAGGAATGGATGTTCCGGCGTCCGGGCAAGTGGCTGCGGCTCGCGCGCCGGCGCAGTTTTCTGGCCGAGCTCGCCGCGTTCCGTGCTGCAGGCGGGCGCGCCGCGCTGGTGTCGGACTACCCGGCGCGCGACAAGCTCGAGGCGCTGGGAGTCACCGCGCTGTTCGATACCGTAGTCGCCTGCGGCGAGCCCGGCGGACCGCGCAGCATGAAGCCCTCTCCCGAAGGCGTGCTCTCCGCGGCCGCGCGGCTCGGCGTCGCGCCCGCGCTGTGTCTCGTGATCGGCGACCGCGAAGACGCGGACGGCGAAGCCGCGAAGCGCGCGGGGATGCGCTTCCGGCGCATCGCCGGGCTCTGAGGCCCGGATGCGCGGGCGCCTGTTCGCGGCGATCGCGCTGCTTCTCACGCTGGCGCTCGCCGCCATGGCAGTGCTGTCGCTGTCGTGGCGGGTGACCGTCGACGCTCCGATCATGCTCTACATGGGGCTGCTCGTGGAGCAGCGGCACGCCGTGCCGTACCGCGACTTCTTCGACATGAACCTGCCCGGCAGCTACTGGCTGTACGGAATCCTGGGCCGCGTGTCGGGCGAGAGCGACCTCGGGCTGCGGATCCTGGACCTCGCGTACCTCGGAGCGCTCTCGTGCACGACGCTCGTCTGGATGCGCAGGATCGCCTGGCAGAGCGCGTGGGCCGGCGCCGTGCTGTTCGGCTTCGCGTATCTCGACGGGGGGCCGCTGCTCAGCTTGCAGCGCGAGTATTTCCTGTTGCTGCCGATCTCCGCGGCGGCCGTCCTGGCGGGCACGGAGCGCTGGGACGTGCGACTGCGGGCGCTCGGGGTCGGGCTCCTCTTCGGGCTCACTTCGACGGTCAAGCCCCAGGCCGGTCTCGTGGGGCTACCGGTGCTGGCGGTGTTCCTCGGCGTCGTCGACGGGTCGCTCGCCCGCGGCCACGTCTCCGCGCGGGACTGGCTCGCCCGCGCAGTGGCCCCGGCGGCACTCGGTGCGGCGCTCCCGACGCTTTGCGTGCTGTTCTACCTGTGGCACGCCGGCGCGCTGGCCGACTTCGTGACCGTGGCGCGCGGCTATCTGCCCCTCTACGCCCGGCTCGACGGCTACGGCGAGGCGCGGGCCGGCGCTGCGCGCGCCGCCTATCTCGTGCGCGGCTTTCTGTTCTTCGGCGGAAACCTCGCCTGGTTCGTGCCGGCCGCGCTCGGCGTGTTCGTCGCGCTGTACCACTCGGAGCTGGCGACCGCGGCCCGTCGGCAGGTGGGCTTGCTCGTCGGGCTCGCGTTCGCGTACAGCGTCTATCCGCTGTTCTCGGGCCAGTTCTGGGGCTATCACTGGCTGCCGTTCGTGTATCTGCTGGTGCTCGCGAGCTCGCTGTGTCTCGTGCAGCCCGCCACCACGAGCTCCTTCGGCCGCGCGCTGCCGCCGCTCGCGCTGCTGTTCGCGTGCGTGCTCATGCTGCGGCCGCCGGACGCGATTCGCCTGCAGGTTCAGGGTCTGCCGCCGCGCCCGCCCGACGGCGGACGCGCCGACGAGATCGCGGCCTACCTCGAGTCCCATCTCTTGCCGGGAGACACGGTGCAGCCGCTCGATTGGACCGGCGGCGCCGTGCACGCGATGCTCATCGCGCGCGCCCAGCTCGCGACGCCGTTCCTCTACGACTTCCACTTCTATCACCACGTCTCGAGCCCCTTCATCCAGGGCCTGCGCGCGCGCTTCATGGCGGCTCTGCGCACGGCGCCGCCGCGCTTCGTGCTCCGGCTCGAGGCGAGGCCCTGGCCCAGCGGCCCCGACACGACGCGAGAGTTCCCCGAGCTCGAGGAGTTCCTCGCACAGCACTACGCGGTCTCCGCGCGCGGTGACGGCTACCAGATCCTCGAGCGAACGGACGCCGCGAGCCCGAGCTAGTCGGCCTCGGGATCCTCGCCGCCGTGCGCGGGCTCGAAGAGCGGCAGCTGCGGCTCGGCCACCCCGACCTCGTCGACCGGGATGATGTAGTCGCCCGAGAAGCACGCGTCGCAGAAGCCGTGCTTCATCTGCGCCTCGACGCGGCGCAAGGCGTCGAGGGACAGATACGCCAGGCTGTCGGCGCCGATCATGCGGCGGATCTCCTCGACGCTGTGCGTGGCGGCGATGAGCTCCTCGCGCTTGGGCGTGTCGATGCCGTAGTAGCAGGGCCCGGTCGTCGGCGGCGCCGACACACGAATGTGTACCTCGCGCGCGCCTGCGCCGCGGAACAGCGTGACCAGCTTGTTCAGCGTGGTGCCGCGGACGATCGAGTCCTCGACCACGACCAGGCTCTTCCCGGTCACGAGCTCGCGGATCGGGTTGTGCTTCACGCGCACGCCGAACATGCGGATCGACTGCTCGGGCTCGATGAACGTGCGCCGCACGTAGTGGTTGCGGATGAGCGCGTTCTCGTACGTGATGCCGGACGCCTCGGCGTAGCCGAGCGCCGACACCGAGCCCGAGTCGAGCACCGGGACGACCATGTCGGCCGAGACCGGCGCCTCCTTGGCGAGCTCGCGGCCCAGCTGCTTGCGCGTGTAGTAGACGCTCGAGCCGAACACGAGCGAGTCGGGCCGCGCGAAGTAGATGTGCTCGAACACGCACAGCTTCTCCGGCGCGCGCGGCAAGGGCTGCACGGAGCGCAGGCGCCCGCGTTTGATCGTCACGATCTCGCCGGGCTCGACGTCGCGCTCGTAGACGGCGCCGATCAGGTCGAACGCGCACGTCTCGCTCGCCACGACCCACGCGGGGCCGAGCCGGCCGAGCGAGAGCGGCCGGAAGCCGTACGGGTCGCGGGCGGCGACGAGCACGTCGTCGATCAGGAACACCGCCGACCACGCGCCGCGCACGCGCGAGCACATGTCGCCGAGCCGCTCCTCGAGGGTGCCGCGCGCGCGCGCCAGGAGGTGCACGAACACTTCGGAATCCATCGTGCCCTGGAAGATCGAGCCGTGGCCCTCGAGCTCGGAGCGGATGGCGAGCGCGTTGGTCAGGTTGCCGTTGTGCGCCACCGCGATCTGCGAGCGCCCGGTGTTGGCGAGGAACGGCTGCGCGTTGCGCAGGCTGCTCTCGCCCGCCGTCGAGTAGCGCACGTGGCCGATCGCGATGCGCCCGGGCAGGCCGGCGAGCACGGGCTGCGAGAAGATCTCCGCCACGAGCCCCATGCCCTTGTGGATGTGGCTCTCGCCGCCCTCGCGCGTGACGATGCCCGCGGACTCCTGGCCGCGGTGCTGCAGCGCGTACAGGCCGAGATAGGTGAGGTTCGCGGCCTCGGGATGGCCGGCGATGCCCATGACCCCGCACTCTTCCCGAAAGCGATCCAAGGGGACGTTCATCCGAGCGCCTCCGGCAGGGTTCGACTCCACAGATCGTGCGCCTCGGCGAGCGCCACGTCGACCCCGGGTTCGATGCGGATCCGCTCGCCGCCGGTTCGCCCGATGCGCGCGGCCGGCACGCCATGCTCGCCCGCGAGCCCCAGGAGCTCGGCCGTGCGCTCCGGCGCGCAGGAGGCGACGGCGCGCGCGCAGGACTCGGCGAAGAGCGCGACGTCGGGCCGC
>Ga0335077_10002216_pt1 | contig 23203 bp, 16 predicted proteins | sample Lox_Sample_31_FD_207151 | JGI IMG/M metagenome (GOLD analysis project Ga0335077, IMG submission 207151) | Soil microbial communities from Loxahatchee National Wildlife Refuge, Florida, United States - Lox_Sample_3.1 | ecosystem: Environmental > Terrestrial > Soil > Wetlands | place: USA...
CGTTGTCGATCTGAACGACACGATCGACGATCCCAAGCAGTGGGGCGAAGACTTTCCCATGCAGTACGACCTTTATCTGCGCACCGTGGACATTCAGCGTACCAAGTATGGCGGCAGCGAAGCTCTGCCGCACTCGCCCACGCAGGCCGACCCGCGCTCGGTCGTCGCGCGCTCGAAGCTCGAACAGGATCCACGGCTGAAGACCATGTGGGCGGGATACGTTTTCTCCGTCGACTACCGCGAACGTCGCGGCCACGCCTACATGCTCGATGACCAGACCTTCACCGCCCGCCAGCAGGGCAATCCGCCAGGAGCGTGCATGAACTGCCATGCCTCCATGGTCACCGTCTACAACGAGCTTGGGGGCGGTGACATGTTCAAGGGCTTCCAGGTGGTGAACCACATGAAGTACCCGGAAGCGCGAAAGTACGCGAAGCATCCGGTGGCCTGCATCGACTGTCACGATCCCAAGACCATGCAGTTGCGGATCACGCGGCCGGCATTCATTGAGGGCATTCGCGCGCTGAAGGCGTCGCAGGGCATGCAGAACTATGATGTTAATACCATGGCCACCCGCCAGGAGATGCGCTCGTACGTTTGCGGGCAGTGTCACGTGACCTATTACTTCCGCGGCCCGGAGAAAACGCTCACCTTTCCCTGGACGAAGGGCCTGCGAGTGGAAGACATCATGGCGGCCGAGGACGAGGCCAAGGTCAGCGAATGGGTGCATCCGCAGAGCGGCGCCTCGCTCATCAAGCCGCGGCACCCGGAATTCGAGGTCTGGAGCATGGGCGTACACTCACGCTCCGGCGTGGCCTGTGCCGATTGCCACATGCCCTACACCCGCATGGGCGGACTGAAGATCAGCGATCACCACGTGAACAGCCCGCTGCTTAAGGTGAACGGCTCCTGCCAGACCTGCCATCATTTTTCCGAGGAAGAACTCAAGCAACGTGCGGAAGACATCCAGGACCGATTTTTCAACCTGCGCAACAACGCTCTCGACGCCCTGGTGGACCTGATCAACGATATCGGCGCCAACAAGGAAAAAGCCAGCCCCGAGGCCCTGGCCAAGGCGCGCGATTACCAGCGGCATGGGCAGTTCATGATCGATTACATCATGTCGGAGAATTCGATGGGCTTCCACGCCCCGCAGGAGGCGATGCGCATTCTGGGCGACGCCATCAATCAGTGCCGAAACGGGCAGATTGCATTGCACGGCGGACCACCGCCCAGCCACAATCCGCCCAGCATACAAAATGTGCCGTCCTCTACGGGACAGTGACCGCGGGGTGGGAGACTGCGTCAACCCTGCAGATTTTGCCGGGTTGGTCTGGGCAGCCCTTGCCTAGTTACTGCGCGCTACCGTCGGACTCCCGAGCTAAGTACATGAGCATATGTGATGCGGGTCTGGCATACGGCTTGCCTCCTGCACATTGAAGTTTAGCCACCAGAGTGCCGATAAACTCCGGGTGGCATGTCCCGCTCAGGAGGAAAAAACAGAATGTCAGTAGCAGGAATTTTTGCCAGCAGTATTTCAGCTTATAACCCGCAGAGTATACAGGGTCGGATGCAGCAGTTTCAGCAGGAGTTCCAGCAACTCGGCCAGGATCTGCAATCCGGCAATCTTTCCGCGGCGCAATCGGATTTTGCCACCTTGCAGCAGTCCGGGCCGCAAGCCAACTCGACGACGTCCGCCCAGAGCACGAATACCATCGCCCAGGCCTTCAACCAGTTGTCCACGGATCTGCAAGCCGGCAACACCACGGCGGCGCAGCAGGACTATGCCAACATTCAGCAGGACATGCAGAACCAGCGGACGCAAACCCAGGGGATGCACCACCACCATCATCATCACGGTGGAGGCGGAAGTCAGCAGAATGCGATCACCCAGATGTTCCAGCAGTTGGGCCAGGATCTGCAGTCGGGCCAACTGTCGGCGGCGCAGCAGGCCTACGGCTCGCTGCAGCAGGACCTGCAGCAGTTTGCAACCACCAACGGAGTGGTAGCGACTGCGGGTGGGTCCAGCGCGAGCGGCGTTTCGTTAAGCGCCTAAGAACCCCGGATTCTGCGCTAACGAGAACCCACCTGAAGCTGGCGCCGCCCTGGAAGCGGCGCCAGCCGCTTCTGCCAGAAGTTCGCGGTGCATCCTCCCTGGTTGCGTCCGTTGGGGAGTATTACCAAAGTAACGCAGCCTGTGACCTCGATCACAGTCAGGCGTGATACCCAGAGTCAAGAATGTGGCATATGCAGTTGCAGGTCGGCCAACCATTCATGCTGGTACGTTGTTCCTTCTCCTGGCCGCCAGAGAAAACTGAACAGTGCAGGAGCGCAGTCAGGTCACGGGACTCCTGTCGACTGGTTGGGAATATTACATGAATTATCAGGACTTACAGACGCGGAGCAGGCAACTCAACGGCCAGGTCGCAGCCATTACCGGCCGGGACCTTAAACTGTGGTTGTTCACCTTCATTGTCGTTCTCGTGCTGGCAATGGGAGTTCTCCTTCTCGGTTTCTCAAATCTGCTGTGGACCCAGGCGCCGCACTCCGCGCTGGAGCTGGTCGCCGGCTTGGTGCTGCTGGTATTGATTTTTGCTGGTTACGTTCTGCACCGCAGGTATGGCTACACTAAAGCGCGCGAGGAGTTGATACGCGAGATCATCTACAGCGAGAAGTTGCAGAGCCTCTCGCTGATTGACCCCCTCACTCAAACCTTCAACCTCAGCTACCTGGATCAGGTCCTGCCGCGGGAAATCAATCGTGCCAATCGCCACGGGACCACCATAACCTTTGCGCTGATTGAGCTTGAGGGCTGGATGAACGTCATCAAGAACCAGGGCGAGCTGGTTGGCGACCAGATGCTGATGGCGGCGGCGCAGTTCCTGAAAAATACATTCCGTGGTTCCGACATTGTGTTGCGATACGACGCCTCGCGCTTCCTGGTGATGATGCCGGAGACCAACGAGAACCAGGCCGGATGCGCGCTGGAGCGCGTGTTCAGCCGTCTGGATTCCTGGCACCTGGAATCCAATGCTCCTTTTGAGCTGGATCTCCGAACCGGAATGGCGGCCTATACGCGCGGGGGCGATGCCAACGGTGTCATCAAACTCGCGGAAGAACGTCTGCAGTCAGACCGGCCGCCTGCAGTGGCCAGTCATTCTGTTGGCGAGCTCGCAACCTGCGCTCCCCGGCGAAGCAGGGACATGTGAGCACCCACTGGGAAGGACCCCGGACGGCTGTGTGGACGATTCGTGCCGCAGTCGTGCGCCTGGGGAAAACCAGGTCGATCGGGCTGAAGCTTGGAGTCGCCTTCGGCCTTTTGGTTGCCATTCTGATCGGGATTGGAATCCTCGGGTTGAGCCGGATGGACCAGGTCAACGCCCGCCTGGAGTACGTAATTGGGCGGCGGTGGGCCAACCTGCAGTTAACCCGACAGGCCCTCACCTATTCGAATCAAAACAGCCGTATCGTGCTGGAAATATTTCTTGTGAATGACCTACGACTGATCGAACCGCTCCTCGCCACCCGGGCCGAGAACACAGATAAGATCTCGCGCTTGGTGGAGAAGCTGCAGGGCCAGTGCGATTCTGAAGAAGAGTGCCGCCTCCTGGCGGCCGTGAACGCGGCCAGAGCACCCTATGTCGGGAGCTACCTGCGGGCCCTGCATTTGCTGGCCGACGAAAATCAGCGGGAAGCGGCGCGCGTCATCATGGTCCAGGAAACAATCCCAGCACTACACCAGTATCACGCTGCCTGGTCCACATTTATGCAGTTCCAGATGGCGCAGATGGATAAAGCCGCCAGCGAAAGCAAAACTCAGTACCGGCACGCCCGTGCCATTGTTTCCCTGCTGGTCGTGCTTGCTGTGATGGTCGCGGTGACAATCGCTTTCTTTGTGACCCGCAAGATGGCAAAGGAGATGAGGACGCGTCTTGCGGCCGAGAGTGCGGTACGCAAACTCAACGCGGAGCTTGAACTGCGAGTGGAGGGACGCACGCGAGAACTCGCCCGCTCCAACCAGCAGCTCACAGAAGAGATCGCTGAACACAAAGATGCGGAAGACCGGTTGCACCTTCAGGTAGCTGCGCTGCAAGCGGCGGCTAACGCCATAGTGATTACGGACGTTGCGGGGAAAATCATCTGGGTGAACTCGTCCTTCACTCGCCTGACCGGTTACGGCGCCGAAGAAGCCATCGGGCAGAACCCGCGCATCTTGAACTCCGGCAAACATGATTCTTCCTTCTATGCCAATCTCTGGAAGACGATCGCTTCAGGCGAGGTCTGGCACGGCGAGGTCGCGAACCGGCGGAAGGACGGCAGCCTTTACGACGAAGAGATGACGATCACTCCGGTGCGCGCCGACAGCGGCGCGATCACTCACTTCGTCGCCATCAAACAGGACATCACGACACGCAAGGCAGTCTCGGAAGCCCTGATGCATGCCGAGGAGAAGTACCGCACTCTCTTTCAGGATGCAGTGGTGGGAATTTTCCAAAGCACGCCTGACGGGCGTCCGCTCAGCGCCAACCGGGCGATGGCGCGCATGTATGGCTATGATTCCCCGGATCAGTTTGTGGCGGAAATTTCGGATGTGGGGCGGCAGCTATTTGTGAAGCCAGGCCAGTTGAAGGAAATCACGCTCCTGCTGGAAGAGAACGAGGCGGTACACAACGTCGAGGTGGAAGTTTATCGCAAAGACGGCAGCAAGAAGTGGCTTCTGGCCAATGTGCGCGCCGTGCGCAGCGTAGGCGGCAGGGTGATACGCCACGAAGGCACGGTGCAGGACATTACCGAGCGCAAGGCCGCCGAGCAACAGGTCCAATACCTGGCATACTACGATGCCCTTACCGGCCTGCCGAACCGGACTCTTTTCCAGGATCGCCTGACCACGGCCCTGGCCGGGGCTCGCCGGCGCGGAGAAAAGGTCGCACTGTTGTTTCTCGACCTTGACGACTTCAAGAACATTAACGACTCGCTGGGGCACTCGGCGGGCGATCTGCTGTTGAACGAGGTTTCCGAGCGCCTAAAGAAATGGGCGCGCGAACAGGACACCGTGGCGCGCTTGGGTGGCGACGAGTTCGTGGTCGTACTGACTGGCCTGAAGGATGTATCAGGCGCGGCCATCGCCGCCAACCGCTTGATGAAGGCGATGAGCGAGCAATTCGTAATTCAGGGACACGCCGTCAGCTCCAGTTGCAGCCTCGGCATCAGCGTATTTCCCGACCACGGTGACGATGGTGAGGCCCTCATCAAGAACGCCGATGCTGCCATGTATAACGCCAAGGAGCATGGCCGGAACAACTCACAGTTCTTCACCCAGGAGATGAACAGCCGGGCTGTGGAACGGCTGACCCTGGAGAGCAAACTGCGCCTGGCCCTGGAGAGCAATGAACTTTTCCTGATGTATCAGCCGCAATGGGATGTGGCCACGGGAAAAATCACCGGGGCGGAAGCTCTGCTGCGCTGGCGCCATCCAGTCCTGGGTCTTATCCCACCCGACAAGTTCATCCCCATTGCCGAGAACAGCGGTCTGATCGTGCCCATTGGCGAGTGGGTGCTCAAGACTGCCTGTGCCCAGGCGCGGCAATGGCAGGATGAAGGCCTTCCTCCGCTGCCCGTCGCCGTGAATGTCTCCGCCGTTCAGTTCCGGCAGGAGACATTTCCCGCACTGATCAGAAAAGTGCTCGACGAAACCGGCCTTCCTGCCCAATATCTGGAACTAGAGGTTACAGAAGGCCTTCTGCTCTCCAATGCGGACGTAACCCTCTCTGTCATGCAAGAACTAGAAGAGATGGGTTTGAGACTCTCCATCGATGACTTCGGGACCGGGTATTGCAGCCTCAACTACCTGAAGCACTTGCCGGTCTACAAGTTGAAAATCGATCGCTCGTTTGTGCGTGATATCACGATCGATCCGGATGACGCCGCCATCACAGGCACCATCATCAGCATGGCCAAGAACCTCAATCTCAAGGTCATCGCGGAAGGCGTGGAGAACGAACAACAAATGTCGTTCCTGCGCAAACACGAGTGCGACGAAGTCCAGGGGTACTACTTCAGCCGGCCTTTATCTGTCGAGGACTATTCCGCAAAGTTGCGAACATCGTTACCACCGTCCGATCTACGAGCTACGACCGCAGCCGGCAACGACTGACAACGAATTGCTCTTCCACTCAGAAGGAAATCTTGCCCCTCGCCCGCAGTTCGCCGGGCAGCAGCCCGTTGTAGATGAATTCGTGGACGGGCGTGGGAAACTTTCTGGCGCGCCCCAGCCGGACCACAGCTCCGCTCTGCGCTTCGAGTTCGGAGGGACGTCCGGCCATGAGGTCGCGCTGCATCGAGGCGGTGCCCTCGGGTGGCAGCGACTCCATGAATTTCAGCGTGCTGGCCACCGACTCCTCCGGCACCGGGACACCGCAAGCGCGCGCCAGCCCCACAATTTCCCGCAGCGCGCTTTCCAGTAGCGATCGCGTCCCGGGCACGCTGCGCATCACGCCGATGGGCGCCCGCGTCACCCCGCCCACGCCTCCGAACGAGGCGATGAACTCAAATTTCTCCCACAGCGCCACTTGAATGTTCTCTGGGACTCGTACTTCCAGCCCGGCGGCCCGCAGGCACTCGACGAGCCTATCCAGCCGAGGGGTGCGCGCGTTGTTCCATTCTCCGATCGTGATCAGAGGATTCAGTCCCATGTGGCGGATAACGCCCGGCTCGACCACCATGGCAATGACGTGACACATCCCGCCCAGCACTGGTCCGGGGCCGAGCGCTGCCGCCAGTTGGTCATAGGCCTCTACTCCGTTCTGGAATGGCACTACCACTGTTTCCGGCCCTACCATGCTGCGAATCTGCACTGCAGCATCAGGTACCTGCTCGGCTTTGGTGGTGACAAAGACGGCGTCCACATGTCCCACGCTAGTGGGATCGTCGGTGGCACTTACATGCGGCAACACGATATTGCCCGCCGGTATCTCGACACGCAGACCGTTCCGGCGCAACGCCTCGAGCGTCGCGCCGCGGGCAATGAACACAACATCGTTGCCGGCGTTGGCCAGCCGCCCGCCGAAATAGCCCCCTAATGCGCCGATTCCGATAAATGCGATCTTCATGTTTTGGTTGAATCTCCTTGTCCGCTTTAGCCGAGCGATGACGCTCGCTCCGGCGATGGAACCCGGATGACGGACGGCGACCCGTTCTCTGCCGAGACTGCGGGCTTAGCCGCCACATCCACGGTCAGCCGGAAAACGTCAGGCCGCGCGTAATGGCCCGCCACGTCGAGGTCGAACTTGCCGCGTGCGATTTCGTCGAGATCGATCTCCGCCGTGACCAGGCCCTCGCCGCCTTCGAGCGGTCCAGCCAGCACTTCCCCGAACGGCGAGACGATCATGCTGCCACCATGGATCAGCACCGTACCCGGCGCATTGCCTTGGATCGGTTCGAAGTCCGGCGGGCAGCCGGCGCGGGTAAAGTACTGGCAGGCACTGACCACGAAGCAACGTCCTTCATAGGCGATGTGCCGCATGCTCACCCGCCACATCTCGCGCTCGTCCACGGTGGAGGCGCACCAGATCTGCACGCCGCCGGCGTAGAGATACTGGCGGAACATCGGCATGTAGTGCTCCCAGCAAATGGCTGAGCCCAGGCGGCCGATCTCGGTGTCCACCAGCGGCATGGTCGAGCCGTCTCCGAAGCCCCAGATCAGGCGCTCGCTGGCGGTGGGCATCAGTTTACGGTGCTTGGCCACCAGGCCCGCGGCCGGGACAAAAATGAAGGTCGAACAGTAAAGCGTTCCCTGATCGCGCTCGATGACTCCAATCACGAGGTGTAGGTCAAGGTCGTTCGACCAGGCAGCGATCTGCTCAGTTTCAGGCCCGGGGCAGACCACGGCCGCATCCCAGTAGCGGCGGAAGAGGTCGCGACCAGCGTCGCTGCGGCTGCCAACCTTGGAGCCGAAGTCCACGCCCTTGGGATATCCCCCGAGCAACGCCTCGGGAAAAACAACCAAGCGTACGCCCGCCCGCGCCGCCTGCCGGCACGTCTGCTCAACCTTGCGCAGGGTTGCGGGAACATCGAACAGAATCGATCCCAGTTGCGCCGCTGCCACTTTGACTCGCACTGAGGAACTCATGCAGGGCCTCCGCAGCTTTCGAGACCCGTCATTGTAATTCCCGCGAGCAAAAAAGTGGGCACGGCCTAAGCCGTGCCCTGATGCTTCCCTGCTCTTCTACGGACAGGGCATTGCGTTGCAGATAACGCAAGGGCTGGTAATCGGGCGATGTTCGCACATGGCCGGGACGGGCGCTTCGCAGTGCCCGTTGCCATTGACTGGCTTCGGTGCCGCGGCAGTGAACTGCTCCTCTTCGGTTGAACCGGCGAGCGCGACGGTGGACGCCATGCCCTGGCCAACCACTTGCGTGATCTGGTCGAAGTATCCGGTACCGACGAAGCGCTGGTGCTTGGCCGCGTCGTAGCCCAAGTCGGCGTTTGCAAACTCGCGCTGCTGCAGCTCGGAATACGCCGCCATGCCGCGGTCACGGTAGGCTCCGGCCAGCTCGAACATGCCCAGGTTGAGCGAGTGGAAGCCGGCCAGGGTGACAAATTGGAACTTGTAGCCCATGGCCGCCAGCTCGGGCTGGAAACGGGCAATGGTGGCTTCGTCCAGCTTGCGCTTCCAGTTAAACGATGGCGAGCAGTTGTAGCCCAGCAACATCTTGGGGTATTTGCTCAGGATGCCGTCGGCAAAGATCTCCGCTTCCTCCAGATTGGGCTCGGAGGTCTCGCACCAGAGCATGTCCACATAGGGCGCGTAAGCCAAGCCGCGGGCGATGGCTGCGTCCAGCCCGCCGCGGTAGCGGAAGAAGCCCTCAGGGGTGCGCTCGCCGGTGATGAATTCGTGATCGCGTGGGTCGCCGTCCGAGGTAAGCAGGCGCGCGCCGTTGGCGTCGGTGCGGGCCATCACCATCGTGGGAACGTCGAGCACGTCGGTGGCAAAGCGCGCCGCCACCAGCTTCTGGATGTTCTCCGAAGTGGTCACCAGCACCTTGCCGCCGAGGTGGCCGCACTTCTTGGCTGAGGAAAGCTGGTCCTCGAAGTGGACGCAGGCCGCCCCCGCCTCGATCATCTGCTTCATCAGCTCAAAGGCGTTGAGCGGGCCACCAAAGCCGGCTTCGGCGTCAGCGATCAGCGGCGCGAACCAGTTGATGTGGTTCTGCCCTTCCGAATGGTGAATCTGGTCGGCGCGCATCAGTGCCTGGTTCAGCCGCCGGCAAAGGTTCGGGCAGCTATCGGACGGATAAAGGCTCTGGTCGGGATACATCTGGCCGGCATCGTTGGTGTCGGCGGCGACCTGCCAGCCGCTGACGTAGATGGCCTTCAGCCCGGCCTTCACCATCTGGATGGCCTGATTGCCGGTTACCGCGCCCAAGCAGGGTACGTAGGATTCGGTATGCAAAAGTTCCCAGAGGCGCTCGGCGCCCAAGCGAGACAGCGTGTGTTCCACATGCACAGTCCCGCGCAAGCGGACGACATCTTCCGCCGTATAAGGCCGCTCCACACCCGCCCAGCGCGGTTTGGTGGCCCAGTCTTTCCGAATCATTTCAGCCGTTTTGGCTGGTGCTGACATAGTGCTCTCCGTAGGCAGGGGCATTGCGACCCTAAGCCAGGCTCCTATCTGCAGCTCAATGGCCAAAACTATGCGTTAGTACGAATTAAATATGTCTCACGGAATGAATGAGTTGCCTTCAAGACCTAAACTTAGGCCAGAGCGGCCAATGGTAAAGTGACGAAAAGTTCGTCACAGTGACGAACCTTGCCAGATCTCGTCACGGGTGATTCCCAGCTTGCGGATGCGGGAATTCAGCGTGGTGCGCTTGAGGCCCAGCCGGGCGGCCGCACCGGCGGGCCCGGCAATCACGCCGCGGGCCTCCTTCAATGCCTGGACGATCTGCTCACGCTCACTGGCGTCGCCGGCGGACCGCGGCTCAGCGGCAGAGCGCGAACCGGCATCGGACACAGGCGCCGGCGAGCGCAGCTCGGCCAGCGGCAAGCTCAGGCTCTCGCCTTCAGAAAGGATGACGGCGCGTTCGATGAAATTCTCCAGCTCGCGGATGTTTCCCGGCCACGGCCAACCCAGGAGGGCGTCGATGGCCTCGGTTGGAATGCGGTCGATGTGCTTGCCGTTCTCAGCCGCATGCTTGTGGACGAAGTAACGCACCAGAAGCGGAATGTCAGAGGCCCGCTCGCGCAGAGGCGGCACCTGCATGGGGAACACGTTGATGCGATAGAAAAGATCGCTGCGAAACTGACGGGCAGCGACCATCTGCGACAGGTCGCGATTGGTAGCGGCGATGAGGCGAACATCCACGCGGATAGTGCGCGGGCTGCCAAGGCGCTCGAATTCCTTCTCCTGCAGCGCGCGCAGGAGCTTAGGCTGGATTTCGAGCGGGATGTCGCCGACTTCGTCGAGAAAGAGCGTGCCTTTGTTGGCCAGCTCCAGGCGGCCGATCTTCTGCGAGATGGCGCCCGTGAAAGCGCCCTTCTCATGCCCGAAAAGCTCGCTCTCCAGAAGGCCGGTGGGAAGAGCGGCGCAGTTCAGTTTGACGAAAGTCCGCTCGCGGCGGCCGCTCAGGTTGTGGATGGCGCGGGCAATAAGTTCCTTGCCGGTGCCGGTCTCGCCCAGGATAAGCACGGTGGAGGTAGTGGGTGCGACGGTTTCCACCTGGCGCAGGATCTGCTTCAGCACCGGGTGTTCGCCGATGATCGATTCGAAGTTGTACTCGGTGCGGATCTCGTTTTCCAGATACCGCTTCTCCTGGGAGAGCTTGCGATTGAGTTCACCGATCTTCTGGAAGGCGAGGGCATTGTCCACGGCAATGGCTGCCTGGTTGGCTACCTGGGTCAGCAAATCGAGGTCGTGCCGCGTGAAGGCGGACTCGCGCTTGGAAGCGACGCCCAGCACGCCCAGCACACGGTCGCGGTTGATCAGCGGCAGCCAGCAGCCGGAACGGATGCCTTCCTGCAGCAACTGGCGCGTGAATCCGGAGGGATAGCGGGTCAACTGGCTGAAGAGATTGTCCACCAGCAGGGGATGGCGCGTGGTGTAGCTGTATCCCGGGGGCGAGTCCTCGACGGAAAAGGTAGTTCCCTGCTGGATCAGGCCTTTGCCTCCGGGAAAATCCAGGGCGTAGACGCGCAGCAGGTCGCGGCCCGCCGAGTGCAGGATCAGCGACGCGAAATCATGGCGAATGATCTTGCGCAGCAGCACCGAGATGGAGACAAACAGCTCGCGGAAATTACGGTTGGCGACCAGCAGGTTGGTGACGTCCAGCAGCAGCCGCAGGCGGTCGCGCTCCCGCTCCAGCTCCTGTTGGTGAGAGAGAGACGCGTCCGGCGACGGCGGTGGATCCAGAGACGACAAGCGAGAGCACCGCTGCCGATTGTACCGCAGGGCTGGAGCTGAGAATCCTTAGCCGGGAGGGCCGGGATCGGCGAGCTTTTGCGGCTTTTCTCCCGTTTCCACCCAAAACAGCTCGAAGTCGCTAAGACTGTGCCGGCGATGCACGCGCTGGCCATTCAGATCCTGGTAAAGATCGGCAGTCTCAGGCAGCCAGAGCTGGAGATGGCGCTTCTGGAATTCCACTGGACGGTAGTCGATAACCACGTGGTCTCTGCGCAGGCCGATTTTCTCGATGGGCTTAACCAGGTCGGTCTCCATGCGCACGACCTGATAGTTATCGGCCGCGATCCAAGCCCGTCCCTTCATCGCCACCGGAAACAATCCCTTCGGGGTGCGATATTCACGGAAACGAGCAGGCCGATCGGCCCGCTGCACAAAATGCAACTGCCAGGCGGGTTTCCCTCGCACGCTACCCAGCCCCTCGCAGGTCACCTCGAGATCGCCGATTATGCTCGGATGCAACATTAGCGCGTGCGTGGTCATGCCAATGGTTGCCATACTTGCCGGGAACGTCTGCGACGTGCTGCCATTGCGGTACTCCTCGGTTTCCAGTTGCCCAGGCTTTACCACCCGGATTTGCGCAACATACTTAAAGGTGGCGGACTCGGAATGCTGTAGATCACCATCCTTGTCCATCTGCATGTGTTCGATACGCTCGGTGGCGCTGAATTCCTGAAGGTTATCCATCAGTTGCTTAATCCGCATGCTCGCGGCGCTCATCACCTTGTGCAAGGAACACGGAACATTGGGTCGAACCGGCGGCACAACTTCATCGACATCCGGCGGCGCCCAGTGCTCCCGGATGGGCACCACCAGCGGAGTCGAATTTCCCGCTTTAACCACATCGTCTCGATTGGCCAGGGTCGTCAGCCGGGCATCCGCCGCAGGAGGCGCCGGCACCGTGAGGAAAGCCGTTGCCTTGGGCTCGGCTTTCTGGTCGGTTGACGCTGCCAGTTTTTCCAGGTCGGCCACCCGTTGGCGGATCTTCTCCACGTCTGCGGTGGCCGAAGGAGACTGCAAGTAAAGCTTTAACTCATCTGCGGCACCATGATAATCCTGCTTCCTGGCCAGAATGTCGCTGAGCAGTGGTTTCACCTGCGGCAGTGCTTTCCGGCTATCAATCCGCTCGGCCATACGAGCCGCGTCTTCCGCCTTGTCCAGTTGTCCAAGCTCCAGATTGGCCACAGCGTTGTAATAGAAGGCCACCGGAAAATCGACTGCATCTAGCTCAGTTGCGTGTGCGCTCGCCCGCTCGGCATCCGCCCACTTGGACTGGCGGAGGGCAACTGACGCTAGACCGACATAAGCGGGCACGTACTTGGCATCCGCCGCCTGCGCCTGGGTGAAAGCTGTTAGTGCCTGATCGAGGCGATTCTGTTGCTGGTGCAGCCAGCCCAGGTGCGTCCAGGCAACTGCATATCGCGGATACAGCGTCACTGCATGTTCCAGGTCAGCTTGAGCTTCCGCCAGTTTATGTTTCTGCAGGTCCCCGTTGGCTTTTTCGTAGGCTTTCTTCGCTGCTTTGGGGGCCGCCATGCTGGTCGCGCTAACGGTTGACCCGAGCTCCTGCCCTTTGAGCAGAATGATGGTCCCGAGGTTAACTGTTTCGAGGGAATCCCTGACGAGGATCAGAACCGAAGTTGACTGGAACCCTGCTAGTAGCCCGCGCAGCTCGCACCCCGTTACTGCTGCAAGCCCAGGCGCAAAACCGCTGGGCAACATTTTCGGCGCAACGCCGAAGCCAGCCGCGGTCGCGGGCGTCATGCCTTGCGAAGCGAACGCGTCGAGGCTGACGCCGCTAGAGCTCTCGCTGGCATCCTGCGTGGTCGGAGACGTATCCATCAACCGGAAACTGAAAAAGCCTTTGTTATCCGTAAACCCCACTCGCACAGTGCTGCCGCGGCAGACTCGCTCAATCGCCACTGGTTCCGGCGGCGGATTACCTTCGCTAGTGATTACATTTCCGGTGAGAACAATGTTGGCGATAGCGGCAGCGTCCGAATCAACCTGGCTGCCTGAAGATTGACTGTTACCCCCCTTACCAGACTGCGCCGCCGCAATAAGGGGCAATCCGAGTACAAGTGCCAACACCGCTGCGAAGCGTGTTTTCCTCAGAAGCGACACAGATTCTCTTTAGGGAGGAGATGGCCCAACCCACCGTCGGGCAGCTAAGTGGTCGCAAGTCTCCTATTGCCAGCCGGAATTGTCAAGAGTTACCTGGGTCATCTGACAGCCCAGAACTGACCCCCGGAGGCTCCCAGCGCTCAGGCTGTCGCGCCCGCTACCTGCCCGACATCGACGCCGCGCAGAAACACCGTCGCCTCCTCCGGCAAGACTGTGTTGATGAACATCCCCGAACCCAGTTCGAAGCCGGCCACGCGGGTCAGGCGGGGAATGATGCTCAAATACCAGTGGTAATACTTGACCCCGGCTACTTCGGCGGGCGCGGTGCGGATGACATAGTTGAAGTCAGGATTGTCCAGGCCGACATAGATCTTTGCCAGCATGGTGCGCAGCACGCGGGCGAGATCGGCGAGTTCGGCGTCGCTGGTGTCGCCGAAGCTGGCCACGTGCCGCCGCGGGTAGATGTAGGTGGCAAAAGGTGTGGCCGAGGCGAAGGGCTCGATCACCACGAAATGCTCGCTGGTCAGCACCACGCGCTCATTCTCGGCCAGTTCTTCCCCTATCATGAAGCAGAACATGCACTCCCCGAACTCCTCGAAGTGGCGCAGGGCCTCGTACAGGCGGTAGCGGACCTGCGAGGAGATGACCGGGGCGCCGATCATCTGCGAATGCGGATGCTCCAGGCTGGTGCCGGCCCGAACGCCGTGGTTCTTGAAGATGGTGATGTGGGCCACGCGGGGATCGTCGCTCACCGCGCGGTAGCGCTGGAGATAGCACTCAAGGATCGTCCGCACCTGCTCCGGCGGCAGCAGTGCGGTGGTGAGAGCGTGGTCGGGGGTATCGACGATCACGTCGTGGATGCCCACCCCGCGAATGGTGCGGCGCGCGCCCTCGACCTTCCATTCCGGTTCGCCCTCTCGGGTGAGCGCGGCGAACTTGTTTGGCACCACGCGCACCGCCCACCGGCCGTCGGGCTGGGAAAAGCGCACGATCTCGGGCGGCGCCAAATGCTCGTTCCCCGGACAGAAGGGACAGGTTTCCACGTAATGCGGAAGTGGCGGGCGCGCCTCGCGCTTCCCACGCATCTCCTCCGGGCGCTTGGCGCGCTCGGTGGCCATGATCACCCACTCTTTGGTAAAGCGGTTCTGGCGCAGTTCCGGCACGGTGGGGCAGGATAGCAAAATCCGGGCGCGGCTGCTTTACGAATCGATGAAAACCGGCGCGGCATGATGTTCCGTTTCGGATCAGCGGCGCGACCGGCCCGCAAAAGAGCTCTGACGCGGCCAGTACCGGAGGCTGACTTCGCTTGACCTCTACACCGAGCCAGCGGCCACGATCAGCTCACAAGGCCCCTCAAATCCGGCCGCACTCTCGAACTTCGCCAGCTCGCTTTCGATCTCCTGCCATGCGGCATCTTTCGAGACATCGTCGAGCCCGGCGAGCATGGTGTGCAGGGCTCCAAATGACTCCTTCTCGAAACGGAGGCACTCGGCTGCCGATCTCATCTTGAGCGGCGCCGGCACGCGCTTTTCCTGCACGTTGTTGAAACCGGCCCGGGTGAGCACATCGAGTAGAACGCCGTCACTTCCCAGGCTGAAGGGTCCAGGTTGTCCGGGAGCGGGAGGGGGAAGATTGGCGCGCCGCCGAATGATAGAAACCGGTACCGAAAAGAACTGGTTGCGCTCCGCCGTGGAATATGCGATCGCCGCGAACCGGCCTCCCGGACGCAGCGCATTACGAAAACCCGTCAGAGCTCTCTGCTGGTCGGGAAAATAAATCAGGCCCACGCGGGAGATGACCGCGTCGAAAGTTCCGGGCTCAACATCCACATTTTCGCCATCCATCACGTGCGTGCGCACATTGCGATAGCCCATGTTGCGGGCATTGCGATCCGCGAACTCCAGGATCCGGGGAGACAAATCGGTTGCCAGCACAAATCCCCCGGGCCCGACACGTTTTGCCGCATGCAGCGTCTGGTCTCCGGCGCCCGCGGCTACGTCGAGAACGCGACTCCCGTTCCGGACCTCGGCCATATCGAGCATAAGTTCGGTGGCCGGTCCAAGCCACTGCTGCAGTGTTGGTCCCCAGTTGTGCCATGCTTGTGCGGCAGTATCCCACTGCTCGCGAGTGGTCGCTTTGTAACGTTCAGGGTCAAATGCGGGTATGTTGGTTATTGTCGACACGGCCCCCCCCCACACGAGGGACGTGATGTTAACTCTGGAGAAAGAATGAAGTCAACGGTGCACGCGTTGGCATTACCTGGAACCGCGTCCAATAGCCTCGTTCTGCGGCAACTGCTGCTAAAATCGAAGAATTTATGGCTGGCAAAATCCCTGTAGGTATCCTCGGCGCCACCGGACTGGTAGGACAACGCTTCATCCAGTTGCTGGAGGACCATCCCTGGTTCGAAGTGGCGTGGGTGGCGGCGTCGGAGCGTTCGGCCGGGCAGATGTACGGCGAAGCGGCGCGCTGGAAGCTGCGCACGCCGATTCCCGCGCACGTGGCGAAGATGAAGGTGTCGGAGGCCGAGCCCGCGGGTGCGCCCAAGGTCGTCTTTGCTTCGCTCGATGCGGGCATCGCCAAAGAAATGGAGCCGCGGTTCGCTGAGGCGGGCTGCGCCGTGATCTCCAACTCCAGTGCCTTTCGCATGCACAAGGACGTGCCGCTGGTGATCCCGGAAGTCAACCCCGAGCACCTGAAGCTGGTGGAGTGCCAGCAGTGGCGGCGGAAGTCAGGCGGCTTCATCGTCACCAACTCCAACTGCTCGGTGATGGGACTGGTGCTGGCGCTGGCGCCGCTGCAGCAACAATTCGGCCTGGAGCAGGTGTTCGCCGTCACCATGCAGGCGGTCAGTGGCGCGGGCTATCCGGGCGTGGCCTCGCTCGACATTCTGGGCAACGTGATCCCTTACATCGCTAAGGAAGAAGAAAAGATGGAGGAAGAAGCACCCAAGATGCTGGGCAGCTTGGACGGCTCGGCGATCGTGCCGGCGCCCTTCCGCATCAGCGTGCAGTGTAACCGCGTCGCCGTGGAGGACGGGCACACGGAGTCGGTCTCGGTGAAGCTCAGGAAGGCGGCGAAGCCGGAGGCGTTGATCGAAGCGTGGCGCGGGTTCACGGGCGAGCCGCAAAAGATGAAGCTGCCCGACGCGCCCGAGCAGCCCATCATGTACGACACGGCGCCGGACCGTCCACAGCCGCGGCTCGACGTGGAGCGTGGCGGCGGCATGTCGGTGAGCGTGGGCCGGCTTCGTCCATGCAACCTGCTGGACTGGAAGTTCACCGTGCTTTCGCACAACACCATCCGCGGGGCCGCGGGCGCGGCGCTGCTGAACGCCGAACTGCTGCAGGCGCAGGGATACCTGGGTTGACCAGCGAGCCTCTCGCATGATCGTGATGAAATTCGGCGGCACGTCGGTGGAGGATACAGCCGCCATCGACCGCGCGGCGTGCATCGTGCGCGAGCGTGTGCCGGAAAAACCGGTGGTGGTGGTGAGCGCGCTGGCCAAGGTCACCGATCAGCTTCTGGCGATGGCGCGCGCCGCCGGCGCCGGCGACCGCGAGAAGGCCGTCGAACTTTCGCGTGCCCTGCGCGAGCGGCACTATACCGTGGCTGGCGAGCTGCTGGGGACCGGCGTCTTCACCCAGTTCCACTCTGAGCTGGAAGCGGAGTTCGATGGTCTGGACGAGCTTCTGCGCGGCCTAGCGGCTGTGCGCGAACTGACGCCGCGAACCTCCGACAACGTGGCCTCGTTCGGCGAGCGCATATCGAGCAAGATCGTCGCGGCGGCGTTTTCCGCGCGTGACATCCCGGCACGCCTGGTGGATTCGCGCGAGTGCATCCTCACTGACAGCCATCACACCCACGCCATCCCGATTTTCGACGAGACCAATGACCGCTCTGTAGCGCGGCTGAAGCCGCTGGTGGACGCTAAAAAAGTGCCGGTGATGGGAGGCTTCATCGCCGCCGACGCCCATGGCGCCACCACCACACTCGGCCGCGGCGGTTCTGACTTTACCGCCGCCATCGTGGGCGCGGCGCTGGGCGCCGAGCGCATCGAGATTTGGACCGACGTGGACGGCATGATGACCACCGATCCCAACCTGTGCGCTGGCGCGCGCCGCATCAAGGTCATCAGCTTCGACGAAGCGGCGGAACTGGCTTACTTCGGCGCCAAGGTGCTGCATCCGGCCACGCTCGTGCCCGCCATCGACAAGAACATCCCGGTGCAGGTGCTGAACTCGCGCAACCCGAAGAACGAGGGCACGCGCATCACCGCCCGGGCTCCGAGCTGCACCAACACGTTCAAGGCTATCGCCGCCAAGAAGCGCATTACGGTGGTGGACGTGGTTTCGGCGCGCATGCTGATGGCGCACGGCTTCCTGAAATCCATCTTCGACGTTTTCGACCGCCACCGCTGCCCGGTGGACGTGGTCTCGACTTCAGAAGTCAGCGTCTCGCTGACCGTTGATTCCAACGAGGCCATTCCGGCCATCGCCGCCGATCTCGACAAACTTGCCGCTGTTAAATACGAAGGGCGGAAGGCGATCGTTTGCCTGGTGGGAGAAAACATCCGCGGCACGCCGGGCATCGCCGCCAAGGTGTTCAGCGCGATTTCCGACATCAACGTGCGCATGATCTCTCAGGGGGCTTCGGAGATCAACATCACATTCGTGGTCGAAGAAGACGACGTGCCGGAAGCGGTGCGGCGGCTGCACGAGACGTTCTTCACTGAGCTGGACCCCAGCGTGTTCGCCTAGCACCCGACGGGGGCGGAATAGAATACATTATTGCGCCATGAACCTGCTGCTTCTTGGCAAAGGCAAGACCGGATCGATGGTGGCGGAGGTGGCTCGCGAGCGCGGCCACCAGGTACGCCCCCTGGGAAGCGTCGACAACCCGGGAGGCGCCGCACTGGGACGGGAAAATCTCCGGGGCGTGGATGTGGTGATCGATTTCACCACGCCAAAGGCGGTGCTGGAGAACATCGCGGCCTGCGCGCACACTGGGACAGCGATGGTGGTGGGCACCACCGGCTGGTACGGCGATCTGCCCCGCATCCGCGAACTGGTGGAGAAGAGCGGGATCGGCTTTCTTTATGCCTCCAATTTCTCCGTGGGCGTTAACGTGTTCTTCGACGTGGCCGAGGTAGCCGCCGCTGCGCTCCAGCAGGGATACGCGGGTGCGATCGAGGAGCGCCACCATGCGCAGAAAAAAGACAAGCCTTCGGGCACGGCCGCGGTGCTGCAACGAATTCTGAAGGAGAAGAGCGGAGTGGAGCTGGAAATCACTTCTGTCCGCGAAGGCGACATCGTGGGCACCCACATCATCACATTGCGCTCCGCAGGCGACACCATCACTCTGGCGCACGAGGCTCACTCCCGCCGCGGCTTTGCCGAAGGCGCGGTGCGGGCCGCCGAATGGCTGGCAGGCAAAAAGGGCTTTTTCGACTTCAAAGACGTGTGGCGCGGCATGTAGTCTCCCGCACGGACACCGAATGCGTCTCTCCCACAAGATTACGGCGGTCGACCTGCACGCCTGCGGCGAACCGGGACGCGTGATCACGGGCGGCGTGCGCGACATCCCCGGTCGCACCATGTTCGAAAAGAAAACCTGGTTCGAACAGAACGCCGACGGCATACGCAAGCTGATGCTGCGCGAGCCTCGCGGATATCCCGCGGCGAACTGCAATCTGCTGCTGCCTCCGACGGACCCCCACGCGCACGCCGGATTCATCATCATGGAGCAGGTGGAATACCCGCCGATGTCCGGCACCAACACCATTTGCGTCGCGACGGCTCTTATCGAGACCGGAATCGTCCCCGCCACTGAGCCCAAGACAGGCCTGGTGCTGGAAACTCCCGCCGGACTGGTCGAGGTAGAAGCGGAGGTGCGCGGCGGCAAGGTCACGAGCGTAACCTTCGAAAACGTCCCTGCATTCTCTACCTATCTGGACGCGAAGATTGAAGTCCCGCGGCTCGGGACCGTGACCGTGGACGTGGCTTATGGCGGGATGTTTTATGTCATCGCCGAAGCCGCGCCGCTGGGGCTGCGGCTTACAGCGGATGAAGGCCGTGACATCGTGCGCCTGGGAGAAATGATCAAGGCGGCCGCTTGCGAGCAGTTGCCGGTCGAGCACCCGGAGAATCCCGGCATTCGCGGCATCACCATCGCCGAGCTGACAGCACCGCCCACGAATCCTGCCGCCGTGGCCAAGAACGCGGTGGTGGTCTCGACTGGCCAGCTCGATTGGAGCCGGCCCTCCACCTGGACCGGCGCGCTCGATCGCTCGCCCTGCGGCACCGGTACCTGCGCCCGCATGGCCGTCCTGCACGCCAAAGGCAAACTCGGCCTGAATGAGCCGTTCGCCCACGAAGGCATATTGGGCAGCATTTTCGTCGGGCGTCTGGTGCGCGAAACGACGGTCGGACGCTATCCCGCCGTGGTGCCAACTCTAAGCGGCCAGGCTTGGATCACCGGGTTCGCCGAGTACGTCCTCGATCCCTCGGATCCCTTCCCCGAAGGCTTCACAGTGGGCGACATCTGGGGCACTGGCACTGACGAACCCCTCAAGTAAACCCGCCGCCTCGGCTGGCAAGTCGCGATACCTCAGTAACTTGTCGAAATTCCCGCAAGAGAAATAATCGACGTTGGCCCCATGAAGATCGCGCGGGACAAGTTGGTGGTGTGCACTGCGGTTGGACTGGCCCTGGCGCAGACGGCGGCAGCGCTGGCAGCACCGCGCTCCTACGCCCTCACCGTGTTCGGCGACCTGGTCCAGACCTCGCTGCTGGTGATCGGAATGGTGGCGATGTACCGCAACGCCATCCGGAGCCGCGGGCGGATACGTTTCTTCTGGGGGTTGATGACCGCCGGCTTCGCGCTGTGGACCGCCTCGCAACTGGGGTGGACATACTACGAAGTGCTCGCTCGGCAGGAGGTTCCCAACCCCTTCCTGGGCGACGTGGTGGTGTTCATCCACCTGGTACCCATGATGGGCGCGCTGACCCTGCAGATGCACTCAGCGCAAGACCAGCAGTCGCTGGAGCTTGGCTCGCTCGACGTGGTGCTGCTGCTGTTCTGGTGGCTGTACCTCTACGTGTTCGTGGTAATCCCGTGGCAGTATGTGGCTCCCAACGTCACCCGCTATGGCGACAGCTTCAACACGCTCTATTTGACCGAGCACCTGCTGTTCCTGGCGGGGGTGGGAGTTTTGTGGCTGAGGACCCGGGACCGGTGGCGCAACTTGTACGGCAACCTGATGGGCGCCGCGCTGCTGTACGGGTTCGCTTTCTATGCCGCCGACGTAGCTATCGACCTGCACCACTACTACACCGGCAGCGTATATGACATCCCGCTGGTCGCCGCCATGGCGGCATTCGTTTGCGTGGGAGTGGCGGGCGGGCAAGTCAAGGCGTCGGAGGAACCACCCTCGAAAACCACGCCCAGCCCGTGGTCAGCGCGCTTAGCCACGCTGGCCATGCTCTCTATGCCGGTGCTGGCGTTGTGGCAGCATTTCTATAGTGACGCTCCGCGCAGCGTCCGCCACTTCCGCATGCTAGTGACGCTTATCTCGTTGCTGGTGCTGGGCTCTCTGGTGTTCCTGAAGCAGCATCTGCTGACCCGGCAACTAGCCACCCTGCTGGAGCGCTCGGAAGATTCGCTGGAAAAATACAAGCGACTGCAGAAGCAACTGGTGCAGTCGGAAAAGTTGATCTCGCTGGGACAACTAGTAGCGGGCGCGGCGCACGAGATCAACAACCCGCTCACCGCCATCCTGGGATTCTCCGAGATGCTTGCGCTGGAAAGAAACCTGACGCCCTCGCAGGAGGATTTCGTGGAGAAGATCCGGCGGCAGGCGCAGCGCACCAAGGATCTGGTGTCCAACCTGCTGGATTTCGCGCGCCAGACCCCCGGGCAGAAAACCGCGGTGGATGTGAACGCGCTGCTGCAAACCGTCATCAAGCTCAGCGAAACTCGCATGCAGCGGCGGCAGATCCGGGTGGAACTCGACCTGGGATTGCGGTTGCCCACTGTGCCGGCGGACAAGAACCAGCTCCTGCAGGTCTTTCTGCACCTTTCGCGCAACGCGGTGGACGCCATGGAGCCGCAAGGCAACGGTGTGCTGCGCATCGTGACGCGCGCCGAGGAAAATGAAGTGGTTATCGAATTCTCCGACACCGGTGAGGGATTGAAGGAACCCGAGCGCGTCTTCGACCCGTTTTACTCCACCAAGGGCGTGGGCCAGGGTACGGGGCTGGGATTGAGCGCCGCCTACGGCATCATCCAGGAGCACCACGGCAAAATCGTGGGCCACAACCGCGAGGAGGGCGGCGCCACCTTCGAGGTTCGCCTCCCCATCATGCTCGGCGAAAAGGCAGTCGCGGCGCCTCCTCCTCCGGTTGCCGGCGTCAAGTCGGGCGTCTAGCGGAAGATTTGTACCAAGGTCATCTTTCCGTCGCCCCTGACCTGTCCCATACTTTCCACCATGAAGACCGAGCCCAATCCGGGCCAGCCTGAACCGGGTTCGCTTTCGCCGGAGCCGATGGTCCCGCGCATTCGATCGCTGCGGGTGCTGGGCGTCGCAGCTGCTGCCGTGGTCGTGGCATCGCTGTTTCTGGGCCCGCAGACGGCGCGGGCGGCCTGGCGGGAAATATCCCAGCTTCTCAGCCTGCAGGGAAAGCCGGAGCCGGCTTCGGCGAACGTCTTGTCCGAGCATGAGATCGAAGTGCTCGACAAGATGAGCCCGCAAAGCCAGGCGGAGCTGCTGCTGGAGCGCTCGATCAACCATTATCGGGGAGCCAATGACCAGATCGCGGCGCGTGTGGGCGGCTGGCGCGGGCGGGTCTTCCTGAATGACCGGCTGCACAACCTGTTTACCACGGCGCTCAATTCCGACGATCTGAGGGTGCGGGCAGCGGCCATCGAAGTGGACATCGCAGCCCGCAATCTGGAAAAGAGCCCGGCGACCGTGGACCGGCTGGAGCCAGACGCCCGCAATGGGGAGCAGGGGCCGCGCGCCAACGCGCTTTGGAATATTGGGCTGCTCGGGAATCGCGGCGTCGAGCCGGAGCGCGCCTTCGCGATTCTGGAAAGCTCAATCCGCGATTCGAATGTCAACATCCGATATTGGGCGGTCGAGGGATTGGCTTATCTGGGAACGGCCGCCACCATCGCTCCCCTGCTGCAGGTCTTGCACGACGACCCCTCGCCGATGATCCGTGAGCGGGCGGCCTGCGGGCTGGCGCAATCCGGCATGCTGAGCGAGCAGCAGCGCCGCCGGGCGGTGCCGCAGTTGCTCGACTTCCTGGATGATCACTCCCTGGATCCCGAAACCACCAAATGGGTCTACCAGGCGCTGCGCGACATCACCGGCCAGAGCCTGCCGCACGATCCCGCCGCGTGGAGAAACTGGTACAGCAGCAACGACGATGGACGCTGGAATCCAGTGACTCGCGATCATGATTAGCTAAGGCACGACAGAAAACACCAGGGTCCTTCGTCGCGCTCCGTCGGCTTCGCCTCCGTCGCGCTTCCCAGGATGACAGTTTCAGTTCTGTTGCGGTTGCTTAGCGGCTCGAAGCATCGTCTGGCGGCCCCGAAGGTCTGCCCATGTGTATGAAG
>Ga0335077_10002217_pt1 | contig 23194 bp, 18 predicted proteins | sample Lox_Sample_31_FD_207151 | JGI IMG/M metagenome (GOLD analysis project Ga0335077, IMG submission 207151) | Soil microbial communities from Loxahatchee National Wildlife Refuge, Florida, United States - Lox_Sample_3.1 | ecosystem: Environmental > Terrestrial > Soil > Wetlands | place: USA...
TTCTTCAAGCGGCGTATCCGTGTTAACGACCAACTTTGGAATCGTGATTGGTTCAAAGTCCGCCCGAAGTCGCCGGTAAAGCTCATACGACCGGTTGCGCGCCGGATGCGATTGAGCGGACGCTTCCAAGCGGCCCCGCGCAGTTTCCTCGTCGCATACACACTCAATGACACGCCACTCCGTTTTCAGCCTTCGCGCGGTTTCGATGACCCGGTCAACCTGGTAATTCCGTGAGAACGTGCGCCCGTCCAGAAAAATCCGCAGTCCGGAATGGCGTTCGATCAAGTACGCCGCGGTTTCGAGCATCAGCGACTGGCAGAAATCATCCTGCTCATTCGAATATTCGACGTAGCCCTCAGGAAAAAGAACGCTGCGGATCACGTCCTTATCCAGCACGACGCCGCCGCCGGCATCAGCGAGCGCGCGAGCCAGCGTGCTCTTTCCTGTCCCCGGCAGGCCCGCCATGGCCACAATCATGGTGTTGTGCCCACCGAGTGAAGCCATGCAAAAATCTTCGCCAGATCTTCCGCCTGAAACACGAGCGAACCCGCAATCACTGCATCAGCGCCCGCGTCTCGCAATTCGGGTACGGTGTGCGTGCGGATGCCGCCATCGGCAACAATGGCCACCTGCGAGCGGAGCCCGTGCTGCTCGAGTAGCGCAGCCATCGAACGAATCCGGCCGCACGCCTCCGGGGTCAGTTCCCTGCCCTTCACTCCCGGCTGGGTCCCCAGCAGAAGAACCGCGCTGATCTGCTGCAAGTAAGGCTCAACCGCGCTGACCGGAGTCTCAAGCCGCAGGGCCACACCGGCCGCGCAATCATTGCTGCGAATTCGCGAGATTGCCTCCCGGACTTCCAGCCGCCCCGTCTCGCAATGCACAGTAACGAGATCGGCGCCCGCTGCAACGAACCGGTCCACGATTTTCGATGGCCGGTCCACCATGAGATGCACGTGAAAAGGCCGTTCGGTGTGCCGGCGCAGCGCCGCCACCAGATCCGGAAAGAAAAGCAGATCGGGAGCAAAATGCGCATCCGCCACATCGAGATGGAACGCGTCTGCGTAAGGAGACAGCCGTTCGACGTCGCGCGCGAGATTCGCCAGATCCGCCGACCAGAGTGAGACCTCAGCCATTAACCGGCCGCCGGGCTTGAGGTTCCATCTCGGCACGCCTACTCCCCGGGCCGCTTTCCGGATTCGATCCATTGCAGCAACTCCTCGGTCAGCGTATTCAGGCTGTTGGTGATGCGATCTGTCTCCACGTTGACTAGCGCATAGCGGTCTGTGAGCGAATCGTCGGAGTGCTCCAGGGCATGGTGATCCTCGCGCAAGTCCGGCAGGGCCTCGCGCGTGCGCGGCGATCCCCGCAGACCCGAAGCCAAATAGTAAAGCGTCAACTCGACATCGTTCGCAAACCGCAAAAAGGCCGGTCGTGCGGGAACGGGATGGCTGGTGTAGATCCCCGCCTCGAGCGCCATCAAAGCGTGGGCCAGCCGGTGTGAGCTCGCCAGCATGCCGCCGAGTAACTTCACGGTGTCCTCTGGAGTCCCGGGCTCCGCGAACACACGGTCAATGGACGCCTCCAGGTTGGTTCGCGCTAGCCTGGCCGCGCGCCGCGTGCGCTCCAACGTGCGAAAAGAAGCGGCATCCTGGCGAACATAGGCTTGTTTAATCGCGCGGAAGTAATCGCGATAGGCATCCAGCATTTGAGCCATTGCTTCCGCCACCTGAGTCCGTTCCCAAGTCGGCCAGATCCAGTAAGCGATCAACGCGATGGCGCCGCCCGCCACGGTGTTCAGCCCTCTCGCGGCGATCACCGTTCTTGGAGAAACGCCGGTCATGGCGATCAGCAGCACGACGAGCGCAGTCACCGCCGTGACGAGGATGCCGTAATTGGCCGGTCCAAAGCAGCGCATAAGAAACATCAGCACGGCGATGAACGCCACTTGCGCGGCAGGCCCAGGCGTGAGCACGCGGAACAGTTCGGTGGCGAGCACCAGGCCGGCGAACGTCCCGACGAGTCTCAGGACACCGCGGCTGAAAGTGGCGGCGAAGTCCGGCTTCAGCACGATGGCGATGGTCATGGGGAGCCAGTACGACCGCGGCAGTTCCAGCCCACGCGCGAGTGCAACGCCGGCCGCCACGCACACGGCCAGCCGGACAGCGTGCCGGCAGGCAGCGGATTGCAGGTGGAGGTTGGCGCGCAACGTCGCCAGCGTTCCACCCAGCCGGAGGCTCCACGGCCTCGCGGCTTCGCGCTGCTCAAAAGCCGCGAGTCCAGGCGGCGTAGTGGACGTCGCCAGATCGGCGGCCGTACGGAGCTGCCCGGTCAGAGCATCCATCTGAAAGCGCGCATCGTTTCTTAGGGCTGCTATCTGGGGCGCCTCCGGCAGTCCGCCAAGCTGGCGCAGCCTCTCCGCAAGAATCTGCAATTCTTGAAGGTACTCGTCCACTCCGCGGGCTGGCTCCGCGGCCACCAACGAATGGCCGATAGCGCCCAGAATGCGGGAACAGTTTGCGAAGTACAGGTCCAGGATTTCAACCTCGGGCCCTGTGGGCTTCTCCCGCCCGATCCTTGTCCTGAGCCGCCTCAGCGCCAGCAAACTCAATCTCATCCGTTCCGCCTGGCTGAGCAGCAGGCGATATCGCTCGCCCTCGATCGAATGGTCGCGATTGAGCGCTGCCAGCGCCTGTTGCGCCTCCGTAATCTGTGCGCTCGCCGGCGGAGGCTCGGTCGCGCGGATGGGCGATGCGACGGCACGCGAAAGTTCCAGGTAGAGATCACCCAGCGCGCGCCTCTCTGGAACGTAACGGCGAAGCGGCCAGAACGCCACCGCCAGAACCGTCTGGAGCAGCCCCCCGCTCAGAGCCAGCAGACCTGCGTACACCGCCTTATCTGCCGTCAGAGGAAACGCTTCATAAACCAGCAGCGTCACCAGGCTGACGGCTCCCAGGTCCGCGGCCGCCGTGCTCAGCGCCACCAGAATGCCGGCCACGAACGCTCCCACGGCGGCCACCAGCACTGCGCTGATTGCGTTCCGGCCGCTTAGAGAACCTGAAAACACCGCGAAGCCCACCAGCACACTCGCAGCGCACATACGCCGGGCACGTTGCGCGTAAGGTTCCTGGCTATCGGAAAGAGCAACATTGAGCGCGCCCGTGCTCATGACCAGGCTGCTCGAAATCCTGCCCAACTCCACGCCAACGGCCAAAGGCAATGCGACGCCAATCGTGTTCCGCACCGCCAGCCATGGGATGACTTTTTCCGATTGGTAGCGAACCAGCGTCTGCCAGAAGGTCGACCATCCGCTCGTTTTGGCCGGACGAACTTCGCTTGGACGCTCAGTCACGGCCACGGGGTGCATACTCGATTAGAATACTCCGCGCCGCCGGTGGACTCTGCGCCGCGCCGGTCATACATTAGAGCGATGGACTCGAACAAAGGATCCCCCCGCCGCGCTTTTTTGCGCCAGGCAGCGCTGGCTGCAGGCGCTGCGCCCCTGGCGAAACCTGCGCAAACTTCGGGAGCCGCGCAGCCGGAAACGCCCGCGGGGCCCGCCAAGAGTTCAGACATTCGCTATCCGCGCGTCTTCGCTGGCCGCCAGCTCTCACAAATCGCGTTCCCGTTGGGCGGCGTCGCCGCGGGCAGCCTGAGCCTCGGCGGCCGGGGCCAGCTTCGCGACTGGGAAATTTTCAATCGCCCCAACAAGGGCTGGTCGCCGTCCTACGCTTTTCCGGCGATCTGGGCGCAGTCGGGAAACTCGAAACCGGTAGCTCATGTTCTCGAAGCACGGATCCTGCCGCCCTATGGCGGTCAGGACGGCCTTGGTTCAGATAACGTGCCCGGCCTCAGCCGCCTCGCCGCAGCAAAATTCACCGGCGAATTTCCGCTGGCGCGCATCGACTTCGAGGACAGCCAACTTCCGGTCACTGTTTCTCTCGACGCTTTTTCGCCTTTCATTCCGCACGACGCCGAAGAGTCAGGACTTCCCGTGGCGATCTTGCGATACCGTGTCGCGAATCCCGGCCGCTCGCAGGCCAAAGTTTCGGTGGCTTTTTCGATCGAGAATCCCATCACCCATAGCGCCGCGGGCGGTGACGTGGCCAGACCCCGCACCGATACCCGCCAGAACGAATTCCGCTCATCGAAAGGCTTGGCCGGTCTTCTCATGAGCAACCCGGGCCTTCCTTCTTACGATGTGATGCATGGTAGCTTTGCGCTTTGCGTTGCCCAGATCGGTGACGGCCATCTCACACATTGGCGAGGCTGGCCGCAGAGCCGATGGTGGAACGCTCCCATGCTGTTCTGGGACGATTTCTCCGATGACGGCCGGCTCGGCGATGAGCCCGATCCGCGCAGCCCCGTTGGCGCCCTGTGCCTCGATCGCGTCATTGCGCCGGGCCATTCGGCTAGTTACACCTTTCTGCTCGCCTGGCATTTCCCCAATCGCACGCCCGAATGGTGCGGCTGGAGCGCTCCCAAGGGTGACGAGAGAACGGTCATCGGCAACCATTACGCAAAGCGCTTCGCCGACGCCTGGGCCGCGGCCGATTACGCTGCCGCGAATCTGGAACGGCTCGAATCTGGCACTCGATCATTCGCCACCGCGATGCGCGACAGCACGCTGCCCGCGGCAGTGAAGGACGCAGCCAGCGCCAACCTTTCGACTCTCGCCACTACCACCTGCTTTCGCACCGCCGACGGTGAATTCCACGGGTTCGAAGGCGTCGACGATAAACTCGGCTGCTGTTTCGGCAACTGCCTCCACGTCTGGAATTATGAGACTGCGACGGCGCACCTGTTTCCATCGCTCGCGCGCTCGCTGCGAAAAGCCGCGTTTGGCTTCTCGATGGATGACGCCGGTGCCATGCACTTTCGCCAACTGCTCCCCGACGGCAAGGCGCGCTCCGGCTATGCCGCCGCCGACGGACAGATGGGGCAGATCCTGCACACATATCTTGACTGGACGCTCTCGGGCGATACCGCCTGGCTCCGCGAGATCTCGCCTCGCGTGAAGAAGGCTATCGAGTTCGCCTGGGTGCCTGGTGGCTGGGATGCCAACCGCGACGGCGTGCTCGAAGGTGTCCAGCACAACACCTACGACGTCGAGTTCTTTGGCCCCAACCCGATGTGCGGCATCTACTATCTTGGTGCGCTGCGGGCCGGTGAGGAGATGGCGCGCGCTCTCGGCGACGCCGCCTCAGCCACCGAGTATCGCCGCCTTTTCCAGAATGGCAGCCGCTGGATCGACGCCAACCTCTTTAATGGCGAGTTCTACATTCAGATGGTCCGCGGCTTCACCAAGGATCAGATCGCGCCCGCGCTGCGCAGTGAAATGGGCGCCGAGAATACCGAGAAGCCCGAATACCAGGTCGGCGCGGGTTGCTTCATCGATCAGTTGATCGGGCAGTATCTGGCCGACATGACCGGCCTCGGGCCCCTGGTGTCGCAGCAAAACATTCGCAAAGCTCTCGGGTCTATCTACCGGTATAACTACAAGCCGTCTCTGGCCGGCCACGACAGTGTGCAGAGAACCTACGCGCTGAATGACGAAGCCGGAATCGTCGTCTGCGATTACGCCAACGCCAGGCGCCCCCACATTCCGTTTCCTTATTACGCCGAATCATGGACGGGCCTCGAGTATTCGACCGCGGCGCTCATGATTTACGCAGGCATGATCCGTGAAGCAATCGAGTGCATTCAGAGCACAAGGGCCCGCTACGACGGCGAAAAGCGCAATCCATGGGATGAGGCCGAGTGCGGCCATCACTACGCCCGCGCCATGTCGTCGTGGTCGGCATTCGTCGCGCTCAGCGGCTTCCGCTATCACGGGCCGGACGCCGCCGTCATCGCCGTCCCTCGCATAGGTCCCGAGCGCTTCCAGTGCTTCTGGTCAACCGCAACAGGCTGGGGCACCTTCGCGCTCGGCCCTCAGAAAGGCGGAGCGACTCGATTTACGCTGCGTGTGCTGTCAGGAAAACTGCCCTGCCGCTCCTGCGAAATCAAGGCTGGTAGCGGCACAACATCGGCAAGCCTCAACGGAAAGGCTGTGTCCCACGAGATCGAGCACCGCAAACAGCGCGTCGTTTTCCGGTTTCATGAACCGCTCACTATCGAGGAGAAGGGCGAAATGCAGCTTGAGGTCCGCGCATGAGCCGCCCCACTCTCGCTTTCGTTGGCGGCTTTCTGGGCGCCGGAAAAACAACCCTGATCCTCGCTGCCGCGCACGAACTTGAGCGCCGCGGCTTCCGCGCCGCCGTCATCCTGAATGACCAGGGCGATTCGCTCGTGGACACCAAACTTGCGCAGTCCCGGGGTCTGGCTGCCGGCGAAGTGACCGGCGGCTGCTTCTGTTGCCGTTTTTCGGCGCTCATGGAAGTAGTGGACACGCTCCAGGTTCACAATCCCGACGTGATTCTCGCCGAACCTGTCGGAAGTTGCACGGACATCTCCGCTACCACGCTCCAGCCTATTCGCAGCGCATTCCCGGCTTATCGCCTTGCGCCATTCACCGTCCTCGTCGACCCCGCCCGCGCGCGGCAACTCCTCCAATCCGGCGCCGATCCCCACCTGGCATTCTTGTTTCACAAACAACTCGAAGAAGCGGATCTCGTTTGTTTCACCAAGTCCGATCTGTATACCGATGTGCCCCATCTGCCCGGAACCACCGCGCGGCAACTCAGCGCTAAAACCGGCCAGGGCGTCGCGGCGTGGCTCGATGAACTGCTGTCCGGAAAATTGGCGGCCGGCGGACACGTCCTCGAGATCGACTACGAGCAGTATGCCCGCGCCGAAGCTGCCCTCGCCTGGCTGAACCTCGAAGCGACTGTGGAACTGGAAATTCCCACGTCTCCCGCGATGCTTCTCGGACCGTTCCTCGAAAAGCTCGATCAACGTCTCACCGCGGCTGGCATCCCAATCGTCCACTTGAAAGCGACCGACGAGACTTCGGCGGGCTTTCTCAAAGCCGCTCTGTGCGCTAACGGCCAGGGACCGGCCGTCGAAGGCGCACTCGATGCCTCGCCCGCGAGCCGGCATCAATTGCTCGTGAACCTCCGCGCCGCCGGGCCTCCGGAACAAGTGCGCAACATCGTCACATCGGAGTTGCAGGGCCTCAGCGGCAATCTCGCCGATCTACGCATCGCCTGCTTCCAGCCGGCGCCTCCGCGACCAGAGCACCGATTCGCAACAGTCGTGGCCGCCCCGGCTTAATTCCGTGCCTGATCCACTCGAACTCGCGCAGCGTCTCGGAGCTCACCCTGCCGTGGTCGCCGTTGCGCTCGCCGGCTCCCGCGCCGCCGGTTCCAACTTTCCCAAATCCGACTTCGATCTCTACGTCTACGCGACGGCCGAAATCCCCGTCGAGTTCCGCCGGGCACTCGCCGGCCCCGCTGCCGAGATCGACAACCGTTTCTGGGAACCTGGCGACGAGTGGATCGACGCGGCCACCGGCGCGCACTTCGACGTCATGTTTCGCGCCCCGTCATGGATCGAGGACCAACTGGACCGCGTGCTCGTCCGGCACGAAGCCTCCATCGGCTACTCGACCTGCTTCTGGTACAACGTGCTGCATTCTGAAGCCCTCTATGACCCGCAAGGCTGGTACGCGCGGTTGCAACAACGCGCGCGAGTTCCCTACCCGGAGGAATTGCAGCGCGCCATCATCGCCAAAAACGGGCCGATTCTGCGAAAGAACCATTCGTCCTACCGCAGACAGATCGAGCTCGCCCTCAACCGCTGCGACCCCGTGAGCGTGCATCACCGCACCACCGCGCTCCTGGCCAGTTACTTCGACATCTGGTTCGCCCTCGCCCGCCAGCCGCACCCCGGCGAAAAACGCCTCTTGCAACACCTGCCCGACTCGGAGGCCGCTCTGGTGCGCGCGCTGATCAATGCGCCGCGGGAGCAATTGCTGCCCCGCCTCGACGCGCTGCTCGATTTGTTAGATTCGAAGCTATCCCGATTCCTGTAGCGCAGGGCCACGCCCGCTTTTGGCGGGGACCTGCGGCCTTTTGCCACGAGTAAAATCCAGCCGCTAAAAGGCGCTCAAGCCAGTTGACAACCCATGCACTCTTGCGAAAACCTGAAAGGCTTAAACCTCGAGAAGACCACGATGATCTTTCGCTTGCTGTGCACCGCCCTGCTGAGCTTCATCTTTCTTGCCGTATTCCGCGCGCAAGGAGCCACAGGCATGAAGAAAGCACCCTTCGGCAAAACCAAAGACGGCCAGGCCGTGGATCTCTACACGCTCACCAATGCCTCCGGCATGGAGGTGGCCATCACCAATTACGGCGGTACCGTGGTCTCAATCAAAACCCCGGACCGCAACGGCAAATTCGCCGACGTTGTCCTCGGCTTCGACAACTTCGATGGCTATTTAAACAACACGCCGTTCTTCGGCGTCATCGTCGGCCGGTACGGCAACCGCATTGCCAAGGCTCGCTTCACCCTCGACGGGCATGAATACCATCTCGCCGCGAACGACAACGGAAACAGCCTGCACGGCGGTCTGAAAGGTTTCGACAAGCGTGTGTGGAAAGCCCGCGACGCATCCACGAAAGACATCCCCGCTATCGAACTTACTTACTTGAGCAAAGACGGCGAGGAAGGTTATCCGGGAAATCTAACCGCGACGGTCACCTACTCGCTCACGGCGAAAAATGAGCTCAAGATCGACTACGGCGCCACCACCGACAAACCGACCGTCCTCAACCTCACCAACCATTCTTATTTCAATCTCGCCGGCCAAGGACAAGGAGACGCGCTCTCGCACCTCGTCATGATCCATGCCGATCGCTTCACTCCCGTCGATGCAACTCTCATCCCCACCGGCGAATTGAAAAGCGTCGCCGGAACGCCGCTCGATTTCCGCAAAGCAACCCGAATCGGCGACCGCATCGACGCCAATGATCCGCAAATCAAGTTCGGCCGCGGCTACGATCACAACTTCGTGCTGAACCGCAAAGACGCCGGCTTATTTCTCGCGGCGCGCGTCACCGAGCCCTCATCCGGCCGCGTCCTCGAAGTGCTTACCACCCAGCCCGGCCTCCAGTTCTACACCGGCAATTTCCTCGACGGCACAGTCCACGGCAAGTCCGGCAAAACCTACCCGCGCCGGTCCGCGTTTTGCATGGAGACCCAGCATTTCCCTGACTCCCCCAACCACCCCGGCTTCCCCACCACCGTCCTCAGACCCGGCGAGCATTTCCAATCAACCACGGTTTTCCGGTTTTCAGCAGTCAAGTAACTCTCAATTCTTCAGCCGCTTGCTTGATTTCCCCGGGATTCATACGTATAATTAAATCAAACATATGATTGAAACAAAAGTTCGAATCCTCGATGCGGCTGAGCGTCTCTTCGCCGAACAAGGCCTCGACGTTTCGATCCGTGCGATCACCGACGAGGCGGGGGTGAACTTAGCGGCAGTGAACTACCACTTCCAGTCCAAAGACGCACTCGTTGATGCCGTTATCGCACGCCGGTTCGAACCGGTGACCAGGCGCAGACTCGAAATGCTGGACAAAGTTGAAGCGCAATCCGGCAGCGGACCGCTGCCGCTTGAACCAGTGCTGGAAGCGTTTTTCGCGCCGGTGATCCAGCCGCCTGCACCCGGGCTCGAACACCTCAAGCCGCTGATGGGCCGCATGTACAGCATGCCGGACGACCTCATCAAGCGCCTTTTCCACGCCCATCTCGGGCCGGTGGCAGCGCGGTTCACCGCCGCTTTGGGACGGGCGGTCCCCGAATTGCCGGAAGCTGTACGTTTATACCGCCTGTACTTCGCAGCCGGAGCCATGGTGCACGTCATGAATTGGTCTCGTTTAATCCCGATGTTTTCCAACGGCCTGGTCGATCCTACTGATACGAAGGCTCTGCTCGATCAACTCATTGCATTTGCCGTGGCGGGCTTTCGAGCTCCGGTAACACCAAAACCTGTCGAGGAAGAAACTCATGTTTAGACTGCTCCCCTCCGCCCTGCTGATCGCCGGCGTCGGCCTGGCGCAAATACAACCGCTCCAGGAACGCCCGTCCGTGCTTCCGTTGAGCCTGAAGCGCGCCGTCGAAATCGCGCTGTCTCCGGAGGGCAACACCCGCGTGCAGCTCGCCGAAGAAACCATCCGCCAGGCGGAATCGCGACAGGCTCAGGCACGCAGTTCGCTGCTACCGAACTTCGACGCCTCGCTCACCGAACAGAACGAGGTCGTAAACCTCGAGGCATTTGGGATTAAATTTCCCACCGTCCCGGGGTTCAATTTCTCCGAGATCGTCGGCCCATTCAACAACTTTAACGCGCGCGTCAGCGGCAGCCAAACCATTTTCGACTTCAGCTCCATCCGGCGCTTTCAGGCTTCGCGCGTCACGGTAGAAGCTACCAAGGCCGACGTCGAGGGCACACGCAACCAGGTCGCCGATCAGGTAGCGCGGGCATACCTCACGGCACTCCGCGCTGACGCCGATGTCGAAACCGCGAAATCGAACGTGGAGCTTTCCGAGGCGCTGCTCCGGCTCGCCAATTCCCAGAAGACGGCCGGCACAGGTACCGGCATCGAGGTCGTCCGCGCCCAGGTTCAACTGGCCAATGACCACCAGCAGCTTCTCGTCGCGCAAACCGCCCGCACGCGCGCGCATCTGCAATTGCTCAAGACTCTCGGCCTGCGCCTGGATGGCGAAGTGGAGCTCACCGACAAGCTGGCTTACAAACCCGTCGACCACATTCCGGTGGATCAGGCGGTGAAAACCGCCCTCGATACTCGTGTCGAGCTGAAAGCACAGCAGGGCCGCGAAAGCAATGCGCGTCTTGGTTTCAGCGCTACAAAATGGGAGCGTCTTCCCTCGCTGGCATTTTTCGGCGACTACGGCACCATCGGGACCGGGCCCGACTCGGCCTTTCCCACGCGCACCTATGGCGTTTCGCTCAAAGTGCCGCTGTTCGATGGCGGACGCCGCGACGCCCGGCGCATCGAAGCGCTGTCGCAATACAAACAGGAGCAAGTGCGCACGCATGATCTCCGCGACCAGATCGAGCTCGATATTCGCATAGCCCTCGACAGCCTCGGTTCAGCCGAGGCTCAAGTCACGGCGGCTCGCGAAGGAGTGGAGCTCTCGGAAAAAGAGCTGGCGCAGGCGCGCCGCCGTTACCAGGCCGGCGTCACCAACAGCATTGAGGTGACCGACGCGCAGACCCGCTTGCAGCGCGCCCGCGACAATCTCACCACGGCGCTCTACAACCACAACCTGGCGCGCATCGATCTCAGCACCGCCATGGGAACGATCCAGGCGCTGGTGGATAACTTCTGAGGAATCTCATATGAAGAAACGACTCATTCCCATCCTCGTGGCCGTCGCCGTGCTGGCGGTAGCAGGCATCCTGTGGTCGAAACGAAATGGCCGTGACGACGCCCACATCCGGCTCTCCGGAAACATGGAGCTGACACAGGTCGACATCTCGTTCAAGGTCGCCGGCAAGTTGATTGAGCGCACGGTGGACGAGGGCGACGCGGTGAAGAAAGGTCAACTCATCGCCCGCATCGACCAGATACAGGCCCTGCATCAAAAGCAGGCCCAGCAGGCCGGCGTGCAATCGGCCGAGATGCAGCTTTCGCAATCCGCCACTTCCGTCGCCTGGCAAAAGACCACCCTGGAAGCGGACATCGAAATGCACAAAGCCGAGATCCGGCAGGCGCAGGCGACCCTCGATCAGTTGCTCAACGGGTCGCGGCCGGAGGAGATTCAACAGGCGCAGGCGGCCGTTGCCGATGCGCGTACGCAAGCGGAGCAGGCACGGCTGGACTGGGAGCGCGCGCAGATCCTGTATAAGAACGACGACATCTCGACCGCGCAGCGCGACCAGTACCAGGCGCGGTTCAACAGCACTGCGGCGTTGCTTCGCCAGGCCGAGGAGCGCTTCGCGCTTGTGAAAGAAGGCCCGCGTAAAGAAGAAATTGCGGCCGCGCGAGCCGCACTGGCGCGAGCGCAGGCTGCGCTCAAAGCCAGTGAAGCCAACGAACTTGAAGTAAAGCGCAGGGAGCAGGACCTGGCGGGCCGGCGCGCCGATATGGAACGCGCTCGCGCGCAGCTCGGAGTGGTGGAATCCCAGTTGGATGACACCAGTGTCTATACGCCCATCGACGGCGTTGTGCTGGTGAAGTCCGCCGAGGTCGGCGAGGTGCTGGCCGCCGGCACCACCGTGGTGACCATCGGCGACCTCGACCATCCCTGGCTACGCGGCTATATCAAGGAGACCGATCTGGGTCGCGTGAAACTGGGGCAAAAAGTGAAGCTCACCACCGATACCTTCCCCGGCAAGGTTTACTGGGGCCGCGTCTCCTTCATCGCATCGGAGGCGGAGTTCACACCCAAGCAGATCCAGACCACTGAGGAACGGGTGAAGCTCGTGTACCGGATCAAGATCGACGTCGACAATTTCAGCCACGAACTGAAGTCCAACATGCCGGTGGATGCCGAAATCGAGCTGCAATGAGTCCCGCAGAGCCGATCATTTCCATTCGCAACCTGACGCGCCGCTTTGGCAAGCTGACCGCGGTCGACCGGCTGAACCTGGAGATTGCGCGCGGCGAAATCTTCGGACTGGTGGGGCCGGACGGCGCCGGGAAAACGACCACACTGCGCCTATTGTGCGGGCTGCTTGACCCGAGTGAGGGAGAGGTGCTGGTGGCGGGACACGATGTCTCGCGCCACGTGGACGCGGTGAAGGACCGCATCGGCTATATGGCCCAGCGCTTCGGGCTCTACAACGACCTCACCGTCGAGGAGAACATGGACTTCTACGCCGACCTGTTCGGCGTCCTCGGCCAGGAACGCGACAAACTCAAGCTCCAACTTTTGCGTATGACGCGCATGGAGCCTTTTCGCCAGCGCGCGTCCGGCAAGCTTTCCGGGGGCATGAAGCAGAAGCTGGCGCTCATGTGCACGCTGCTGCACCACCCGCAGATTCTGTTTCTGGATGAACCGACAAACGGCGTCGATCCGGTATCACGCCGCGATTTCTGGGCCATTCTGTACCAACTGGTACAGGATGGACTCACGGTATTCGTCACCACCGCCTACCTGGATGAAGCCGAGCGCTGCAACCGCGTGGGGCTGATGCACCGGGGCAGGTTGGTGCGCTGCGATATGCCGGCGGTGCTCAAAACACACATGGCGGAGGCCTGCTACGAGGTGACCGCGCCGGATCGGCGCGCAGTGCGTGAGTTCCTCGAACAACAGCCGGGCGTACTGAGCGTCGAAGCCTCCGGCCCGACCGTTCACCTGTTCCTTTCCCCGCGCGAGACCTCCGCTGAGAAATTATCTGCCGCCGTCAAGGCGAAAGGATTAGGACCCGCGGATTTCCGCCGGATCACGCCGTCGCTCGAGGACGTATTCATCGCACTCATCCGCAGAGAAGAGGCCGCCCATGCCTGAAAAGAACGGCAACGGCATTGCCGTCGAGACCCATGAACTGGTCAAGCGTTTCGGAGATTTTGTGGCCGTTGACCGGGTTACGCTTGAAGTCGCGCGCGGCGAGATCTTCGGTTTCCTGGGCCCCAACGGAGCGGGAAAATCCACCACGATCCGTATCCTGTGCGGCTTGCTGGAGCCGACCGAAGGCGAAGCCCGAGTGGCGGGCTACGACGTCCGCACCGAGCCCGAGCAGATCAAGCACAACATCGGCTACATGTCGCAGAAGTTTTCGCTGTACGACGACCTGGCCGTGGAGGAGAATCTCGATTTTTTCAGCGGCATCTACGGTGTGCCCCAGGAGCGCCGCGGAGAGAGGAAAGACTATGTACTCCGCATGGCCGGGTTGACGGAGAGGCGGACCAGCATGACCCGTCTGCTCGCCGGCGGCTGGAAGCAGCGGCTGGCGCTGGGCTGCGCCATCCTGCACGAGCCGCCGATCCTGTTCCTGGATGAGCCCACCTCGGGTGTAGATCCGATCGCCCGGCGGAGTTTTTGGGAATTGATCTATCAGCTTTCCGCCGCCGGCCACACCATCTTCGTCAGTACGCATTACATGGACGAAGCCGAATATTGCCACCGCCTGGCGCTGATGTACCGGGGCAAAGTGGTTGCGCTGGGCACACCGGCTGCGTTGAAACAATCGCTTGATTCCCACCACATTCTGTATCTGGAATCTTCGGACTTGGTGGGAAGCATGAAGGGGCTCGACAATCAGCCGGGGATTCTGGATGTCGCGGTTTTCGGCGGCGGCCTGCACGTCACGGTCGAGGAGTCCGGTTCCGCCATCCCGCAAATCCGTTCCCTGCTGGAGGCGCAGCACCTTTCGATCAGCCGGCTCGAGCGAATCCAGCCCTCGATGGAAGACGTGTTCGTCGCCAAAATCGAACACGAAGAGAGGAAGCCGCAATGAGCTTCCGGCGCACGCGCGCGGTGGCACGCAAGGAATTTCTGCATATCGTTCGCGATGCACGCAGCCTGATTCTGGCGCTGCTGCTTCCTTTCGTGATGCTGATCCTGTTCGGCTACGCCCTCAGTCTGGATGTGGATCAGATCCCTACTGTTGTTTATGATCGCGATCACACGCCCGAGAGCCGCGACCTGATTCGCCAGTTCGCCGGATCGCGCTACTTCGAGGTGATTGCGGTTGCGAACAATTACAACGACGTGGACCGCAGCATCGATCGCAGCCGGGCGCTGCTCGCCATCGTGATCCAGGAAACCTATTCGAAAGATCTGCTCGCGGGCCGCGAGGCCGAGGTGCAACTGATATTCGACGGCAGCGACTCGAACACGGCCTCGATCGCACTGGGCTACGCCGACGCGCTGGTCCAGTCGTACGCGGCCCAGTTGCGGTCGGACGCCCAGGTGCAAAAGGGAGCGGGCAAGCTCAAGATCCCTGTCGAGCCGCGCATTCGCGTCTGGTACAACAACGATCTGGTTTCGCGCAACTACATTGTGCCGGGACTGATTGCCGTAATCCTGATGATCATCGCGTCTCTGCTGACGTCACTGACCATCGCTCGCGAGTGGGAGACCGGGACCATGGAACAACTGCTGTCGACGCCCGTGCGCCCCACTGAACTGGTGCTGGGCAAGCTGTCCGCCTACTTCGCGCTGGGCATTGTGGATATGCTGATCTGCCTGGTGGTTGGCGTTTTCATTTTCGACGTTCCGCTCAAAGGAAGCATATTGCTGCTGATCTTTTCAAGCTGTCTGTTCCTATTTGGATCCCTGGCCTGGGGTATTATGCTGTCGGCTTCCACGCGGTCTCAATTGATCGCATATCAGCTCGGAACGCTGACCTCGTTTCTGCCGGCCTTTCTCCTTTCCGGCTTCATTTACTCGATCCCGAACATGCCGGTCGCCATCCAGGTCGTCTCTTACATTGTTCCAGCCCGCTACTTCGTCACCATTCTCAAAACGATTTTTCTGAAAGGCGCGGGCATTGAAATCCTGTGGGCAGAGCTGGCTTTCCTGTTTTTGTACGCGGCGATCGTCTTTGTATTCGCCACCAGAAAATTGAGGCAGAAGATCGCATGAAAGAGCGCTTGAAAGTCATCATCCGCAAGGAACTCATCCAGGCATTACGCGATCCCCGGATGCGCGGCATGCTGATTCTGCCGCCCATCATCCAGTTGATTGTTTTTGGCTACGCCGCCAACCTGGATGTGGACAACGCCCGGATTGCCTGGATGGATCGCGACCGGAGCCACCAGAGCCGTGAGTTGTTAAGTGATTTTCAGGGCTCCGGACGCTTCCAAATCGTAGCCACGCCCGACGGCGACGCGCAGATGCAGCGCCTTCTGGATCACGGTGACGTGGATGCGGTGGTGCGCGTGCTGCCGGGCTTTGCCCGCGACGTGGAACGCGGACGCTCCACCAGCGTGCAGGTGCTGGTGGACGGCACCAATTCCAACACGGCCTCCATCGTCGCCAATTATGCCAGCGAGGCCATCGCACGATTTTCGAACGGAGTCCTCGAGAAGCAGCAGGCGGATAAGCTGGTGGGACGGACCATGCAGAGCGGCGCGGCGTTGCATGCCAACATCCCGCGGCTCGACGCCCGCCCTCGCGTGTGGTTCAACCCGGACCTCAAGAGCCGGAATTACTTCGTTCCGGGCGTGGTGGTGAACATCATCACCCTGGTCACGCTGATGCTGACCGCCATGGCGATCGTCCGCGAAAAGGAAATTGGCACCATGGAGCAACTTATGGTGACGCCGATCCAACCCATCGAGCTGATGCTGGGAAAGACTCTGCCGTTCGCGGTGGTGGGCCTGTTTGATGTCACGCTGGCGGTGAGCGTGGCCCTGGCTTTATTTCACATTCCGTTCCGCGGAAGTGCGTGGGTGCTGCTGCTGGGAGCGGTAGTGTTTCTTATGACATCCCTGGGCGCGGGCCTGTTCATCTCCACGGTTTCGCGCACGCAGCAGCAGGCCATGATGTCCACGTTCCTGTTCTTTCAACCGTTCTTTCTGCTGAGCGGATTTACGTTCCCCATTCGCAACATGCCGGTGGCGGTCCAATATCTGACATTTTTGAATCCGGTGCGCTACTTTCTGGAAATTGTCCGTGGGATTTTTCTGAAAGGCTCGGGCGTCAACGTGCTCTGGCCGCAACTGGTGGCGCTGGCCATCATCGGGGTTTCGGTCTTGACGATGAGCGCGCTGCGATTCCACAAAAAGCTTGACTGAGCAGGACTTACGCGCATTTCCAAGCACCTTATGGGTGATATTCCGCAGCCGTTTGGATGGGGCGCTGAGGAATTGCAACCTTTTGTGAATTGGCTGGCGGAATGCAGTGCGGTGTCGTATGGAAACCGTCGTCCGATACCTTGGAAATACGAAGTTTGAGGCCACTTGCCGCGGCCATCGGGTTGTCTGCGATCAGCCGGTGGAGAACCAGGGAACCGACACCGCCATGAGCCCGCCGGAATTCCTGCTGGTATCACTGGCCACCTGCGCGGGATACTACGCATCGCAGTATCTGTTGACTCGCGCGCTGAGCACCGAGCAGCTCACGGTACGCGTGTCGGCGGAAAAAGGGGCGCCGCCTCCGCGCCTGGCTTCATTCGTCATCGAGGTGGAAGCGCCACGCGTGGATCTGAAGCACCGCGACGGCCTGCTGCGCGCCGTGAAGACCTGCCTGATCCACAACACGCTGAGTCATGCCGCCGCCATCGATCTGCACGTGCACACCGCCGCGCCCGTACTGGCGTGAGTCATGCCGGCAGGCACCCGCATAGGCGAGCCCCAGACCGGGACGATCCACCCGCCAGTCCCGACAGAGTACCCAGCATATCCGAAAGAAACTTACATCGCGGCGCTCGCCGCCGCATGCATTCTGATCAGCCTGTCGCTGCGCTTTGGTTTCCATGCGACGGCCGCAGTCTGGGAGAGCCCGCTGCTGCTCACGCTGCTGGTGGGCGGCGTTCCACTGCTAATCGATTTGGGCCGCAAGCTTCTGACCGGCCAGTTCGGTTCGGACCTGCTGGCGGGCCTTTCGGTGGTGACAGCGGTTCTGCTGCGCGAATACTTGGTAGGCGCCATCGTGGTGCTCATGCTTTCGGGTGGCGCGGCGCTCGAGCAGTACGCGACGCGGCGGGCTTCCACGGTTCTCGATGCGCTGGCCCGGCGCATGCCGAACGTGGCGCACCGGAAGACCACATCGGGCGTTGTCGATATCACTCTGAATGACATCTCTGTGGGCCAGGTGCTGGTGGTGCTGCCACATGAAATCTGTCCGGTGGATGGCGTGGTGCTCGCCGGCCACGGCAGTATGGATGAGTCTTACCTGACTGGCGAGCCGTTCGAAATGTCGAAGACGCCGGGCTCGGAGGTATTGTCAGGCGCGGTGAACGGCGAGAGTGTCATGACAATCGCGGCGTCGAAACTTCCGGTCGATTCGCGGTACGCCAAGATCATGCAGGTGATGCGCGCCTCCGAGGAGAATCGCACACGAATGCGGAGAATCGGCGACCGCATCGGAGCGTGGTACACGCCGTTGGCCGTCGCGATGGCGGCCGCGGGCTGGCTCTTGAGCGGCCACGCGGATCGCTTCCTGGCGGTGATGGTGATCGCGACTCCCTGCCCCGTTCTGATCGCCATTCCGGTGGCGGTGATCGGCGGCATTTCGCTCGCGGCGCGCCGCGGCGTCGTGATCAAGAATCCGGCGATGCTGGAGCAGATCGACACCTGCCGCACCGTGATTTTTGACAAGACAGGAACGCTGACCTACGGCAGGCCGTCGCTGACCGATATCGTCTGCGCTCGGGAGTTTTCATCCGACGAAGTACTGGCCACGGCGGCGAGCCTGGAAGTGTACTCCAGGCATCCTCTGGCCGGAGCGATTTTGCGGGCGGCGGAAGAGGCAAAGCTGCCGCTCGAAACCGTGAACCTGGCGAGTGAAAAGCCGGGCGAGGGTCTGCGCGGGCTGATTGGCGATAAGAAAATACAGATCACGGGACGCGCGAAACTCACCGAGCTTCCGCCAGCGCTGCCGCCCGCCGCAGGGGGCCTCGAATGTTTGGTCTTCATCAATGACGCTTACGCCGCAGTGCTGCGTTTCCACGATGAACCGCGGGCGGAGTGCCACTCATTCGTGAACCACTTGAAGCCGCGGCACGGAGCGGCGAAAGTGATTCTGCTCTCCGGCGACCGCGAATCGGAAGTGCAGTACTTCGGGAGCCAATTGGGAATTGCGGAACTGCACGCGGGCAAGAGCCCGGAAGAAAAGGTTGCGATCGTGCAGCAGGAGACGCGGCTCGCCCGGACGCTGTACGTGGGGGACGGAATCAATGACGCTCCGGCGATGCTGAATGCGACGGTCGGAGTGGCGTTCGGCAAGGCTAGCGACATCACGGCGGAAGCCGCCGATGCGGTGGTGCTCGAACCGTCGCTGGCGAAAGTCGACGAGCTGATCCACATCGGCCGGCGCATGCGCACTATCGCATTACAGAGCGCGGCTGGGGGAATGGCACTCAGCCTGATCGGGATGATTGCCGCCGCCATGGGCTATCTGCCGCCGGTGGCAGGGGCAGTGACGCAAGAGTTTATCGATCTCGCAGCGGTGCTCAACGCCGTGCGTGTTTCCCTTCCCACAAGAGACCTTACCGATTTTTGAGAGCAGCACTCTTTCGGGTTAACACCGCTTATCACCAAAGATAGCTACCGTCCGGCGCGGAGGGCTGCCTATACTCGCTCTATGGGCGGACGCGGTCTGGCGATCGGCGGAACAGTGGTCAGCCTGGCCATGATCAGTTATGGAACTGGCCTCGCGCAGACGGCCTGGCAAGAGGTGCTGAGCTTCATTGCGCTCGAGGGCAAGCCGGTGGCGGCGTCGCCCGCGCGGCTATCCGAGCACGAGATCCAGGAACTCGACCACATGACGCCGCAGGCGCAGGCGGAGTTATTGCTGGAGCGCGCCATCAACCACTATCAAGGCGCCATCGAATGGATCGACAAGCGTGTGGATTCGTGGCGGGGATCGGTCAAGATCGACGGGCAGTTGAACACGCTATTCACCTCGGCGCTGAACGCGAATGATTTGCGGGTGAGGGCGGCGGCAATCGAGATCGACCTGGCTGCTTACAACGTGCCAAAAAATTCGGAGAGCTTCAACAACCAGGTCCAGGCGCTGGAATCGGGCGAGGGCGACCGCATCACACACTTGTGGATTCTGAGCCTGCTGGGCAACCGAGGCGTCGAACCCGATCGCGCCTTCCAGGTATTGTTCCAATACGCGCACGAGCCGGATACGCACGTGCGTTATTGGGCCATTGAAGGCCTGGCGTATCTGGGGACCGACGCCACCATCCAGCCACTGCTGGACATTTTTCGCAATGATTCGTCGGCGACCCTTCGCGAGCGGGCCGCGTGTGGCCTGGCGCAATCCGGCATGCTGCAGCAATCGCAGAGAATGAAAGCCGTACCGGCGCTGTTGACCTACCTGGAGGACCCTACCTTTGATGGAACGAACCACCAGTGGGTGATCCAGGCGTTGCAGGATATCAGCGGGCAAAGCATTGGCGATGACCCGGGCGCGTGGCGGCGCTGGTACAGCAGCCGCTGATGCCGGGGGGATTTTGGGGGCGACCATTCTTGGCTGCCCACATTTTCCGAAACCGATCTCAACTGCACGTTCCAGCTGACCCCAGGCGGTGGCGGCGATCATGCGCGGGGCTGGTATCACTTTGTGCTCGGCGCGCGGTGCCAGGCGGCCTGATCTTCGGCAGTTCCTTACGTTTGAGCTGGACAGGCTCGGCGATGCGGACGTTCGTGGCCGCTGGATTCCGACGAGGTCCATCGATCAATACGGCGTGACGCTATGTTCGTGGATCGGGATTCCTGAGGGTGCGCTCTCTACGGTGTTTCCGAATTTCGCGAATTTTGGGCCGGAGAAAACGTGGTTGTGGGATAGGCGGGAGAAGTCCGCTCCCTTTGGTCGCGGCTCGGTTTTGATTGCGTGGGCGGGGGCGAACTTTTGAGGCTTGGTCGTCAGAATGTGATCGCTGCAATGCAGAGGGATGAGGCAGCCCAATAAATCGCGCGCTTCCACTCGCCGGCGAAGAAGTAGACCACCGAGGATCCGATATTGCAGGCCAATAAGATTACGGGGAAGAACCGGGTTGTGAGCATTGGTTTGAACGGGAGACGCCGCGGTCGGTTATGCGCTCGATCGTGACGATCTCTGTGAAGATATCGGCGTTTGGGAGTAGAAACGTTAGCGATCTGGAATGACTTCGATACTCTCACGGGACGAAATCGGGAATTGAGGTCTCCGTCCCTGGTTTGGCGCTTACTTCTTTAACGAGTCGGTAAACTCACTGGATGACTGAAATACCTCTTCAGCGGCAGAACGAAGACATTGAGCCGTTATCACGAAGGACATTGACGGTGAGAGCCTGCGTGCGTAATGCCGCTGCCGCCATTGGGTTCCACCCACCTCATACCCAAGTTCGATCCATTCATGACCGGCGGGAGTTTTGCCCCGGCCTGTTTCTGTCTGTCCCTCGGCGGCCATTCCGTCCAAGAGTCTCTCGCCGGGAACGGGGCCTTGAACAAAAAGGAGCGCGTCGTCCACGCCGACAAGGTCGAAATGGGTTTTCGACGCGAGCGGAGAACGCAAGTCAAAGCCAGCCGGCCAAATGGCGTGGAAAGCCGGCGTTTCAATCGTCCATTGGCTTGTGACCGGGCCGTCTGATATCTGGATAACCTCCTCCGCCTTCGCCACGCCCTCGCGTAAAGAAATGCGGGGGCCGGGATTTGCGAGGGTGACTTGAACGTACTTGAATGGTGCGTTGGAAGGCTTGCGCGCTGCTGCGATGATGGCCGGCGGATTTGGGTTGCGCGCCCATCTGAAGGTCGCGTCCGGCGGCGGCGCCAAGCTGAGGCCATAACCGCATACACGCAATGGATAGCGAGGGAAAGTTGGCCATTGAGAGTCAAGCTCATCGAGGCGACGAAAGTCCACGTCCCACTTTTTCGCTCCTGTTTTGCGTAGCACAACTTCAATTCCCGGGATGCGATCATCTTGCTGCAACAGAAAAGCCATCACTTGAAAGGCTGCATTCGCAATGCTATCGGGAACAAGAGTCGAGTATTCGTCAAGCAGTACCGGTGAGCCGTGTGTGAACAGAACAGAGGTCTTGCCGTCAGCCGTTCTCGCCTCAACCAGGAGATGGATCATTGCGTAGTGCTCAGGCGCCGCCTGAATCAACGCTTCTATCAGGTTTCCCATGCCCTGCTGGAGAGCAGGCTCGCTAAGAACTGCTTCTTGCACGTTCATTTGATCTCCTCTTGAGAGTGTTGGTGGCTGTTTTAAGTGCGGAGTTAGCGGCTACGACGCATGCCGATCATTATAGGTGGGAATCCAAGCGACGGATAGTTCACTTTGGTTTATGCTGCCGCGGGGTTCGGCCAGGCCGTCACTCGACAATCGGCGAGCAGCACGGGGTGTGGACGGGCTTGGGCTCCATCAGTTCGGAGCGCGTAAGGTTGGGGTCGTAGAGATTGAGTTGCCACTTGCCGTCGCGGCCGATTTGTGGCTTTTCGGGTTTGAGGCCGCGGTCCACGACTGTTTTGTAACCATCAGCGACGCTGGGAACGCCGAGCGCCAGGTGATGCATGACGCCGAGCGTGCGCGGCGAAGGGTTGTGCACGTTCAGCATGTATTCCAGCCAGTCGGTGCCATCGGGGACGCGCATGTCGACCCAGTCGGTGCGCTCATCTTTCATGCCGCCGTGCCAGGTCTCGTGGAATCCGAGGATGTCGCGATAGAGATGATCGGCGGCGGCGCGATCCTGCACGGTAACGCCAACGTGGATGATGTGGCTGGAGACGCGATTGCTGCCGAGAAACTTTCCGAAATTGGTGGTGTGAAGCGAGCCGGGCATGTACTGGACGAACTCGACATTGTGGCCGTCGGGATCCTGGATCATAAAGCTGACATTGCCATCGCGGCCTGTACGCAGCGCGTCGGGCACTTTGACTCCGCGGCTGGCGAGGTAATCGCGGAGTTGCTGCGCGTTGGTGGTTTCAAACGCGATGTGCGACAGGCGATCCTGGCCGGCAGATGTGAGTTCGGGGAAGATTTCGATGTATTGATGATCGTTGACTTTGAAATAAGTCAGCAGCAAGCCGCCAGTGGGCTTGTCGAGTGTGAACGGCTCTTCGAAACCGAGGGCATGGCCGTAGAAATTCCGGGCCGCGGCGAGATCATCGGTGCGCAGGCCGATGTGGGCCACGCCGGGGATGGGTGGCCGCGTGGGAGATTGCGCGACGAGAGGGGCTGCTAGAAGCCACGAAATCAGAAACAGGCGGTGCATGATGAGAATCCTTCTACCGCTCCCTTTGGTCGCGGCTCAGTTTAGTCCACCATCGGTCGCTTAGAGTTTTAAGAAAATCTTTCGCTGGTAAAGCCAGTAGCATAGATACCACATCACCAGCAGCACCGCGCACGATTGGGCGACCGGCGCGAAGTCGCCGAGCCACGTGAATTTCAACGTGAACACGCCGACCGCCCGGTTCAGCCATCCGCGCATCACCTGCTCCAGCGAATAGATGAAGATCGAATTGGCGCCGACCACGACCAGCGGGAAGGTCCACTTCCGGTACCCTTTGACTTCCACCAGCCAGTAGAACGCGAGCAGCATGAGGAGAATCCATCCCGTGCTGTAGAGAGTGAACGAAGTGGTGCAGATCCGCTTGATGATGGGGTTCCAGGGATGGATGAT
>Ga0335077_10002220_pt1 | contig 23189 bp, 19 predicted proteins | sample Lox_Sample_31_FD_207151 | JGI IMG/M metagenome (GOLD analysis project Ga0335077, IMG submission 207151) | Soil microbial communities from Loxahatchee National Wildlife Refuge, Florida, United States - Lox_Sample_3.1 | ecosystem: Environmental > Terrestrial > Soil > Wetlands | place: USA...
AGAACTGGCGGAGAGAGTGGGATTCGAACCCACGTTACCCTTTCGAGTAAACACGCTTTCCAAGCGTGCGCCTTCAGCCACTCGGCCATCTCTCCCGCGGCACACTATGAGGGTTTCTTCGGTCCTGATTTGAGTATAGGGCTCCTGCGGGCGGGCGGCAAATCGTTGTGGATTTCTTGTTGGCTCCTGATTCAAACTGCTTGAGCTTTTGGACGTCGCACGCTCTCCGGAGACTCTGCGGGTCCTGTGCGTGGAAGGTGATTCCTGGCTTGCCTGCAGTTTCTCAAGACAGCACATCTCAAAACGCCAAGAGCGCTGAGACCCCCCGCCGAGGTCGCCGAGAGGTCACGTTATGAGTGGCCATGCATGAGGGGCTGTGGTTGGCCCTGGGATGTAGCATGTGAACCGGGTTTCTGTGAAAACCAGTACTGAGTTCTCAGATCTCAGTTCGCAGATTTTCCAGAGGTGAGAACCTGCGACCTGCTACTTCTCTTCTTCGCCCAGGTGCTGCGCCAGGTAATTCTCGATGCCGATTTCCTTGATGGCGTTAAGTTGGCCTTCCAGCCAGTCGATGTGATGTTCTTCGTCGGTCAGAATCTTGGTCAACAGTTCGCGCGAGCCGTTGTCGCCCGCTTTGACGCAGGTTTCGATGCCGGCGTTGAGGCGCTTCACTGCGTCGTATTCCAGGTTGAGGTCATTCTGAAGCTGGGCTTTGATGTTCTGGCCGATGTTGATCTTGAAGTAGTCGGACATGTTGGGCGTGCCGTCGAGGTAGAGGATACGCTCCATGAGGATCTCGGCGTGCTGCATCTCTTCGATGGATTCCTTCTTGGCCAGCTTTGCCAGCTTGTAGTAGCCCCAGTTCTCGCACATTTCGGCGTGCAGAAAATACTGGTTGATGGCAGTGAGTTCTGCTTTCAAGACTTCGCTGAGCACTGCAATGACTTTGGGATCGCCTTTCACAGTTTGCCTCGCAGTTGGCATGGGTTTCCGCCAAGAAATATATCACGCGCGGAGCGGAGACTTCCCTCGCGCAGCTGATGCGAGAGCATTGCAGGTGAGGGCCGGTCGAACTGCGGCTGCGCGGGCAGGAGTTGCCCGCGCCACATCTAGACTTTTTCGGAAGGGCTGTTGGTGTTCACCGTAGCAACCGAACTGGCGCCTGCACCAGCGGCGGCGGCGGCAACGGCGGAGCCGTTTCCGGATGACGGACTGGGCGTGGCGGCGGCCGCGAGAGCAGCTTTGCCCACACCTTCGACGCGGTTGTTGAGGCAATAAAGGGCGAGTTCCAGCCGGTCGGCGACGCCCAGCTTGTCGTACACCTTGCGCAGGTAGTTCTTCACCACCTGTTCGGTAGTGCCAACGCGGGAGGCGATTTCCTTGTTTTTCATGCCCTGCGTGACGCAGGAGACGATCAGGGATTCCTTAGGAGTCAACTGCACTTTGGAGCGCGACCCGGCCGGCCGTGTGCCCTGGGTGCGGTAGGCTTCCATGACCCAGTGAATGCCGCGGGCATCCAGCCAGGGTTCACCGTGGGCGACTTTGCGGATGCAATCCAGCAGGAGTTCGGGGTCGATCTCGCGCGAGACGATGCCGTGCGCGCCCCGGCGGAACAACTCGAGCGTCAATTCCTCGTTGGCTTCCGCAGTCAGCACCACCAGACGAAGCGACGGACTCTGGCGCAAAAGCTCGGCGACTGCTTCGACGGGATTCTCCGCCAGCGCTGCTTCAAAGATCAGGATGTCGCCGGAGAATTTCTTGGCAGCGGCCATGGTCTGGGAAAGGGTTTCAGCCTGGCCAATGACGCGAATGTCGTCTTCCACCGCGAAGATTTTGCGCAGTCCGGCGCGGAAGATCGCCTGCGTATCCGCCACGATCACACGGATAAACTGTTCGTCGCCGCTCTTCTCCTGCGGCCGCTCGATATCTTCCGCACTCACCGTACTCACTAGCAGTCTCCTGCGCGTTATCCGCGCTCAAAGCGGTATTCGTCAATCACCACGGCAACGCCACGACGGCCTTCATCTTCAAAATTGCGGGCCACGCGGCCGCGGCAATCGATCTGCACATCGGCCTTCGATCCCAGCACGCCGCCTGGCAGGGAAATGGTGAAGTTCACGGGCGAGCCCACGGGCATTTCCGAATCCAACTGGAAGAGCACTCCGTTGGCGGAAATGTTCGTTGTCTCGGTGTGACTTTCCCCACCCAGCGATTTGACGGCAACCGGGAGTTTGATGGGAAAGCGAGCCGCGCTCTGCAGATCTGTGTAGTGCCTGGAACCAGTGTTGGCCATTGCCTCCGACACCGGAGCACCTCCTTCCTGGGGGCTAAGTGGCGCAGTGGGATTGTTCTGTCCGCCAGGTGGTTGAATTTGCGCCATCAAGCCCGAAGCTTACACCCCGGAACCACCTCAGCAAAGTTACCGAAGTCATGGAACGGATAGGGACTAAAGTCTTTTAGATCATAGGATTGCGGTCGGAAGTGCCGGAACGTTTGAGGCGGGAAACGAGGGGTTTAGAAGCTGGGTCTCAGGGGTTGGCACTTCGCCTGCCGGGGGACTAATCCTGCAACGGTGGCTCCAGGAGATGAGAAGCATGGACCAAATGCTCACTGCCAAGTGCTCGGCTGGGCGAGTGCCGACTGCCAGTCAGAACTTCGTGACTTCGGTAAAGTTGAAGTCGCGAACCTTCATGGCGGGAACCACCATGTCAAAGGATTCTTCGCCACTGGCGCGGACTGGCGTACCCATTTCTTCCACGTTGGAGAACATGTGGATGAGGCTTTCGTTGAAACGGAAATTGCGCACGCCGTAGAGCACTTTGCCGTTTTCGACGTAGAACGTCCCGTCGCGAGTCATTCCGGTGAGGATTTTTTCGTAGGGGTCGACTTCGCGGATGTACCAGAGGCGGGTCACCAGCACCCCGCGCTCGGTGTTTTCGATCATCTGCTGCAGGGTTTTCGGATCGCCGGGTGCAGCAAAAACGATGTGCAGCGGGGCTTCCCCCATTTCGTTGGGGAGGGAGAAACCATGGCCGGTGGGCTCGATGGGGCCAACCTTGTCTTTATACTCGGACTTTTTCATTTTCTCGGCCGTGGCACGGGCGTAAACCAGCCGCTTCACCACGCCATTCTCGACAAGTTGCAGGCGCTGGCGGCGCATGCCTTCGCCGTCGAAGATCGAGCCAGATTGGAGGGGGTGAGTGACATCATCCCAAATGTTGATGTTTTCACCAAAGACCCCGGTGCCCACCCGATTGTTGAGGAACGACCTTTGATCGAGGATAGCCATGCCGGCGAAGTCCCAGAACATGAATCCGGCCATATCGAGGACTGCGGCAGGCTCAAGGATGACGGTGTATTTGCCGGCAGGAATCTCTTCAGGATGGACGGAGTCGAACGCCTTTTTGGCGGCGATTTCAGCCAGGGCAGCAGCATCGAGATTGGCGACATTCGGGGAGTTGGCTTTCTGCCAGCCGGAGGAATCGGCAGCCAGCATGGTCACCGAGATTTCAGAGGAAGTGAGGGTGTGCCAGTCGCTGAGACCGCGCGAATTAAAGATGCCTTCCGCGGATTCGGAAGAGGAGAAGATGCCGGCGGCGGTGAGCTTGTGGCGGTCGGCGATGGCGACGATTTTCTTCACGGATTCTGCCCGCAGCTCGGGTGTGACGGCGGCGGTTTCGGCGAAGTATCTGACAGGAACGCGGGCGCCCGCGCCACTTGAATCGGGCATGGGCAGCAAGTCCGGATCCGGCTGCTGGACTTTGGCGAGACTCTCCGAGGCTTGCACGACGCGCTTCAAGCTCTCATCGTCGAGCTTGTTGGTTGTGGCCCGAGCGGTACGGTTGCCGAAGACGGCTCGAACAGAAATACTGGTGTTCTCCTCGGCGACGTTCTGGTGGATGGTGTTGTTGGCAAAGCGGGTCAGCGCCGAATGGCCGGTGTAGATAAGGGCCTCGATCTCATCGGCGGAGGAGTGCTTCTTCAGCTTCTCGAAGACTGCTGCGGCTTGGTCGCGATCGAGCATGGACTACGATTCGTGCGTGCCCCTCATAAACTGAACTCTCACCCAGAGAATAACTGCCGGCCGTGAAGCAGGCGGCAACGGAATCGAGGGCTAGGTTCCCTTGTACGCGCTTCCCACTTTGATATTTCTAAATCTGGCCGGGCTGGCGCCGTGTCCTGTGCCCATTACCTGCTGCGGCTGGCCCTTGCCGCAGTTGGGGGTGCCCCAGAGCGTCCACTCGTCGCGCGAGCAGATGGCGTCCATGGAATTCCAGAATTCAGTAGTGATGCCCGAATAGGACGGGTTTTTCAGCATTCTCGTCTTTTTACCGTTCTTGATCTCCCAGCCCACTTCGCACCCGAATTGGAAGTTGTAGCGTTTATCGTCGATGGACCAGGAGCGGTTGGTCTGCATGAGAATGGCGTGATCGGTGCCGGCGATCAACTGCTCCAGGGTCAGCGGCGTTTCGCCCGGCAGAATGCTGATGTTGGTCATGCGGATGATCGGAAGACGGTTCCATGCTTCGGCACGCAGGGTGCCGCCGGAGCGCTCGAGGCCGATAGAGTGGGCGGTGTCGCGCGAACTGAGATATCCGGTGAAGAGGCCGTTGGTGATAATCGGAGTGCACTGCGCGGGCACGCCTTCGTCATCGTAAGCGAAGGTTCCGAGGCCGGGGCCGTGCTCCTGGCGGGCATCGGCGACTACGTTCACCTGATGGCTGCCGTAACGAAGGCTGCGGAGTTTGTCGAGCGTGAGAAAGGAGGTGCCAGCGAAGTTCGCTTCCATGCCCAGCACGCGGTCGAGTTCAATGGGATGGCCGATCGATTCGTGGATCTGCAGGCCCAACTGGGCGCTCTCCAGGATGATGGTGAACTTTCCTTCCGGACACTGCTCGGCCTTGAGCAGGGCGACAGCTTCCTCGCCGATGCGGCGGGCATTCTCCGGCAGTTTGAGTTCTTCGATGAGCTCATAGCCTTTGTTTTGCCACTGGCCGCCATAAGAGGTCGGATAGGAGCGTTTCTGAATCTCACTTCCTGCGAAAGCAAAGGCGGTGCAGCCCACTCCGCTGCTGTACTTGGTCTGGTGGATGCCGGCGCCTTCCGAGGAAAAAAACCACTGCTCCTCCCGGCGGAAGTTCATATTGGTTTCCGCCAGGGTCACACCCGCGACCGAGCGCATCTCGGAGTCGGCCTTCAGCAGCAGATCGAGATTCTGCTCCACCGAGATGGTGAAGGGATCAATCTTGCAGGGGGTGGTCCACTCGGCGGTCACCGGCTTTTCCGGCGCGAGGCGAACATCGTGCTGCTTGACGCGGGCGGATGCCTTGGCAATATCGACTGCCCTCGCCGCGGCGGCTTCGACGGCAGGGCGGCTGAGATCGTCGGAGGCGGCAAAGCCCCAGGCGCCGTCGGCAATCACGCGAATACCGATGCCCAGCGACTCGGCATCAGAGGCGCTGCCGACTTTCCCATTCTTTGTGGAGAGTGCCCGGCTGCGGTCATCCACGACACGCGCGCCGGCATAGGAAGCGCCTCGCAGCGCGGCAACGTTCAGGGCCCAGGACGCGACGTCTTTCATGGCGTAATGAGCAATCTACCACAGAGCGCTGTGCATCTTATGAGCCGGCAGGTCGCTGGACATTGCGGTTCCCGGGCACACGGTGGATGCAGAGTCTTCAAGCACAAGGCCGCAGAGCACGGCCACCCAGGGCGCCGAGAGATTACGAATTCGTTACTTAGGTGACGTGTCCCAGATACCAAAACGAAACTTTCCGCATCCATTTGTGTTAGATCGATTAAATAGCTCCCATAACGCGACGTTTGCACGACCGCTATCCTAGGAGGAGTCCGGCAGCTTCAGCCGCACAATTGCCATGAATAGACTGTTTCTGTTGTTGGGACTGGGTTTACTGTCGTTTTCCGTGGCCTGCGGGCGTGGGGGAAGCAGCAACCAAGGCTTCGGCAGCGGGGGCAATACCGCCAACAGCAAGCTGAGCGGCCAATACACCTACGAGTTGAGCGGAATTGATCTCACGACGAGCCCCGCCCTGTTTTTCCGGGAAGCAGGAGTGTTCACGGCCGATGGCAACGGGCACATCACAGCCGGCTTCGACGACACGGCGGAGGGCAGCTCGGTTGCCCTCAATGCTCCGGTGACGGGCACATATTCCATCAGCACCGACGGCACCGGCAGCGCGGCGCTGACCTTTTCCAATAACAGCGTTCTGACTCTGGCTTTGACCGTAATCGGCTCGTCGAAGGTGAATTTGATCGAGGTGGATAGCGGTGTGACCGCCGGCGGGACGGCGGAACTGCAGAGCACGTCGAGCTTCTCCGCGGCACCCAGCGGCACATTCGCATTCCGTTTTCATAGCTTCGGTCCTGCCTCAGTGGCGGAGGTGGGCGCATTCACGGTGACGAGCGGCGCGATCTCTGGCACGGCTGACGTGAACCGCAGCGGGGCCCTGACCAGCGGAGTGGCGGTGACCGGCCTGTTCAACGCTCCGGACGCAACCTCGGGACGCGGAACGGGAACCCTAAACGACCCGGTCAACGGCACTACCTCATTCTCCTACTACATGATTGACTCGAATACCGCGGAGCTGTTCTCCACATTGCCCGGTGTGGTAGGGCTGGGACGCGCGGAAAAACAAACTGTAACCTCTTTCAGCACGGCATCGCTCTCCGGCGGCTACGCCTTTGGAAGCCGCGGCGACAGCCTGGCCGGTTCGGGCGATGATGCGCGAACGGTTGGCCGCTTTAGCGCCAATGGCGGCGGCACCATCACCGGCGGCGTGTTCGACTCAGCAGAGGACGGGGTGGCTTCCAGCAACGTGAGTTTCACCGGGACCTACACCGTGGATTCTGACGGCCGGGCAGCGTTGACGCTCGCGCCGGCCAGCAACATAATCCTCTGGATGATCAGCCCGTCGCGGGCGTTCTTTCTCATGAATGAAACTGCCAGCGTGGAAGATGGAACTGTGGACTTGCAGTCCGGCAGCTTCTCGAATTCCTCGCTGAGTGGAACCTATTCCTTCCTGACCGACGGATTCACCGCAACCAACACTTATGATCGTGTGGGTCTGATTACCGCCGATGGCTCCGGGGGCATTGGGTTGAAGTACATCCTCAATCTCACCGGGGTAACATCGAGCACGCCGGTGACACTGCACGGCAGCTATTCCGCGGATGCCTCGGGCAACGGCCGGGTGACGGGCTCTGTGGATACACTTTCCAGCAACCTGGTGTTCTACATGGTATCGGGCAGTCAAGCCTACATCCTGCAAAACGATGCGGGCACTGAGATTGACGGCAGCATGAGCAAGCAGCAGTAGGGAGCCGGTGAACCGGGATGCTCTGCAAGTATCTTGGCCGCCGCCCTTGCTGTCTGTCATGTGTGGCACCATGGGTTGTTTCCGGGTTTGTGCTTGCGGAGTTGATTCCGACCTCGCCTCTGACCTGCCTTCCTCCGCGAATCTCTCAGCGAGACTCAGTTCTCGGATGTCAGCCGCCCGTCCTCAGCGGTGGTTGAGCGGACACGAAGCCTGCGGCTTCATATAATCTGAAAGAGCCGTGTTTTCCTGGATCAGAACGGGTGGAATCGGTTGGTGCGGCCGCGTTTGCGCGGGCCTGCTGGCGGTGTGCGTCTTGCCCGCGTCCTGCGCGCCTCAGGCGGCTTCTCCACAGACGGCGCCGTTTTCCGTGAACAGTCTGGCGTTACCCAAGGCGTTTCTACGTCAGCAGTACCGGGCAGAATTGGGCGTGCAGGGTGGAGTCGCACCCTTCAAGTGGGTGCTGGAAAGCGGGGTATTACCGCCGGGAGTCGAGCTGGCGCCGAATGGCGTGGTGAGCGGCGTGCCGACGGTGGTCGGCGACTTTCCGGTTGAGGTCGTCGTGACCGACAGCAGCGTTCCTCCCCGGCAGCGGAACGATTCGCTGATATTGAGAGTAGTGGCGCCTTTGATGGCGCGTTGGCTGCGGCCACCCAAAGTTACGGGAACGCGGGTGGAAGGAGCAATCCAGGTATCGAACCAGACGGGAGTGGATTTCGACCTCACCGCGATTGTGCTGGCGGTAAACGAGATTGGACGGGCGACCGCTATCGCATATCAACACTTCACGTTGCAACATGACACCACCGATTTCGAGATTCCCTTCGGCGAGCAGCTGCCACCAGGGGCGTACGACGTGCACGTGGATGTGGTGGCGGAAGTGGCGGAGATTTCTGCTATCCATCGCGTGCGTCTTGTGAGTGGGCAGAAGCTGCAAGTGGTGCAAGGGCCCTAACATTGGGTGGGTGCTGGCCTCCTCGCGCGTGCGGGGGAAACAGATTGAGGTTCGTTTCAGATCGACGCACGGGCGAGGACGCCCGCGCCTACGTTGCAAACCGTCTCGCTACTTGTCGTGGCCGTAGTACTCGTAGGCCGACATCGGTTTTTCCCCGCCTTTCTTCCATACCCTGGTGTCATCCGAGAGTTTGCCCAGCACGCGCGCCATCTCGCGGATATGGACCGCGACCGAGCCGCAGCAAGCCCCGATATAGTTGACGCCGATTTCGCGGGCGCGGAAGGCATAGTCCGCCATCTCCCGGCGGGTAAGTTGCAGAGGATCGAGACCTAACGGAAATTCCGGAAGGCTGGTGAAGTCGGGATGATCTTTGGGTGTGCGATACGCAACTGGCTGGCAGGCGATGTATCCCGACACGGCTTTCCGCATGGCCTCCATGTGCGGCAGGGTGTGCTCGGGTGGTCGCAGGCAATTCATACCCACAATATCGGCGCCTGCATGGTGCAAAGCTTTGGCGGCGGTTTCGGCGTTCATACCTTCGGCAGTTTCGTCTTTGTTTTCGAAGCAGATGGTTACCATGACAGGCAGTCCGGTCTTCTTTGCGCGTTCGACGGCGATGAGGGCTTCTCCCAGCCAGGAGAACGTCTCCCCGATGATGAAGTCCACTCCTTCGTCGACCTGCACCGCGAGTTGCTCGTCGAAGGTGCGGCGCACGCGGTCGGCAGCCAAGGGACTATCGGGTTCGTACATCCAGGTGAGGCTGAGATTTCCAGCGACGAGGCACTTGTCACCGGCGACTTCGCGGGCGATGCGCACGGCCGCGCGATTGAGGTCTTCAAGGCGGTTCTCCAGGCCGACTGTTGCCAGCTTGTCGCGGCTGGCGTAGAAGGTGAGGGCTTGCAGAACGTCGGCCCCGGCCTCGCGAAATTCCACGTGCAGCTCGCGCAGGGCGTCGGGATAAGTCAGTGCAACCTCGGGGGTGAACGGACCCGCTCGCACCCAACCGCGCTTTTCCAGTTCGAGGAGATAGCCGCCGTCGCCGAGGACCGGGCCTTCCTGCAGAAGTTCGAGGATGCCTTTTTTCATCGGTTGCTCCTTACTGTTGCCGTCGTTTCAAACGTGATCTCCGGAGGGCCGGGCTTAAGGCCCCTGGGGCGGGCGAGTCGCCCGCCACCACACATTCAGTTACAAGTGCTCAGGCCACGGCTTGCTTGAACATTCCTTTCTTCCAATCACTCAGGGCTTGATGGGCAGCGTTGTGGCCGGGTGCCCCGGTGACCCCGCCTCCCGGGTGCGCGCCCGCGCCGCAAAGATACAAGCCGTGAATGGGGGTGCGATACTGCGACCATCCTGCGACCGGCCGCATGAAAAAGAGCTGCTCCAGGCGCAGGTCACCATGGAAGATATTTCCCTCGGTCAGGCCGTAGGTGCGCTCCAGATCGAGAGGAGTAAGCACCTGTCGCGTGATAATTGACCCTGGGACATTGGGGGCGTATTCGGCGATTTTGTTCACGACACGGTCACCAAGCAGATCGCGCTTTTGGTCCCAGTTGCCTTCGCGCAGGCGATAGGGAACGTACTGCACGAAGCAGGTGAGAATGTGCTTGCCCCTGGGGGCAAGAGAATCGTCAGCGTTGGAGGAGACTACGCAGTCTACCCAGAGCTGCTCGGGGATATCACCGAACTTGGCGATGTCATAACAGCGCTCGGCGAATTCGAGCGACGGCACCAGAGTATAGAAGGTGCGCTCGAGCGGAGTGGCGCTGGGCGAAGTTCCGGTGAAGTGCGGCTCCTCGGCGAGCACAAAGTTCACCTTGGCGCAGGGGCCGTCCATTTTGATGCCACGGATGGAGCGCAGAAACTCTTCCGGCAGTTGGCCGGGGCCGAGCATCTTCAGAAACGTTCTTTTGGGATCGGCGTTGGAAAGCACGATGCGGCCGCGAATCTCAGTTCCGTCTTCGAGGACAACGCCGCCGGCCTTCTCATTGCGGACCAGGATGTGCGCAACCGGCGATGCGGTGCGAATCTCGACTCCGAACTTCTGCCCGGCAGCGGCCAGGGCCTGGGTGATTGCACCCATGCCGCCCATCACGTGACCGTAAAAGCCCTGCAGTTCGTGTTCGCCTCCGCTCAGCAGGTGAAACAGCAGGCCAATCGCGGTTCCCGGCTGATAGGGCCCGCCATGCTTGCCGTACACATTGTTGGCCAGGAACATGGTTTTGATCTTTTCGGATTCGTAGTTCTGGTCGAGAAATTGGCCGAGGCTGCCGGTCAGGAACGAGATGAGCTGTGCAATCTCCGCGTTGGAGATGCCGCGAAATCTTTTGCCGGCGCGGTACATTTCCGACCAGCCGCGAAGATTGCTGCTATCTACCTCGGGGGGAGGCTCGAGGAAGAAGGGCTGCAGGTAGCGAGCGAGCTTTTTCAGTTGGCTGTCAACGCGGATGAATGTCTCGGCATCTTTGGCGGAGACTTTGGCGAATTCTGCTTTTGCTCGCTCGCGGCTGGCCCACCAGGGGAGCACGTGACCATCGAGAAACGGAACTTGAACGGCGGGGTCGCAGGGAACCATGCGCAGGCCATGATCGACGAGGCGGAGATCCTGAATGACCTCGGGGCGCAGCATGCTGGCTATGTACGACGTAGTAGAGACGCGGCAGCCGGGCGCGATTTCTTCGGTGACGCAGCAGCCTCCGACAATTTCGCGGCGCTCCAGCACCAGGACAGTGAGGCCGGCGCGCGCCAGGTACGCGGCGGCGGTGAGGCCGTTGTGGCCGCCACCTACGACGATGGCGTCGTAGATTGGGGTGCCCGAAGCACTTCTTTGACCAGAAGTCATCTGATGAGCTGCATCCGTCAGATACATTACCTCAAGGCAGCGGCAAACAGAATTGAAATTCGGCCTGAACTCGGATACAGTATTTTGACTTGAGGTCAATTATGGCCGGAATCGGCAGCAGTCTGGTGGCTCCTCCGCGTTACCGCCGCATGCCGCCTCGCCCGCGTTCGGAAAGCAAACGGGCCAAGATCATTGACACCGCCATGCGGTATTTTGCCGAGCAAGGCTATCATGCGGCGCGCGTGGGCGATATCGCGGCTGAGCTTGGCATCGCCAAGGGCTCGGTGTTTCAGCATTTCGGCAGCAAGGACGGGCTTTTCTTCGAGGTCTACAAGAAAGCGGTACGCTCTTTCCCGCGCTACCTGGACGCACCCGAGGAGGTGCGGCTGCGCGGGTTCTTCGAGGTTCTGCGCTACTGGCTGGAACGCACTGAGCACCTGATCCGCGAAGACTGGATCCCCTACCGGGTCTCGCTGCTGGGGAACTATGGGACCGATCTCACTCTGAAGCGTGAAATCAACCGATTTCTTCTGGCGGAGGATCCCTACGGAACGGTGCCGTTTGTGCGCTTCGGTCTGCAGCGGGGCGAATTACGCCGCGATCTTGACCAGGAGATGATGGTTTCGATCCTGGATTGGACCATGGAGCGCTTTCAGGATGCTTTGCTCACAGAGGAGCTCGATCCGGGGCTATTCCGGCGGCAGGGAGGCGCCGCGGAGAAGAAGGAAGCGCGCATCGGGCAGTTTCTGGATTTGCTGAAGCGCGCGATGGGCGCCGAGAAACGCGGGTAGAGCCTTCCGGCCGCTGCATTCGTGAAGACTTGGGCGTTCGCAGAGCAGCACTTGGCAGTTAGCATTCAGCCGGATCGGTAAGTGCCAATCGCTAAAGTGCGAAATGCTCAGTCAAGCGCGGCATCCGCGGTGAGCTTTGACTCGCGAGGGCGCTTCCTAGCATTTTCACGGCGCATCGCGAGGGCCGCTTTGGGAATGCCTTGCGAAGCCCGTTCACATGGTGCTGGCATGAGGTCCTTCGCTTCGCTCAGGATGACAGCTCAAATGAGATGAACGCCAGACGCTGCAGTTCGGAGACAATGATGCCGGAACATTCGGTGCAGGAAATTCTGGCCAGTTATAACGATCATGCGTCGCTTGCAGAAGCCTGGACCATTCCGGCTTCCTGGTATGTGGATGAGAGGATTGCGGAACTGGAGCGGCAGACTGTATTCAGCAAGACCTGGCAGATGGTGGGCCGAGTGGACCAGGTGGAAAAGCCCGGCCAGTTTGTGACCGCGACCGTGGCCGGCGAGCCGATGGTGGTGGTGCGGGGAAATGACGGCGTGCTGCGGGGTTTCTATAACGTGTGCCGGCACCATGCCGCGGCGGTGGTGATGGAACCATGTGGGCAGGCGTCGATTCTGCACTGTCCGTATCACGGCTGGAATTACGGGCTGGATGGCTCGCTCAAGGGAATGCCGGAGTTCGAGGGTGTGAAGAATTTCGCGCGCGAGCAAAATGGCCTGGTGCCGGTGAAGGCGGCGACGTGGGAAAAGTTTGTTTTCGTGAACCTCGACCCGAATGCCGTGCCGCTGGAGGAGTTTCTGGGCGGGCTGGTGAGGCGGGCCGCGCCGCTTGGCTGGGGCACGCTGCACTATTTCGACCGCAGTGTGTACGACATCCATTGCAACTGGAAGGTGTTCGTGGACAACTTTCTGGATGGCGGCTATCACGTGCCTCACCTGCATAAAGGATTGAACTCGGTGCTCAGCTACAAGGACTACACCATCGAGAACGAAGACCGCTATTGCCTACAGTCGAGCCCGATGGTGAGCAGTGAGGATTCTTCGCCGTCGGATATGCGCCGCGGAAGCCGCGCCTGGTATTTCTGGCAGTATCCCAACCTGATGATCAACTGCTACGAAGGGTACATGGACACCAACCTGGTACTGCCAATCGATGCCGACCGCTGCCGCGTAATTTTCGATTTCTGCTTCGGGGATGTCAGCGAGGCACAACGCGAACATAATTTACGGAGTGTGGCAGCCAGCGACCAGACGCAGGACGAGGATCTGGGAATCTGCGAGGCGGTGCAGCGTGGCCTGAAATCGCGCGCCTATGGAGCGGGGAAGCTGTCGGTACGGCGCGAAGCCGGGGAACATCTGTTCCACCGCTTGCTGGCCGCTGATTTGAAAGGCGGGCTTCCACAGTTCGCCGCGGCTGCGGATTAGTAAACTTCACAGCATCTGAGACATCGTCATATTCCTCCCGAGGTTAAACCGTGAAACGAGTGATTGCCGTTCTGGCGGGTTTGTGGTGTTCGGCTGTCTTAGCGTTCCCCCAAGTGGTAGCCGTCAAGGCCGGCCGGTTGATTGATCCGGACTCCGCTGCAGTACTGACCGATCAAGTCATCCTGATCCGCGACAACAAGATTGAGGGCGTCGGCAAGGGCCTGCCGATTCCTGCGGGAGCCCGGGTGATTGATCTTTCAGGTAAGACGGTGCTTCCCGGGCTGATTGACTGCCACACGCACCTGGCGGACGGAGCGCCGGACAGCGGTGACCCGATGTTTCAGCTCAAGAGAACGGCGGGCATGGTGGCGCTGGAGTCGGTGCCCAATGCGCGCAATACGCTGCTTTCGGGCTTCACTACCGTGCGGGACGTAGGCGTGTACCGGGCGTTGAACGACATTGCCTTGCGGGATGCCATCGCCAAGGGATACATCGACGGCCCGCGCATGTTCGTGGCCGGCGGGTATATCACGATTACCGGCGGGGCCGGGGCGATGACCGGATTCGCGCCGGATATTCAACTTCCATGGGACCTGCACTACGGCGAGGCGAACAGCCCGTGGGAGGTGCGACAGAAAGTCCGGTTGCTGGCCCATGATGGCGTGGACCACATCAAGATTCTCTCCAGCGGCGCGGTGCTAACGCACGGCAGCAATCCTAGCTCGCAGGAGTTTACCGAGGAGGAGTTGCAGGCGGCGGTGGATGAAGCCCGCCGTTTTGGCTTGAAGGTGGCGGCACATGCGCATTCACCCGAGGGCATCAAGAATGCGATCCGCGCGGGAGCGGCCTCCATAGAACACGCCACCATGATCGATGATGAAGGCATTGCGCTGGCGAAGGCCCATGGAACATATCTCGACATGGACATCTACGACGAAGAGTGCATTCAGGCAGGCGGCAAGCTGGGGAACGTGCCCAAGGATTTTCTGGAGCATGACGCGCAACTGGGCCAGATCCAGCGCGACAACTTTCGCAAGGCGGTGAAGGCGGGAGTGAAGATGTCGTTTGGCACGGATGCGGGGGTTTGTCCCTACGGCACCAGCGGGAAGCAGTTTGCCTTCATGGTGAAATATGGTATGACGCCAATGCAGGCGATTCAGTCTGCCACCAGCGCGGCCGCGGATCTGTTGGGCCACAGTGACAAGGTGGGGTCGATCAAGGCGGGGAATTTCGCCGACTTGATCGCGGTTTCCGGGGATCCTCTGCAGGATGTGAGCGTGCTGGAGCGGGTGGAGTTCGTGATGAAAGACGGGAAAGTTTATAAGCAGTGAGAGAACTGGTTGCGTTTCCGGGGATGCCGCAGATCCGCGGGGATGCCTCGGTTGTCGTTGGCATGTGACGCTGTGTTTAGAGTTGAAAGTTGCCGGCGGAACGCCGGCGTGATCGCCAGCGTCCCGTCGACCTCAGACGAAGCGGGAGAAACAGTTCACATCGTTACCGTGATTGAGAGTTGAACGCCTGGGTGAGCAACATCGCACAGGTAGTAGGCGCCATCGATATAGTCCACATACAACTCATCGCTGTAGTACCAGTCGGCGGGCCAGGGATCGACAATCACGAACCAGTAGCCCTCGTGCTCGAAGCGCGGGGCTCCCGCGACCACCACTGGACGGCTGATGCGGAAGTGGTGCTCACGGCCGAAATGGGCGCGGAAGCGGTCGTCGGGAATGCGGGCCCCTCCTCGCGCTCCGGCCACCTGCGCGGGTTGGGCCGACTGGGCCGGCTTTTCGGGGTGCTCTTTTTGCTCCTGCTGGACCTGTTTCTGCTCTTTTTGTTGCTGCTTGTTTAGCTGCTGCTGCTGTTTCTGCCGCTGTTGCGCTTGCTTCTCCTGAGTTTGTTGTTCCTGCTTTTTCTGCTTCTGCTGTTGTTTCTCAATCTGCTGTTGTTGCTGTTCTTGCTGTCTTTCTTCCTGCTGCATCTGGCCGTTGTGTTGCGGCTGCTCGTCGTGTTGCGCCTGTGCAGGACGCGCTTCCGGCGTGGCTGGCTTCGGCGTCTGTTCAGGCAGTTTGGACTTCGATTTTTCCTCTTGCTGAGGATTCTGGTCCTGCTGCGGCTGCGCGCAAACATGCGGCACTATTCCCAGCAGGAGTGTCAGCGTTGCGACGCTCACGACTCCACGAAATCTCATCGGGTTGCCTCCGTGAATCAGGGTTTTCAAGCAGAAGTGGCGGCTCGCAGCTTAGAGACGCACAGTTCCCACAATGTTGCATTGGCCATGCCGTAAACTCGCGCGATTTCTCGAGTCCTGTTCAAACTCAACGAGAGCCGAGGTTTGTTCTGTGCGCCGGCCACGGAGACCGTCTGAAAAGCGTGCAGGCGGCGGAAGAATCTTCCCGGCAACTCGCCTGATTTACACGCACAGACCACAAACGGCGCCGCGCGACTGTATCTCTGCCGCACTAGATGGCTGTAGGAATGCGGGGCTCGCGACTTCAGGATCCAAAGCAGATTGACTTGAGCCGATTACGGGCGGCATGTAGAAGCGCGTCCCCGATCTTGTAGGCCGGAGGGAAAGGTGTGAGTGAGAACCAATCCAGCCCGATGGTCCGCGTGGAAACTCAGTTGGGACTTTCGGCCGCTGAGTCCAGCTTCAGTCTTTATGGCTGGCTTCTTTTGCTCTGCAACAGGCTGGCACTTTGCTCGGCGGCCTCCTTGACCAGAAGGCCCATCTTGGGGTGAGTGGGCTCAAGGTCAGGACGAACGCCGAAGCCGCGCAAGGTTCCGGAGGTTGTCGGGCCGATCGAGGCAACTACGGTGCGATTGAGGCCGCGCAGCACGTCTTCGCACAAATTCATCTGGCCGGCGAATTGAAACAGGTGATGCACCTGGGGAGAGGAAGTAAACACCGTTACATCAATTTCGCCGTGGCTCAGGGCGAGGATGGCCTGGCGGAGCGGGCCGGTGTCTTCGGGAGGCTCCCACTTGTAAACGTGGACTGGAAAAACCTCCGCGCCTCGCTCGCGCAGTCCAGCATAGAGCTCGGCATTGGGCACGCCATATTCCTGTACTGCAACCCGCTGGCCGCGTAGCGGAATCTGCCGGCGGTTGGAATCGAGCGCCTGCAGCAGCTCGCGCCAGGTGTTGGGCTCGGGGACGGCCAGGGCGATGGGGACACCAAATTCGCGCAGCACTGCGACTGGTTTGGGGCCCCGCGCGACAACCTTGGTGCGGCCGAGAGCGGCAACAAGTTCCTTACGCGGGCAAACGGACTCGATGGCTTGCGCCAGATGGCGGGTTCCCACGCCGGTCAGAAAGATGACTACCCCGAACTTGTTCTCGCGCAGGCTGGCTGCGAACTGCAGTTCGTCTTCATTGGGACCCTCGGGCACCTCGCGGGTGGAGGGCGCGACCATGGGCTGACCGCCGTTGTTGGCGATGAGCTGCGCCATTTCCTTGGCGCGGCGGCTCTCGAAAGAGAGCACGCGGAGTCCGGAGAAGTCATTCGCAGGCATGAGAATCCCCGCGGAAGATAGTAGCAGACCATGTGGGACGGCATGCGGCGTCGACTGCGTGCGAGGACAAGAGTCTCCTCACGCTTGAAGGACGTCTGCCGGCGTTCGCGGGGGGCGCCCGCGCCACACACTTCAGCTCTTCTTCGAGGTTACGGCAAAGAACTCGGCGACCTCCTGCTCCACGTTTTTGCTGCCGCAGTGCGGGCAGGTAATGCCGTTCTTGTCGTGCTCCGACAGGGTGAGAACCTGCTCAAAGGTTTTGTGGCAATCGTTGCAGATGTAGTCGTAAACCGGCATGGCTCCTCCACAGAGGTCAAGCGCGGGTATTGTCCGCGCAGCGTTATTGAGGAAGTATTTCGATAGCGCTAACGGTTGCGTAATGGCTGACGGGAACAAACTCCAGCAGCAGTTTGCCCTGGGCGTTCGGTTCCAGCCCGGTGATCTGGCGAAGCAGGGGACGATTCTCGCCGGCCTCCTCCAGGATGTTCAGGTTGCGAATGATGGCTTTGCCGTTACAGAACACGTTGAAGATGCGGCTCGCGGAGGACCCTTGGCTGATTCCGCGGGCTTGATGATTCAGGTGAAAGGTCCGTTCGATGAAGTGCAGCGTTACGTTGTACCGGCCCGGGGAAACGGGAATGGCATAGGAAAAGTGTCCCCAGCGTTCGGTTTCGTAGAGTTCGGGATCGTCGGTGCCGGCGGCGGGTTCTTCGCTCGCACTGAGCTGGCCGCCTTTGAAGTAGTTGTCGGCGCTCCACCACTGGCTGTCGTTGGAGTAGTAGGGGACATCGCGGGCGACGATACGCACCGGGCGCATGTGGCCGCGAGCGCCGGGAAGGATCTCGATAGCGGAAATCATCGCCCGGCCGCTTTTGGCAGAGGCAAAGCTGAGATGGAGAAAACCGTCTGCGGATGGGGTGATTTCGGTGAACACCTTGACGTCGGCGGTTCTGCCGCCGCCGGCATCGGCGATTACATCAAAATCGGTGAGCAGAGGTTTGCCGTTGGCCACAACGGACATGATGCGGCTGCCCTCTCCCCCGCCACCCATATCCTCCGGGCCGTAGAAAGTTTCTGCGAAGTGCAGGCGGAGTTCATAGGTCCCGCGCTTCAGGGGAATGTCGTAGGCGAAATCGCCTTCGCGGCTGCTGCGGTAGATCGCCGGATCCTGCGTGCGCCAGATGTGCTGCACCGAGCTTCGCACGACAGTACCGCCGGTGAAGGACGCATCCGGACTCCACTGCTTACCCGAGCGATCGACGTAGCCACGGTTGGAGGCGGCCAGAATGCGGACTTCGTCTCCGATGGGCAGGCCGACGGCGGGCTCGAGCACAGCCTGCGCGTGGGGTGGCGACGGCGCGGCGGGGCGAGGACTGAACTTCTGGCGCGCAAGAAATGCACCGACACCCACGACGATGACCGCCACGAGGGCCCACAGAGGCCAGTACCGGCGGAGGGGAGAAGGCAGCTTGGGATGACCAACATCTGCGGGCGTGGGCGGACTCACTTCTGACGGTGCAACTTCAGCGATTACCTGGGCGGGCGGCGCCTCCTCGAACACCGGAATGTATTGACCGACGGGGATCGTGATACGCAAGCGATGGAAGGCGCCTTCGGTGGCGTAATACTCCGCCAGGCGCTTGCGCAGGCGATTGGCCTGCACGCGCACGATGGAATCCGTATCCTGATCGAAGGAATCGCGCCGGCCAAATACATCCAGTGCGATGGAGTACTCCTTGATCTGGTCACTCTCACCGGCAAACAGTTTTTCGCACAAGTGAGAAAGTAAGTGGGATAGGGCGGGGGAACGAAGGAAGAACTGCGATTGGAGAACAGCCTGCAGTTCGGCCCGTTCCGCATCGATCTGAACACATTCTACCGTCGAAGGCATCTCTGCCTCCTTGCGGGCCGCTCCGGCAATTCCTTTATACACCCGTCAGAGGACATTTGGCAGTGTTCCGCAGCATGTAACGGGTCACAGGAGGATACGGCCTGGCCGTGTAACGGTCGCGTAACCCACTGAATTTACTGCCGCTTCTTGCTAAGCTCCCAAGCCTGAGGCGATCCGGGGCTGACTGGCAGGAAAGAACCTCCTTTCCGGCCGGGGGCGGGGTAACTGGAACCGGTAGCGGCTGGGTAGCCGGTGTAGCGTTGCCGTCGCGGCGGGTCTGTTCGATAAATAGCGCAGATGCGGAGAGCAGATCGCCGGAGCCGGAAGTCAGAAGTCCGGAAGCGATGCAACTCCGGACACGGAGGCAGGATATGCGGAACATCCTAGCGAAAATGATTTTGATGGCCGTGGCGCTCGGACTTGTCGGATACGGCTTTGGCATGTCAGATCCTGAGCAACAGAGGCCAATGAGCACGATGACGGTTGCCGAACTGGAGAAAGCCGGCGACCTCGCCCGAGTACACAAGGACTACACACTGGCCATTCAATATTTTCAGACTGCGCTGCAGAAAGACAGAAAGAACGCTGTTCTCTATAACAAGCTCGGCCTGGCGTACCTGCAGAACAACGACTCCGAAAATGCGCGAGCGAATTTCAAGACGGCGGTAAAGCGCAATCCGAAGTATGCCGACGCGCTCAACAATATCGGTGCGGTTGAATATACGCGCAGGAACTTCGGCGGGGCAGCCAAGTTCTTCAAGAAGGCGCTGGCCCTGGATGAAACCCGGGCATCGTTTCACGTGAACCTTGGGGCCGCGTGGTTTGGGCAGAACAAACTGGACCGCGCGATTGCCGAGTACACGCGGGCGGTGGAGCTGGACCCTGAAGTGCTGGTATCACAATCCAGGGGCGGCGTGACCGCGCAGATCTCCAGTCCGGAAGAGCGGGCCCGCTACTCCTACATGCTGGCCAAGATCTACGCCAAGATGGGAGAAGTGGACCGTTGCCTGGAGTGCCTGCGGAAGGCCAAAGAAGAGGGCTATCGCGACATGGCGAACGTGTATCGCGATCAGGAATTCGGCCCACTGTGGCAGGACGTGAGGCTGAATACGATGGTGCCGCCACCGGTAGCAAAGTAGAGCCTTTAGGTGGCGCCTCGGGCTTCTCCTGCGGGAGAGGCCCTTTTTCTTTGTTCCGTAGTTTGCACCACAGGTGATGTTGTCCTGGAACCGAAAGTTCTACTCCTGATTGAACAGCTCGGAACGGTCCAGGTGCTCGCCTTTGAAGAACACGATGGAAATGCGCTCGAGGGCGGAGATATCGGCGATCGGATCGCCATCGACCAGCAGGAGATCGGCATCGTTACCTTTGCGGATGGAGCCAATGCGGTTTTCGGCATGCAACAGGCGCGCGGCGTTGTAGGTAGCGGCTTGCAGAGCAATCATCGGCGGAATGCCATTCTGCACCCAGAGTTCCACCTCACGCTGGATGGTGGGCCCGTGAATCACGAGATAGTTTCCGGCATCGCTGCCGGTTACCAGCGTGACTCCATGACGGAGAGCATTCCGCAGGTTCTCCGCGCCAATGTGCGGATCGACCGGGAACTGGCCCATGTTGCGCCGTAGGTCCTCCGTTTCCTTCGAGGCCATGGCTCGCTCGGTACCATCGAGAAGCTCCGCCGGGCCCACCTGCTGCACCAGCGACCCTTTCAGCAGCGTGGTGCGTCCGGCAGCAAAATCCTTAAGGGCTTCTTCAACACTCAGCGTCGGATCGTAGTAGGCGTGGCGGCTTGCGAGTTGGTCGAGCAATGTATCGGGCAAGACTTCACGCGCGGAGCCGTGCTCGATTGAGTCGGCACCTGCCATGAGGGCATCGCGCACGTCGCGAGCGTCGCCGGTGTGAACGGCGACCGGCAAGCCTTGTGCATGCGCGTCCTCGACGATTGCTTTCAGAATGGAAACATCCAGACGATTAAACACAATCGGGCCGCCGCCTGCCTCGAGCACGACCTTGATGCCATCTACGCCGGAGTGCTTGAGATCATCGACCTGGCTGCGGGCCTGGTCCGCGGAGGCCGGAGTGCGGACGAACTGCGCCATGGCCTGCTGCTGAACGTTTGGCGGCAACGCCTTGAAATACTCTGTCCCGTGGCCGCCCTGCGTGGTAAACAACGGTCCGCACGCGAATAATTCCGCGCCGAGCCGTTCTCCGCTGTTCACACGCGAGCGCACCTTGAGGACGACGTCGAGGGGGTCGCCCACGCTTTTCACCGCGGTCACGCCACTATAGAGATAAGCCGCGAGGGCGCGCAGCATTGCCGGCTCAGGGCGGTAGGAACTCATGTCGGGATAGAAGCCGCCCGGAGCAGCCAGGTGCACGTGAACATCAATCAGGCCGGGAAGAATGGTTTTTCCTGCCGCTTCAATGGCGGTCGCACGGACGCTCTGAGGATCGGGCCCTTCTCCAGAGTACACTTCCGCAATCTTGCCAGTGCGCACCAGTACCGCACCGGTGTCGATCACTTTCCCATCGCCTACGAAGATGCGGGCGCCACGGATCAGGTAGGAATCGCCACGCGCCATCTGGCGGGAAAGAATGCGGGTCCGGACGACGTTCTGGCGGCTGTAGGCCTGCCAGGTGCCGAGCAGGACAAAGGGCAGCATCACGCCGGCGATCCACAACTTGGCAGAGGCGCGGATTTTTTCTTCTTTCTCCCAGCGAAACAGCTTGTGGGAGATGAACAGCCCGAGCATGATGGTGAGCAGCAGAGCGCCGACAGCCTGGTAATTGGCCACCAGGTTTTCATTGTGCAGCATCATGCCCTGTATCCCGGAGACGAGGTAGGTAGCGGGCAAGAACTGCGTCACTACGATAAGCCAGTTGGGAAAAATCGATGCCGGGAAAGTTGCACCGCTCAACAACAGCATGGGGAGATACAGAAGCTGGACCAGAATCTGGCTTTCCTGCATGGAATTCGCTACCGAGGCCAGAATCGTGCCGATGGCGCGGAATGCCATGATGCCGAAACTGATGAAGACGAAGATGGAGATTGAACTGGCCGGCCAGGGCATGTGGTACCCGAAGTGGGCCAGGCAGAACATCACGACGACAAAGGGCATGAACAGCAGCCAGCCAACGACAGTCAACGCCACCAGCAGCGGAGCCGGGGTGATGGGCGTGACTTTATAGCGGCGCAGAATGTTGGCTTCGCGATCCTGCACGGTGCGCATCCCCGCACCGAACAGGCCATTGCCGAGAACGCCCAGGATCACAACCATAGTCATGATCTGGGTCATTCCGCCGCCGCGGTCGGCGTGCATGATCTGGGCAAAGGTGATGAAGAAAATCAGCGGAAAGAGGTAGTTGAAGAAAATGACGGACTTCTGGCGCAGGGCCAGGCGCAGATCGAGGCGAATTAGCGCCAAGTAGGGCTTCATTCGCGCAGGCTCTTTCCCGTCAGTTCGATGAAGACGTCTTCCAGAGTTGGCTTCTTGAGGTGAACATCCACCAGTTCGAGGCTGGCCTGGTCGATCCACTTGATGAGCTCGACCAGAGTCGTGGCAGGGCGCCGGGAAACGACGGTGAGGGTGTGGCCCGATGAATCGAGGCTCGCGCCGGCTGACTCCGGCCACATGGGAAGCTGCGCCGGAAACTGGGTGGCGCAAGTCACAATAATCGTGGAGGCCACCCGGCTCTGCTGTTGCAGTTCACGCGGCGTGCCCATAGCAATGATGCGTCCCTGGTCTACGATGGCGACGCGATCGCACAACCTTTCCGCCTCTTCGATGTAGTGCGTGGTGAGGAGAATGGTGCGTCTCTCGGCTTTGAGTCGTTCGAGAAGGGAGTGAATTTCCGCCCGCACCTGCGGGTCGAGACCGGTAGTGGGCTCGTCGAGAAACAGCAGCGCGGGATCGTTGAGGAGCGCCAAAGCCAGGGCCAGGCGCTGCTTTTGTCCGCCGGAGAGCGTGCCGTAGAAGGCTTCAGATTTCTCCTCCAATTGCAAACGGCGCAGCAGAGTCTGGGCGTCCACATTGCGGGTATAGAACGCAGAAAAAACCTGCAGCGCTTCTCTCACCCGGATCTTTTCGGGGAGATTGGTGGCCTGCAGGCAGACGCCGATGCGATCTTTGAGCTGCGATTTCTGCTTGTCCGGATCGAAGCCGAGAACAGAAACCGATCCGCCGCTGCGCGGCCGGAGACCTTCCAGGATTTCTACGGTGGTGGTCTTGCCAGCGCCATTCGGCCCCAGCAGGCCGAACACTTCGCCCGTGGGAATTTCAAAGTCCACGCCCTTGAGCGCCTCGACTTCGCCGTACGACTTGCGCAGGGCCTGGACTGAGATGGCCGATTCACTCATGCAGAATTTCAAGCGTACCGGAGTGATAGCAGCGCGTCAAAGAGGTCAGCAACATTTCGGGCGGCGGGATTTCGCAG
>Ga0335077_10002222_pt1 | contig 23157 bp, 26 predicted proteins | sample Lox_Sample_31_FD_207151 | JGI IMG/M metagenome (GOLD analysis project Ga0335077, IMG submission 207151) | Soil microbial communities from Loxahatchee National Wildlife Refuge, Florida, United States - Lox_Sample_3.1 | ecosystem: Environmental > Terrestrial > Soil > Wetlands | place: USA...
CTCAGCCGGATCGCCGTCAGGTCGGGGCGGTCGCCGTTCTGGCTGGGGATGTTGTGCAGGTCGGCCAGCAGCTGGCGGATCTGGTCGGGCCCGAGCTCCGGCGGCCGGGCCGCGAGGCTCAGGGCCTGCGCCGCCCACTGCAGGCCGGTCAGCCGCAGCAGCAGGCCGATCTCGTTCTCGTTGGCACCCTGGAAGACCGGCGTCTTGGCCGCGAAGCCCAGCAGGCCGGCGCACCAGCCGAGGTGCGTCTCCAGGATCTGGCCCACGTTCATCCGGCTCGGCACCCCGAGCGGGTTGAGGACGATGTCCACCGGGCGGCCGTCGGGGAGGAACGGCATGTCCTCCTCCGGGACGATGCGCGCGATGATGCCCTTGTTCCCGTGGCGGCCGGCCATCTTGTCGCCCACCGAGATCTTGCGCTTCTCGGCGATGTAGACCTTCACCAGCTGGATCACGCCGGGCGGCAGCTCGTCGGGCTGGAGGATGTTGTCGATCTGCCCCTCCGCCTTCTCCTCCAGCTTGGCCCGCTCCGCCGTCGCGGCGTCGATGATCTGGCGGATGCGCTCGTTGGCGGCCTTGGAGGCGACCCGCAGCGTCTTCAGGTCCACGTCGGCGAGGTTGATGCCCTCGAGGACCGGCTTGGTCAGCTTGGTGCTGGCGGGCAGGTACTCCTCGACCGTGCCGGCCTTGAGGCACAGCGCGATCTCCTGGCCGAGCAGCTCGTGCAGCAGGTCCTCGTGCAGCGCCGCGGTGACCCGCGCCTTCTCCTCCGCCTCCAGCCGGCGCACGTCGCCGATCCGCTCGCCGCGGTCCTTCTCCACCACCTGGTCCTCGACGCGCGAGAAGATCTTGACGTCGATGACCACGCCCTCCATCCCCGGCGGCACCTTCAGCGAGGAGTCCTTCACGTCCTTGGCCTTCTCGCCGAAGATCGCCGTCAGCAGCTTCTCCTCCGGCGACAGCTCGGTCTCGCCCTTGGGCGTGATCTTGCCGACCAGGATGTCGCCCGGCTTGACGTGCGCGCCGATGCGGACGATCCCGCGCTCGTCGAGGTCCACCAGCGACTCCTCGGCGACGTTCGGGATCTCGCGGGTGATCTCCTCCTGGCCGCGCTTGGTGTCGCGGACGTGCAGCTCCAGCTCCTGGATGTGGATGGACGAGTACACGTCCTCCTTGACCAGGCGCTCCGAGAGCACGATGGCGTCCTCGAAGTTGTGCCCGTACCACGGCATGAAGGCCACGAGCACGTTGGCGCCGAGCGCCAGCTCGCCGCGGTCGGTGCCGGCGCCGTCGGCGATCACCTGCCCCGCCGCCACGCGCTGGCCCTGCTGCACCACCGGCCGCTGGTTGATCGCGGTGTCCTGGTTGGTGCGCCAGAACTTCTTCAGCCGGTAGCGGTCGTGCTGGGTGAGCCGCGCCAGCGGATGCTCGATGCGGCGGCCGCCCTCCGAGCCGGTGTCCACGATGATCTCGTCGGCGGTGACCCGCTTCACCACGCCCGCGCGGCGGGCGACGACCACGGCCCCCGAGTCGGCGGCCACCTTCGCCTCCAGCCCGGTGCCCACCAGCGGCGCCTGCGGCGCGAGCAGCGGCACCGACTGGCGCTGCATGTTGGAGCCCATCAGCGCGCGGTTGGCGTCGTCGTGCTCGAGGAACGGGATCAGCGCCGCGGCGATGGACACCAGCTGCTCCGGCGCCACGTCCATGTAGTCCACCCGCTGCGGCTCGAGCATCGGGTAGTCGTCCCGCTTGCGGCACAGCACCATCGTGTCGCGGAAGCTGCCGTCCGGGTTCACGGCCGTGTTGGCCTGCGCCACGGCGAAGTCCTCCTCCTCGGAGGCGGACAGCCAGCGGACCTCGCTGGTGACCTTGCCGTCCCGGACGATCCGCAGCGGCGTCTCGATGAAGCCCAGGTCGTTGACGCGGGCGAAGGTCGAGAGGCTGGTGATGAGCCCGATGTTCGGCCCTTCCGGCGTCTCGATGGGGCACATCCGGCCGTACTGCGAGTAGTGCACGTCGCGCACCTCGAAGCCGGCGCGCTCGCGGGTGAGCCCGCCGGGGCCGAGCGCCGAGAGGCGGCGCTTGTGCGTCAGCTCGGCCAGCGGGTTGGTCTGGTCCATGAACTGGGACAGCTGCGAGCTGCCGAAGAACGCCTGGATCACGGCGCTCACGGTGCGCGCGTTGACCAGGTCGTCGAGGGTGATCTTCTCCGGATCGTTGTTGATGCTCATCCGCTCCTTGATGAGCCGGGCCATGCGCGACAGGCCCACCGACAGCTGGTTGGCGATCAGCTCGCCGACCGAGCGCACCCGCCGGTTGCCGAGGTGGTCGATGTCGTCGGTGTGGCCGCGCCCCTCGTGCAGCTCGATGAGGTAGCGGATGATGGCGATGAAGTCGTCCTGGGTGAGGACGGTGTGGCTCGCCGGGATGCCGAGCCCGAGCCGCTGGTTGATCTTGTAGCGGCCCACCCGCCCCAGGTCGTAGCGCTTGGGCGAGAAGAACAGCCGCTCCAGCGCGGTGCGCGCCGTCTCCACGTTCGGCGCCTCGCCGGGCCGCAGCAGGGAGTAGATCTGCGCCAGCGCCTCGGCCTCGGTGGTGGTCGGGTCCTTGGCCAGGGTGTTCTTGATCAGCGGCGACTCGCCGCGGCCGGCGGGCAGGAATACGTCCACCCGCTTGACCTCCGCCTTGCGGAGCTTCTTGCGCAGCGGGTCGGTCAGCTCCTTGCCGCGCTCGGCCAGCACTTCCCCGGTCGCGGGGTCCGCCACGTCGAACGCCAGCAGCTGGCGCTGCTCGCGCTCGCGGAGCGCGGTGGGCACCTCGTCGTCGTCCCGGAGGTTGAGCTGGGTGTAGCCGGCGAAGACGGCCACGTTGCTGACGCCCGCGCGGCGCAGCACGTGCAGCGTCTCGAGGGTGAGCTCGTCGCCTTCCTTGGCCAGCGGCTCGCCCTTCGGCTCCTCGGGGTTGGCGACGTCGGCCGCGAGCAGGGTGCCGAGAATCTCCCGGCGCTGGCTCCTGGCCTGGAGGTTGCCGGTGATGTCCAGGTCCTTCTTGGCGAAGAACAGCCCCAGGATGTCGGAGTTGCTCGAGTAGCCGAACGCCCGCAGCAGCGCGGTGGCCGGGAACTTCTTCTTCTTGTCGATGTGCACGTACACGACGTCGTGGATGTCGAGGGTGAACTCGACCCACGAGCCGCGGAACGGGATGATGCGCGCCGAGAACAGCCGCTGGCCGTTGGGGTGGATGGTCTCCTCGAACACCACGCCCGGCGAGCGGTGGAGCTGCGAGACGATCACCCGCTCGGCCCCGTTGATCACGAAGGTCCCCAGCGGCGTGAGCAGGGGCAGCTCGCCGAGGTAGACCTCCTTCTCGAGGATGTTCTTGGGCCGGCGGACGCCGCCGACCTCCTCCATGATCAGCAGGCGCAGCGTCGCCTTGAGCGGCGCCGAGTACGTCATGTCGCGCTCGATGCACTCCTCGACGGAGTACTTCGGCTCGCCGATGGCGTACTTCACGAACTCGAGCGAGTAGTTCTCGTTGACGTCGGTGATCGGGAACAGGTCGCGGAACACCCGCTCCAGCCCGACGTCTTCCCGTTCGCCCTTCCCGTCCTGCGCCAGCAGGGCCTGGAAGGCCTGCGTCTGGATGTCGAGCAGGTGGGGCATGTCCATCCCCTGCTCCAGCTTGGCGAACGAGATCTGCGGCAGCGTATCAGCCATGGCGGTTCCTTCGGGCAGCGCAAAAGGCCCCGGGTGCGAGGGGCATCAACCTGCGATCACGGACGCCGGTCGTAGTCGTGGCCTACTTCAGCTCGACCGTGGCGCCCTGCTCTTCCAGCTTCGCCTTGATGGCCTGGGCTTCGGCCTTGTTCACGCCTTCCTTCACGGTGCTCGGGGCGCCGTCGACCAGGTCCTTGGCCTCCTTGAGGCCGAGGCTGGTGACTTCGCGCACCACCTTGATGACCTGGATCTTCTTGGCGCCCGCGTCCTTGAGCAGCACGGTGAACTCGGTCTGCTCCTCGACCTCGGGGGCGGCGGCGGCGGCCGGCGCGGCCGCCGCGGGAGCCGCGGCGATCGTGACGTTGAACTTGGTCTTGAAGGCGTCGATGAGGTCGGCGAGCTCGACCACCGACATCTGGCCGATCGCCTCGAGAATCGCGTCCTTCGACAGGGTCGTAGTAGCCATCGTTGTGCGTCCCTCTGGGTCAGGCAGCGTGGTCGCGCTGCGTACGAAGCGCCTCCACGGCGCCGACGAATGTGGACAGGAGCCCGGTGAGGACCCCGACGAATCCCGCCAGCGGCGACTGCAGCGCGCCGGCCAGTTGAGCCAGCAACACCTCGCGCGGCGGCAGCTGCGCCAGCCGCCTGACCTGCTCCGGCGTGACCTCGCGCCCGTCCACCACCGCGGCCCGGACCGCGGGCTTCTGGAACTCCTTGGCGAAGTCGGTCAGCACCTTCGCGGCGGCCGCGGCGTCGGTGGCCGTGAGGGCCAGGGCCGTGGGGCCGGCGAAGTGGGCGTCCAGCCCGGCGATGCGCGAGCTCTGGAGCGCGCGCAGCGCGAGCGTGTTCTTGACCACCAGGTAGTCGACGCCGGCGCGCCGCAGCCGGCGGCGCAGCTCGGTGACGTTACGCACGTTGAGGCCGGCGTAGTCGGTCACGTAGATCGAGCGGGCGGCCACGAGCTTGGCGGCCAGCGCGTCGATCGCGGTCTGCTTCTCGGTGCGGTTCATCGGTACAACCCCGGATCCACGCGGACGCCGGGGCCCATCGTGCTCGACAGGGCGACGGTCCGGATGTACACGCCCTTGGCCGCGGAGGGCCGCGAGCGCACGATGGTGTCCATGAACGCGGTGAAGTTCGCCTCCAGCTGCTCGACCGAGAAGGAGACCTTCCCGATCGGCGCGTGGACGTTGCCAGTCTTGTCGACCCGGAACTCGATCTTGCCCGCCTTGATGTCCTTGACCGCCTTGGCGACGTCCATCGTGACGGTGCCCGCCTTCGGGTTCGGCATCAGGCCGCGCGGCCCGAGGATCCGGCCCAGCGGTCCCAGCTGGCCCATCACGTCGGGGGTCGCCACGATGGCGTCCACGTCGAGCCAGCCCTCCTTGATCTTGGCGATGTACTCGACGCCGACGAAGTCGGCGCCCGCCTGCTCCGCTTCCTTCACCCGCTCGCCCTGGGTGAGGACCAGCACCCGGACCTTCTTGCCGGTGCCGTGCGGGAGCACCACGGTGCCGCGCACGATCTGGTCCGCGTGCCGCGGGTCCACGCCGAGCCGCAGCGCGACGTCCACCGTCTCGTCGAACTTGGCGTAGGCCGACTGCTTGACGTGCTCGATGGCCTCGCGCGGCGGGAACCGGCCGGCGGCGTCGAAGCGCTCGACCGCGGTGCGGTACTTCTTGCCGCGGGTGGCCATCAGTCCACCACCTCGATCCCCATCGACCGCGCGGTGCCGGCGACCATCGCCATCGCCTGCTCGACCGTGTTGGCGTTGAGGTCCGGCATCTTCAGCTCCGCGATCTTCTTGACCTGCGCCCGCGTCACCTGCCCCACCTTCTGGCGGTTGGGCGTCGGCGAGCCCTTCTCGATGCCGACCTCCTTGAGCAGCAGGATCGCCGCCGGCGGCGTCTTGGTGACGAAGGTGAACGACCGGTCGGCGTACACCGTCACCACCACCGGGATGATCATCCCCGGCTGGTTCGCCGTGCGGCCGTTGAACTGCTTGCAGAACTCCATGATGTTGATGCCGTGCGGCCCCAACGCGGAGCCGACCGGCGGTGCCGGGGTCGCCGCTCCGGCCGAGACCTGGAGCTTGACGACGGCCTGGACTCTCTTCGGTGGCATGCGTCCCTCGATGCGTGCGCTGCGGCCCGTCAGCCGGCCGCCAGCTGCCGCGATGGCCCGCGCGGTCGCGGGTGGTGCAGGTGGTGGGTGGTGGGTCGTAGGTCGTGGGCCACCCCGAAAGCCCCACCACCTGCCACCTGCTACCGACCACCGCTCCTCTAGTGCGCCCTCAGCTGGAGATAATCCAGCTCCACGCTCGTCGGCCGGCCGAACAGGCTGACCGACACCCGCACCTTGCCCTTGTCGGGGAGCACTTCCTCGACCGTGCCGCTGAAGTCCGAGAACGGCCCCTCGATGATCTCCACCACCTGCCCCGTCATGAACGGGATCTCTTCCTTCGGCTCCGACTCGGTCACCGCCTCGGCCACGCCCAGCAGGCGGTTCACCTCTTCCTGCCGCAGCGGCATCGGGTCGCGCCCGGTGCCGACGAACTTGATCACGCCCTGGATGTTGTTGATGACGTGGAGCGTCTCCTGGTTCGCGACCATCTCCACCAGCACGTAGCCCGGGTACAGCTTCCGCTCGACGTTGACCTTCTTGCCGTTCTTGATCTCCACGATCTCCTGCGTCGGCACCAGCGCCTGGCGGATGGGCTTCTCCTCCGCCGCGTGCGGGTCGTCCTGGATCCGCCGCTCGATCAGCGAGCGGACCTTGTTCTCGTGGCCCGCCGTGGTCTGGATGGCGTACCAGCGGTGCTCCATCGCCGTGCCCTGGGTCACCGGAACCACGACGGCAGCCAGGTGGTCAGGATCAGCTGCAGGATCACGTCCATCAGGCCGATCAGGATCGCCACGATCACGACGAACAGGATGATCACGCCGGTGGCGTTCTTCAGCTGCTGCCGGTCCGGCCAGGTGACCTTGCGCACTTCCGCGTTGACGTCGCTCACGAACACCGCGGTGGAGCGCGCCGCCGCCTTCACCTGCACGCGCCACACGACCAGCGCCGCCATCGCGGCGATGATCGCGACGACGCCCGCGATGCCGGCGGGGTTCACTTCGTCTCCTTGTGCAGCGTGTGCTTGTTGCAGCGCGGGCAGTACTTCCGCCACTCGACCCGCTCCGGATGCTTCCGGCGGTTCTTGGTGGTGAAGTAGTTCCGCTCTTTGCAGTCGCCGCAGGCGAGGATGATCTTGTCGCGCGCCATGGTGATGTCAGTCTCTCGTATCCGGGCGCCGCACCGGCGCCTCGTAGCCCCGAACCTGCACCCTCACACCCTCACACCCTGTCTTTTCAAGCTCGCGACCGGGATTGAACCGGTGACCTCATCCTTACCAAGGATGCGCTCTACCGACTGAGCTACGCGAGCAGAGCGGGCGACGGGGCTCGAACCCGCGACCCTCAGCTTGGAAGGCTGATGCTCTACCAACTGAGCTACGCCCGCAGTGGTGGGGGAAGGATTCGAACCTTCGTAGGCCGAAGCCGGCAGATTTACAGTCTGCTCCCTTTAGCCACTCGGGCACCCCACCCCGACGCCCCTCCAGGCCTCCACGGCCGCTGAACAGACCACCCCGCGTGCGGTTCCGCGGGGTGGAATGTCGAGCCATGGCCGAATTCTCCTTGCCGCCACCACTGGAGCTGACGAAGGGACTCGAACCCTTAACCTGCTGATTACAAATCAGCTGCTCTACCGATTGAGCTACGTCAGCGCGCCCATCAGTCGAGTTTGCGCCAGCCTTCAAGCTTAATGGGGGCTCTGCCGAGGGTCAAGTCGTGGTGGGAGGCCGCTTTCGGAGCAGCCGCGGCCGGCCGTCCTTGCCGTCCCGCACTTCGTAGCCCTGCTCCGCCAGGAGCGTGCGGGCGAGGTCCGCCCGGGCCCAGTCCTTCCCCATCCGGGCGGCCTGGCGCTCGTCCGCGACCCGCGCGGCCCACGCGTCCACGTCCTCGCCGGCCGCGGGTGGCCCCAGGGGGCCGCCGGGCCCGGCCGCGGCCCCGCCCGGGACGAGGCGCGCGCCCGGCTCCGCCGGCAGGATCTCGGCATCGCGCCCCACCACCTGCAGGACCCCCGCCGTGCGGTCGAAGATCTCGACCGCCCGCGCCCGGTCGGCGGCGTCGCCGCCGCCGGCGTCCAGGGCCGCGTTCGCCTCGCGCACGAACTCCATCAGCGCCGCCAGCGCCCGGGGCGTGTCCAGGTCGTCGTCCATCGCCGCCGTGAACTCGGCCAGCAGCCGGTCCGCCGCCGGAGCGAGCGGCGCGGCCGCGCCCGCCGCCGCATCCGCCCCCGCGGCGGCAGGGCTCCGGGCCAGCCGGCGCCGCAGCTCGCCCAGCCGGGCCGCGCCGGCCTCCGCCGCCCGCAGCCCCTCGTCGGTGAAGTTCAGCTGCTTGCGGTACTGGGTGGACGCGAACAGCAGGCGCAGGGCCGCCGCGTCCCAGCCGTCGTCCCGCAGATCGCGCACGGTGAGGAAGTTCCCGTAGCGCTTCGACATCTTGGTCCCCTCGACCAGCAGGAACTCGCCGTGCAGCCAGGTGCGCACGAACGGCTTCCCGCTCGCCGCCTCCGACTGGGCGATCTCGTCCTCGTGATGCGGGAAGATCAGGTCCACGCCGCCCGCGTGCAGGTCGATGGTCTCGCCAAGGTAGTGCTGGCTCATCGCCGAGCACTCGAGGTGCCAGCCGGGGCGTCCCCGGCCGAACGGCGCGTCCCACGCCGCTTCCGCCGCCTCGTCCTCCGGCTTGGCCGCCTTCCACAGCACGAAGTCGCGCGCGTCCTCCTTGGCGTACTCGTCGGAGCTGACCCGCGCCCCGACCTTGATCTCGCGCGCGTCGATGCGGGACAGCTTCCCGTAGGCGGGGAACCGCCCGATGGCGAAGTACACCGAGCCGTCCTCGCCCCGGTAGGCGACGCCGCGCGCCAGCAGCCGCTCGACCAGCGCGACCATCTGCGGCACGTGCTCGGTGGCGCGCGGATAGTGCGTGGCGGGCTCGAGCCGCAGGTACGCGCAGTCGTCGAAAAACGCCTGCAGGTATTTCGCCGTGTGCTCGGGCAGCCGCACGCCGGCGGCGATGGCGGCGTTGATCGTGCGGTCGTCCACGTCGGTGACGTTCATGACGTGGGTGACGCCGTAGCCGGAGCACTCGAGCCAGCGGCGCAGCACGTCCTCGAACACGAAGGTCCGGAAGTTGCCGATGTGGGCGTAGTTCCACACCGTGGGGCCGCAGGTGTAGAGCGTGACCCCGGGCGGCGCGAGCGGCGCGAACGGCTCCACCGCGCGGGAGAGCGTGTTGAACAGCCGCAGCGTCACCGGGGGGCCTGCCCCGCCGCGCCCGCGGGGCCGGGCCGACGCGAGAGGTTCGCCACCGCCGTGAGCGACCCGTTGGCAAGGTAGTGCAACGCGCCGGCGTCGTCGCGCACCACCGTGGCACGCAGGGTCAGCTGGTGGACCGTGCCCTCCACCTCGCCGATCCTCACCCGGTCGCCGACGACGTACTGGTCCTCGAGCACGATCAGGAACCCGGTGATGATGTCCTTCATCACGTTCTGGAACCCCAGCGACACGGCCAGGCCGAGCACGCCGGCGCCCGCCAGCAGGGGCCCGATGTTGATGAAGATGTCGAGGACCAGGAGCCCCGTGACGATCGCGATGACGATGGCGGCGACGTGCCGGAGCAGCTGGGCCAGCGTCGTGGCGCGCTGGACGCGGTGTCCCCGCGTGAGCGGATCGCCCGGCACCGCCCGCGCCTCGATGCGGTGCGACAGGCGGTGCACGGCCCAGCGCGCGAGATACGCCGCGGCGAGAATGACGAGGGCCTTGCCGAGGCCGCGCAGCACCAGATCGAGGTCCACGTCCCAGCGAGGGACGCGGAGTTCGACCCTGCTGAGGACGACCGACGCCTTGAGGAGACCGAGGGGAGCGCTCACGGCGGTGCCAAGCTACCCACGCGCGCGGCCGGGTTCAACCGCGAGGCGCCCGGTCCGCCTCGGCTACGGCGCGCCCATCACGAGCACGAGGTAGTAGGGGAAGAGCACCGCGTACAGCGCGTACGCGACGCCGTAGGCGGCGACCGCGAGGACGAACGGCCAGGCGGGCAGGCCCGGTCCGGCGGGCGCGGCGTCGTGATCGAGCCGCGCCAGGCCCCAGCCCCACAGCGCGACCACCCACAGGCCGATGGCGTTCGCCGCTTCCGCGGCCACGCTGAGCGCACCGGCCGGCGACTGGCCCACGGCGGCGAGCAGGCCCGCGGCGCCCACGTTGAAGCGGGCGGCCAGTGCCGCGACGTCGCCCGGCACGAGCCCGGCGGCGGGGGTGGCCCAGACCACCGCCAGCTCGCCGAGGCGCTGGACGACGAGCGGCGCCGCCCCCACCGCGAGCACGCCGCACACGGCGCGGCCGGCGACCCGACGCCCGGCGAGCGCCGGCGTGGCGACCATCGCGACCAGCGTCGCGGCGAGCGCGATCGGCACCGGGGGCAGCAGCCGGTCGGCCACCAGGTACCGCGCCAGGCCCGCGCGCAGCGCGTCGGCGTGCGCCGCCGCCGCGGCGCCGCCGCCCAGCGTCTCCCCCAGCAGCGCGAGCAGGCGGGGGAGGGACGCGGCGCCGAGGGCCGCGAGGAGCAGCAGCAGGGCGGCGAGCGCCAGGAGCGCGCGGCGCGAGCCGGCGACGTCCATGGCGGGGCCAGGCGCCCACAGGCCCTCGAGCGGCAGCAGCAGCGACCGGGCGGCGGATCTCATCCCGCCCCCGCCCCCGCCCCGGCGAGCACGGCGACCGCCGCCTCTTCGAGGGTGCGCGACACGACGCGCGAGGCACGGACGCCGATGCGGTGCTCGCGGCAGTAGGCCAGGATGCCCTCGGGCGTCTCGCGCGGGCCGATGGCGACGCGGGCGCCGGCGGGCTCGCACCACACGTCCGGATAGCGCTGCGCGAGGATGCGCGCGGCGGCGCGCGGGGAGCCCTCGACCACCAGCACCAGCGACAGCTCCCGCGCGAGGTCGCTGGACTCCAGCACCCGGATGGTGCGGCCCTGTTGCAGGATCGCGACCCGCGAGGCCAGCCGCTCGACCGTGGCCAGGTCGTGCGAGGCGATGACCACGGTGACGCCGCGGTCCAGCAGCCCGTGGATGCGCTCGCGGGCGTCGCGCTGCGCCAGGGGGTCGAGCCCCGACAGCGTCTCGTCCAGCAGCACCAGCTCCCGCCGGCCGAGGGCCGCCTGGGCGAAGGCGAGCCGCTGGGCGACGCCGAGCGACAGCGCGGCCGCACGGCGGTCGGCCCAGGCCACGAGACCTCCCAGCTCGAGCGCCGCGTCCACCAGAGTGCGGCGCGCGGGCCGGGCGCGCGCGTGGTCCGCGGCGAAGCGCGCCAGCACCTCGCGTACGGTGAGCTCCGGGTAGAAGGCGGGCCGCTCCGGTGCGTAGCCCACCAGCCGCCGCGCCTCCCGGGAGCGGGGCCACCGCCCGCACACCCAGATCTCGCCCGCGTCCGGTGCGAGCAGCCCGGCGGCGACCCCGAACAGCGTGGACTTGCCGGCGCCGTTGGGTCCCACGAGCCCGACGCATTCGCCGGCGAGCGCCACCAGGTCGGCCCCGTCCAGCGCGCGCACGCGCGCTCGCCCGTGTCCGGTGCCGAAGGTGCGGCGCAGCTCCCGGGCCAGCAGCGTGGCGCGCATCAGCCGCTCCGCGCCGCGAGCTCGCTGCCGGCGAGCCGTCGGACGCCCGCGCCGAGCCACAGCGCCGGCTGGAGCGCCAGGCCGAGGGCGAGCGCCGGCGCCGGCGGCCCGGCGGCCAGGGCCCACTCGTGCAGGCGGCTCAGCGCCCACGAGGTCGGGAGCACGGCCCAGGCAACCCGCGCCACGGCGCCCGCGGCAGCGCCGAGCGCCTGGGCGGCGATCTCCGGGGGCACGGCCCCGAGCCCGAGCACGGCCAGCAGCACCAGCACCTGCGCGGTGGAACCGACGCTGCACGAGAGCGCCACCGCCAGCGCCGCGAGCGCCACGAGGTGCGCGAGCGCGGCCGCCGCGGCGAGGGCGACGCCGACCGGCGGCTCCGGCGCACGCGCGATTTCGAGCAGCACGGCCGCGGCCACGGCGAAGACGGCCACCGCGACGGCGGCGACGGCGAGCCAGCGCCCGACCACCCAGACCGCCGGCGGCGAGGGATGCGTGGCGGCCAAGGCGAGGCGCCCGCGCTCCCGGTCGTCGGCGACGACGCCCGCGGACAGGAACAGCACCACGACCGCCCCGATGGCCGACGACGCCGACAGCGCATCGCGCGCGGTCGCGACCGGCCTCACCGCCGCCGCGTACCCGAGCAGGACGGCGCCCACGAGCAGCGTGGCCGGAGCCGTGCGGCGGCGTGCGAGGCGCCGCAGCGCGCACCCGGCCTCGACCAGGGGTGCGCTCACGGCCGGCTCTCCAGGGCGGCGAGGGCGGCGGCGAGGCCCGCGCCGCGGTCGCCGGTGACGTCCAGCCTCACCCGGAAGCCCGCCGCGCCCACGAACCTAGGCACGAACCGCGTCGGCAGCGCCTCTCGGGTGATCGCGCCGTCGCTGTCGGACAGCACGATCAGGCGCTCCGGCGGCTGCGGCCCCAGCACGGCGCGCAGCCGCGCCGCGCTCTCGCGGGACACCAGGATGACGGCCGGGGCGCCGCGCCGCGCCGCGAGCGCGGGCGCCGCCGCCATGTCGGCCGCGCAGTGCGGGCAGTCGCTGCGGAAGACGTAGAGCACCGCCCGGCCGGCGAACAGCGGCGCCAGGGCGACCGGACGGCCGTAGACGTCCCGGTGCGCGGCCGCCGCCACCCGCACGAGCGACGCCTCGGTGGCGACCGGCTGGACGCCGTCCGCGGCGCACGCCACCCAGCCGAGCGCCGCCAGGGCGGCGGCGACGGCCGGGCCCCGGCGGCTGATGCGGCGTGACGCCCGTCCCATGAACCTCACTCCCATCTCCCCCGGTCCAAGCAGTCCGTGTCGCTCAGCTCGCCGCGCACATGCCCGTGGTGATCATGTAGCACCACCCCCGGATGGAGGTGTTCCGGTAGTCACCCGCCGGGAACCGCGCGTCGCACTCCGCCACCGCCTCGATCATGCAGAAGATGACGTTCTTGGCGTGGGCCGGCGCCGGGCTGCCCGCCAGGGCCAGCGCCGACACCAGCGCGAAGAGGCTCCGCTTCATGGCTCGCTCCTTAGGCAATGGATGAACGGAGGGGCCAGCGCCCGCGCCGCACCGCCTCGTTTCGAGGCGGCGCGAACCTAATGCGGGACGGGGTGGACCGCGGTACCGGAAGCGACGGAGGGTGGCGCGATCCTACGCGGGCCGGCCGGCGCGCGCGCGCCGGCGCTGCTCCGCCGCCGCGACGACGGCTTCGACCAGGGGACCGGCGCCGAACCGCACGGGGTCCGTGGCCGGGAGCCCCGTCTCCCTGCCGGCGCGCTCGACGGCGGCGGCGGCCTCGCGCCCGGCAAGGTCGTAGGTGTTGAGGGCGATGCCGATCACCCGCGACGCGGCGATCCAGCCGGCGGCCTGCTCGTAGACCCGCACCACGTCGGCCAGCGGCGGGATCGGGACCCACGCGGAGCCCTTGTAGTACTCGCCGACCAGGCGCCGCGACGCCTGGTGGCAGAGGATCATCGCGGCGGGAGCCGAGCCGTGCAGCAGGCCGAGCGTGACGCCCGCGTAGCCGGGATGGATGAGGCTGCCCTGCCCCTCGACCAGCACGACGTCGGCGCCGGGAGCCGCCTCGAGCACCATCTGCTCGGCCGCACCGCCGATGAAGTCGGCGGGCACGGCGTCCACCGCGATGCCCCGGCCCGCGATGAGGATGCCCGTCTGGCCGGTCGCCACGAAGCGGGCGCGGATGCCGCGCGCCTCGAGGCCCCGCAGCAGCTCGAGCTGCGCGGTCATCTTCCCCGTGTTGCAGTCGGTGCCGACCGTGAGGACGACCAGCGCGTCCACCAGTCGCGCCCGGCCGTTCGAGACGGTGAGGCCGTCGGGCGGCTGGCGGAGGTCGAACAGGCGGACGCCCCGGGCGCGCGCCCGCGCCGCCAGGTCCGGATCGTCGCCGAGGCGCGTGTGCAGCCCGCTCCAGACGTCGAGACCCCGGTCGATGGCGGCGGCGATCCAGCCACGCCACTCCTCCGGCAGCCGGCCGCCGCGCGGCGCGATCCCCACCAGCAGCGCGGTGGGCCCGAGGGCCAGGCCCGCCTCGAGCGAGCCGACGACCGGGATGCTCCCCCCGAAGCCGAGCACGTCCTGCGCCGTGCGGCCCGCCGCCCGGCTGTCCAGGACCGCCACGACCCGCTCGGGCACGTAGCGGATGGCGCAGACCGCGGTCTTGGACGTCTCGGGCCCGAACGCGCCCTCGGCGATGACGAGGAACCTGGGCGGCGTCACGGCACCGGGGCGCCTAGGCGGTGGGGGATCGGGCCGCCGCCGGCACCGGCATTTCGCGGGTCGTGACGAGCACGGCGGGCGGCAGCACCACTTCGGCCGCGCCGGCCCCGTACGCGCGGTCGATCAGGACGTGGCGCACCAGCACGATGACGACCGCGAGCGCCGGCACGGCGACCAGCATGCCCAGGAGCCCGGACAGCTCCGCGGCGATCAGCACGCTGAGGATGGTGAGCACGGGTGGCAGCGCGACCCGCCGGTGCATCACGAGCGGGCCCACCAGGTTGGCCTCGACCAGGTGGACCCCCACGCCCACGGAGGCCACGGCCAGCGCGATCAGGACGCCGCGGTCCGGCAGCACGAGCAGGGCGGGAAGCACCGTGGAGAACAGCGTGCCGAAGAACGGGATCAGGGCCACGACGCCGGTGAAGATGGCGAAGGCCAGCCAGTAGGGGACGTCGAGCAGCCACAGTCCGACGCCGGTGAGGATCGCGAGCACCACCATCTCGAACAGCTGCGCGCCCACCCACGCGCGCAGGGTCGCCGCCAGGTCGAGCAGGATGGCGCGGGCGAAGCTGCGGTGCTTCGGCGGCACCAGGGCGAGCGCGCCCTCCTGGTAGAGGGCGGGATGCACCGCGAGGTACACGGCCATCACCAGCACCGCGATGCCTTCGATGACCACCAGCCCGGTGGCGGTCGCGGTGGGAATGATGCCGTGACGCACGAAGGCCACGGCGTCCCGGAGCGCGCTCGAGACCAGCCCGGTCTCCCCGGCCGTGAGCCCGGCGCGGCGCAGCATCGGGATGCGGCGGGCCCAGCCGGCGATGGTCGCGTCGAGCCCGGTGAGGTACTGCGGCACGGCGGCGATCAGGTCCTGCGTCTGCTGCACGACGGGCGGGGCCACCAGCGCCGCCACCGCGGCGAACGCCGCCAGGGTGGCGAGGATGGCGAGCGCCAGTGCGAGCGGCCGCGGCAGCCGCGCCCAGCGCACCGCGACCGCGGTGACGGCGGACAGGTACACCGCGACGAGGACGGCGATGAAGACCAGCAGGAGCAGATCCGCGATCCGGAGCAGGAGCAGCAGGATCGCGACCAGCAGCAGCGCCAGCAGCAGCGGCGCCGCCCGCCGCGCCGCCGGGACGGCGTCGCTCACGGGTCAGCCCTTCTTGCGCGGCGGCGCCTCGTCCTCCCCTTCCTCGACCACCTCCGCGTCGTGCACGTCGGCGGTCTTGCCCGTGCCGAGCTGCTTGGGCTGCTCGGCCTTGCCGGGCCCCAGGAGCCCCATCTTCTGCTTGAGCGCCAGCAGCTGGGTGTCGGCGTCGGCCTTGTACTCGAGCTGCTCGAACTGCTTGGCGAGCGAGTCGCCCGACAGCTCCTCGCTCAGCTCGGCCGCCGCCAGCGCCTTGCGCTCGTTCTGCTCGATGCGCTCCGCCATCCGCTCGAAGGTCTCGAACGCGCTCTTGTCGCTGATCGAGCCCATCGTCTCGTGGATGCGCTTCTGCGCCTCGGCGCGCCGCTGCCGCGCCACCAGGATGTTCTTCTTGCGCTTGGCTTCCTCGATCTTGTCGTTCAGCGCCCGCAGCGAGTTCTTGAGCGCCTCGGTCTCCCCAGCGTGCTTGCGCCAGGTGTCGTCGAGCTGAACCGCGGCCTCCATGTGCTCCGAGTGCCGCAGCAGCGCCTGCTTGGCGAGATCGTCGCGCCCCTCCTGGACGGCCAGCATGGCGCGCTTCTCCCAGTCCTCGGCCTGCTTCTTCTCCTGCTCGGCCTGCGCCTGGAGCTTCTTCTCGTCCGCGATCGCCGCCGCCACCTGCTGCTTCGCCTTCGCCAGCTGGCTCCGCATGTCCAGGATCAGCTGGTTCAGCATCTTCTCCGGGTTCTCGGCGCTGGAGATCAGGTCGTTGAGGTTCGACCGGACGAGCGTGGACAGACGGTCAAAGATTCCCATATCGCCTCACGCTTCCCGGTAAGGAGCCAGGGTCGCCAGGTGCGACGCCAGCGCCAGCGTCATGGATTCGAAGCTCGCCTGGAACTCGTTGAAGTCCAGGTTCTCCAGCTCGAGCGTGTCGGAGAGGACGATGTCGTTGCCGTCCACCCCGTAGGAGCCGTGCACCAGGTCCTTGGCGTTGAGCTCCAGCAGGTGCAGGTACAGGTCCGGCTTCTTCAGCTTCTTGGGCAGCGTCATGACCTTGACGCGCAGCACCACCACCGGCGGCGCGTAGTGGACGGCGACGTCCGGCCCGTCCCCGTTCGCGTTCAAGACCCACAGACCGGGCTCGACCTCGCGCGCGTGGACGCCCTCGGCCTCCAGCCGCGCGATGAAGCCCTCCACGTCCTCCCGACTGACCATGGCCACTCCTTAGGGACGGCGGCCCGCGAGGGCCACCATCAATGTTTCACCCGGCGACGTTCCCGGCGCCAGGGAGGCGCGGCTGGTTGGGCACCTGCGCCAGCAACCGTTCCGCACAGTCCTGCCGCTCCGCGAGATCCGTTCACGTACACCTGGGGCGGCATGAACGGCGGCGTCTGCACTACTGCCCGCCTCCGCCCGCCGGCAACCCCTTCTCCCGCGCCTTCGCGAGCAGCCGCTCGGCGAAGTCCTGCCGCTCCGCCAGCTCGGCGAGCTGGCGCTGCTGCGATTCGAGCCGGTCGACCTGGTCCTCGAGCAGCGCGCGCAGCTGGGCGACGTCCGCCGCCGGCAGGGCCGTCTGCCGCTCCACCCCGAAGAGGTGCAGCAGCACGCGCCCCACCGCCCGGCCCACGGGGCCGAGCACCACGAAGCCGGTGATCGCGAGGCCGGTGAGCATTCCGAAGACCGGAATCACGATCGGGGCCATCTCGCCCGGCGACGGTCCCTGCATCACGGCGCACCTCCCCCGGCGGCCAGTCCCTTCTCGCGCGCCTGCGCCAGCAGCCGCTCGGCGAAGTCCTGCCGCTCGGCCAGCTCGCCCACCTGCCGCTGGAGGGACTCGACCCGGTCGGCCAGGTCGTCCACCGCGGCGGCGAGCTCCGGCGGCGGCGTGCCACCGCTCCGGCGGTTGATCGCGTTCGCGATGGCTCGGCCGATCGGGCTGAAGGCGATGATGCCCACCATCCCGGTGCCGAACACCATCACGATCGCGAGAATGTCCTCCACGTCTCAGTGATCCTTCGGCGCGGGCAGCGCACCCTTCTCGCGCGCCTGCGCGAGCAGCCGCTCGGCGAAATCCTGCCGCTCGGCCAGCTCGCCCACCTGCCGCGCGAGCGCCTCGAGCCGCTCCTCCTGCTCGTCCATCTGGTCCTGAACTTCCGGCGGCAGCATCACGCCACTCTTCTTCTGGATGGCGTTGGAGATGGCCCGGCCGATGGGGCTGAACGCGACGATGCCCACCATGCCGGTGCCGAAGACCATCACGACCGCGACGAGACCGACCCAGTCCACCGAGGCCTACCGTTCCCTGGGCGCCTGCAACAGGCCCTTCTCGCGGGCCTGCGCCAGGAGCCGTTCGGTGAAGTCGAGCCGGTTCAGGATCTCGTCGACCGGTTCCACGCGGCGACGCAGGTCGTCCAGCTCCGCACCGAGCTGGGCCACCTCGTCACGCAGCGCCTCGACCTCCCGCGTGCGGCCCGTCCCGCCGGCGATGCGCCGGGCGAACGCGCGCGCCAGCGTCAGCGCCACGCTGCCGGCGGCGCCGAACACCACGATCGCGACGATCGCATCGGGCCCGCTAATCGGAGGCTCCGTCGCGGTGCGACATCGTCACCGCTCCTTGGGCGCGCTCAACAGGCCGCGCTCCCGCGCCTGGGCGAGCAGCCGCTCGGTGAAGTCGAGGCGGTTCTGGGCGTCGTCCAGCTCGCGCCTCAGGCCGGCAACCTCGTCGCGCACGGCGTCCAGCTCCGTGGCGAGCTGCCGCACCGACTCCGGCCCGGGGTCGCTCGCGCCCGCGCCGACGCTCTTGTGGCGCGGCCCGGACGCGACGCGCCGGACCACCGCACCCACGATCGTCAGCACCGAGATGCCGGTGACGATCGTGAAGACGTAGGCCGCGAACTCACCGGCGTCGATGAAGGCGCCACCCCCTGCAACGGGTCACCGCGAGAACCGACGGGCGGAGGGGCCCGGAAGTTTCGCTAACGCGCCAATCTAGGCCGACTTGCGTGGCGATGCCAGCGACGGATCGAGCGGTCAACGGCCGCCCGCGCCGAGTCGCGCGATCCGCGCCCGCACGTCCTTCACCACGGGCTGAAGATCGGGATCGGCGTTCTTCCACAGGTCCACGAACTCGGCGTACCGCCGGACGGCCAGCTGGCGGCGCCCGAGCTGGGCGGCGAGCTCGCCGGCGCGCCGCAGGATCCACGGCCGGAATTGCGGGTCCCACTGCCAGCGGAAGAGGTCGGGCGATGCCAGGTATCGCTCGAGGTGCGCGAGCGCGGAGTCCGGCACGCCCTGCGCGTCCCAGGCACGGGCGATCCACGGCTCGGCGCAGGCGTTGCAGCCCAGGCTCTCCGCCACCGCCTGATACGCGGCCCGCGCCTCCTTCTCGATGCGGTAGGTGGCGCCGACGGCGGACTGGACGCGGTCGCTGAACTCGGTCATCGGGGCTCCGGCCTCGGGGCCGACCTGTCGGTGCGCGTGAACGGGTGCGACGGCGGTGGGTCGGGCTAACGCGCCAATCTAGGCCGACTTGCGGCCGGTCGCCAGCAGCGGCGCGAGCGCGCGCCCGGTGTGGGAGCCGGCGTGACGCGCCACGGTCTCCGGCGTCCCCGCGGCCACGACCTGCCCGCCCGCGTCGCCGCCCTCGGGGCCGAGGTCGATGACCCAGTCGGCGGTCTTCACCACGTCGAGGTTGTGCTCGATCACCACCACCGTGTTGCCCTTCTCCACCAGCCGGTGCAGCACCTCGAGCAGCAGCCGCACGTCCTCGAAGTGCAGGCCCGTCGTCGGCTCGTCGAGGATGTACAGCGTGCGGCCGGTGTCGCGCTTGCTGAGCTCGGTGGCGAGCTTGACGCGCTGCGCCTCGCCGCCCGAGAGCGTGGTCGCGCTCTGGCCGAGGTGGATGTAGCCCAGACCCACGTCGTTCAGCGTCTCCAGCTTGGCGTGCACCCGCGGCTGGTTGGCGAAGTACTCCAGCGCCTCGGCCACCGTGAGGTCCAGGACGTCGGCGATGTTCTTGCCCTTGAAGCGGACCTCCAGCGTCTCCCGGTTGTAGCGCCGGCCGCGGCACACGTCGCACGGCACGTAGACGTCGGGCAGGAAGTGCATCTCGATCTTCACCAGGCCGTCGCCCTGGCACGCCTCGCACCGCCCGCCCTTCACGTTGAAGGAGAAGCGGCCCGGCCCGTAGCCGCGCATCTTCGCCTCGGGCAGCTCGGTGAAGATCTCGCGGATCGGGCTGAACAGGCCGGTGTAGGTGGCCGGGTTGGAGCGCGGCGTGCGGCCGATGGGGCTCTGGTCGATGTCGATGACCTTGTCCACGAGGTCGAGCCCCTCGATGCGGTCGTGCGCGCCGGGGATGAGCTTGGCGCCGAAGAAGTGCCGCGCCAGCGCCTGGTAGAGGATGTCGGTCACCAGGCTCGACTTCCCCGAGCCCGACACGCCGGTCACCGCGATGAACAGGCCGAGCGGGAAGTCCACCGTGAGGTTCTTGAGGTTGTGCTCGCGCGCCCCGAGCAGCCGCAGCACCCGGCCGCGCTCGGGCGCGCGGCGCGCGGGGGGCACCGCGATGCGCAGCTCGCGGCGCAGGTAGCGGCCGGTGAGCGACGCGTCGTGGGCGAGCACCTGAGCGAGCGTGCCCTCGACCACGACCTCGCCGCCGTGCCGGCCGGCGCGCGGCCCGAGGTCCACGATGTGGTCGGCGGCGCGGATGGTCTCCTCGTCGTGCTCCACCACCAGGACCGTGTTGCCCAGGTCCCGCAGCTCGCGGAGCGTGGCGAGGAGCCGGGTGTTGTCCCGCGCGTGCAGGCCGATGGACGGCTCGTCGAGGATGTACAGCACGCCCACCAGCCGCGAGCCGATCTGGGTCGCCAGCCGGATGCGCTGCGCCTCGCCGCCCGCCAGCGAGCCGGCGGAGCGGCCGAGGGTGAGGTATTCGAGCCCGACGTTCACCAGGAAGCGGAGCCGGTCGCGGATCTCCTTGAGGATGGGGCCGGCCACCTCCGCATCCAGGCCCGGCTTCCCGCCCTCCCGGAGCGGCAGCGCCTCGACGAACGCGAGCGCCGCGCCGACCGACATCTCGACCACGTCGCCGATGCTCTTTCCCTCCACCAGCACCGACAGGCTCTCGCGCTTGAGCCGTTTGCCGCCGCAGGTCGAGCACGGCCGCTCGATCATGTACGCCTCGAGCTGCTCGCGGACCGCGTCCGAGGTCGTGTCGCGGTAGCGCCGCTCGACGTTGCGCAGGATGCCTTCCCAGCCCGACTCGTACTCGCCGTGGAACTTCTCGCTCTCGTAGCGGAACTTGACCTTCCGGCCCTCGATGCCGTACAGCAGCGCCTGCCGCGTCGCGGCCGGCAGGTCCTGCCACGGCGTATTGAGATCGAACTTCAGCTCGCGGCTCAGCGTCGGCAGGATGACCTTCCGCAGGTACCCGCTCGGCTCGCCCCACGGCAACACGACGCCCTCGAGGATCGAAATGCCCTCGCCCCCGAGCGCGAGCTGCTCGCTCACCTCGCGGCGGGTGCCGAGGCCGGAACAGTCGGGGCACGCGCCGAACGGCGAGTTGAAGGAGAACTGCCGCGGCTCCAGCTCCGGCAGCGACAGGCCGCACACCGGGCACGCGTAGCGCTCCGAGAACGTCGTGCTCACCGGCGCGCCGCGGCCCTGCCGCTCGACCTCGACCACGCCGTCCGCGGCCTTGAGCGCGGTCTCCACGCTGTCGGCCAGGCGCTGGCGGTCCTCGGCCTGCACCGTCAGGCGATCCACGACGATGGCGATGTCGTGGTTCTGGCGGCGGTTGAGCTTGGGGACCTGCTCCAGCTCGTACACCGCGCCGTCCACCCGCGCGCGCACGAATCCGGCGCGCCGCGCCTCCTCGAACAGGTCGCGGAACTCGCCCTTGCGCCCGCGCACCAGCGGCGCGAGCACCTCGATCTTCGTGCCCGCCGGCCAGGCGAGCACCGTGTCGGTGATCTGGCTCGCCGACTGACGGGCGATGGGCGACCCGTCGTTGGGGCAGTGCGGCGTCCCGGCCCGCGCATACAGCAGCCGCAGGTAGTCGTAGATCTCGGTCACGGTGCCGACGGTGGAGCGCGGGTTCTGGCCGGCGCTCTTCTGCTCGATGGCGATCGCGGGCGAGAGCCCCTCGATCACGTCCACGTCCGGCTTCTCCATCAGGCCGAGGAACTGCCGGGCGTACGCCGACAGCGACTCGACGTAGCGGCGCTGCCCTTCGGCGTAGATGGTGTCGAACGCGAGCGACGACTTGCCCGAGCCGCTGAGCCCGGTGATGACCGTCAGGCTGCCGCGCGGGATGGCGACGTCGATGTTCTTGAGGTTGTGCTCGCGGGCACCGCGGACGATGAGCCGGTCGTCGGGCATAGCACGGTAGCATACGCTGGCGAGGGGGGCGATTTCAACACACGGGTGTAGGGTGTGAGGGTGTAGGGTCGAGGACGGCACATGCCAGCCAGCGCCCACACCCTCCCCCCTACACCCTCCCCCCTACACCCTGCTACACATTCTCCAATGCCAGCCGAACATCTGCAGACCGCGACCCTCGCCGGGGGCTGCTTCTGGTGCCTGGAGGCCGCGTACCTGGAGCTAAAGGGGATCGAGCGCGTGGACCCGGGCTATGCCGGCGGCCACGTGCCGAAGCCGACGTACGAGCAGGTGTGCACGGGCGACACGGGCCACGCCGAGGTCGTGCAGATCACCTTCGACCCGTCGGTCATCACGTACCGCGAGGTGCTGGAGGTGTTCTTCACGATCCACGATCCGACGACGCTCAACCGCCAGGGCGCCGACGTGGGCACGCAGTACCGCTCCGCGATCTTCTACCACTCGCCCGAGCAGAAGGCGACGGCCGAGGCGGTGATGGCCGAGCTGGAAACCGAGCGGGTGTGGAGCGACCGGATCGTGACGCAGCTCGTGCCCTACGAGCTGTTCTACCCGGCCGAGGAGTACCACCGCGACTACTACCGGCGGAACCCGAACCAGGGTTACTGCCGCATCGTCATCGCGCCGAAAGTGTCGAAGCTGCGGAAGGTGTACTTCGAGAAGCTGAAGAAGTGACCTAGCGCTTCTCCACCCTGCTCGTCCACGCGTCGCCGTGGTAGTCGCGGGTGTCGATCACGACACGCTTGAGGTCCGCCGAGTAGTCCAGACCCGCGACGGGGCGCGGGACCGTGCCCACCAGCTCGAGCTTCCCGGGCGCCGCCAGCCGATAGAGCGTCACGGACTCCTGTGAGGGATACAGCTCGAGGGCGACCGCGCCGCCGTCGAGAAAGTCCATGGAGCCGCCTTCCGCGAAGTGCGTCGCCCACATCACCGGAGTGCCGCCGTCGGACGGGACGACGGCGATGCCGACGGTGTCGAACGTCGCGGCGTTCCAGCCTGACATCCCGATCCAGCGGCCGGCCGGGTCGGCGACGACCTGGGTCAGGACGCCGAACCAGGACGGCTTCTTCACCTCGATGTTCCTCCCGGCCCGCTGGATCACGATCCGGTCGTCGCTCCCCGGAATCCACGCCCAGCCGTCCGGCAGCGTCGTGATGTCCACGATGTTGGTGTCCGGCAGCTCCAAGGCACGCTCCACCGCACCCGTCCGGACGTCGACCAGCGCGACGTGCTGGCCGTGGGTTCCGGTCGCGACGAGCACGGAGACCGAATCCCGCCAGAAAGCGCTGAAGACCCGGCCCGCTGTCTGCAGCGGTACCTCGGCGCCACCCGCGAAGGGCAGGATGGAGAGGTGCCGCTCGAGCGCGCCGCTCGCCGATGGCAGCGTGCGCCTCACGAGCAGCCGTGCGCCGTCCGGTGACACCGACGTGCTGACCGGCGTGGAGGCCTGCACCAAACGGCGCGAGTCC